>Ga0335076_10000111_pt1 | contig 65327 bp, 54 predicted proteins | sample Lox_Sample_25_FD_206717 | JGI IMG/M metagenome (GOLD analysis project Ga0335076, IMG submission 206717) | Soil microbial communities from Loxahatchee National Wildlife Refuge, Florida, United States - Lox_Sample_2.5 | ecosystem: Environmental > Terrestrial > Soil > Wetlands | place: USA... | reverse complement strand
GGCCTCACCCGTTAGGGTCGCTAAGTATCAGTCAGCCGCTCGTCGCGCCGCCCGCGACCGGGCAGCTGCAAGGGCGTACCACCAAAACCCCCAACCGGTTCGCGATCGCAGCGAACAGCTGACTAGCGCGTCCTGGCCAGCTCCGCGATGGTATTGACGCGCCGGACAGCGGTGGCGATCTCGTCGGCGAAGTCGCGTCGCCGCCGGGCGATGTCCGGATCCTCGAACGCGTCCGCCAGCTCACGGTGCCGGGCCAGGCGCAGCGCGGTCTTGAACAGTTCCATCGACCTCGACTCGGCGCTGGCGATCCTGCGCTGCAGCTCCCACTGCTTGCCCACCTCGAGGCACTCGGCGAGGAAAGCCTCCTCGTCGAAAGATTCATCCTCGTAGGCGGCCAGCCGGTCGGCGACGATGTGATAGGCGTCCAGGAACGGGCGCAGCACCAGGTGCGCCAGCAGCAGGTCGGCGTGCTCGAGCAGCCGGCGCACGTCGGCCGCGCTGGCGGCCTTGGTGGTGTCTACGGGGTCCTCTGCGGGCCCGATGAGCCGCACTTCGTCGGCGAGGTCCTTTTCGAACTGCGCGCGTGCGGAGAACAAGAACTCGAACTTGAGCAACTCGCGAAGGCTCAGCGCCTCGTCGCGCACGGTCGCCGGCAGAACGGAGCCGTCCACTGACATGTCGGATGCGGCCAGCAGTGCCGTCTCGGCGATGGCGCGATCGACCAGGATGTGGATGGCGGTGTTGCGGTAGAACGCCGCGACCAGGTGCTGGTGCGCCCCGATGCCCCAGACCGGTTCCGTCCCTGCGTCGTACACGCTGACCACGCCCGACGCGACCAGCTGGTGCAGGGTCCATCGGATCGTGGAGCGATTCGTCAGATCGGCGGCACCGGCCACCGTCCAGTTCCGCGCCGCGATGTAGCTCGCCAGCGGTTGCACGGTGGCCAGTACCTCGCTGATGGACAACGACCGGTCCGCACCCAGCAAGGCGAGACTTACCACCGCTGTGGGAGTGACCGGGGTCGCTCGGTTGATCCGATGTTCGACGTCCAGTGCGATGCGTTCGATTTCGGTCCCGGTCCCGGATTCGTCGGCGCGCAGCTCCTCGAGGCGCTTGCGCAGTGGCAACGGTTCGCCGAAGTCCACGTAAGCGCGGCCGAGCCGCTCGCCCTGCTGTCGCGCCAGCCGGACCAGGAAGCGAAGGTCTTCGGGCCGTTTCACCGCCCCGTAGGCTTCGGTGGTCATGGCTTCCACCTCGTGCAGCTGGTCGTACACGATGGAGGTCGGCACCAAATAGACCTCGGGACCGTCGATTTCGTCGACGGCGTCGGTGATGTAGCGCAGGATCCCGAACACCGGGGGTCGCAGTTTGCCGGTCCTGGTGCGGCCCCCTTCAATCGACCAGGTCATGTTGGCATGGTTTTGCACCAGCTGCGCGACGTAGGCGCGTAATACGAACCGGTAGACCGGAAGATCTTTGGTCTGGCGCCGGATGAAGATCGTCCCGGTGCGCTTGGCCCAACCGCCCAGCGGGAAGAAGTTCAGGTTCGCGCCGCCGAAGGTGAGGGCGGGCGAGAGCCGGTTGGCCAGGATCTCCTCCGGCAGCAGCATGCCGTCCAGGTAGGAGCGATGCGAAAAGGCAAACGCCAGCGTCGCTTTGCGATCAAGTTTGCGCAGCTGCGCGATCTGGTCCTCGTCGACCAGCACGTCGTAGGCCCGCATCAGCCAGCAACTGAAGCTGCGCCAGGCCTTCACCGCCCGCTCGTCGAGCGAGGCCGCCATCTCCCGCAGGTAGCCCGCCGCCTCGGCGCGCACGCTTTCCGGGTCGCGCCGCAGCTCGTCGGCCAACTCGACCAGCCGCTCGTCATACCACGGCGCCGCCAACAGCTGGACGACCTCGGCCGGGTCGGTCGGCAACGGCGCCGTCGATTCGTCGACGATTCCCGTGCGCTGCAGCAGCTTTCGTACTCCCGTGCGACCGATCTCGCGCGCGGTCGCCGCCGGTCCCCCGCTCATGCCGGCTGCACCGTTGCGGCTTCGGAAGGCTCGTGGACCTCCGGATGCGGATCGCCGGAATAAAGTTCCTCGATCTCGCCCGCGTACTTCGTCATGATCGGCTTGCGCTTGAGTTTCATCGTCAGCGTGATCTCGTCCCCACCGGGCTCCCACAAGGTCGGCAATATCCGGAAGCGCTTGATCTGTTCCACGCGTGACAGTTTGGCGTTGCCCTCGCTCACGCCGGCGGCGATGCGGGCGATGACCTCCGGGTGTGCCGCCAGCGCCGCGGGGGACGCGTCGGAAAGGCCGTGCTGGGCCGCGTACGGGCCGACCGATTCGGCGTCGAAGACCATGAGCGCGGTGTTGTAAGGCCGCCCGTCCCCGATCGCCATCATCACCCCGACCATTGGGCATGCGGCCAGGACGGCGTTCTCAATGTTGGCCGGTGACATGTTCTTTCCGGCCGCATTGATGATCAGCTCCTTCTTACGGTCGACCACCCGCAGATAGCCCTCGGCGTCGACCTCGATGATGTCGCCGGTGTGCAACCAGCCGTCTTCGTCGATCGCCTCGGCGGTCTTGGCGGTTTCCCTGCGGTAGCCCTTCATCACCAGCGGACCACGCACCAGATACTCGCCGTCATCGGCGATCTTGCCCTCCAGGCCGGGAAGCAACTTGCCGACGGTGCCCAGGCGCGCGTCGCGGGGGTGACTCACGGTAGCGACGCAGCTCAGCTCCGACATGCCCCAGACCTCGGCGATCGGGATGCCGATGCCGGCGAAGAAGGCCAGCGTCTCCCTGGGGATCGGGGCCGCGCCGGAGATGGCCCATCGAAGTTCGCCGAAGCCCAAGCGCTCCCGCAGCTTCGACAACACCAGCTCGTCGGCCTTGGACCACTCGGCCGCGACGTCCTCGGACATGGATTCACCGGCCAGCACCGCAGAGGCGCGCTTGGCGGCCACCGACAGCGCCCATTGCAGCGCCTGCCGTTTCAGCTGATCGGTCTCGCGGCTGGCCGTCAATTCGATTCCGGCCTTGAGCTTTTCCCACACCCGCGGCACCGCACCCCACACGGTCGGGCACACATCGGGCAGGGCGGCCGCGATCGCGCGCCCGTCCGACACCGCGGTGACCTGGGTACCGAACATCTCCTGGATGTACAGGCAGCACATGCGGTCGGCGATGTGCGCCGACGGCAAAAACGACGTAATCCGGTCACCGAACCGGATTCCGAGCACGGCCTCCAGGGCATAGCCCTCGAACAACAGGTTGGTGTGGGTCATCTCCACACCCTTGGGGTTTCCGGTGGTCCCGGATGTGTAGATGAGGGTGACGATGTCATCGGGTTGCACCGCCCGCCACGTGGCATCGAAGTCGAAATCCTCTTGGGCGGCGCCATACAGGTCGTCCACCGAAACGGTGCCGGCCGGCGAACCGTCGATGCAGACGATGTGCTCAATGCGCGCACCGGTGGCGCGAATGCGATCCACGTACTGCTCCTCGCAGATCACAACCTTGGTTCCGGCGTTGTCGAACAGGTAGGTCAGCTGCTCGGCGGGCAGCGTGTTGTACACCGAAAACGAGGTGGCACCAACATGTTGGGCACCCACCTCGAGTGGGTAGAACTCGATCCGGTTGGCCATCATCAGCGACACAGTGTCGCCCCGTCGAACCCCCAAACCCGCCAGGCCGGCGGCGACCTTTCGCACCTGCGCCGCATACTCTCGCCATGTCAACGCCTGGGTGCCGCCGGGCGTGCGGAGCGCGACGGCGTCCGGATCGATCGACGCGGTGCGCTGGAACGCCTCGCACATGGTGGCCGGACGCTGGGTTGTCGTCATTTCCGTTCTCCTTGGCGGCGGTTCAGCACTGCCCACACACCGGTGAGCGTACGTCCGTGATCAGGGGCAAGGAACACATCGCGCGATTTCAGGCTCGGTTCAGTTCTGGGGCCGCCAGAGTTGCACCGTGGTCGACGCGCCACCGGGCAGCTGGAGAAGTTCGATGGGGGTGCCGTCGGGGTCGTAGATGAAGAACATCCGCACCCCGCCGATGTCGACTGGCGGGGCGGCGCGGACGTCAGGGTGGTCGCGCCGAACGGAATCGTAGGCGGCGTCGAGATCGTCGACCCGGAACGACATGTTGGTGCGGCCCGCTCGGGCACTCGGGCACCGCGCCCAACGACAGCAGCTCGACCATCGCAGTGCCGATCAGCCCGCCGACCATGCGGCCCTGCCGCGCGGCTCCGCCGGTCACCGAGTCCAGTCCGGCCCCTTCGAGCTCGACGTCGAACACGACGTCCATGCCCAGCACCGTGGTGTAGAACGCCAGGGACGCCTCGATATCGGAGACGCCGATGCAGATGTGGGAGAAGTTCTGCACGGCAAGGGGATGCGGTTGGCTCATTGCTGCTCCTTTGCGATGTTGGCCGAACTTACCCCGCACCCCGCTACGCGGGCTGCATAGTCGCCGGACTCAAGCGGGCAGGCGCGGGTGAATCCCACAGGTGCACGCGTCAATTGACGGACACGTGCAGCGCATCCCCCACTCGATGACTGCCCGCGCCCGGGCCAGCGACTCCATCTGGGCATCGATCTCGGCGAGCTTGGCCTCGGCCAGCGCCCTGCTGACGGGCCGCCCGGGCGCGTCATCGGCGAACAGCAGCTGGATCTCCTCCAGCGCGAAGCCGGCGGATTTGCACAGGCGGATCACCTCGAGCCGGGTGAGAACCGAATCGTCGTAGCGGCGCTGGCCGCCCAGCCGCGCCGGTGCCGAAACCAGCCCGATCTGCTCGTAGTAGCGCAACGTCGTGGCGGCGACCCCGGCCCGGCGCGCCACCTCTCCGATCGTCAGGCCAGCCATCCGAGCCTCCCGGGAAATCGATGCTTGACTTAGAGCTAACTCTAAGTCGTTGACTGGGGTCATGCACAAGCAAGCACTCGACGAGCTGAGCCACGCGCGGTATGCGCTGCTCCGCTCCTTCCGCCGCGACGGCACGCCGGTCGACACCCCGATCTGGTTCGGGCTGGACGGCGACGCGTTGTTGTTCCGGACCAAGGTGGGGCCCAAGACCAAGCGGCTGGCAACGCGCCGCGACGTCGAACTCGCCGCGTGCGATTACCGGGGCCGCGTTAACCCGGGCGCGACGACGGCGTCCTGGGTGGCCGGCCGCTCCACGATTCTGTCGGGCGCCGACGCCGAGCGGGCCAACCGCCTGCTGCACCAGCGCTATGGATGGCGGTGGAACATCGTGCCGCTGATCAAAGTTCCGGGCGTGACCAACGTTCACCAGGATCTGTGCGCCCGCGAGAAGCTACGGCGCGCGCGTGACCGCGGCGTCTGGCCCGACAGCGTCATCGTGCGGGTGGACCTGCCATGACTCAGACGCCGACAGATCTGTTCGACCCCGTCCGCTCCCCCACCCTCCTCCAATGCTGCAGTGCCGCAGCCGGACTCGTTGGGGGTCTGGTGCGCTCCAAGCGGCCCGATCAGCGGTTCATGCGCACCGTCGTCGACGCGGGACTGCCGGACCCCCGCTGCACCGTGGCGGTGGCCGCGCTGCACCAGGTGCCGCGCTCGGTGCCGACCGCCGCGATCGTCGAGGGCACCTTCACACCCGCGCGCGTTGAGAACTCGCTGACGTCGTTCATCGTCACGCATCCATCGGCAACGTTCATCGTCGATCCCGCCGTGTGCACCGACGTCGAGCGGCGCGCGATCGCCCAACTGCCCGCGGTGCTGCGTATGGTGGTCCGCCCACCCGCCGACACCGTCCCCACCCTCACGGCCTTGGCCCGGCTGCCCGAGACGCCGCGATTGGACTTCGCGTTACCCACCCACGCGCATTGGGATCACGTGTCGGGGCTGCTGGACATGCCCGGCCTTCCGGTGCACCTGCACCGCGTGGAAAGAGATTGGATCGGTTCCGGGCCCGTCGCGCCCGTCGGCGGTGTCCGCGATTCGCTGCGCGATCGGCCGATCATCGACTACGAGTTGGATGGGCCGCCGGTGCTGACCTTCACCAGAAGTCACGACCTCTTCGCTGACAACTCCGTCATCCTGGTGGACCTGGCCGGACACACCCCGGGCAGCGTCGGGGTGCTGCTGCACACCGGGCGGGGATGGATCCTGATCGCCGGGGACGCCGCCTGGCACGCATTACAGATCGAGAAGGTCCGGCAAAAGTCAAGCTATCCGGGCGTTTTGGTGGACGAGAATCGCGACGAAACCTTCAGAACGCTGCAACGACTACACCTCGCGCGGCGCGCGGTGACGATCATCCCGACCCACGATCATCGGGCGGCACTGACGCTGCCTGCCTAGACGCCCAGACAGCCCGGGCCGAGCAGCGCCTTGAGGTCGCCCATCAGCGCGGGCGACGGCGTGACCCGCAGCGAGGCGTCCAGCTCGAGCGTGGTGATCCGGTCCCCGCTGATGAGCCGCAGGTGCACCTGCGAGGTGCCGGGGTGGCGCGCCAGCACCTGCTTGAGCGCGCTGATCTTGTCGAAAGTGCACTGCCGGGTCGGAATGCTGACCGCCAGCGGCCGGTCCGCCTGGGCATTGGAAAAGTCCGGCACCACAAGGTCGTTGGCGATCAGGGCGATCCGATCGTCGCGGATCGCCACCTTGCCGTTGACCAGCACAACCGCGTCGTCGACGATGTCGGCGCCGAACGTGGAATACGCATGCGGGAAGAACATCACCTCGATGCCGCCGGTGAGGTCCTCCAATTGCGCCGAGGCCCAGGGCATTCCGTTCTTGTTGACCCTGCGGTTCACCGAGGCCAGGATGCCGCCCACCCGCACCTGGGTCTCGTTGGGGACGTCGCCATCAAGGATCGCCGGGATCGCGGTGTCGACCTGCGCGCTCAGCAGGTGCGCCACCCGATTGAGTGGGTGCCCGGACACGTACAGGCCCAGCATCTCTCTTTCCAGGGCCAGCTTGTGTTTGTCCTCCCACTCGTCGTCGGGCACCTTGATGGTGAACACGGGGTCTCCAGTGTCGCCGCCGCCATCATCGGAGCCGCCGAACAGGTCGAACTGCCCCATCGCCTCGGCCTTCTTGGTACCCAGCACCGAGTCGACGGCGTCGGTGTGGACTAGGAAGAGGCCCTTGCGGGCATGCCCCAGCGAATCGAACGCACCGGCCTTGATCAGCGACTCGGTGACCTTCTTGTTGCACGCCGAGATGTCGATCTTGTTCAGGTAGTCCGAGAAGTCGGTGAACTTGCCCTTGTCGCCGCGGGTTTGGATCAACGAGCTGACGACGTTGGCGCCGACGTTGCGCACCGCGCCCAGCCCGTAGCGGATGTCGGCGCCCACCGACGCGAAGTTCAGGCCGGACTCGTTGACGTCGGGCGGCAGCACCGTGATGCCCAGCTTGCGGCAGTCGGCGAGGTACACGGCCGCCTTGTCCTTATCATCGCCGACGGACGTCAGCAGGCCGGCCATGTACTCGGCGGGATAGTTGGCCTTGAGGTAGGCGGTCCAGTAGGAGACCATGCCGTAGCCCGCGGCGTGCGACTTGTTGAACGCGTAGTCGGCGAACGGCAGGATGGTGTCCCACAGCGCCTTGATCGCCCCCGCCGAGAATCCGTTGGCCTTCATGCCGTCGGAGAAGCCCTCGAATTCCTTCTCCAGCACCTCACGCTTCTTCTTGCCCATCGCCTTGCGCAGAATGTCGGCTCGGGCCAGCGAGTAGCCGGCCACCTTCTGCGCGATCCGCATGATCTGCTCTTGGTAGACGATCAGGCCGTAGGTCTCGGCGAGGATTTCGCGAAGCGGCTCTGCGAGTTCGGGGTGAATGGGTTTGATCGCCTGCCGGTTGTTCTTGCGGTCGGCGTAGTCGTTGTGGGCGTTCATGCCCATCGGCCCGGGCCGGTAGAGGGCGATGACGGCGACGACGTCTTCGAACCCGGTCGGTTGCATGCGGCGCAGCAGGTCGCGCATGGGCCCGCCGTCCAGCTGGAAGACCCCGAGCGTGTCGCCCCGGCCGAGCAGCTCGTAGGTGGCCTTGTCGTCCAGCGGCACGGATTCCAGGTCGAGGTCAATTCCCTTGTTGGCCTTGATGTTGTCGATCGCGTCGCCGATGATCGTCAGGTTGCGCAGCCCCAGGAAGTCCATCTTCAGCAAACCGATGGCCTCGCACGACGGGTAATCCCAGCCGGTGATGATGGCCCCGTCCTGCGGTCGCTTCCACAGCGGGATCGCCTCCGTGAGCGGCTCACTGCTCATGATCACCGCGCAGGCGTGCACGCCGGCGTTGCGGATCAGGCCCTCCAGGCCGCGGGCGGTCCGGTAGATGGTGCGGACGTCCGGATCGGTCTCGATCAGGCCCCGGACCTCCGCGGCTTCCTTGAAGCGCTCGTGGTTCGGGTCGGTGATGCCCGACAGCGGAATGTCCTTGGCCATGATCGCCGGCGGCAGCGCCTTGGTGATCCGGTCGGCGATGGCGAAGCCGGGCTGGCCGTAGTGGATCCTCGCCGAATCCTTTAGCGCCGCTTTGGTTTTGATGGTGCCGAACGTGATGACCTGGGCCACCCGGTCGTGGCCCCACTTGTCGGCGGCGTAGCGCACCATCTCGCCGCGGCGACGGTCGTCGAAGTCGATGTCGATGTCGGGCATCGAGGTGCGCTCGGGGTTGAGGAACCGCTCGAACAGCAGGCCGTGCGGAATCGGGTCGATGTCGGTGATGCCCAGGGCGTAGGCGACGAGCGATCCCGCGGCCGAGCCCCGGCCGGGACCGACCCGGATGCCCACGGACCTGGCGTAGTTGATCAGGTCGGCGACGATCAGGAAGTAGGACGGGAAGCCCTTGGCGCAGATGACGTCGATCTCGAACGCGGCGCGTGCCTGGTAGGAATCCGAGCCGTCCGGCGCGCCGGCGGGAAACCGCCGGTTCAGCCCGGCGGCCACCTCGTGCCGCAGCCAGGACGCCTGGTCGTGCCCCTCGGGCACCGGGAAGACCGGCATCCGGTCGCGCGGCGCCCACACCTCGCCGTAGGACTGCACCCGCTCGGCGATCAACAATGTCGAGTCGCAGGCGCCGGGCACGTCGTCGTCCCAGATCTGGCGCATCTCTGCGGCCGATTTCAGGTAGTAGCCGTCGCCGTCGAACTTGAAGCGGTTGGGGTCCGACAGGGTCTTCCCGGTCTGCACACACAGCAGCGCCTCGTGGTTGTGCGCGGCGTCGCGGGTGACGTAATGGCAGTCATTGGTGGCCAGCGGGCGAATGTTGAGCGTGCGGCCGATCTCGAGCAACCCGTCCCGGACCCGTCGTTCGATCGTCAGCCCGTGGTCCATCAGCTCGAGGAAGTAGTTGTCCGCCCCGACGATCTCCCGCCACCTGGCGGCCGCCTCCAGCGCCTCGCGGTCCTGGCCCAGCCGCAGCCGGGTCTGCACCTCCCCGGACGGGCAGCCGGTGGTGATGATGATGCCGTCGGCGTGTTCCGCGATCAGCTCGGCATCCATCCGCGACCACTTGCTCAGCTGACCCTCGAAGGAGGCCAGCGAGGACAGCTTGAACAGGTTGCGCAGGCCGGTGGCGTTCTCGGCCAGCATCGTCAGGTGCGTGTAGGAGCCGCTCCCGGAGACGTCGTCGGCCTTCTGGCTGGGGTCACCCCAGGTGACGCGCCGGGTGTCGAAGCGCGAGCCCGGCGCTATGTAGGCCTCGACGCCGATGATCGGCTTGATCCCGGCCTTCGTCGCCTCGTTGTAGAACTCGCTGGCCCCAAACATGTTGCCGTGATCGGTCATCCCGATCGCGGGCATTTGCAGGCGCTCGACCTCATCGAGCAGCGGCGTGATCTTCGCGGCACCGTCCAGCATGGAATACTCGGTGTGGTTATGCAGGTGCACGAAGGACTGGTTCATAGGGACGCCAGTCTATGACTGAGCACCGACGGCTTTCGGGCGTGTCGCGGAGTGTGTCTTCAAAATCCGCTTTCACAACACCGCGGTTCTATGGTGGGGCTATGACGCAGACCGCCGCCCGCTGCGCGGGACCACCGCCGTGGTCGCCGCGGGAGGCCGAGTTGCTGGCGGTGACGTTGCGGCTGCTGCAGGAACACGGTTATGACCGGTTGACCGTCGACGCGGTGGCCAGCGCCGCCCGCGCCAGCAAGGCGACGGTGTACCGGCGCTGGCCCTCGAAAGCCGAATTGGTGCTGGCCGCCTTCATCGAAGGCATCCGCCAGGTCGCGGTCGCGCCGGATACCGGCACATTGCGCGGCGATTTGCTGCACATCGGGACGGCGATCTGTCAGCAGAGCCACCAGCTGGCCAGCACCATCCGCGCGGTGCTTGTCGAGGTGTCGCGCCACCCCGCCCTCAACGACGCCCTGCAGCACCAATTCCTCGACCAGCGCCAGGCCCTGATCCAGCACGTGCTGCAGCAGGCCGTCGACCGGGGCGAGATCGCCGCCACCGCCCTCACCGACGAACTCTGGGACCTGTTGCCGGGATATCTGATCTTCCGGTCCATCATCCCCAGCCGGCCGCCCACCCGCGAGACGGTGGAAGCCCTCGTCGACGACTTCATCATCCCCGGCCTGACCCGAGCCAATGGGTGAGGAGCGCTTACCTGCGGCGCAAAAAAGTGCACGCTCACGTCTCTTGTGAAGTACGGATCAGTACCGTACTGTCATACCCAACGAGCACATATCGCCCGCACATCGAAAGGTCAACGGGTGAAGGGGATTTCGATTGCGCCCCTCGTCAAACAGGGGTGGATGCTGCTGGTCGCGGTGCTCGTCGTCGCGATCACGGGACTCGCCATCTACCGGCTGCACGAGATCTTCGGCTCGCACAACAACACCTCGGCCAATGGCGGCCTGTCCAACGAGATCGTCCCGTTCAATCCCAAGCAGGTGGTTCTCGAGGTCTTCGGCGCGCCGGGCGCGGTGGCCACCATCAACTACCTTGATGTCAACGCGCAGCCGCAACAAGTCAGAAACGCCCCCCTGCCCTGGTCGTACACCATCACCACGACGGAGCCCGCGGTCGTCGGCAACGTCGTCGCGCAGGGCAACGGAGACTCCATCGGCTGCCGCATCACCGTCAACGGTGAGGTCAAGGACGAACGCACCGTCAACAAAGTCGACGCCTACACCTTCTGCCTGGACAAGTCCGGATGAGCGAGCAGCAGCAGTCGCGGCCCCGGGCGCCGCGCATCATCCGCCGGCTTGCGCTGCCGATCCTGCTGTTCTGGGTGGCGCTGGCCGCCATCACGAACACCGCGGTGCCGCAGCTGGAAGAGGTTGGAAAAACACACAACGTGGCGCTGAACTCGCCCGCCGCGCCGTCGCTGAAGGCGATCAAGCGCATCGGACAGGCGTTCGGAGAATTCGACACCGACAGCTCGGCCATGGTCGTGCTCGAAGGTGACAAGCCGCTCGGCGCGGACGCCCACCGCTTCTACGACGCGATGATCCGCAAGCTCGAGCAGGACAAGAAGCACGTCGAGCACGTTCAAGACTTCTGGGGCGACACCCTGACCGCGGCCGGTTCGCAGAGCACGGACGGCAAGGCCGCATACGTTCAGGTGTTTCTCGCGGGCAATCAAGGTTCGGCGGTAGCGAACGAGTCGGTCCGCGCCATCCGCGAAATCGTCGACCACACACCCCCACCGCCGGGCGTCAGGGCCTATGTCACCGGCGCGGCGCCGCTCATCTCCGATCAGTTCGATGTCGGCAGCAAGGGAACAGCGAAGGTCACCGGGATAACCGTCGGGGTGATCGCGGTGATGTTGCTGTTCGTGTACCGGTCCATCTTCACGACGCTCCTCGTGCTCGCAACGGTCCTCATCGAAATGGCATCCGCCCGCGGAATCGTCGCCTTTCTTGGGAATGCCGGCGTCATCGGGCTGTCGACGTACGCGACGAATCTGCTCACGTTGCTGGTGATCGCCGCCGGAACGGACTACGCGATATTCGTCGTCGGTCGCTACCAGGAAGCGCGCGGGGCCGGCGAGGCCAAGGAAAGCGCCTTTTACACCATGTTTCGCGGGACGGCCCACATCGTCCTGGGTTCCGGCCTGACCGTTGCCGGTGCGGTGTTCTGTCTGAGCTTTACCCGGCTGCCCTATTTCCAAAGCCTGGGCGTTCCCGCCGCCATAGGAATCCTCGTTGCGCTACTCGCCTCGCTTACCCTGGGGCCGGCCGTGCTCACCCTTGGCGCCGCCCTGGGCGTCTTCGAGCCGAAGCGCGCGATGAGAACCCGCGGGTGGCGGCGGATCGGCACTGCCATCGTCCGCTGGCCCGCCCCAGTCCTGACGGCGGCGTGCGCGATGGCCCTCGTGGGTCTGCTCGCCCTGCCCGGATACAAAACGAGCTACGACAGCCGCCCCTACATGCCCACCAGCGCGCCGGCCAATGTCGGTTACACGGCCGCCGAGCGGCATTTCTCCCGCGCCCGGCTGGAGCCCGAATTGCTCATGATCGAAACCGATCATGACATGCGCAACCCGGCCGACATGCTGATCCTGGACCGGGTGGCCAAGGCGGTGTTTCACGTGCCCGGGATCGCCCAGGTGCAGACGATCACCAGGCCGTTGGGAACGCCGCTCGTCCACAGCTCGCTCGCGTTTGTGGTCAGCAATCAGAGCGCCGCCCAACAGGAAAACCTGACGTATCAGCGGGATCGCGCGAACGACTTGCAAAGGCAGGCCGGTGAACTGGCGAAGACGATCAACATCCTGAAGCAGCAGTACGTGCTGCAGCAGCAGCTGGCCGCGGACACCCACAGCGAGGCGCAAAGCTTTCACGACACGATCGCCGTGATCAAAGACCTGCGCGACAAGATCGCGAATTTCGACGACTTCTTCAGGCCGATTCGCAGCTATTTCTATTGGGAAAAGCACTGCTACGACATCCCCGCCTGCTGGGCGATCCGCTCGGTCCTCGACGCGCTCGACGGTGTCGACCAGCTCACCGAAAAATTCGAGGACCTCACGGCCACCCTGGACAAGCTCGACGCGCTGCAGCCGAAACTGGTCGCCCTGATACCGCCCCAGATCGACAGCCAGGAGACCAACCGCGCACTGACGTTGGCCAGTTACGCCACCCAGTCCGGTATTTACGCCCAGACGCAGGCCGCGATCGACAACGCGACGGCGCTGGGGCGGGCCTTCGACGCCGCCAAGAACGACGACACCTTCTACCTGCCCCCCGAGGTTTTCAAGAACCCCGATTTCTTGCGCGGGCTGAAGTTGTTCCTCTCGCCCGACGGCAAGGCCGCCCGCATGATCGTCACCCACGAAGGCGATCCCGCCACCCCCCAAGGCATCTCACACATCGACCCGATCACCAAGGCCGCGCACGAGGCCTTGAAGGGCACGCCGATGGCCGACGCCCAGATCTATGTCGGCGGCACCGCGGCGACGTATAAGGACATCCAGGACGGCGCCAAGTACGACCTGCTGATCGTGGGACTCGCCGCCCTCAGCCTCATCCTGCTGATCATGATGATCATCACGCGGAGCCTGATCGCCGCGCTCGTCATCGTGGGCACGGTGGCCCTCTCGCTGGGCGCCTCCTTCGGGCTGTCCGTGCTGGTGTGGCAGTACATCTTCGGCATTCAGCTGTATTGGGTTGTCCTGGCGCTGGCGGTGATCCTGCTCCTGGCGGTCGGATCCGACTACAACCTGCTGTTGATCTCCCGATTCAAGGAAGAAATCCACGCCGGCCTGAAGACCGGCATCATCCGGGCGATGGCCGGCTCCGGCTCGGTGGTCACCTCCGCCGGCCTCGTCTTCGCAATCACCATGTGCGCGTTCGTGTTCAGCGGTTTTCAGGTGCTCGGTCAGATCGGGACCACCATCGGCCTTGGACTGTTGTTCGACACGCTGATCGTGCGTTCGTTCATGACGCCGTCCGTCGCAACGCTTCTCGGGCGCTGGTTCTGGTGGCCCCAACGGGTGCGCCCGCGTCCTGCCAGCCAAATGCTTCGGCCCTACGGGCCGCGCTCGGCGGTGCGTCAATTGCTCCTGTGGGAAGACGACGACACCGCGGTGATGGCGGGGTCCCGGTCGCGCTGATCTGAGTCTTTCTATCCGTACCGCTCGACGAACAGCTTCAGGGACTTCTCCACATCCCCTCTCACGGCGCGGGCCGCGGCCGAACCGACCGGGCCGAACAACGGGCGTCCGCCGAGTTCAAGCCGCAGACCGAGGGTGGACCCGTCTTCGCTGGGCCGCACGGTGAGCGAGACGCCGTATCTTGCGCCGCCCTTACCGGATCCCGACATCGCGACCTCGTGCGGCGGGTCCCACTTCGTCACCGTCCACGTCACCCGGTTGCGCAGGCCTTTGGAACGTGCCACGCCAACGATTTCGGTTCCCTCGCTGATCTCGTCGGGCAGTTCGCTGCGCCACCCCTCGTGTATCACGAGCCAGTCGCCCAGGTCCGACAGGTCCGATACGTGGTCCCACGTGGCCTGCGGGGTCATCGGCATGTCGGCGGTCATGTCAACGGCGGCCATCGCCTGAGCCTAACCCCGACGCACTTCGTCACACCGGGCACATTGGCCTCTACCCGGGACGATGCGGCTTTGTGCGTCGCTCCCTGCGGCGCAGGGACTCATGTGACAACTGCGACGAACGCGGGCGTAGTGACGCCTAGCGGCTGGGCCCGCCGCGGAATCGGTTGCCGATCCGGATCCCGGGCAGCAGCAGGGTGCGCGGTACGAATCTGCCGCCGGTGCTGACGACCTTGGGCACGATGCCGGGCACCACGCTGCGCTTACCGCCCAGCATCCCGCCGATGGCCGCCTCGGCGACGTCGCGCGGCGAGACCTGCGCGAGTGGAACACTGAACCGTTTGGCGTGGGCAATCTCGGCCCACTCGGTGGGCACCGGGCCCGGGCACAGCACCGTGACCGACACGCCCGTTCCGTGCAGTTCCTCGTGGACGGCTTCGGAGAACGTCTGCACGAACGCCTTGGTGGCCGAATACACCGCCATGTAGGGCATCGGCTGGAATCCGGCGATCGAGGCGATGTTCATCACCGCCCCGGCACCGCGTTCGACCATGCCGGGCAGGGCCGCGTGGGTGAGTTCCATCAGAGCCAAGGCGTTGAGCGTCACTTCTTCGCTCTCGCGTTCCAGCGGCAGCGTGTGAAACACGCCGCTGGTGCCGAAACCCGCGCTGTTGCACAGGCCGGCGATCAGTTCGTTGCGCAGCCGGTCCGCCAACTTCGCGCGGGCCTCGCCGTCGCTGAGGTCGAGCGGCATGACCTCGACGGCCACCGTGTATTCCTGGCCCACCTCGTTGGCGAGTTCGTCGAGGCGCTCGCGGCGCCGTGCGACCAGCAACAGCGGATAGCCGCGGCGGGCCAGGCCGCGAGTCAGTTCGGCGCCGATCCCGGAGGAGGCGCCGGTGATGACGACGGTTCTCTCAGTGTCGGGTTTTGGCAGGCTCATGGTGTCACCAATGTATCCCTCGCGTCGCGCGCACGAACGTCTCGCTTCGTTTGTCGAAAGGCTTTGCATCGCTGGCGGACTCGCCGCCCTTGGCCGCGTTGGAGTCGTCGAACATGGCGAAGGCTCTGTTGCGCACGCGGTCCATCACCGCCGGGTTGACGGCGTCGGCGACGGCGGCGAATTGTCCGAACGGAGAGCTCTCGCGCCGGGGCCGGCGCACGATCGCATCCGTGATCACACCGGCCGCCTGATTCGGTGTCAGCGCGGGAAACTTGTCGTACATGGTGGTCGGACTGATCATCGGCGTGCGTACCAGCGCCATGTGCACCGTGGTGAACTTGACGTCGTCGTTCACGACTTCGGCCTGCAGCGCGTCGCACAGGCTGTCCAGGGCGGCCTTGCTGGCGATGTAGGCGCCGAAGCGCGGCGCGCGTGTCTGCACGCCGACCGAGGAGACGTTGATGATCTGCCCGAAGCCGCGTTCCCGCATCCCGGGGATGAACTTGAGGATGAGCTGGACCGCGCCGAGGTAGTTCAGTTGCATCGTCCGCTGGTAGTCGTGGATGCGGTCGTAGGACAACTCCAGCGAGCGCCGAATCGACCGCCCCGCGTTGTTGATCAGGATGTCGACCCCGCCCAGGTCGTCGAGCACCTGGTCGGCCATCGCGGCGATGGCGTCCATATCGGACAGGTCGCAGGGGTAGACGTGCGCGCTTCCGCCGTCGCCCCGAATCTGATCGGCGACCTTCTCGAGGTTTTCCCGCGTGCGGGCCACCAGCGCCACCACGCCATCCGCCTCCGCGATCTTCTTGGCGGCGGCCTCGCCGATGCCCGACGACCCGCCGGTGATGAGCACGGTCTTGCCCTTGACGGCATCACTCAGGGTGCGACCCTGCACCACATCGAGCAGATTGCGGATATAGAACGGACGATATCGCCCAGTCGAGTTGGGGGTGTTGATGATGCTGGAGACCGCCGCGAACGGCTTTTCCACCAGATTCGTCAAGTCACCAAGATTCATCGGTTTTCGCTCCTGATGCCATGGGCCCCCGGCCGCCGGGCTTTGTCGGCGATGTGACGTGGGTCATAAAACCTAACCTAGGGCATCGGTCGGCCATCAGATGCAGATTGCCGTCATGGGAACGGGATCTGCGGCTCACACGGCCGCGCTCATGGCGGCCATTTGAGGGCAATCCGCTTGTTACACAGGGTCATCCCGGTGTGATCGCGCACTAACTAATGGGCAACGCCTAAATGTTCCAATCGGCGTTATGAAAATTCTGGCGCGCTTCCGCAAACCCGAGCCGACCACGGATCTACGACCGGATCGGCGGGCACGAGGCGATCGAGGTCGTGGTCGAGGACTTCTACCTTCGTGTGCTTGCCGATGACCAACTGTCAGGCTTTTTCTCCGGAACGAACATGAACCGCCTGAAAGGCAAACAGGCCGAGTTCTTCGCGGCCGCGCTCGGCGGCCCGGAGCCCTACACCGGCGCGCCGATGAAGCAGGTCCACCGGGGGCGCGGCATCACCATGCACCATTTCAACCTCGTGGCCGGGCACCTGGCCGAAGCGCTCGCCGCGGCCAGGGTCCCTCCGGCGACGGTGACCGAAATACTCGGCGCCGTCGCGCCGCTGGCTCCCGAGATCGCATGACCCGAGACCACCAAGGTCTGAGCGGGCTTCCCCGCCGCGCCGAGATTGCCGTCAAGGCTGTGATTCCGGCGTCAACCACGACCATGGCGGCAATCTCGACGGTTAACGGCCCGCCAGCGCGGTGAGTCGTCTGCGCAGATACTCCGCGACGCCGGCGTCGGTGGTGAGATCGATCGCCCTACGGTAGGCCTCCGCCGCCGCCGCGGGCCGGCCCGCTTCGGTGAGCAAGTGTGCACGCGCGGTCCAGCCCGGCTGGAAGCGCGCCATCGCCGGGTCGGTGATCGCGTCGAGCGCGCGCAACCCCGCCTCCGGCTCCTCGGCCTGGCCGTCAAGGACCGCCAGAGAGACCGCCGCACCCAGCGACGGGGCGACGCGCAGCAGCGCCCGATGCAGTTTGCGCAACGCCGCCCAGTCGACGTGCGCTCCGTGCGCCCGAGCGCAGTGCGCCGACTGGATGGCCGCCTCGTACTGATAACGGCCGGGACGACCGAACCCGTGAGCCCGACGCAGCAGCGCCTCCCCGCGCGTAATCATCGCCGAGTCCCACAGCCGGGTGTCTTGCTCGTCGAGCGGCACGAATTCACCGTGGCCGGTGCGCCGCGCCGGGCGGCGCGACTCGGACAGGCAGATCAGCGCCCCGAGCCCCAGCGCCTCGGGCTCGTCGGGCAGCAGTTCGGCCAATACGAGTGCCAGATGGAGCGCCTCGGCGGACAACGATTCGATCGGCGCACCGGGCTCCAGCTGCCAATCGATCGCCCACGCACCGTATACGGCCTCCAGGACGGCCGGCAGCCGCTCGTCGAAGTCGGCGCGGGCCGGAACCGCGAATGGGATGTGCGCGTCGCGAATCCGGCGTTTCGCGCGGACCAGACGCTGGGCCAGCGTCGCGGGTGACAACGAGAAGGCCCGCGCGATCGCGGCCGAGTCGATGCCCAGCACCGTCTGCAGCATCAGCGCGGTGCGGCAGTTGTCGGCGATCGCCGGATGCGCACAGACCAGCATCAGCTCCAGGCGGCGATCGGGAATAGTCGGCGGCTCCGCGGAATCATTGGAAGCGCTGCCGAAATCCCATGCCGGGCTGTCCATCTCGGGCAGCGGGCCGGTCATTCGGTAGGCGTGCGACTTCCACCGGTCGCGCAGTCGGTTGCGGGCCACGGACAGAACCCAGGCTTCCGGGTTGGTCGGGATCCCCTCGTCCGGCCAGCGGGCGAGCGCGCGCTCGAGCGCGTCGCCGAGGGCATCCTCGGCCGCCGGGATGTCGGCACTCGGTGCGGCCAGCACCGCCAGCAGGCGCCCGTAAGATCCGCGGACCACCTCGGCCACCCCGGCCTGCACCTCATTCAGGGCTGTACCATCCCTTTCCGCTCGCGTAAGTGACTGCCACGGGCCGGATTTCGATCGACCCCCATGCGGCGGCCGGGCACCGCTTCGCCCAGGACAACGCGGCATCCAGGTCGGGCACATCGATGACGAACACCCCACCCAGGCGTTCCTTGGTATCGGCGAACGGCCCGTCCTGGATCCTGGGTGCGCCGTCGCGGGCGGTGAAGGTGGTCGACGCGACGGCGGATTGCAAAACGTGGGTGCCGACCAGCACGCCGGCGGCGTCGAGATCGTCGGCGTACTTGGCGAACGCCGCCCGTGCGGGCGCCATGTCTTCCTCGGTCAGCCCGAGCTCGCCGCCCTCCTGATAGTGCATGAGCAGGCAGTACTGCATGATGATGCCCCTTTGCTTTATCTCTTCGTCGATGGTTTCACCGTTATGACGATTGAGGCGACGTTCGATCGACATCACAATGCAAACCATGGGTCGCACATTCGAAGATCTGTTGGCCGAGGCTGATTCGGTGTCCGTTGACGGCTGGGACTTTTCCTGGCTCGACGGGCGTGCGACGGAGGAAAGACCGTCCTGGGGCTACCAGCGCCTGATGAGCCGGCGGTTGGCGAGCGCGTCGGCCGCTTGCGACGTCGATACCGGTGGCGGGGAGGTGCTGGCGGGTGCGGCGACGTTCCCGCCCACGATGGTCGCGACGGAATCGTGGCCGCCCAACGCGGCCCTGGCCACCCAACGCCTGCATCCGCGTGGCGTGGTGCTCGTCGTGACCCGCGATGTGTCCTGGCTGCCGTTCGCCGACGAGGCGTTCGACCTGGTGACCAGCCGTCACCCCTTCGCCGTGCGGTGGGGCGAGATCGCCCGCGTGCTGCGGCCCGGCGGCACCTATCTCGCGCAGCAGATCGGACCCGCAACCGTGTCCGAGCTGGTCGAGTACTTCATCGGTCCGCAACCCGAGAAATGGGCCGAGTGTCACCCGGACACGCAGAGCGCGCAGGCACTGGCCGCCGGGCTGCGGATCGTCGACATGCGCATGGAGCGGTTACGGGTCGAGTTCTTCGACATCGGCGCCGTCGTGTACTTCCTGCGCAAGGTGATTTGGACGGTGCCGGATTTCACGGTGGACCGCTACCGCGAACGGCTGCACGAACTTCACCAACGCATCGAGGCCGACGGGCCCTTCGTCACGCACTCCTCGCGGGTGCTTGTCGAGGCCCGCAAGCCGGGGTGATCAACCCTCGTCACGCAATACGTCCAGCGCGTGCTGCAGATCGGGTGGGTAGGGGCTGACGATCTCCATCCGCCTGCCGTCGGCCGGATGGGCGAACGCCAGCGAACGTGCGTGCAACCATTGCCGTTCCAGCCCAAGCCTTTTCGCCAGCTTCGGGTCGGCGCCGTAGACCAGGTCGCCGCAGCACGGGTGGTGCAGAGCGGAGAAATGCACCCGGATCTGATGAGTGCGGCCGGTTTCCAGGTGCACGTCGAGCAGGCTGGCGGCTACGAAGGCTTCCAGCGTGTCGTAGTGGGTGAGGCTGTGGCGGCCGTTCGTGGTGACCGCGAACTTCCACTCGCCGCCGCGGTGCCGCCCGATCGGCGCGTCGATCGTCCCGCTGGACGGATCCGGATGTCCCTGCACCAGCGCGTGGTATCGCTTGTCGACGGTCCGCTGCTTGAAGGCCCGCTTGAGCACCGTGTACGCGCGCTCGGAGAGCGCCACCACCATCACCCCGGAGGTGCCGACGTCGAGGCGATGGACGATGCCCTGCCGCTCGGGCACGCCGGATGTGGTGATGCGGTAGCCGGCGGCGGCCAGGCCGCCGAGCACCGTGGGCCCCGTCCAGCCCACCGACGCGTGCGCGGCGACGGCCGCCGGCTTGTCGACCGCGACGATGTCGTCGTCGGAGTAAAGGATCGTCATGCCTTCGACCTCGACCGGCGTGTTCTCCAACGGCGCCGGCGCGGCGGGCAATCGCACCTGCAGCCAAGCACCGCCCGTCAGGCGGTCGGACTTTCCCGCCTGCACACCGTCGAGTTCGACGCCGCCGTCTTCGGCAAGCGCCGCCGCGGCGCTGCGCGACAACCCCAGCAGGCGCGCCAGCCCGGCGTCAACACGCATGCCCGCCAGCCCCTCGGGGACCGGCATCGAACGGTCGGTCATCAGTGCTGGTCGGCCTTTCGCCGCCCACCGATGTCCGGCTCGGGGGCCTTGCGCCGACCCACGGTGTCGAAGTCGTAGCCGAAGATCGACAACGCCACCAGCAGGATTGCCCCGCCGACTACGGAAGGGTCGGCGACGTTGAACACCGGCCACCAGCCGACCGACAAGAAGTCCACGACGTGGCCGCGCAGCGGCCCGGGCGCTCGGAAGAAGCGATCGACCAGGTTGCCCATGGCGCCGCCGAGGATCATCCCGAGCCCGACAGCCCACCAGGGCGATACCAGCCGCCGCCCCATCCAGAAGATGCCGACCACGACACCGGTCGCGATCAGCGTCAGCACCCAGGTGTATCCGGTGGCCATCGAGAACGCCGCGCCCGAATTCCGCACCAAGGTCCAGGTCACCGTGTCGCCGATGATCGACACCGGCTGGCCGGGGGGCAGTAGTTTGACGGCCAGCACCTTGGTGATGATGTCCAGGATCAGCACCACGGCCGCGACCGACAGCAGTAGGCGCAGCCGCCTCGGCCGCCTGGGGGCGGGTTCGGCCACGTCCTCGGCCTCCCCGGCGTCCTCGGCGTCCCTGGCTGAGGTCACCGGCTCGGCCGGTCCTGTTGGTTCCTCGGGCACTCCCCCATCATCCCCTAACGCGGATGCCGCCTCGCCGGAGCCCGCGAGCGGCGTGCGCAATGATTCCACCATGGCCCGCCTCACCGTTATCGCCACCGGAGGGACGATATCGACCAGCAAGGGCGCCGATGGGGTGCGCCGACCGGCCTATAGCGGGGCCGATCTGACCGCACCCCTGAGGGGGGGCCTCGACGTCGACGTCGTCGACCTGCTGGCACTCGACAGCTCACAGCTGACACCGGCGGATTGGGACCGAATACGTGGTGCCGTGCGCGCGGCGATCGATGACGGCGCCGACGGTGTGGTCGTCACCCACGGCACCGACACCATGGAAGAAAGCGCGCTGTGGCTGGACCTCACCCATGCGGGAAACGTCCCCGTCGTGCTCACCGGCGCGATGCGCAGCGCCGACGCCCCTGACGCCGACGGTCCGGCCAATCTGCGCGACGCGCTGGCGGTCGCGTCCAGCCCGGCTGCGCGCGGCCTGGGTGTGCTGCTGTGCTTCGCCGGCCGGGTGTTGCAACCGCTCGGCATGCACAAGGTCGCCACCGACGACCTGAGCGGCTTCGCCGGCGAACTGGTCGGCACGGTGAACGGCGGCGTGACGCTGACCGGCCCCAAGACGCGGCCGTACCTCGGCGAGCTGAGTGCCGCCGGCGCACCACGGGTCGACATCGTCGCGGCGTACCTGGGCAGTGACTCGGTGGCGCTTGACGCGTGTGTGACCGCAGGCGCACGAGCCGTCGTACTCGAGGCGCTGGGCTCGGGCAACGCCGGAGACGCGGTCGTCGAAGGAGTGCGCCGCCATTGCGGCAACGGGGTGGTCATCGCGGTGTCCACCCGAGTCCCCGGCGGGCGGGTCAGCGCGGGTTACGGTCCCGGCCACGACATGGCGGCCGCCGGGGCGGTGATGGTGCCGCGGCTGCGGCCGCCGCAGGCCCGTGTTCTGGTGATGGCCGCGCTCGCGGCGAAGCTACCCGTCGCCGGCGTCATCGACCGCTGGGGTTAGCAGCGCGTCGGGCTGCAGCGCGTCGGCCTGCAGGCCACGGAGATAGTCGGGCCAGTCCAGGGAGTCGACGGGGTTCGCGGCACTGAGGTCGCCGGTGTCGGCGGGAAACGTCCGCGCCTGGCCCGGACCGGAACCGCGCGTCTCGAACCGCACGGTCACCACACCGTGGCCCGCGCCCTGCACCCAGCCGTGGCCGAGTTCGCGGTGCGCTATGTCATCTCCCACCCGCCACGGCGATGCCTCCTCCGTAGCGGAGGCAAACATGGCGTCGGTCGCAGTTTCGACGGAATGCTGGGTGTCGGGTTCCGGTTCCGACAGCTCCAAGTCGGGGAACAACGACTCCTGCCGGACGTCGCTCAAGCCCGAAAACCCCACGCCGAGTAGGCGAATCGGCCCGATCTCGCGCGGGTCGAGCAACAGCCGGCGGGCCACCGCGATCAGCGCGCCGGCCTCGGTCGTCGCGTAGGGCAACGTCGCCGAGCGGGTCAGCGTGCTCATGTCCGACTTCTTCAGTTTCACCGTGACGGTGCGGGCGCCGCGGCCGTCGCGTAGCAGGCGTTGGTGCGCATGCTCGGCGATCGGGTCGATCGCCTCACGCAGCTGCTCGAGGCTGGTCAGGTCCACGGCGAAGGTCGACTCGGCGCTGATCTGCTTGGCTTCGGCGCGCTCGGCGACGGGCCGATCGTCGATACCGCGGGCCAGGCGGTGCAACGCCGGCCCCACCGTCGCACCCAAGATGTTGGCCACCTCGGCGTCGGTCAACGCGGCCAGCTGCCCGATCGTCTCGATGCCCAGTCGATTCAGCTTCTCCTCGGCGACCGGGCCGATGCCCCACAGCCGCCGCACCGGCAATCCGCCGAGCAGCTGTTGTTCTTCGGCGCGCCGGACCACCCGAACCCCATCGGGTTTGGCCAGCTCGGACGCGATCTTGGCGATCTGCTTACCCGAGCCCGCGCCCACCGAGGCGATCAGACCGGTCTCTTCGCGGACCCGTCGGCGCAGGCCCTCGCAGAACGCCTCGACGTCCTCGGCCGACGCCCCGGCCAGCTGGGGCGGCTCACCGAAACCCTCGTCAAAGGACAGCTGCTCGACGACGGGCACCAGGCTGCGCACCGCGTCGAAGACCCGGCGACTGGCCACCCCATACACCACACCGCGCGGCGGCAGCACCACCGCGGTCACGCCGATCAGCCGGCGGGCCTGATGCATAGGCATCGCCGACCGGGCGCCGAAGACCCGGGCTTCATAGCTGGCGCCGGCCACCACCCCCCGGCCACCCAGGCCGCCGACCAGCACCGGCCGACCCCGCAGGGTCGGCCGGGTCAGTTGTTCGACCGAGGCGAAGAACGCGTCCATGTCCAGGTGCAGCACCCAGCGGGACTCCACAATCGCAAATGCTATTGGTCTAACGTCGGTGGGTATGGCGATGAACCTCTGCCACCGGCTGTGCTGCAACTCGAACCGCTGGGCCAAAGAGGTGGAAGACCAACTGCTGCCTTGGGCGCTCGCCGATGTGGACCTGGGGGACAACACCCTCGAGATCGGACCGGGCTACGGCGCGATCCTGCGGGTGCTCGTCGACAAGACGCCAAAGCTCACCTCGGTGGAAATCGACACACCGATGGCCCAGCGGTTGCAACGGTTGTACGGCAAGCGGGCCCGCATCATCAACGGCGACGGCACCAACACCGGATTGCCGGACAACGAGTTCAGCTCGGTGGTGTCGTTCACCATGCTGCACCACGTCCCGACCGCGGAACTGCAAGACCGGTTGTTCGCCGAGGCCTTCCGGGTGCTTCGCCCCGGCGGCGTCTTCGCCGGCAGCGACAGCGTGACGTCGCTGCGGTTCCGCCTCGTGCACTTCCGTGACACCTGCAATACGGTCTCGCCGGAAACGCTGCCGGATCGCTTGCGCGCGGCGGGTTTTCGCGACGTAGACGTCGAAGTTCGCGGCGGCAGGCAGCGCTGGCGCGCGATCAAGGCCGGATAATGGAAACCGAGCGCGCGCTCTCGACACGATTGGGGCGGCTGCGCCACCAATGGAGCGAGCGGCTGGAACCCGGTGAGCAGGCCACCGTTCTGGCCTGGACATCGTTCACCCTCACGTTCGCCGGGCTGCGCGGACTCACTCACTGGATCCGCGCCGGCCACGGGCCGTCGGGCGGTGGTATGAAGCTTGGCGGCAAGCACTTTCACCACTACAACATCGGGATCGGGATGCTGGCGACGGTGGCCGGCGTGGGTCTGCGCGGCACGGAAAGGCAGCGACGGCATCCCGCGGCGGCGGTCGCTTTCGGTGCCGCCAACGCGATGATCGTCGACGAGCTGGCCCTGCTGCTAGACCTCAAGGACGTCTACTGGGCGAAGGACGGCCGCGAGAGTGTCGACGTCGCGGTCGGCCTCATCGCTACCGGCGCGACCGTCGCGGCCGGCATGCCGTTCTGGCCGCACGCCCACCGCGCGCTGCGGTCCCGCTAGCGATTGGCCGCGAAAGTGCAACTACCGACCGCCTCTCTCGGGAAACGCGTCGGCAGTTGCACTTTCGCGGTTTAGCAGGCTGGCTCACTTCTTCCCGGGGATCGGCTGCGGGTGGATCGGCTGCTGCTGGACCGGCTGTGGGTGGACCGGTTGCTGCTGGACGGGCTGTGGGTGGATCGGCTGTTGCTGGATCGGATGTTGCTGGCAGGCAAGGCACTGGATTGGCCCGTGCCCGCCACCCTGCTGGGCACCGCCGCCCTGCTGACCGCCACCCTGCTGACCGCCACCCTGCTGACCACCGCCACTCGGCGGTGTGGGCACGGGTACGGGTATGGGCACGGGCACAACCACCGGCGGGATGTTCACTGTCACGGAAGGTGGGGGCGGCGGGGTGCCGGGGTCGGCCGGCGCATCGGGCGGGGTGCCCGGGTCGGCAGGGGCCGCTCCGACGACCGGCGCAGGTGCCGGCGCAGGGACCGTCCACGCCGGTGCGCCCCCACCGCTGACGGGTGCGCTCGGCGGTTGCCCGGCGTCGGGGGAGGCCACCGGCGCCGGCGCCACGGGGGACGGCGGAATGGCGCTGGGAGCCTGGGGAGTCACCGAACCGACACTGGAGTTCGGAACCACGACGGCCGGCTTCTCTTGCTTCGAACCCGTCCCGTCAAAAAGCATCATGCCAAGCCCGGCGAACATCCCCACCCCCGCGACCACCGCCGCGGCCAGCAGGGCGTTCGTTGCCCGCGATCGCGGCTCCGCGGTCACAGTCGTGGGCGGGAAATCCTCGAATTTTGCGGGCTCCGACAGGGAACCGTCTTCGATCGAGGGGTCACCCAACGGGCTTGACGCCCACGCCTCGCCGACCGTCAGGTCGTCGTGCGGGATGGCAGCGAACGTAGCCGACTGGAAGTCTTCGATGGTGCTCATGGTGTGTTCCTTAACTGTGGTCGCGGCCCCCATTGGGCCGCCGTCACAGGTAGGAGCAGCCACCCCCGATGGCTCGGACACTTTTTTCGGAAACTTTTTTCGCGAAAGTGCAACTACCGACGGCGGCTCTCGGAAAATAGGTCGCTAGCTGCACTTTCGCGGTCAACAGGGATAGCCCGCGGCCCGCAGCGCTTCGCGGATCCGAGCTATGAGGATGTCCGGCCGATTACGCAACAGGTCGGCACTCACCCGAATGATGCGCCAGCCCCGTCGCTCCAACTCGGCGGTGCGGTCGATGTCTCTGGCACGAATGCGCGGGTCGGTCCAGTGTTGCGCGCCGTCGTATTCCACGCCGACGCGCCACTGCTCCCACCCCATATCTATGCGCGCCAGCACGGCGCCCCATTCGTTGTGCACCGCAATTTGGGTCCGCGGTCTGGGTAAACCCGCGGAGACGATCGCAAGCCTGGTCCTGGTCTCCTGTGGCGATTCCGCGCCCGCATCGACCAGAGCGAGCACTTGCCGCAGCTGCTTCACCCCGCGAGCGCCGCGGTGGGCCTCGACCAGCGGTTCAACCTGGTCGACGGTAAGCCCGGTGGCCCTCGCCAACGAATCGACAGCGATGACGGCGGGAACGAGTCCCGGACGCCGTCCCAGGTCGAACGCAGTGCGGGGCGGCGACGTGACTGCCACGCCGTTGACCACGGTGAACTCACCGGCCAATAGCGATTCGTTGCGGGTGACGATCAACGGCGGTGGACGTTTGCGACCGCTAATGAGTTCCGCCGGTGCGTGAGGATCGACCCACTCCGCGCCGAGTAGCGCAGCCGCGGAGTTCCCGGCCACTATCGCGTTCTTGCCCGACCACAGCCAGGCGGCTACAGCCCTATCCTTCGCCGTAAGCCCGCTGTCGCGTCGTTGGTAGACGTTGCGGTAGATCCGCGTGCACGACCGTCGCAACTCACGTTCCGTCAACGTGCCGGCGTAGACCGCCTGCGTGCCGACGAATGGTGTCCCCTTCCCCATGTCCGCAGGCTGCCACTTCCCTCCGACAAGCCGCGAAAGTGCAACTACCGACGCCCTCACTCGGGAAACGTGTCGCCAGTTGCACTTTCGCGGGCTGGGAGGCCTGCGCGGCTAGACCTTGGCGATGCTGACCCGCACGCCGTCGCCGATCTCCGCGCCATCGGCGGGCTCGCCGAACTCGAAGCTGGTAGCGAGTATCTCCCCCGCGATCAGGTCGCGGTGCGTCTGCGCCCAGTCGGCGCGCTCGGCGGGCACGGACATCACCACGCTGATGCGGTCGGAGACGTCCAGCCCGGTCGACTTGCGCAACTCCTGGAGCTCGCGGATCCGGTCCTTGGCCCAGCCCTCGGCCTCCAGCTCCGGGGTCACCGTGCCGTCCAGCACGACCAGACCGGACCCATCGGGCAGCGCCGCGGTGTAATCCGGGTCGGCCGCCACCAGCCGGGAACTGTACTCATCGGGTTGCAGCACCGCGGGGCCCGCGGTCAGGGTGCCGTCGGGGTTGACGACGCCTTCGCCGCCCTTGACCGCCTTGATGGCGGCCTGCACATCCTTGCCCAGCCGCGGACCGGCCACCCGCGCGTTGACGGTGAGCTCGAACCGGCCGTAGGTGTCGATCGCGTCGGTCAGTTCGACGCGCTTGACGTTCAGCTCGTCGGCGATCAACTCGGCGAACGGCGCCAATCGCTGCGGATCCTCCACGGCCACGGTCAGTTTCGGCAGCGGCAGGCGCACCCGCAGCTTCTTGGCCTTGCGCAGCGACGACGCGGCCGAGCAGACTTCCCGGACCTGATCCATCGCGGCCACCAGATCGGCATCCGCGGGAAGTGCTTCCGCGTCGGGCCAGTCGGTCAGGTGCACCGACCGCCCCGCGGTCAGACCCCGCCAAATGATCTCCGTTACCGACGGCAACAGTGGAGCGGCCAGCCTCGCGCTCACCTCCAGCACAGTGTGCAGGGTGTCGATGGCGTCGACGTCTTCCTCCCAGAAGCGCGAACGCGACCGTCGCACATACCAATTCGTCAGCGCCTCGGTGAACTGGCGCAGCTGCTCGCAGGCCCCGGAGATGTCACAGGCCTCCATCGACTCGGTGAGGTCGTCACGCAGCGCCGCCAGCTTGGCAAGGATGTAGCGGTCCAGCACATGCGCCGAATCCGTGCGCCAGCTACCCACTTTCGGGGCGTAGAGGGCCAGGAAGCTAAAGGCGTTCCACAGCGGTAGCTGGACCTGGCGCACGCCCTCGCGGATGCCCTGCTCGGTGACGATCAGATTGCCGCCGCGCAAGATCGGCGAGGCCATCAGGAACCACCGCATGGCATCGGAGCCGTCGCGGTCGAACACCTCGGAAACGTCCGGGTAGTTGCGCAACGACTTGCTCATCTTCTGGCCATCGGAGCCGAGCACAATTCCGTGCGCCACACAGGTTTTGAACGCCGGGCGATCGAACAGCGCGGTGGCCAGCACGTGCAGCGTGTAGAACCAACCGCGGGTCTGGCCGATGTACTCGACGATGAAGTCGCCGGGGTAATGGCTATCGAACCAGTCACGGTTTTCGAATGGGTAGTGCACCTGGGCGTATGGCATCGAGCCCGAGTCGAACCACACGTCGAGCACGTCGGGGATGCGGCGCATCGTGCTACGACCGGTGGGGTCGTCGGGGTTGGGCCGGGTGAGCTCATCGATGTAGGGCCGATGCAAGTTGGTGGGCCGCACCCCGAAATCGCGCTCCAGCTCGTCCAGGCTGCCGTAGACATCGATTCTCGGGCACGCGGGATCATCCGACTTCCACACCGGAATCGGCGTGCCCCAGTACCGGTTTCGCGAGATGGACCAATCGCGCGCGCCCTGCAGCCACTTACCGAACTGGCCGTCCTTGACGTGTTCGGGATACCAGGTGATTTGCTGGTTGAGTTCCACCATGCGGTCCCGGAATTCGGTGACCGCCACGAACCACGACGACACCGCCCGGTAGATCAGCGGATTGCGGCACCGCCAGCAGTGCGGGTAGGGGTGTTCGTAAGTCTCGTGCCGGATCAACACGGCGCCGTTGGCCGCCGCCGGACCGCTCTGGTTCTTCAGGTCGCGGATGATCTGGGCGTTGGCGTCAAAAACGTGCTGCCCCCGGTAATCCGGGACGGTGGCGTCGAAGCGGCCTTTCGAATCGACGGGGGTGACGGGCACGATACCGACCTTGTCGGTGGTGGCCATGTCGTCCTCGCCGTAGGCGGGCGCCATGTGCACGATCCCGGTGCCGTCCTCGGTGGTCACGAAGTCGCCCGGGAGCACCTGGAATGCCTCGGCGGTGTCCATGAAATACGGGAAGGGCGGCAGGTACCGCGTACCCAGCAGGTCGTCACCGCGATAGGTGCCGACTACTTCGGGTTCTTCGCCCTTTTCGCAGCCCAACTCGCGGGCATAGGCCGCCAGCCGGGCCTCGGCCAGCACGAAACGGTGATCACCGACCCTGACCTGCACGTAGGTCACGTCCGGGTTGACGGCAACCGCGAGGTTCGACGGCAGAGTCCACGGTGTCGTCGTCCACACCAGTAGGTGAGCCCCGGCTAGCTCCTCCTGTGGTCCGCCGCCCACCACCTTGAAGCCCAGCGTTATCGCGGGGTCCTGCCGGCTTTGGTAGATGTCGTCGTCCATCCGCAATTCGTGGTTGGACAACGGAGTTTCGTCGCGCCAGCAGTACGGCAGCACCCGGTAGCCCTCGTATGCCAGGTCCTGGTCCCAGAGCTGTTTGAACGCCCAGATCACCGACTCCATGTAGTTGGGATCCAGCGTTTTGTAGTCGTTGTCGAAGTCGACCCAGCGCGCCTGACGCGTCACGTACGCCCGCCATTCGTCGGTGTAGCGCAGCACCGATTCACGGCAAGCCTCGTTGAACGCGGCGATCCCCATGGCGTCGATCTGGGACTTGTCGGTGATCCCGAGCTGGCGCTCGACTTCCAGTTCGGCGGGCAATCCGTGGGTGTCCCAGCCGAACCGGCGCTCCACCTTGTAGCCGCGCATGGTGCGGTACCGGGGCACGATGTCTTTCACGTAGCCAGTGAGCAGGTGCCCATAGTGGGGCAGGCCGTTGGCGAACGGCGGCCCGTCGTAGAACACGTACTCCGGGGCGCCGTCGCGGCGGGCGATGCTGGCCCGGAACGTGTCGTCGCGGGCCCAGTAGTCGAGGACCTCGAGCTCAAGCGCCGGGAAGTCGGGTGCCCCGCCGGCCAGCTTCGGATACGCCTGGGGATCGGCGTTGCCGGTGATCGAGTCGGTCACGGTGTGCGTCGTCTCCTGTGCCTAGTGCCGTTCGGCACTGCGCCTGTTGGGGACGACGACGCGCCAAGTGCGCGAGCGCCGCGGTACCACCCCGCTTGCCGCGCTTTCGCGCGGCCGCTCATTAAAGGCTGTGACGGGCCCTACCCGTTCGGTTCTACTGAGCCAGCCGGCTGTTCTTCCGAAGGCTCCCCGGTGATCGCCGGATCGATGCCACTACATCGATTCTACGGACGCGGCCAAATCCACCCGCCGCGTGCCCTGACCGGCCGCCTGTTGGGCGATGCCGGACGTCGGCGAAGTAGCCGGGATCGGTGCAGTCATGGCGTCCCGTGGCCGCGAATCCGGCCGACTCCTAATGCTCTTTCGAGCGTCTGGCGTCAACGACTGTGATTAGTCGAGCGCGGCCTTGGCATCGGCTAGGTTGTCTGCCCTCAGTACGAGCCGGGTGTTGGTCGCAAGGTACACAGTGGCCAGGTTGACCCCTGCGCGGCCGAGCTTCTGGACGACCTCGGCGAGCGCGCCCGGACGGTCCTCCATGTCGAGGACGATTACCTCCTGCTCCTCCTCGACCTTGATTCCGGCCCCCTCCAGTGCTTCGAACGCGGGCGTAGGATCCTGCACCAGCACGTGCAACTCTGCCTGCCCCCCGCCACTGTTGAGCGCGCACAGGCCGGCGATGTTGACGCCCGCCTTGCCGAGCACGTCGCCGACATGCGCGAGTTCGCCGGGCTCGTCGTCGAGATAGAGCGTCAGATCAGTCGCCATGACACGGTCCCTTCGGGCCACTCGCGCCCGATTGCCCGGCATCCGGCTACCCGGGCCACGGCTGGCGTAGACCTTATGCCGCGCGGGATCGGGCAGGTAGTCGTATATCAAAGCTACTGCGTCGAGCGGCACCTAGCGCAATGATTTCGGCGGGCGGAGCAGCCGAACTGAAGCCGTTGGCGCGCTGTGCTGTCAACGCCGCACTCCAAGGGGCCTCCTGACCGCAGGAAGAACCTGCGGTCGGGTAGCCCCTTGGAGCCGTGATTGCTCGCTATCCATGGCGTTAGGTCCGGACTTCGAGCACGCCGACCCGCCACAGCGCCGCGTATACGTGACGCACGCCGATGCTCAACAAATGAGCGGCGCCGTCCACCAACGGGTCGCTGATGACGATGGCCTGGCCCTCAACCCGCCGCGTCGCCTTCTTGCGCGCCGAAACCTGAGTCGTGGCCTGCGTCGAGGTTGCGTCGCGCACCACGGTCAGCTTGTGGGCGGGCGCAACGGTTACCACTTCGTCGTACAGAACTGCGGTCATGATCGTCTCCTAACGAGCTTGATTGGACTGACGTGTCCCATCCCGTCGTGGTTCCGATCCGAGAACGCTTGGCCGGTAAGCCGATTAGCGTTGCGGCGACTCAGCTGAGAACGTCGCGCCGGAGGCGGATCGGGACGGAACGGAGCCCGGACTTCGACCCGGACTATCGCTGGAACTCATACGTCCCTCACCTCCTCGACGGTCACGACGCGTGCGGGTACCCGCACGATCACGCGCACTAGAAGGAGTGCAGAAACCGACGAGTGTCGGAGATCCGCACCCCTCTCGTCAGAGCTTTGGCACTACACGACGTGTCCGGTACCCCGGAAGCCACCTGGGCTCAACCCTTAAGCCGGGAGGAGCTGTCCTGACCCGGGGCGTCTTTCGACGTTCGGGGTCAGTGGCCTGTATTCGTGTAGACGCCTCACCTAACGAGGTGCATACCGGACCGATAATGCACGACGCCTATGACCGGGTCAATGTGATCTGCGCGGTGTTTCCCAATCTTTATGCAGTCATTACGTGGGCACACAGGCTTTAGCCGACGGGTTGAGCCGGTCACTTGTCGATCAGGGCCTCGAGCTTTCCGATGGTGTCGATGAACTCCTCGACCATGCCGAGGACCACCGAGCGCGTCGGCCGGACCCGATCGAGCGAGCCGACGACCTGACCGACGAAGTAGGTCGCGAGCTCGCGAGCGTTGGACCCGGGGTGGGTGGCGGCCTGGTTGATGCGCACTTGGGCACCGGTCACCAGCGCGGTCTGCAGCGGCATGCCAAGAGGATCGGGGGCGTCCGTCCGCGCCCACTCGTCCGTCCAGGCCGTGCGCAGCATTCGCGCCGGTTTACCGGTCATCGACCGGGACCGCACGGTGTCCGAGGAGCTGGCCGCCAAGAATTTGTCCTTGACCACCGGGGCCGTCTCGGCTTCTTCGGTGGTCAGCCAAACCGACCCGCACCACACGCCCTCGGCCCCCAGGGCCAGGGCCGCGGCGACCTGGCGTCCCCGGGCGATCCCGCCGGCGGCGAGAACAGGAACCGGCGACACGGCATCTACGACCTCGGGGACCAAAACCATGGTCGCCACCTCGCCGGTATGGCCGCCGGCCTCGGTGCCCTGGGCGACGATGAGGTCGACACCCGCGGCCGCGTGCCGCCGCGCGTGTTGCGTGGTGCCGGCGAGCGCGGCCACCAGCACGTTGTGGTCGTGAGCGCGCTCGACGAGGTCGGCGGGGGGCGGCCCCAGCGCGCTGGCGATCAGCCGGATGTCGTGACCGAAGGCAACGTCGAGCAGCGGCTCGTAGCCCTTGGGCGAGATGTTGAGGCCGCCCAACGACGCGCGAGGCTCGTCGGTGGGCGCCGCGACGCCATAGCGGGCCAGCAGGTCATCGACGAACGCGCGGTGCTCCTCGGGTAGCAGCTCGCGGGCTCGCTCGGCGTCGATCCCGCCCTGCTCGGCGCCGACGTATTTGGGCGGCAGCAGCAGGTCGACCCCGTAGGGCTTACCGCCGGTCTGATCCTCGATCCAGGTCAGCTCGTTCTCCAGCCGTTGGGGGCTGTGCGCGACCGCGCCGAGGACCCCGAATCCACCCGCGTTGGTCACCGCGGCCACCACGTCGCGGCAGTGACTGAAAGCGCAAATCGGAAACTCAACACCGAGCAGTTCGGCGACTCTGGTTCGCATTGCCCGACGCTAAGAAACCAGTGATCGATATGTCAATCGATTGACGCAGCTAAGGCGACCGGCCGTCCGGTGGCCAGCTCGACACGCCCTCTTCCAACGGAACCTGGAGGCTGTGCAGGATCGACGCGACCATTCGCCACGCGCTGATGGCGGTGACAAGCTCTATGAGAATCGTTGTATCGCCTTGCAATTCGCGTGTGCAGGCGGCCCAGCTGTCGGCACTTACCGCCCCGTCGCGCACCACGTCGTCCGTCGCCGCCAGCACCGCGCGCTCGGTGGGACCGAAGCCGTCATGCCCCCGCCAATCGCGCACGCCGAGCATGTCGTCGGCGCTCACGCCCAGCCCCGACGCGACCCTCCAGTGCTGTGTCCACTCGTAGTCGCAGGCGGTGAGCCAGCCGATCCGCATGATCACCAGCTCGCGCAACCGTTGGTCGAGGGCACCGTGCCAGAGCATGGTGGCCAGCAGGTCGTTGATGGCACGCGCCAGCGGCGGATGGTTCAGCAGCACCTGGAAGATGCTGAGCTCGGCCATGTAGTCGGGCACGGCGGCTTCGTCGGCGGCGGCCTTGGCCTCGTCGAGCGGCAGTCTAGGGACCCGGGCTTGCCTGATGGGTGGGGTCATGGTGTGAGCACTCCGTGTACTGGCTGGACACCTCGCGTTCTCCGGCCATCGTAGCCAGCAATTACTTGGCGTCTTACCAGGCGCACGGAGCCCTTGACGACTATCTCGGACGAAAAGCCCGGAGCGCCAAGGCCGAAACGCCGAATGCACCGGCGAAAACGAGGATTCCAGCACGACGGGCAAGCCCGATCGCCCGCGCCAATACCCCTGTCGCCCTTACCGATACGGCGGCGGACACGAAACCTGCGGGCCGGATGGCTTCGATGGCGCCGACCGACCCGTGCCCGCGAATGGACTCGACACCGGTGTCGCGCGTGATCGGTCCCCCGCGAGCCGCAGGCACCGTCACTCGCAGCAGCGCGTCGCCGTGGCCAACGACGGGCACCGGGAACTCCCGGATGACCGGACCGCGCCGCCTGACTATCAGGGCATTACTCGGGACTTTAGTTGCAATCTTAAAGATTTCAGCGATTTCCCTGCGGGGTTTCGCAATAACCCCTACCATGACTTGATTACGCATCTCGATGCAGCGCATCGGCGCGTCCAATTGGCTCCTGCCTTGGCCTTTCCCGGGTCGGGCGTCGCCATTGTGTCGCGGATCACAAGTTAGCTGGCAGCACCGGTGGTCTGGCGGGGAGTCACGACCCGTCAAGGCCCCATAAGTGGCGGACGGCGTTGGCGGACAGCACCTCTGGCAGCAACTGAAGTGCACCGCGACGCCCTCATACCGTCCAAAAAGTATGTGACTGACCGGCCACCAAGGCCCATGTCAGGGCAGAGGGATCGCATCATTGTTAAATTTCTGTACGTTCGCACGATTTCTCCACGCGTATCGAGCGAAGCCGCTACGCTGCTGATCGCGTCAGGTTTTTACGGCGGGCTTCGATACCGGGGGTCGGTGGGTTGTTTGTGCGTTGCGGCGGAGTTGCCAGCGCGCACAAAAAAATTCGGCGATATTTCTCGAAGCTCTGATAAGAGCGAGCGGCAGTGATAGGAACTTGTGGAGAGGTAAGGAGAGGTGGAGGACAGTGGATAAGGCAGGTGTGACTCCGGTTGCCGTCATCGGGATGGCGTGCCGGCTGCCGGGGGGCATCAACTCCCCTGACCTCTTATGGGAAGCATTGCTCCGCGGGGACGACTTCGTCAAGGAAATTCCCCGCGAGCGTTGGGACCTGGACTACTACTACGACCCGGAGCCGGGCGTGCCCGGTCGGTCCGTCTGCAAGTGGGGCGCGTTCCTGGAGGACGTCGGCGCGTTCGACCCCGAGTTCTTCGGCATCGCCGAAAAAGAAGCGACGGCAATGGATCCGCAGCAGCGCCTGCTGCTGGAAACCGCGTGGGAGGCCATGGAACACGCGGGCCTGACCAAAGCAACCATGGCCGAGGCCACCGGCGTGTTCGTTGGATACAACTACAGCGACTACGAATTCGTATCCGCCTCCACCGATGCCTTCGACGGGCCTTACGGAACCCCCGGCACCATCTCCTGCATGGCGTCCGGGCGGATCGCCTACGCGCTCGGCCTGCACGGTCCCGCGGCCACGATCGACACCGCATGCTCTTCCGGCCTGTTTGCCATCCACCAGGCCTGCCGCAGCCTGAACGACGGCGAGAGCAACCTGGCCTTCGCGGCCGGCGTGAACGTGATGATGGAGCCGCGCAGGTCCGTCTCGGCGTCGGCGGGGGGCATGCTGTCGGGCACCGGACACTGCCACGCGTTCGACGTCAAAGCGGACGGCTTCGTGACCGGCGAGGCTTGCGTAGCGCTGTTGCTCAAGCGACTGCCGGATGCGCAACGGAATGGTGACCGGGTCCTGGGTGTCATTCGTGGCACGGCCGCCAATCAGGACGGCCACACCATGAACATCGCGATGCCGTCGGCCGACGCCCAAGCCGCGGTCTTCCGCGCGGCGCTGGCGACGGCCGGCGTGGACGCAGGCACCGTCGGCATGGTCGAAGCGCACGGCACCGGCACCCCGGTGGGTGACCCGATCGAGTACGCGAGCATCGCCGACGTCTACGGCGACCACCCGTGCGTGGTGGGAGCCGTGAAGACCAATTTCGGGCACACTCAGGCGGCCGCCGGTGTGCTCGGCATGATGAAGGCGATCCTTGCCGTCCAGCACGGCGTAGTGCCGAAGAACCTGCACTTCGAGGCCCTGCCCGACGAAATGGCACAGATTGACACCAAGCTCGTCGTGCCGGAGGAAATCACACCCTGGCCGACAAACGGTGGCCAGCCGCGGCGCGCGGCGGTGTCGTCGTACGGAATCTCCGGCACGAACGTGCACGCCATCGTCGAACAGGCCCCCGAGCCCTTGTCGCCCAACGGCGCGGCGACCAAGCCCGCCAACGACGGCGCCCTGCTCTTCCCGCTGTCGGCCACCTCCGCCGACGGGCTGCGGGAAACCGCCGCACACCTCGCCGACTGGGTCGAGGCGCACGCGTCGGATGTAGCCGCGCCCGATCTGGCCTACACCCTCGCTCGCCGGCGTGGGTACCGATCGGTGCGCACGTCCGTGCTGGCCCGCAACACCGCAGAGTTGGTGGCGTCGCTGCGGGAAGTCGCCGCGGGTGAGGCGCTCTACCCCGAGGCCGTCGGCCAGGACGACAAGGCCCCCGTGTGGGTGTTCTCCGGCCAAGGTTCGCAATGGGCAACGATGGGCACCGACCTGCTGGCGAAGGAGCCCGCGTTCGCCGCGACCATCGCCGAGCTCGAGCCGCTCATCGCGCTGGAGTCCGGCTTCTCGGTGACCGAAGCGCTGACGGCGCCCGAGAAGGTGACCGGCATCGACCGGGTGCAGCCGACGATATTCGCCACGCAGGTCGCATTGGCCGCCACGATGAAGTCCTACGGGGCCCGGCCCGGCGCGGTCATCGGCCACTCGATGGGTGAAGCCGCCGCCGCCGTTGTCGCGGGAGCGCTGGCGCTCGAAGACGGGGTCCGGGTCATCTGCCGCCGCTCGCGCCTGATGACCAAAATCGCCGGCTCGGGCGCGATGGCGTCGGTCGAACTGCCCGCCCAGCAGGTGCTTTCGGAGCTGATGGCCCGCGGTGTCGACGACGCCGTCGTGGCGGTGGTGGCGTCCCCGGAATCCACCGTGATCGGCGGAGCGACGGGGACCGTTCGCGAGCTGGTGGCCGCGTGGGAGCAGCGCGAGATCATGGCCCGCGAGGTGGCCGTCGACGTCGCATCGCACTCACCGCAAGTCGACCCGATCCTCGACGAGCTGTACGACGTCCTTGCGGAGATCGAGCCGCTGACGCCCGAGGTTCCGTACTACTCGGCGACCTCGTTCGACCCGCGCGAGGAGCCGTACTGCGACGCCAACTACTGGGTGGACAACCTGCGCCACACGGTGCGGTTCTCCGCGGCCGTGCAGACGGCCCTTGAGGACGGCTATCGAGTCTTTGCGGAGTTGTCTCCCCACCCCCTGCTGACCCACGCCATCGACCAGACCGCCCAGAGCCTCGACATCAACGTGGCCGCTCTTGCCGCGATGCGGCGCGAGCAGCCGCTACCGCACGGGCTGCACCGCCTGCTGGGGGATCTGTACGCCACGGGCGCCGCAGTGGACTTCGCCGTGCAGTACCCGGGTGGCCACCTGGTGGACGCGCCGCTGCCCGCCTGGACGCACCGGACACTGCTGTTGAACGCCGACGGTCACAGCTCGCGCGCGCTGCGTAACAGCGTGGCGGTGCACCCGCTGCTCGGTCAGCACGTGCAGCTGCCGGAGGAGCCCGAGCGCCACGTGTGGCAGGCCGACATCGGCACCGAGGCGCTGCCCTGGCTGGCCGATCACCAGGTGCACGGTACGGCCGCCCTTCCGGGTGCCGCCTACTGCGAGATGGCGCTGGCCGCGGCACGCACCGTGTTCGGCGAGGCCTCGGAAGTCCAAGACATCAGCTTCCAGCAGATGCTGCTGCTCGATGACGAGACCCAGATCAGCCTCGTCGCAACCGCCGAGGTGCCCGGCGTCCTCACCTTCTTGGTGGAGACCAACGAGGATGGGGAGCGCGCGCGGCGCGCCGCCGCGGTCCTGCGCAGCGTCGAGGACGAGGAGCAGCCACCGGCACTGGACATCGAGGCCCTGTTGGCGGCGCATCCCAGCCGTACCGAGGGCGCGGACATCCGGGACTTCCTGGATGAGCGTGGTGTTCAGTTCGGTCCGGCCTTCACCGGCCTGGACGCGGCGCACATCGCCCAGGAAACCGGCACCACCGTGCTGGCCGAAATCGGGCTGCCCAGCGCGATCCGCACCCAGCAGTCCAGCTACGGCGTCCACCCGGCGCTGCTGGACGCGTGCTTCCAATCGGTCGCGGCGCATCCGAGTGTCGGCAACAAGATGTTGCCGCTGGGTGTCCGCGAGCTGCGGATCTACGGCCCGGTCCAATCGGCGCGGTACTGCTACTCGCGGGTGACCGTGACCGCGGCCGCCGGCGCGAGCGTCGACGTCGACCAGGATCTGTTGGACGAGAACGGCGCCGTCCTGCTGACCGTGCGCGGACTGCAGATGGGCAGCGGCTTCTCACCCAGCAGCGACCGGGCCCGGGTGATGGGCGAACGGTTGCTGACCATCGAATGGCACCGCCGGGAGCTGCCCGAGGTGGCCACCGCCGAGGTCGGAGCTTTCCTGCTGGTCAGCACCTCCGATGCCGCGGATCTGGTGGCCACGGAGCTGACCGACGCGCTGAAGCTGCACGACGCGGATTGCACGACGCTGTCGTGGCCGGAGCAGGGCGAGCACGCGGCCATTGCCGAGCGGGTGCGCAGTCACATCGCCGGCGGCGGGTTCAGCGGCGTGGTACTGCTGACCGCGCCGAAGAGCGGCAATCCGGACGAGGAAAGCCCGGTCCGTGGCGGCGATTACGTCCGGCACGTGGTGCGCATCGCCGGTGAGCTGTCGGACATCCAGGGCGAGTCGCCTCGGCTGTACGTGGTGACGAGGAACGCTCAGGCGGTCCTTTCGGACGACCTTCCCAACCTGGAGCAAGGCGGCCTGCGCGGCCTGTTGCGGGTGATCGGTGCCGAGCATCCGCACCTGCACACCACCCAGATCGACGTCGACGAGCCGACCAGCGCCGAGCAGCTGGCGCGGCAGCTGCTCCTGGTTGGACCCGGGGAAGACGAAACGGCCTGGCGAAACGACGAGTGGTACACCGCTCGCCTGTGCCCGGCCCCGCTACGCCCGGAAGAGCGGCGGACCACCATCGTGGACCACGACAAGGGCGGCATGCGCCTGCACATCCGGACTCCCGGTGACCTGCAAACGCTGGAGTTCACGGCGTTCGATCGGGTTCCGCCGGGTCCCGGGGAGATCGAGGTCGCGGTCACCGCGTCCAGCATCAACTTCGCCGATGTGCTGGTCGCGTTCGGCCGGTACCAGAGCTTCGAGGGCCGGCTGCCGCAGTTCGGCACCGACTTCGCCGGCGTCGTGACGGCCGTCGGGCCCGACGTCACCAACCACAAGGTCGGCGATCGCGTCGGCGGCATGTCCCCCAACGGCTGCTGGGCCACATTCGTCACTTGTGACGCGAACCTGGCCACGACACTGCCCGAGGGTATGACCGAAGCCCAGGCCGCCGCGGTGACCACCGCGTCCGCCACCGCCTGGTTCGGCCTGAACGATCTGGCTCGCATCAGGACCGGTGACAAGGTGCTGATCCATTCCGGCACCGGTGGCGTCGGGCAGGCCGCGATCGCAATCGCCCGGGCCGCGGGAGCCGAGATCTTCGCCACGGCCGGTAGCCCGAAACGCCGGGAGCTGTTGCGCGACATGGGTATTGAGCATGTCTACGACTCGCGCAGCACCGAGTTCGCCGAGCAGATCCGCCAGGACACCGACGGGTACGGGGTTGACATCGTGCTCAACTCGGTGACGGGTGCCGCGCAACTGGCCGGGCTCAAGCTGCTCGCGCTGGGCGGGCGGTTCATCGAGATCGGCAAGCGCGACATTTACGGCGACACCAAGTTGGGGCTCTTCCCCTTCCGCCGCAACCTGGCGTTCTACGGGGTCGACCTCGGGTTGATGTCGGTCAGCCACCCGCATCAGGTCAGCGAGCTGCTGAGCACGGTGTACCGGCTGACCGCCCAAGGCGTGCTGCCGATGCCCGAGAGCACGCACTACCCGCTGGCCGAGGCGGCCACGGCGATTCGGACGATGGGTGCGGCCGAACACACCGGCAAGCTCATCCTCGACGTCCCGCGCTCCGGACGCAGCAGCGTGGTGCTACCGCCCGAGCAGGCCCCCGCCTTCCGGCGCGATGGCTCGTACATCATCACTGGCGGTCTGGGTGGCCTCGGGTTGTTCCTGGCCGAGAAGATGGCCGCGGCCGGCGCCGGCCGGATCGTGCTCACCTCTCGCTCGGAGCCGACGCTAAAGGCTTTGGAGACAATCGAACTCATCGGTGCGATCGGGTCTGACGTGGTGGTTGAGTGCGGCGACATCGCCCAGGCCGACACCGCCGAGCGACTGGTGGCAACGGCAACCGCAACCGGGCTTCCGTTGCGCGGTGTGCTGCATGCGGCGGCGGTGGTCGAGGACGCCACCCTGCTGAACATCACCGACGAGCTGCTCGACCGCGACTGGGCACCCAAGGTGTACGGCGCGTGGAATCTCCACCACGCCATCGCATCTGCGGACCTCGACTGGTTCTGCTCGTTCTCCTCGGCGGCCGCCCTGCTGGGCTCGCCGGGTCAGGGTGCGTACGCAGCGGCCAACAGCTGGCTGGACGCCTTCACCCACTGGCGGCGGGCGCAGGGCCTTCCGGCCACGGCGATCGCCTGGGGCGCTTGGGGTGAGATCGGCCGCGCCACCGCGCTGGCCGAGGGCAGTGGCGCTCCGATCACCCCGGACGAGGGCGCCTACGCGTTCGAGCAGTTGCTGCGCCACGACCGCCCGTATGCGGGTTACAGCCCGCTGGTCGGAACACCGTGGGTGATGTCCTTCGCGGAACGAAGCAAGTTCGTTGAGATGTTCAAGACCACGAAGGAAAAGCGTTCGGGCTCAAGCAAATTGCGTGCCGAACTGGCCGAGTTGCCCCTGGAGGAGTGGCCAGCCCGGCTGCGGCGCTTGCTTTCAGAGCAGATCGGCCTGATCGTGCGCCGCAACATCGATCCTGACCGTTCGCTCTACGAGTACGGAATTGACTCACTGGGGGCGCTGGAACTGCGCACTCGCATCGAAACCGAGACGGGGGTCCGCATAACCACCAAGGAGATCACCACCGCACGAGGTATGGCCGACTTCATCTACGAAAAGCTGGCGCCCGAAGAAGCCGCGGCAGCACATGCGAGCGGGTCCTGACATTGATTTATCCCCCGTGTCGCGGGGACGGACGCAAAGGGAGAGGAGACGACGTTGCTGGTAGTCGCAGGCTCGGCTGAAGTGGGGACGATCCACGACTGGGCGCCGGCCCCCGGTTCCGTAGTGACTTGGCACCCCTCACGCCCGTCGCTTGCCAAAGCCCGGCAGGCACCGGTAAGTGTTGTACCGCCGAGCTACATGCAAGCCCAGCATCTTCGTGGCTACGTCGAGTTCCGGAACCGCGGGCTCGACTATTCACGAGCGGTCATCGGCTCCTGGGACCTCCCGGGCCGGTGTGATATCCGCGCGATGACGCATGTCATCAACCGACACCTGCGCCGGCACGACACCTACCGCAGTTGGTTTGAGTACACGGACGATGAGCAAATCATCCGGCACACCATCAGCGACCCCGCCGATATCAATTTCGTCCCAACGAAGCACGGCGAGATGACGGCAGTGGAACTGCGCAAGCTGTTGTTGGACACGCCCGATCCGCTGCAGTGGGATTGCTTCAGCTTCGGGATTATTCAGCACGCGGACCACTTCACCGTTTACGGCGGTGTCGATCACCTCCACTGCGACCCGGGGTTGTTGGCGGTGTTCTACGTGGAGATCTTCATGATGTACGGCGCCCTGGTGAGGGGCGCAGCGCCCATCCCGCTGCCGGAGCCCGGCAGCTATGACGAATACTGCATCCGGCAGCGCGAATCCACGTCCGCCCTTACCTTGGACTCCCCGGAGGTGCGCAGGTGGATCGAATTCGCCGAAAGCAACGACGGGACCCTTCCGACTTTCCCGCTGCCGCTCGGTGACAGAACGACGTCCTGCGGCGGCGGCGTCCTGACCGCACGGCTGATGGATGAGGATCAGACCGCGCGATTCGAATCCGCCTGCATCAGCGCGGGCGCCCGTTTCAGCGGCGGCATCTTTGCCGCCGTCGCCTCAGCGCAATACAACTTGACCGGCGTTGAGACATATCACGGGATCACCCCCGTCGATAGGCGCAGCAGTCCGTCGGACTTTCTGACCACGGGTTGGTTCACCGGTACGGTTCCGTTCAGCGTTCCGGTCTCACCGTCTTTCGGTGAGACCGCCCGCGCCGCGCAAATCTCCTTCGATTCGAACACGGATCTTGCGAGTGTGCCGTTTGCTCGCGTCTTGGAGTTGGCGCCTTGGCTTACCAGACCTGGCCACGACTCCAGCATGCTGAACTTCATGGATGCCAGTCTTCCTCCCCTTTCCGCGATGGTCTCCGCGCAAGTGCAAAAGACCAAAGCCGGCAATTACTGCGACGGCAGGATGCCTGCTCACTTCTACATGGCGGTGGGTCGCGCCTTCGATGAGACATCGATAGGGGTGTTCTTCCCGGACAATCCGGTCGCCCGGGAATCAGTCACCGCATACATAGAGGCAGTGAAGTCCGTATGCCACCGCATTGTCGAAGGCCACGACGAGGTGGTGGCACTGCGCAACGTCGCTCAGGTCTGAGGGAGCACGCACGAACGAGGAACCGCAGCCGGGCAGCTTCCAGCGGGTAAGCCAGTTGTGCTGCGGTGGCCATGTGAAGGCTGAGCTTCGCCGATGAAGTTTGTGTTGGCAGCCCATGGGACTCGTGGCGATGTCGAGCCCTGCGCCACCGTGGGTGTGGAGCTGCGGCGCCGAGGACACGACGTGCGAACGGCGGTGCCGCCCAACCTGGTTGACTTCGTCGAGTCGGCCGGCGTTTCCGCGGTCGCCTACGGGCCGGACACGCGAGAGCAAGTCGTCGCGGTCGCCGATTTCTGGCACAACGAGTTGAAAATCCAGAACCCGGCCAACGTTTTGCGCGCCGGCAGAGAGCTTTTCGTCGAGGGTTGGGCGGATATGAGCCGGACGCTTACCGCCCTGGCCGACGGTGCCGACCTGCTGCTGACGGGTCAGACGTACCACGGGGTCGTCGCCAATGTCGCCGAGTACCAGGGCATTCCGGTGGCGGGGCTGCATCACTTCCCGATGCGGGTGAACGGTCAGCTTGGTCTTCCATTCTTGCCTTCGCCGGCGCCGGTGGTCCGCAGGATAATGAAGGGGGCCTGGTGGCTGTATTCGCACATAACCAAAGAGTGCGATGATGCGCAACGCAGCGAACTTGGGCTGCCGCGAGCGGCGCTCCCCGCGGCACAACGGATGACCGAAGCCGGAGCGCTCGAAATCCAGGCCTACGATCAGGCGCTATTTCCCGGGCTTGCGGCGGAATGGAACGGCCGGCGACCCTTCGTCGGCGGGCTGACCTTGGACTTGGCGGCACATACGGACGACGAGGTTGCGTCCTGGATCGCGGCGGGAAAACCGCCGATCTACTTCGGTTTTGGTAGCACGCCGGTCCAATCCCCCACCGACACCGTGGCCATGATCGCCGCCGCCTGCGCCGAGTTGGGCGAACGGGCGCTGATCTTTTCCGGCACGGACGCCGCGGAGCCCATAACCCATCCCGACCACGTGAAGCTCGTCGGCCAGGTCAACTACACCACGATCTTGCCTGCCTGCCGCGCGGCCGTGCACCATGGTGGCGCCGGCACAACCGCGGCCAGCCTGCGAGCCGGACTGCCGACGCTGATCCTATGGGACGTGGCCGATCAGATTCTCTGGGCGACGCAGGTCAAGGAGCTGAAAGTCGGTTCCGCCAAGCGTCTTTCGAACATCACGCGGAGATCTCTGGTCAGGCAGCTCCGCAAAATCCTCGCGCCGGACTATGTGGCGCGGGCTCGCGAGATCGCTCCGCGGATGGCTAAACCCGCCGTCGCGGTGACTACCGCCGCCGACCTCCTGGAGCAGACCGTCCGCGTTGGCGTGTGAATGTCCGGTGGGGCTATGGGCGCTGGCCGGCGGCCGCATCTTGTTGGGCGAGTGGGTATGACCTGTACCACTTACGTCGATGCGCGGCTCCCATCTCGCGCAGGATTCCCATGGCGGCCGGCCAGCCGTGGGTTCGACGCAACCCTTGCACCATCGCCCAGCTGGAGCCCCAGTGATACCTGCGACCCCCGAAGTGGGCGTTGGCGGTCTTGCGCCCGAAATGGTTGATGTAGGCCATCTCCGTTGTGTACACACCGAATCCGGCTTTTCGCGCACGCAGCGCGAGGTCGAGATCGAGCCCCCATCCGTAGCGCCCGAAGGTGCCGAGATCCATTCCGCCGACGGCGTCCCAGCATTCCCGGGACATCACCATCGCCGTTCCCTCGACGGCGGGCACAACGCGATACCGCGAACTGGGAACGTAGTTCACGGCATCCGGCTTTTCGTCGGCCACCGCGTAAGGGAACCCCGCGTCAAACATCGGCCCCGCCAGTCCGACGTCAGCGGGTAGCCGCGGGTCAAGCAGGGCGGCGACAAATCCTCGCGAGAGCCGGGTGTCGTTGTTGAGTGTCATTGCGTGGGAGTAACCCTCCGCAAACGCCGTTCGGAATCCAAGTTCGCTGCCCCCGGCCCAACCGAGGTTTCCGCCCGGCGTGGTGACGCGTTCGCTGCCGATCTTGGGGTAGTCGCCGCGGTTGTCGACGATCAGATAGTCGGCGCCCTCGCGCTCCAAATCGGCTATGAGCGCGTGTGTGTACTCGTGCTGCCCGAAGACCGGCACGGTGATCAGTAGAGACACAAGCGGAGCGTACACCGGCCCGCGCCGCCCCGAGGGCCATTCTGGGCCATCCAGAGATCAGCGAAAACCCCCACGTCGAGCGGTCGTTTCGAGGAGATCCGCGGCGGTGGCGACGCTCTCGGCCGGCTTGGTCAGCTGCGACGCGATTTCGCGGGCGCGGGTGACATACGCCGGCGCGAGTATCGACCTGAGATCGGCGACGAGCGTTTTTCGCGTGGCGCTTGAGAATCGGCGGCCCGAACCGACTTTCAGCCGCTTGATCTGCGCCGCCCAGATCGGCTGATCGGAGGTGATCCAGAGCACCAGCGTTGGGACGCCGGCCCGCAGGCCCGCCGCGGTGGTGCCCGAGCCGCCGTGGTGGACGACCGCGCGACACGTGGGAAAGATCGCAGCGTGGTTGACGACTCCCACGACCTTCACGTGGTCGAGATCGGGCACGCCGGTGCTGTCGTGCGCACGGGAGCAGATCAATGCTCGTTCGCCCAGCTCTGCGCAGGCCGCGCCGATCATGGTGACAAGATCCCCGAGAGATCCGACGGGCATGCTGCCAAAGCCGAAGTAAATCGGCGGGGTTCCGGCGGTAATCCACGACGCGACCTCGTCGTCGGCATCGGTCGCCGACTCCATCGTCAGCGCGCCGACGAAGGGCCGTCGGCCGCCCCACTCCGCCGCCAGCCCGGGAAAGCAAAGCTCGTCGTAGGCCTGGATCTCCAACGAACCGCGTTCTGACATCCGTTGCGGTGCTGGGCAAGTCGCCTTCGGCAGGCCCAAATCGCGGCGTTGCGCGTCTTCAGCTCCCCTGGTCATCCGCCAATACAGCCAGTCGAGCGTTCTCATCGTCGAGCGGACTAGCGGCCCGGGCAATCCCGACGGAAAGGCGATTCGGCCGTTGGGCCGCATCGGGTAAAAGTGCAATGCGGCCAACGGGATGTCGTAGTGCTCCGCGACGTTGGCGGCAATCTCCTGGTAGAGCTGGCCCGTCAGCAGCAGGTCGACCCCATCCGCGAGCGGCTTGAGGCTGCTGCCCAGCTCGTCAAAGCCCTCCCTGACGGGATCCATGGCTTCGCGCGCCAGCTTGATCGGATTCCGAATCTTAAAGGAGTTGTGCAGGAAGTCCTCATCCAGCTGCAGCTGGGAATCGCGCTGCCCGTAAGCGACCGCGGGCAGCCCGGCCGCCTCCACAAAACCAACCAGGTTGGGCGGGACCGCCACCCGCACTTCGTGCCCGCGGCGCTGCAGCTCACGGCCGACGGCCGCGCAGGGCTCGATATCGCCGCGGGTTCCATAGCTTGCCAGGGCAAACTTCATGACGGATTCAGCCTTCCGCTTCCAATGAGCGCCGGACCCGCATCAATCCTTCACGAAGTGGTACACCCGGTAAGAAAACCCCCCGGCGCGGCGCAGATCCCAGTCCAACACACCGACGCCGTAACGGATCAACGAGTTCATGAATCCCGGCAGGCGGCCACTGATCTGCTGCTGTGTCCGCTGCGTGTTGGCGTCCAGCCCGCGCTTGGCCTCTTCGTCGATGTCCTTTTCAGAAACCTTTCGCAATGGGGCGTTGGCCAGCGCCGCCTCCCACTCCGCGACGACGGGAGCTCGGCGCGAATCGGTGTACAGAAAATGCCCCCCGGGGCGCAGCACTCGCGCCACTTCTTCCAGAAAACGGGGGAAGTCGGGGTACTGATGGGAGGCCTCGACGTTGATCACCGCGTCGAACGACTGGTCGGGGAAGGGCAGGTTCTGGGCATCGCCCTGCACGAAATCCAGTCCCGGAAGCCTGTGCCTTTGCTGGCACTTGGCGATGCTGGCGGGGTTCAGGTCCAGCCCGGTGTATGAGGCCGGGCCCAGGGTGCGCACGATGTACGACGCTCCCCCACCGGCCCCGCAACTGACCTCCAGCACCTTTTTGCCGGTGAGATCCGCCTGGGACGCGGTCACGTGGTAGAGCTGGATGCAGTAACGATTGGGCTCATCGGACGGCGTTAACGTCAGGCCCATCGGCGGATCCTGTTCGTAGCCGAAGTTGAAGAACACCACGTCATCGCCCACCTGGCGGGTTCCAAGGGGCAGAAGGTACTTCGTGGTGAGCTTCCCGACGAGCGGGTTGGATTGCAGGCGGTATTTGAGAGCCACCGGGAGAGTGTTGCACGGATCCGCCGCACCACACGCCGAATGGGCGCGTTGACCCGATCGGCACAACCTAAAGTTGCGCGCCAGCTCGCTCGCCGCAGAAGACAGGCCCGCGAGGGCCGGCGTGCCTCGTCATCCGATACCCGCAAATCTCCGCAGGAATGCCGCTGACCAGCGGATTCACTGTCAAGATCACGGCGGGATCACGGTCGCCGCGGAGATCTTGATTATCCCGCGCGATCGGGGGCCGGATTGTAGGGTTGGTTGGGTGTCGAGCCGGATTGGCACGGGCGAGTCCGCCAAGCCTGGGGGAATTTTCGACCGCATAGGTACTGTCGTCGTGCGGTGGCCGCTGCTTGTCATCGCGGGCTGGATCACGTTCGCGGCCGTCCTGGCGCTGGTCTTTCCGCCGCTGATGGTGGCGGCCAGCCAGCAGGAGCAAAAGGCCCTGCCCGACGACGCCCCGACGGTCATCACCAATCAGGAAATGGCCAAGGCCTTCGCCCCGCTCCCAGGGGCGTCCGGCAAGCCCGGGGACGCCAAGCCCGCGGACGCCAAGCCCGCGGACGCCAACGCTTCGGGAAATCCGTTGGGAGTCGGCGGTTCGCTCCTGATGATCATATTGACCGATGAAAAGGGCCTGTCGCCCGCCGACGAGGACACCTACCGCAAGCTGGTCGACAAGCTGCACCAAGACAAGCAAGACGCACTGACGGTGCAGGACATCATCAGCACGCCGCAAATGCGCGAAATCATGGCAAGCAAGGACGGCAAGGCCATCATCTTGCCGGTTTCCTTCCCGGGTGCCGGGCAAGCGCCTTCGACGATAGCCAGCTACAAACACGTCAGGGACATCGCCAAAGAGGTGACCTCAGGGACCTCGCTGAGCGCTTACGTCAGCGGACCGGAGGCCTCCATCGCCGACGCCACCGAAATGGCGGAGGACGACGCGCATTACATCGAGATCGGCACCGTGATCAGCGTGCTGCTCATCCTTTTCATGATCTATCGCAACGTGGTCACCATGTTGGTGCCGCTGGCCAATATCGGTGCATCCATCGGGACCACGCAGGGCGTGTTGTCCGGGCTGTCCCAGGTCGGGCTGCCGGTGAACCTGCAGAGCATCATCCTGATGAGTGCCGTAATGATCGGCGCAGGGACGGACTACGCCGTCTTCCTGATCAGCCGCTATCACGACTTCGTGCGTCGCGGCCACGAATCGGATCAAGCGGTCAAGATGGCGTTGATGTCCATCGGCAAGGTCATCGCCGCATCGGCAGCCACCGTCGCGGTCACCTTCCTCGCGATGGTTTTCACCAAACTGGAAGTGTTTTCGGCTGTCGGTCCGGCGATTTCGATCGCGGTCGTTGTGTCATTCCTCTCCGCGACAACCCTGCTGCCGGCCTTGCTGGTTCTCGCGGGACGACGTGGTTGGATCAAGCCACGCCGCGAGCTGACCACTCGTTTATGGCGGGTTACCGGAACGCGCGTCGTGCGCCGGCCACGCATCCACCTGGTCGGAAGCCTTGTGGTGCTCATCGCTTTGGCCAGTTGCACCAGCGTGATGCGCTTCAACTACGACGATCTCAAGACGATGCCGGACTCGGTGGACAGCTCCAAGGGATATGAGGTGATGAATCGCCATTTCCCGCAGAACGCGCTGACACCCATGATGATGTTCGTCCAGTCGCCATCCCACGATTTGAGGACGCCGGCCGCCCTCGCCGACCTCGAGCAGATGGCCAGCCGGGTGAGCCAACTGCCCGATATCACGATGGTGCGGGGTCTGACCCGGCCCAACGGGGAACCGCTGGAACAAACCAAGATCTCATTCCAAGCCGGCGAAGTCGGCAGCAAACTCGACGACGCGTCCAACCAAATCCAGAACCACGACGCCGACCTCGACAGGCTCGTCAACGGTTCGAACCAGCTGGCCGACGCCCTCGCGGGGCTTCGGGATCAGGTCACCGGGGCCGTTTCCAGCCTGAGCGGCGTGGTCGGGATGCTGACGACTTTGGAGCAACTGGCGGGCGGCGATCGGACCATCGCGGCCCTCGATCAGGGCGCCGCACTCACCGGCCGCATGAAGACACTCGGCGACAACCTCAACTCGTCCACCACAAATACCCAAAACATCGCCGCATGGGCGGGCCCGATGTTGAATGCCCTCAACAACAGCCCGGATTGCAATGCCGATCCCGGCTGTGTGAGCTCACGTTCCGGGTTAGCGGCGCTGGTGGCGGCCAACAACGACGGCACCCTTAACTCGATCAAGATCATGGCCCGCAACCTCCAGGCGGCCGAGCAAGCGGGAACCATAGGTCAGACGCTGGATAAAATCCAGCAGACGCTGACCCAAGCCTCCACCGCCATGAAGACGATCAAGAACCTTCAAGCCACGATGGCTGCAGCGCAACAAGGATCCAATATGCTCGCCGACGGCAGCCGAGCGGTGGCCGGCGGGGTGAAGCAACTGGTCGATTCGACGCGACAGATCGGCAGCGGGCTCGGCGAGGCGTCGCAATTCTTGCTGACCATGAAGCGCGACACGGACAACAAGCCGTCCATGGCCGGGTTCAACATTCCGCCACAGATCATGACGAGGGACGAGTTCAAGCAGGGCGCCGCGATCTTCATCTCGCCGGACGGGCACGCCGCGCGGTACCTCATCCAAAGCGCGCTCAACCCCTTCAGCACGGAGGCCATGGATCAGATCGCGAAGATCATCAAGGCCGCACAATCGGCGCAGCCGAACAGCGAACTGTCGGACGCCAAGGTAGCGGTGGCGGGACTCCCCAGTGGGCTTAAGGACACGCGCGACTATTACAACGGCGACATCGCATTCATCGTTTTCGCGACCATCATCATCGTGTTCCTGATCCTGGTCTTCCTGTTGCGGGCGATCGTTGCTCCGCTTTACCTGATCGGTTCGGTGCTGCTGTCGTACTTGTCGGCCATGGGTCTCGGCGTCCTGGTGTTCCAGATGATTCTCGGGCAGTACCTGCACTGGAGCCTGCCCGGACTGAGCTTCATCCTGCTCGTTGCGGTCGGCGCGGATTACAACATGCTGCTGATATCCCGCATCCGTGACGAGTCGCCGCACGGCGTCCGCGTCGGCGTGATTCGCACCGTGGGTTCGACCGGCGGCGTGATCACATCGGCCGGTCTGATCTTCGCCGCTTCGATGTTCGGCCTGATGACGGCGAGCATCTACACCATGGCCGAGGCCGGTTTCATTCTCGGCATGGGTATTTTGATCGACACGTTCCTGGTACGAACGATTACGGTGCCGGCCATAGCCGCGCTGATCGGTCAGAAGAACTGGTGGCCGTCACACCTGGGGAAGACCGCGGCGCAGGTTTATGCGGCCCACCATAAGAAGCAGCAACAACTGGACCAGTTGACCGACCAACTGGTGCGGATGAAAGTGATTCCCAGCCCACAGACTTCGACCTCGGTAGCCCCTTCCCCGGCAACCGCCCATTCTGGCGAGCTACTCGTACGGCCGCGGATTTCCGACGACCTACTCGTGCGCTTGAAACTGATCCCAGCCGGCCGCAAACCGCGGACCAAGTCGCGTCGGCTACCGGCAACCGGGGTTGCCAACGGGCGCGGAAACGGCAGGCGCAAGGCGACCTCGGACCCCGCAGCGACTAGCAAAAAGCGATCAACTGGGCGTCTCCCCGAACATGCCCTCCCCCTGTTCGACCTCAGCGGCCTACCGGATCACTTGACCTACGATCTCCAAGATCCGGCGTTGGATTCTGCGACGGCCACCAATGGCAACGGCAAACGTAAGAGCGATCGCTATCTCGGTCATTCGCTACCGCTGTTCGGCCAGGACCCCGTGTCGCGCCGGCCAATCACCCTCGGCGCCAACGGTAATGGCCATGCCAACGGCAACGGCCACAACGAACAATCAGCCGTCGACGACGACATCGTCAGCCCGCTCCCGCTGTTCAGCCCGAACGCCTGAGACTGCGTGAAGCTCGGCCCGAACGGTGGCGGCAGCGGTGCTACGCGTCCAACCGAACGAACTCATCCTGCCGGTACAGCTCGACACACTGCGACCGCCTGATCTTGCCGCTGGTGGTGATGGGAATCGAGCCGGGCGACACCAGAACCAGATCCGCCACACTCAGGCCGTGTGACTTCGAAATCGCCGAGGTTACTTCGTGTTTCACGCCGCGCAGCCTGTCCGCCGCCTCTTCTTCGGAGTCGCCCCGCTTCTTGAGCTCGATGATCGCGACCAGCTTTTCCACGCCCCTATCGGGTACCGCTATCGCGGCGCAGCGGCCCGCGGTGATCTCCTGGATCGTCGCCTCGATGTCGTCGGGAGAATGGTTGCGCCCGTAGACAATCAGGAGATCCTTGATGCGGCCGACGATAAAGAATTCTCCGTTGGAGTAAAAGCCCGAGTCTCCGGTTCTCAGCCAAGGACCTTCGGGTGTTCCCCGTGACGGGTCAACGATCTTTGCGCCGAACGTGCGCCCCGTCTCTTCCGGCTTCTGCCAGTAGCCGTGAGCCACGTTGTCGCCGTTGACCCAGATCTCGCCGATGCTTCCATCCGGACACTCGCGACTCGTGTCCGGATCGACGACGCGCACCAGCATCGATTTCGGATTACCGTAACTGACCAGCGGTGTGCCGCTGCCGGTTTCACACCGCTCCGCTTCGCCGCCGGGTAGCTTCTCCGAATCGAAGTGACCGATCTCGGGTGGTTCGCCCACTTGACGCGTCGCCATGTACACCGTAGCTTCCGCCATGCCATAGCAAGGCCGTATTGCCCGGGGGTCGAAATTGAAGGGGGCGAACCGGTCGGTAAATCGCTTCAGGGTTGCCGGTTGCACGCGCTCGCTGCCGTTGAGGATCGTGTGCACACCGGCGAGGTCGTGCCCGGCCATGTCGTCGTTCGACGTCTTGCGCACCGCCAGCTCGTAAGCGAAGTTCGGTCCCGCCGAAATCGTGCAACTGTTGCGCGCCATCAAATGCATCCATCGGGCCGGTCGCTGCAGGAAGCCCACCGGGCTGCTGAGCAGCGTCGGTACGCCCGCCAGGATCGGCATGATGATTCCCAGGAGGAGTCCCATGTCGTGGTAGAGCGGCAGCCACGACACCACCGTTAGGCCCGTGGGCGGTACCCCGCCCTCGGGCGCGAAGAAGTCGCCCATGATCTGCTCGAAATTGGCAAAGACATTTCGGTTGGAAACCATGACGCCGGCCGGCGTCCGGGTCGACCCGGATGTGTACTGCAAATAGATGAAATCCGAGCCGTCATTGGCGCCGGTGCGGGGCCTCGGCCCCGCGGGCCGCTGCCGAGAATCGAGGTCCAGCAAATCAACTTCGACGATCGAGGGCACGGATTGTCCCTGCTGCGACTCCACGACCGCGCTGACGTTGTCGATCACCGCAGACGTAGTGAGGACGACCGCGGGCGAGGTGTCGGCCAGCACCGAAATGGTGCGCTCGTCGTGGGCGCCGCCATAGGGAACCGAAAGGGGAACCGCGACAAGTCCGGCCTGCAGGGCACCGAGAAAGCCCAGGACGTAGTCGAGTCCCTGAGGGGCCAGTATGAGTGCCCGATCGCCGGCCGACCCGTGGGATCTGAGCTGCTCGCCGAGGTTCACCACCCGCCGATAGAGCTGCGACCACGTCAAAGTGTGCGCAACACCTTCCCAATCCTGGTCGTAATCAACGTATGTAAACGCCGGGTCGTTGGGCTGCAGGCTGGCGCGTTCGCGCAGCACAGCAGGGATCGAAGACTGAACCACGGAGAACACACTACCTTCGTCGCGAGCGTTTCTGGCCAGGAACGGCAAGGTTGCGACCGTACCAACCCGTCGTCGCGCCCGGGCCGGTCGGGTGCCGACCTGGGCGCCCCCACGCGCAAGGCGCTCCGCATAGCCAGCAAATAAACTACCGTGTACGCGGTGGACAACCGACTCGCACATACCGATCAAGGGTCATTTCTCGGTGTCCGCGCGCTTGGCTATGGGGCGCTCGTGCAGTTCAACTGGATTTACAACCGTCCGGCAAACGTCGACGGTTTGCGCCGATTTCACCGAAACCTCGGGTACGGGTTGCTGGGACGACTGGTCGAACCGTCCCCGTTGCCTTTCGCGCGTGATCGATGGGTTGTCTCCCGGGGACCCGCAGACATCGACATCGCCGAAACGCCTCGCCCCCGCGCGGATCTGAGCGCTTGGCTCCATGAGCGGGCGTGCCTACCTCTCGATCCTCAGTACGGTCCCAGCTGGCATATCGGGGTTCTTCCCCTGCAAGACGGCGGGACCGCGGTTTGCCTGACGACGTCGCATACGCTCGTCGATGGGCTCGGGATCCTGCAGGCGATCGTCGATGCGGCCAAGGGAAGGACCCGCTACCTGGGCTATCCCTATCCCGGTTCACGCACGCGCGGGCGGGCCCTGCTCCAGGACGCCCGGGAATCCATCGCTTCGGTGCCGGAGCTGGCGCGGGCGGTGGCAGCGACGGTGCGCATCGCGCGGCACAGGAGCAAGGACGTCGCCGCCTCGATGGCATCGGCGCCACCTTCGCCACGGCGAGCCGGCGACGATCAGGCTGTCGTGGTGCCCACGGTGACCGCTTATGTCGACGTGGCCGAATGGGATGCGCGCGCGAAAGGCATTGGCGGCAATAGCTTCACGCTCGTCGCGGGATTCACGGCCCGGCTCGGCGTGCGAATGGGGCGCGTTTGCGATGACGGAACGGTCACGCTATCGTTCCCGGTCGGCAATCGCACCGAGGACGACACGCGGGGCAACGCGCTGGTACTCCCCACCATTTCGGTCGACCCGACGCACTTGTCCTCGGACCTCACGGAGGTGCGGCTCAAGTTCAAACAGGGATTTGCGGACCTGGAAGAGACCGCCAAGGAGCTGTTGGCGCCGCTGCCGCTGACATCGTTGACTCCGAAGTGGGTCGCGCGGAGGGTGGTAGGGATCGGACTGGGCACCGGCGACGTCCCCATCGGTTGCTCCAATGTGGGCGATATGGCCCCGGAGACAAACCGCCCGGATGGCACCGATGCCGACTACGAGTCCGGGCGACTGATCGAGCCCGGTACCAATAGGCGCGCCATCGAACGCATCGGGGGCCAGCTGTTCGTGGTTTCGGGCCGGGGCGGCGGAAAGATTTTCTTTTCGGTCAACGCATACCTCCCCGGCCGGACGAACTCCCAAGACGCGCTGCGTGAGGACGTCTCACGCACCTTCGACGAATTCGGCGTGGCCGCTGAGATCCACAGTTAGCAGGGTGAACCCGCTTTCACGCATGCGCCGAGCGTAGGAATACTCACGAAAAGGCGCCAGCGCCAAGGTCTTCAGATGTAAACGTCGCTGCGGCCCGAACACCGCGATCTCAACGACCAGCGCCAGCCACGCGGGAAACCACCAGAGTCGGGCGAGGATCCGAATCGAGCGGGGTGAGACCGGATCGACGGCCAACCAACTGAGAATGCGCAGCTGGTCGAGCACGTAGCGTCGCGTTGTCATGACGTGCGTCGTTTCCGTCCCCTTCATGTGACAGCGCACCGAGAGTTCCTGCGGCACGAAGCAAACGGTCGATCGCAGCATCAAGCGCAGCCAGAAGTCCAAGTCGACAAGCTGGTAGATATCGTTGCGAAAACCCCCCGCATCGAGTGCAAGCCGGCGCCGAAACATCACGCAGGTCGGTTCACCCACCCAGTTGTCCTTCGCGCCCCGCAGCGCCACCTGCCGCACCAACGACGGTCCGTCGTTGCGTTCTCGCAGGTTCCGGAAGTGGGTGTGAGCTTTGCCGTATCGGCGCTTCCATCGCTCGTCGTCACCCACCACCTGCCGGGGCGCGAACGCCAGTCCGACGGCCGGGTCCTCGAAGCATTGGGCGAGCGTCGCCAGTGCGCCCGGAAGCAGCCAGTCGTCGCCGTGCACGAACTGGATACAAGTTCCGCGGGCCAGTTCCAGGCATCTGTTGTGGTTCCCGTTGAGACCGAGGCGGGGCTGATTTTTTTCCAACCGGTCTCCGGGTCGCAGCATCGCCGCAGCAACGGCGGGGCCATCGTCCGACGAATCGTCATCGACGATCACGATCTCGAAGTCGACGCCCTTCTGGTCCAGGATGCTGCGCAGGCAGCGCTCGATCGTGGCGCCGTTGTTGTACATCGGCACGCAGAGCGACACAAGTGGAGTTGCCGGCGGATCGCCAGCCTGGTCGGGAGTCACCGATGCCACGCTCGAGCAGCTCAGAGCCTCGTCACACCCTGGACAAGGAAGATGATCCCCACGCCAACGAGGATGGCAAGGGAGATCTGGCGACGATAAGTTTGTACCCAGTTCTGGAACCGCAGCATTACCGCTTCGGTTTTTTGCGGCATCGCCAAGTACGCCACGAGCGGTATCTCGATGACCGCGAGCACCATCAGCGTGAACACGATGAACGCGCTGAACTGCGCACCGAGCGTGGCGCCCGAGGCCATGATGATGGTCAGGATAACCAGGCCTTCGATAGGCGGAAACGAGGAAGCGACACCGACCACGTACACGGGCCACATAACGTCGCACTTCAGCATTTCCTGAGTGCGCGCTCCCAGGCGGGCAAACGGACTAAGTGGACGCTCTTCCAGCGCTACGGCCGACCCACCACCGCCTACTGGTCCCCCTATCCGCGCCCGCTCACCGGCGACCATGCGGACTGCCAACAACAACATGATCACACCAACGGTGATCTGAAGACGCCCGCCCGCTAGGACCGCAACCTCAGACCTCAAATGGTTGATGAGGGAATCTGCAGTTCGAATGGCGCCCAACGCAACATCGCGCATCAGTACCAGGACGGCGATTCCCAACGCGATGGCCGCCGTCATGCCGCCCACCCAGAACGCGAGTAGATTGACCATGGGCCGCCGCCGGGACAACAAGACGACCGCGATACCCAGACGCACAGGGTCGATCGCCATCCCGAACCCCAAAAACAGCACCATCGTCCACATCACTGCGGACGCTACCCTGTCGCGACGTATCTCGCGGCGTTACCGGCGAATTGGCGTCCAAGGCTCGGTTACCACCACAAGTCCAACAGCGCAGCCGGAACGCGAGGCGGCCTCTGTGGATCTCTGTTTTAGCAACAGGGCAAATGGCAGCCGGCGAAAGGGGGGACGGATTAAGGGAGCGGGATTCGAGGCCGTGATCAGGCCCTATGCACCACCCCTGCGTCCCGCCGGCGATCGCAGGTAAGACCCGGCCCGGCCACTAGGTCCTGTACCTTGAACTGAGCACACTGGCTTTGGGCCGCACGTTCAGATAGAAGTGGGAATTCAGTGAAGCGAGCGCTCATAGCGGGGATCACTGGGCAGGATGGCTCCTATCTCGCCGAACTCCTCCTGAGCAAAGGATATGAAGTCCACGGGCTCATCCGTCGTGCTTCGACGTTCAACACGTCGCGGATCGACCACCTTTACGTTGATCCCCATGAAGCGGGCGCAAGACTGTTCTTGCACTACGGCGACCTCACCGACGGTACCCGCCTAGTTACGCTGCTCAGCACCATCCAACCTGACGAGGTGTATAACCTCGCGGCGCAGTCGCACGTCCGCGTCAGCTTTGACGAACCCGTGCACACCGGCGACACCACCGGCATGGGATCCATTCGACTGCTAGAAGCCGTTCGGCTTTCCAAAGTGCAATGCCGCTACTACCAGGCGTCCTCGTCGGAGATGTTCGGTGCGTCACCGCCGCCCCAGAACGAGCTGACGCCGTTCTATCCGCGGTCACCGTATGGCGCGGCCAAGGTCTACTCGTACTGGGCGACCCGGAATTATCGAGAAGCGTACGGGCTGTTCGCTGTCAACGGCATCCTGTTCAATCACGAATCACCGCGGCGCGGTGAGACATTTGTAACCCGAAAGATCACCCGAGCCGTGGCACGTATCAAGGCAGGCGTCGAGTCTGATGTCTATCTGGGCAACCTCGATGCGGTTCGCGACTGGGGGTATGCGCCGGAGTATGTCGAAGGAATGTGGCGGATGCTACAGGCTCGCGAGCCCGAGGACTTCGTTCTGGCAACAGGGCATGGTTTCACGGTGCGCGAGTTCGCGCAGGCCGCATTCGAACACGCCGGGCTTGACTGGCAGAAGCATGTGAAATTCGACCAGCGTTATCTGCGGCCTACCGAAGTGGATTCGCTGATCGGCGACGCGACAAAAGCTGCCGAGTCACTCGGTTGGAAAGCTTCCATACACACCACCGAACTGGCGCGAATCATGGTGGATGCGGACATCGCCGCATTGGAGTGCGAGGGGAAGCCGTGGATCGATAAGCCGATGATCGCCGGTCAGAAATGAACGCGGACAGATCAATCGGCGAGCTTGACCGCGCAGCTCCCGTGTATATCGCCGGGCACCGCGGTCTGGTGGGGTCGGCCCTATTGCGCAGGTTTCAGGACGAAGGATTCACCAATCTCCTTGTGCGACCCCGCACGGAACTCGACCTGACGGATCGGGCTGCGACGTTTGACTTCGTTCTCGAGTCAAGGCCTCAAGTCGTCATCGATGCCGCGGCCAGAGTCGGCGGCATCATGGCGAACAACAGCTATCCCGCTGAGTTCTTGTCGGAAAACCTCCAAATCCAGGTCAACCTGCTGGACGCTGCCGTGGCCGCGCGGGTGCCGCGGCTGCTGTTCCTCGGATCCTCGTGCATATACCCGAAATTCGCACCACAGCCCATCCCCGAGAGCGCGCTGCTCACCGGGCCTTTGGAGCCGACCAACGACGCATACGCGATCGCGAAGATCGCCGGCATCCTTCAGGTGCAGGCCGTCAGGCGTCAATACGGCCTGGCGTGGATCTCCGCGATGCCGACCAACCTGTACGGACCGGGTGACAATTTTTCCCCATCTGGCTCGCATCTGCTGCCGGCACTCATCCGCAGGTATGAAGAGGCGAAAGCCAGTGGCGCGCCGGAGGTGACGAACTGGGGCACCGGCACTCCCCGGCGTGAACTGCTGCATGTCGATGACCTGGCAAGCGCGTGCCTGCACCTGCTGGAACACTTCGATGGGCCCAATCACGTCAACGTGGGCACCGGCATCGACCACACGATCAAAGAGATCGCCGATATGGTCGCAGCCGCGGTGGGCTTTAGCGGTGAAACCCGCTGGGATTCAACGAAACCAGACGGAACACCACGCAAACTATTGGACGTCTCGGCTTTGCGGGAGGCGGGGTGGCAGCCTGGAATCGAGCTGCGTGACGGCATTGAGGCCACGGTGGCGTGGTATCGCGAGAACGCCGCGACGGTGAGGAAATGACGTGGATTCGTCGCACAATATCCGGAATATCGTGCGTCGCATCGGCATCGAGGTGTCTCGCTACCACCCTGACGCGCGCTCGAAGCGCAATTTCATCCAGCAACTCGAATCGCATCAGGTAAACGTCATTCTAGATGTCGGCGCCAACTCGGGGCAGTATGCTCGTGGTCTGCGGGCTGCAGGCTTCAAGGGACGCATCGTTTCGTTCGAACCCCTATCGGGGCCGTTTTCCCGCCTGGAACGCAATGCCTCGGCGGATCGGCTGTGGGAGTGCCGGCGCTGCGCTCTGGGTGACTCCGATGGGAGAATCTCGATAAATGTCGCGGGCAACGCTGGAGAAAGCAGTTCAGTACTACCCATGCTGAAAAGCCATCAGGATGCCTTTCCACCGGCGAACTATGTTGGCACCGAGGAGGTTCCAATACACCGACTGGACTCCGTCGCGCCGGAAATCCTCCGCCCGAAGGATGTGGTCTTTCTGAAGATCGATGTGCAAGGGTTCGAAAAGCACGTGCTCGCCGGTAGCAATGCAACGGTGCAAGACCGTTGCGCCGGCATGCAACTGGAGCTTTCCTTCCTGCCCTTGTACGAAGGCGGCATGCTCATTCGCGAGGCACTCGACATTGCGTATTCGTTGGGCTTCACGCTGACAGGATTGTCACCCTCCTTTACAGACCTGCGCAGCGGGCGAACGTTGCAGGCAGACGGCATCTTCTTCCGCGAGGACGATTGACGGGAATGGCGGCGATGCCCCTCTTTTCAATCATCATCCCTACCTTCAACGTGGCAGCGACCCTGCCTGCTTGCCTTGACAGCATCGCCAAACAGACCTGCCATGACTTCGAACTGGTCTTAGTGGATGGCGGCTCGACGGACGGAACCCCGGACATCGCGCAGAGCTACTCCCCCAGCCTCGGCGGGCGCCTGGTCATCCATTGCGGCGCCGACCGGGGACCCTACGACGCGATGAACCACGGCGTCGAGCTGGTCTCGGGGACATGGGTGCTCTTCCTGGGCGCCGACGACACCCTGTACGAAGCGGACACGTTGGCCCGCGTGGCCGCTTTCATCGACGCACACCAGCCCTGCGACCTGGTGTATGGGGACGTGATCCTGCGCTCCAACTCGTCCCGCTATTCGGGCGTCTTCGACCTCGACCGGCTGCTGTTCGAGGAGAATATCTGCCATCAGGCGATCTTCTACCGCCGCGAGCTTTTCGCCGGTATCGGACCCTACAACCTGCGCTACCGGGTGTGGGCCGACTGGGATTTCAATATCCGCTGCTTCTCCAACCCGGCCCTCGTCATCCGGTACATGGACATCGTCGTTGCCGACTACAACGACATGGGCGGGCTCAGCAAGCGGGAGGACGACGAGTTCAAGAAATATCTGCCGAGGTTCATCGGGGCATCGGCGAAGGAGATGATTCGCCGAAAGCTGCCGTCCAGGCGAAAGGTGGTGGACAGCTGACGTTTTCGCGACCGCTTGACTTAGTTAGTGCGAACGCGCGCGCGCTCGCGGCCCAGGCACTCGGCGACGACCGGGTACTCGTCATCGGCGCATCTGGCTGGCTCGGGCGGACTGCACTCGACCTGCTCGCCCCGCTCGGCCTGCCCACGCTGGCCCTGGCCAGCCGGGCCCGGACCATCCGGGTCGCTGAGCGCGAGATCGAGTGCCGGGTATGGGACGACCGGGAAGTTGCCGCCTTCGGGCCGACCGTCGTGCTGGACTGCGCGTTTCTCACGCGTGATCGGGTCGCCGACATGCCGCTCGACGACTACGTCGCGACAAACCGCGCTCAGACCGAGCGCCTGGTGTACGCGACGCAGTTACCCTGTGCTCGCCTTTCGCTCACTGTCTCCAGCGGGGCGGCGGTCCACCCCCAGGACGCCCTCAGCGGCCCGATCGAAGACAACCCGTACGGCTACCTCAAGCGTGAGGCCGAGTATCGCCTCGCGGAGGCCGCCGCCGAGAGCGGGGCGGTGCCCGTCGTCCTGCGGGCGTGGAGCATCTCCGGTGCCCACGTTCAGAAGCCGCAGGGCTACGCGTTGGGCTCCATGATCCGAGACGCCGACGCTGGTGCCATCCGAATCTTTTCGCGCCGTCCGGTTTTTCGCCGCTATGTGCTGGCCGAAGAGCTACTCGCCCTGGGCATCGCCGAGGGTGGTGTCGGCCCGACCACGATCGACAGCGGCGGCGAGCTGGTGGAGATGGCCGAACTCGCCGCGCGGATCGCCGCGGTGGTGAATCCCGATGCAGTAATCAGCCGTGATGAGGTGGATCCGCGCGATGCGGATCGATACCACTCCGACGGCAAGGATTGGGAATGGCGTTGCAAAAGATGGGATCTGGCGAGCATGCCGCTTGATCGTCAGATCGAGATCACCGCCCGTGGAGTACTCGGTCGTATGTAATCGGCTCACTCACGCCGGAACTGCGAGTGCTCCCAATCGGCCGAGAAGCAGGCCCTCGAAACTCGCAGTGGGATCGGCGCGTGTCATGACGATGCGGATCCCTCCTGCAGTCAACAACGCGTGAAGAGAGCGGCGCACCGACGGAAGCTCGACGGGTGGGGCGCTACGGCGGCGCGTCATCTCGTTGAGGGGGCCCGTCATCCGCGGAGCACTGTCGACGATTGTGCCGTCGCAATCGAAGATGATCGCGCCGGCCCATGTTCGTAGCTAACCGGGCTTGGCCGACGCCGACGCTCCGGCGGCTTGGCGATCAGCGCGGTCTCTGCCCGCGGAGTAGCGCCTCCAGTTCAGCTCGGCCCTGCGGCGAGCCGATCTCGTAGAACCGGTCGGGAACCTCGAGCCCGCCCAGCTGCCCCTCGGCCGCGAGCGCGGATAGGACCGGTGCGAGGTCGAACGCAGTCGCGGGAGGCACGCGCTCCGCGACCACGCTCCTGCGCAGCGCGGTCAGGCCGTAGTCGATCCAGTTCATCTCAGCCGGTCGCTCGAGGAGCCCCTTGGCGTAGCGCACGACCCGGCGACCATCGAAGATCACATTGCTGGTGTCCCACTGGCCCTCGTTGCGGTGCACGGTCATGAGCGCGGGCTCGGGACCCCCGCGCAAGCTGCGCAACACCGCCGCCGGATCGACCTGCAGCCAGGAATCGCCGTACAGGACTAGAAAGTCGTCCTCGAGCACGCCAGAGTCCAGGGCGAGGCGCAGCGCGCCAGCCGTCCCGCGCAGATGTTCGCCCTCGTCGACGTACACCACAGACACGCCCCAACGCGACCCGTCGCCTACATAGGCTCGGACGGCGTCGCCGAGGTAGCCGATGCTATAGACGACCGAATCGATGCCCGAGTGGGCCAGCCATGACAACTGCCATCCCGCGAACGATCTGCCCTGCACAGGCAGCAATGTCTTGGGCACAGTCTTTGTTTCCGGCCACATTCGGCTGCCGATGCCGCCGGCGAGGATGACGCACTGCATGCCAAAGCTCAGGACCGGACGAGGACGACGCTGCCATCCATGTCGAATCGGAAGCGCACCTCGGCAAGCCCATCGGCGACCATCGCGCTGCGCAGGCGGCGCGGTTCCCGGGTGTAGAACAGCAGGAACCCACCGGCCCCGGCGCCAACTAGCTTGCCGCCAAGTGCACCGTTCTCGCGGCCAAGCGCGTACCACCGATCGATGTTCGGGTTGGACATCATGCCCGAACGCTTCTTCTTGTGCTCCCAGTGCTCGTGCATCAGCTCGGCGAAGCCCTCGCAGTCGCCCTCCTCGAGGGCGGCTTGGCTGCGCAGGCCGAGTTCCTTGACGTAGTGCAAGTTGTCGATCATTGCCGAGTCGCCCGTAGTTGACTTCTGCCGCTGCTCTTCGAGCACCTTGTCCGCCGCGCGCGAGTAGCCGGTGAAGAACATCAGGAGGTGTTCTTCCAGGTCGTAGAACGTTGACTCGGAGATCTGCAGAGGGCAGACGTTCACGCTGCCGTCGGGTTGGAAGTAGTACGTCTTGAGGCCACCGAAGGCGGCCACGTACTGGTCCTGCTTGCCCACCGGCCGACCTAGCCGCTCGATCTCGATGTCGCACGCTTCCTCGGCGACCTCAGCCGCGCCGACATGGTCGCGCTTCATCGCGTAGATCGCTCGCAGCAGACCCACCGTGAACGACCCCGACGAGCCCAAGCCGGTGCCGGCCCCGATGTCGGCCATGCTAGCGATCTCCACGGACGGTTGGACCCCGTGCGCGAGCAGTGCCTCGCGCATAATCGGGTGCTCAACGTCGGCGGCCTGCTCCACCCGCTCTAGCGCCGAGTACTTGAGGGAGTAATCGCGGGTAAAGGTGGAGTTGCTGGAGATGTAAATATGCTTGTCGATCGCCGCGGAAATGACGACCCCGCCGAACTGTTCATAGTAAGAAGGCAGGTCGGTGCCCCCACCGCCCAGGGTTATTCGGAGTGGCGTGCGAGTGATGATCATGGGCGTTCCTCGGTTGGGACAGTGGCCGTCATAGCGTGAATCCCGCAGCGCGCGCGTCGTTGTCGAACATCTTCACTGTCTCCAGTGAGTAGTCGTCGAGGTCCTTGCCGAACAGCTTCAGCTTGCCCAGCATGTCGTGGGTCACCGTAATGATGTCCACGCCCAGATCATCGGCCTGCCGAACGTTCAGGATTTCCCGGGGGCTTGCCCATAGCAGGCTGACGTTGGGTTGAGCTGAAGTGATGGCCAGGGCGGAGGCCATGATGGGAATCGGGTCCCTGCCGGTGTCGGCGATCCGGCCAGCGAAGACCGATACGATCGCCCCCTGGGTGCCTGCGAGCGCGGCCGTGACGGTCTCGACTTGTTCTACCGTCATCAACGCGGTCACGTTGAGCTGCACACCGTCCGCAGTCAACTCGGCGACCACGTCGGCCATCGAGTTACGTTTGGTGTCGGTCACCGGGATCTTGACGTATACATTCTCGCCCCAAGAGGAGATGATCCGCGCCTGGCGCACCATGCCGTCGGAATCGTCGGCAAACACCTCAAACGAGATGGGCCGGTCAGTGATGGTCTCAAGCACCTTGCGGGCGAAGCCTTCGTAGTCGCTGACCCCCGACTTACGCATGAGGGTCGGGTTCGTGGTGAACCCGGCGATGTGCGGCTGCTCGGCGAGCGCGACCATCGATTCGAGGTCGGCGCCATCGGCATAGATCTTGACGTGACGCAGAACAATTTGATTACTCATACCGTGGTTCCCCCATTAACACGTTGGGATTCAATAACTTTGACGGCGTCAGGCAAACTCGCGACAACAGCGTCGGGCTCCGCAGGTCGACGCTCGCCATACCCTCGGTCAACGAAGATGGCCATCACGCCGGCGCGTTTGCCGGCCTCGACATCACGCCATCGGTCGCCAACACAGACGCTCTCCGCGAGGTCGACGTCCAACCGCGCAGCGGCGTCTAGAATCATTCCCGGCCGCGGCTTGCGGCATCGGCAATCGTCGACGTCATCGTGCGTGCAGACGACGATCTCATCCAGCGGCAGCTGTCGGCGCAGTACGTCATGCATAAGGTCGACCTCGTCGCGAGTCTGCTTGCCCCGAGCGATATCTGGCTGGTTGGTTACAACAATCAAAGCGAATCCTAAGTCTCGCAGGCGATTACATGCCTCGACAACGCCGGGCAGCAGGCGCAGCTGCTCGGCCCCGGCGGGGGGGTGAGGGATTCCGTCACGCAGCTCGACCTCGTTGAGCACCCCGTCGCGGTCGAGGAAAACCGCGGCGCGGGTACCTGTGACGGTGCCGAACTGGGTCATGCGTTGAGCCTTTCGGCGCGGGCCTCAACGAGCAGCGCTGCCATCGAATCGCGCATGGCCTCTTGGCAAGATCGCTTGTTCTTCCAACCGAGCGACCGGATCCGATCGGAGTTGAGCCGCACGATCGGAACGTCGCCCTTCCAGCCGCGGTCGCCGCCGGTGTACTCGAACTTCGTCTCGCCGGCCGGCAGCCCGAACACCTCGACAGCCAGCTCGGCGACCTCCGTAACCGTGAGGTAGTCCTCACTCGCGATGTTGAAAACCGCGAACGGCTCCACCGCCGACTCTGCGCCGGTCATCACCGCCGAGATGACGTCCTCGACGTGCACATAGGACTTGATCTGCCGACCGTCGCCGAGGATGAGCAGTCGGGACGGGTCGGCCAGGAGCTTGCGGACGAAGTCGTAGCCAACTCCGCGCACCTGGCGCGGTCCCACGACGTTTCCGAAGCGGTAGCACCTGGCCGGGATATCGAATACCTGAGTGTACGAGCAAAGCAGCGCCTCCCCGGCAATCTTGCTGGCGCCGTACGTCGATATGGGAAGTAGCGGTCCGCGGTCCTCGTACGCCTCGGCGTCGCCGATTTCGCCATAAACCGCGCTGGTCGAGGCGAAGAGAACGAGCTCCACGCCACACCGTCGAGCCGCCTCTGCCACGTGGTGAGTGAGCACGGTGCCCTCGTAAAAGTCCAGGGACGGGTTGATCGCCGAGGCCGCGATGTCGGCGGCGGACGCCAGATGAATGATGGTGTCGTGTCCTGCGACAGTCGTCAGCAGGTGATCGAGGTCGCCCACATCGCCGGCCTCGATCCGCAGCCGTGGGTCGTCGGCGACGTCCACGAGGTGTTCGGGTCGCCCAGAGGAGAAGTTGTCGTAGACGGTGACCTGCTCTGCTCCCCCGGCCAGCAGGTGCTCCACGAAATGGCCGCCGATGTAGCCGGCGCCACCCAGGACCACGAAGCGGCGCAGCGCCGCGGTCATTTGAGCGACTCCCAGCGGGTCGCCACCTTGGCCAGAGCGGGGTGGGTGACCAGCAGGTGCCAAACGACCGCACACAGTCCCTCGGTGTGCGGGGTGATGTGGTCGGCGAAGAGCGGCGGGATGATCACGGCGGCCGTGGCGAGCTTCGCCGTGGTGCCGCCGTCGCGTCCCACGATGCCGTAGATCGGTGTCTCCCGCTCGGTGGCCAACCGCAGCGCGGCCACGATGTTCGGCGAGACACCCTTGGCCTCGTCGCCACCGCCGACGGAGAAGACCAGCAACGCGTCCTTTGCTGACAGTCGCGACCCACGCAGCCATTCGGCGAAGGTGGTGTCCCAACCCTCGTCGTTGACACGCGCCGTCAACTCGGAGACGTTGTCGGTCGGCGAGTATGACTCGATATCGCAGATCTTGCGAAAATCGTTGACCGCGTGAGAGGCGTGCCCGGCCGATCCGCCTACCCCGATGATGAACAGTCGGCCTCCACGTTCCCGCAGGGCTGCGAGCCCATTCGCGAGATCCTCAATCCGGTCGGCGTCAATCGCATCGATCACGGAGACCGATTCGCTGAGAAATTCTTTACTGAAGTTCACGGTTCTAGGACTCCTTGCCGGCGTGGCGGACCCGCGCGAACGACGTAGCGCGTTTAGGACTGGTCATTGGCTGCTCGTAGTGCACCCACCCGGGTGGCGTGCAGCAGCAGGGTGAAACAGAA
>Ga0335076_10000110_pt1 | contig 65384 bp, 56 predicted proteins | sample Lox_Sample_25_FD_206717 | JGI IMG/M metagenome (GOLD analysis project Ga0335076, IMG submission 206717) | Soil microbial communities from Loxahatchee National Wildlife Refuge, Florida, United States - Lox_Sample_2.5 | ecosystem: Environmental > Terrestrial > Soil > Wetlands | place: USA... | reverse complement strand
GCGCCCAGTCGCTGAGTTAGGTCCGCGTCGGCCCTGCTCAATTTGGCGAACGCGCCCAGCGGATCGACGGAGCCACTGCCGCGGGCGCTTTCCGCGGCTGTGATTGCCGCATCGCGCGCCGCGGCCAGATCCTTTACGCGCGGAGATCTGGCCTTCGGCGTCTGCTCCAGTTGCTCGTTGGCGCGATTGATGCTCGCCTGGATGTCGGCCATGGCCGACGGCAGCGTGGCGATGGCGTGCCGGATGTCGCCGGCCGCGGAGTCCACGGCATCGAGTAGCGAAAGCGCTTGCCCGAGCGCCGACTCGGCCGCATGAAAGGCATCCACCAAACCGGCCTGCTTCCCGCTCTCGGCGTGGCCGGCCAGATCGCGGGCCGTGCCGATGTTGCGGTCGGCAAACGCCAACCGCTCCTTGGCGCCGGTGACATTGCCCGAGACCGAACTCAGCGCCGCATCGTCGAATTCCTTGTGCAGCTCGGCCATCCGCTGTTCCGCCGGGGCGACGCGGCTGGTCAGTTCGACGTACTGCTGGGTCAGCCCGTCGAGCCGGGCCGGGGCGTTGATCACCAAATCCCGCAGCTTCTCGAACGCCTCGGTCTGTGAGTCCAGTTCGCGGTCGGCGCGCGCCGCCGACACGACTACCCGGGTCAGCAGGTCGCGGCGCTGTGCCGGCGTTTCGGGCGTGCTGTCATCAAGCTGCTGACGAACGGTAAAGGCTTGCGAAAGCGCCGCTTTGGCGTTGTTCACCGCTTGGGTGAAGGGTTGGGTCCGCGCTTCACCGAACTCTTCGATCGCCAGCGTCAGTTCGTTGGAACTCGTGCGCGCCGCGTTGTCGACCTCCACCACCATCGAGCGCGACAGGTCGTCGAGGGCCTCCAGCGGCACGGCGGCGAGCGCAGTCGGATCGGTGGGATCCACTCGCCGTGCCGCGGCCAACGCGGCGGCGCGCCGTCGCCGTCGCCGATGGCGCATCACAACCATCAGGACCACCACGGCGACGACGATGACGCCCAACGCGGCCAGCACTATCACCGGGCCTGATGAATGGGGCGACGTGTTGAGCCCGTCGGCCGCCGCAACCGCGGCACCGCTCCAGTCGCCGTCGCGCAGCGCGGGTTCGATCCTGCCGCGACGCAGCTGATCAACCTGGCTCGCGTTGACGCTCTTGATCGCGGACGGAACGAAGAAGGCGTATGCCCGGCCGCTGGTGGATACGGCCAGCAGCGCGTCGTAGTCGCCCAAGTCGCTGATGTTTCTGGTCTGCTTTGCCCAGTTCTCCGCGCTCTGCCCGGAGAAGTCGCCCACGTAGACCACCCACAGGCGGATGTGGCGATGGGCGTACAACCTGTTGGTGGCCGACGTCACCGCGGCGCGACCGGAATCCGAGAGCGCATTCGCGTTGTCGGTGACCTGATCCGACAGCCGGAACGGTGGCTGCGCGCCGGCCGGCGGCGCCAGCAACAGCCCCCCACCGAGACCCGCGAGGATCGTCAGGATCACGCCGAGCAGGCGAGCAGTGCGCATAGGTAAATGTAGCCCGCTTTCCCTGGCAGACTGTGCTGCGGTGATTAAGGAGGCGAACACGAACAAGCAAGACCCCTACGACGACTTCGACAGTCAGCGGCGGGTGCCCGAAGCACCGAAGACCGCGGGTCTGCCGGGTACGGAAGGTCAGCACCGCACCGACTTCGCCCGGGACCGGGCCCGCGTATTGCACAGCGCCGCACTGCGCCGGTTGGCAGACAAGACGCAGGTGGTTGGACCCCGGGAAGGTGACACTCCGCGCACCCGGTTGACGCACTCGCTCGAAGTCGCCCAGATCGGGCGGGGAATGGCGGTCGGGCTGGGCTGCGACCTCGACCTCGTGGAGCTGGGTGGTCTGGCCCACGACATCGGGCACCCGCCTTACGGGCACAACGGCGAGCGCGCGCTCGATGAGTTCGCGGCCCTGCACGGCGGCTTCGAGGGCAATGCCCAAAACTTTCGGATCCTGACCAGCCTTGAGCCCAAAGTGCTTGATGCACAGGGCAATAGCGCGGGACTAAATCTCACTCGCGCCTCCCTGGACGCGGTGACCAAGTACCCGTGGACCCGTGGTCAGGGGCCTGAAAACGGAAGAAGTAACGGGAGAAGCAAGTTCGGCTTCTACGACGAGGACCGCGAGCCGGCGGCCTGGGTTCGCCAGGGAGCGCCGGCGGATCGGACGTGCCTGGAAGCCCAGGTGATGGACTGGGCCGACGACGTCGCGTATTCGGTGCACGACGTCGAGGATGGCGTCGTTTCCCAACGCATCGACCTGCGCGTGCTTGCCGACGACGACGAAGCGGCTACGCTGGCCAAGCTGGGGGAGAGCGAATTCTCCCGGGTGACCGCCGACGACTTCATGGCGGCCGCGCGACGGCTCGCGGGCCTGCCCGTGGTCGCCGCGGTAGGCAAGTACGACGCCACGCTGGCGGCGTCGGTTGCTCTCAAGCAATTGACCAGTGAGTTGGTCGGCAGGTTCGCCTCGGCTGCCGTCGCGACCACGCGTGCGGCCGCCGGTCCCGGGCCGCTGGTGCGCTACCGGGCCGACCTGCAGGTGCCCGACCTGGTGCGTGCCGAGGTCGCCCTGCTGAAAATCCTGGCGCTGCAGTTCATCATGTCCGACCCGCGGCATCTGGAAACCCAGGCCCGCCAGCGCGAACGCATCCACCGGGTGGCGCAGTGGCTGTACGCCGGGGCACCTCGAACGCTCGACCCGGTGTTCGCCGCGGCGTTCAACACCGCTGCCGAGGATCGCGCTCGGCTTCGGGTCATCGTCGATCAGATCGCTTCCTACACCGAGGGTCGGCTGGAGCGTATCGACGCGCGTCAGGGGACCGGTTAGCGTTACCGGCATGACCAAACTCCCCGCCGTTACCGCGCTCTTGCTGTCGCTTCCCCTCGTGGTCGTGAGCGCATGCAATTCGCCCCAACATGCGAGCAGCCAGACGGGCACCACGCCTCCGGTCCAAAGTGGTTCTCCCGGCTCATCGGCGACGTCAAGCCCGGCACCGGGTGCCGGATCGCTCACGGCGCAGCTGAAGACGGCCGACGGGAGGGAAGTGGCCACGGCCACCTTCGATTTCAGCAACGGCTATGCCACCGTCACCGTCAAGACGGTTGCCGCCGGGATCTTGGCCCCCGGCTTGCACGGCATGCATGTCCACGCGATCGGCAAATGTGAGCCGAACTCGGTCGCCCCGAACGGGGGTCCGCCCGGAAACTTCTTGTCCGCCGGTGGGCACTACCAGGCGCCCGGACACAGCGGGATGCCCGAGAGTGGCGACCTGACCATGTTCGAAGTGCGCCAGGACGGGTCCGGGTACCTGGTGACCACCACCGACGCGTTCACCAGGGACCAGCTGCTGGCCGGTGACAAGACCGCTTTGATGATCCACGGCGCCGAAAACAGCGACAACGCGATGGACCGAATCGCGTGCGGCGTGATCGGGACCGGCTAGCTCGCTCGTGATCGCCGTCGACGCCGGCGTTTTAGACTGTGCCGATGGCCGGCCGGATCTCTGATCGCGATATCGCCGCCATCCGCGAACGGGCCCGCATCGAGGACGTCGTCGGCGATTACGTTCAGCTCCGGCGCGCCGGCGCGGATTCGCTCAAGGGCCTGTGCCCGTTTCACAACGAGAAGTCACCGTCGTTCCACGTTCGCCCCAATCACGGCCACTTCCACTGCTTCGGCTGTGGCGAGGGCGGCGACGTGTACGCGTTCGTCCAGAAGATCGAACACGTCAGCTTCGTCGAGGCGGTTGAACTGCTCGCCGACCGGATCGGGCACACCATCAGCTACACCGGCCCGGCCACCAGCGTGCAGCGCGATCGTGGCAGTCGCAGCAGGCTCATCGCGGCCAACGCGGCCGCGGCTGAGTTTTACGCGGCGGCGCTGGAGTCGGACGAGGCGGCGCCGGCCCGCCAGTATCTGGCGGAGCGGAACTTCGACGCCGCGGCGGCCCGTCATTTCGGCTGCGGATTCGCCCCGTCGGGCTGGGACTCGCTGACAAAACACCTGCAGCGCAAGGGCTTCGAGTTCAAGGAGCTGGAAGCGGCCGGCCTGTCCCGGCAGGGCCGCCGGGGCCCGATGGACCGCTTCCACCGGCGGCTGTTGTGGCCCATCCGCACATCGGCCGGCGAGGTGATCGGGTTCGGGGCCCGCCGGCTCTTCGACGACGACCCGATGGAAGCCAAGTACATCAACACGCCCGAGACGCTGCTGTACAAGAAGTCGTCGGTGATGTTCGGCATCGACCTGGCCAAGCGCGACATCGCCAAGGGCCACCAGGCCGTTGTCGTCGAGGGCTACACCGACGTGATGGCGATGCACCTGGCCGGGGTCACCACCGCCGTCGCCTCCTGCGGCACCGCCTTCGGCGACGAGCACCTGGCCATGTTGCGCAGATTGATGATGGACGACAGCTTCTTTCGCGGCGAACTGATCTACGTTTTCGACGGCGATGCCGCAGGCCGCGCCGCCGCGCTGAAGGCGTTCGGCGGCGAGCAGAACCTGGCGGGACAATCGTTTGTCGCTGTCGCCCCGGACGGCATGGACCCTTGCGACCTGCGGCTGAAGGCCGGCGACGGCGCGCTGCGCGACCTGGTGGCCCGGCGAACCCCGTTGTTCGAGTTCGCCATTCGCACCACGCTCGCCGAAATGGACCTGGACAGCGCCGAGGGCAGGGTTGGCGCGCTGCGCCGCTGCGTGCCAATGGTGAGCCAGATCAAGGACCCCACGCTGCGTGACGAGTACGCCCGCCAGCTCGCCGGCTGGGTCGGTTGGGACGACGTCGCGCAAGTCATCGAGCGGGTGCGGAGCGAGGCCAGGAAGTCGAAGTCCCCGGCCCGGGGCCGCCCCGGAACCGACGCCCCTCGTCAAGCCGAGCAGCAGCCCGCCGTCGCGACCCCGGCCGAGTCCGCCGCCGCCCGTCCCGATCCGCGCGACCCAACCCTCTGGCCGCAGCGCGCGGCGCTCAAGTCGGCGTTGCAGTACCCGGCGCTGGCCGGCCCGGTGTTCGACACCCTGACCGTCGAGAGCTTCACCCACCCGGGGTACGCGGCCGTGCGCGCGGCCATCGAGGCCGCCGGTGGCACCTCCAGCGGTGTCACCGGGGCGGAGTGGATCGAGGCGGTGCGCCACCAGACCACGTCGGCCCTGACCGCGGGCCTGATCAGCGAGCTGGGCGTAGAGCCGCTGCCGGTCGACGAGGAAAAGCTGCCGCGTTACATCGCCGGGGTGCTGGCTCGTCTGCAGGAAGTCTGGATGGGCCGGCAGATCGCCGAGGTTAAGTCCAAGTTGCATCGGTTGTCGCCGATCGAGCAGGGCGACGAGTACCACGCGCTGTTCGGCGACCTGGTCGCCATGGAGGCGTATCGGCGCAGCCTGTTGGAGCAGGCTAGCGGCGACGATCTGACGGTGTGAGGGCCGCCTCGGCCGGGCGCTCGATGACGGCCGTCTGGTCGTCGATCTCGGTCAGCGTCACGAACCCGGCATCGGGTGAGATCCGGTTCGCGATCTTGCGGCGCCCCCCTTCGATCATCGACTTCGCCACGGGACTGCTGGTCAGCGCGCGATAGGTGCCGGCAACCTGCTCGTATCGGCGGCGCCCGGCCCTCGAGCCCAGCAGGTAACCCAGTCCAAGCACCACGACATACCGGATCAAAGCGTTCCTCCCGACGATCGATGGCTCCATCCTGCCTCACCGGGCCGGGTGCGTGCGCGGTTGATCCCCCCAACTGCGGGGCGGATGTGTCGGTCCCCGCTAGTTGGGCGCGGTTATGCCAGTACGCTAGAGTCGGCCCGCGATCGGGTTAGTCCCCTGTAGCTCAATTGGCAGAGCGTTCGGCTGTTAACCGAAGGGTTGGAGGTTCGAGTCCTCCCGGGGGAGCAGGTCAGAAGGCATTTTCAGCCACTGTAATGAGCGGCGTCGACTCGACGGGCGACACCGAGCTGCGGAACGGCCTCGGCGGCTGAAACGGAGCCGATCCATCGGTCACGCAAATCTGCGCAGGGAGGGTGGTTGTCTAGGCTGAGCGCATGCATCCCCACCGGCCGCTCGCGGTCATAGCCACCGCGCTCTCCGCGCTCCTGCTCGGAGCCAGCGCGCTCAGCGGATGCACCACCGCCTCCTCCGGCCCGGGCGTCGCCGTCGGCCCCGCCGTCAGCGGCGAGGACCACCCGACGGTTGCCGTCATCGGTGACTCGATCGAGTCCGGGATGGGACTGCGGCCCGCCGAGGCCTGGCCTGCGCTCGTGGCGGTCGACCGGCGGTGGGAGCTCGAGAACTACAGCGTGCCCGGCGCCGGGTTCGTCGCCCCCGGCAACGACGGGCAGGACTTCCGCGCGCAGGTGGACCAGGCGATCGCCCACCGTGCCGACATGGTCCTGATCGGCGCGTCCGACAACGACCTCGGCCGGGACGTCTCCACGGTCTCTGCTGCCATGACGGCCGCCGTCGAACGGCTGCGCACCGCGCTGCCGCACGCGCGCATCCTAGGCTTCAACGCGCTCACGGGCGAGGCGAGCGACGACGACCTCGCTCCGCTGAACGAGGCGCTGCGCGACGCCGTCACGGCCGTCGGAGGGCACTGGCTCGACCTCGGCCAGCCCTACCGCGGCCATGCCGGGCTCGTCCAGGACGACGGCGAGCATCCCACGCCCGCTGGCCAGCAGGCGATCGCGGCGGCCGTGCTCGAACGGCTCGATGACCGAGCCTGAGCAGACCCGCTGCGTCGCCGGCGGCAACGGCGGCACGGCCACCCATGGCAGCGCGGGTGCCGATGGCACCGGCGGCAACGGGGGCAACGCGGGCGCTTCCGGCGACGGCGGCAACGGCTCCGCCGCCAACCCCAAACGGCGGCAATGGCGGCAACCCCGGCACGCCCGGCACCTGCGGCACCGGGGGCTACTCGTCGCACCGGGGAACAACGGGTTGACCCAGCCCGCGGCGCCGATGGGGGCGGCGCCGATCACCGATCGGTGGTGATGACCGGGCAGTGCCTCTGAGGAGAGCAGGGGCGAAGCGGCCGGCCTTTCCGTGCTCTGGGTGTATCAGATCCGCGACGGGCGGCGTTAATGATGGCCGCCAGCGATCTGTTCGTAGTCACCGCCTATTCGACGGATACGTCTGTCGTTCCACGCTAAGTGACGTGACGTAGGGAATGGCTATGTGAGGCGTACCCCGCTACACCGCACCGTGATTCGTCACCCAGAGTGAAGCACCGGATTGTGTCGTTATGTCGCTTTTCCTACCCGAAGGGTTGGAGGTTCGAGTCCTCCCGGGGAAGCAGCAAACTTCGCTGGCTTCTGGCGTGACCGTCGGCCACCCCTCGGCGCAGATACACAGCCGGGTCGGGCTTACCGTAGTGCTCAGGTTTCGGGCGGCCATCCCGACCATTGATGGTGGTGGCCGTTAGAGGGTGTTGGATGATGCGATCACCCCCGCAGGTCAGCAGGTAAACCATCGATATTCCCGCGTTGTTTTGCAGTGTCTCCGAACCGTTGAATATCGTTGGCTGGCAACGAGGATCAGATACGCCTCATCCACACCGACGGCGTTCGACGATCAAGCTCCACATATGGGTGGCCCTGGCCGCTGTCGGTTCTGGTACTCGTCACTACGGGACGAGACTTCCCAGGTCGCCGAGCACTGTTTCGGCCTGACCTATGACGGCGAACGCTTCGAAGGCGCCGGCCAACGGGATCAGGTAGGTGTCGGTTGCGATGGGTTGGCCGATGGCCTCGAGGAGGTTGCCCGTTTGGAGCCCGGCGGCGAAGAGGGTCAGATCGTAGGCGGGCAGGCTGGTCAGGACGGCATTGGCGACATCGGCCGTTGGCAGCAGAGTCGAGTAGGCATCCGAGGCCGCCCCGGATAGCGTGTTGACCGCGTTGTAGATATTGTCTGCGACGCTGACGGGTGAAACCGCGGAGAGCAGGTCGGCCGGGCTGGGCAACATCGGCGAGATAACTGATGGACCTGAAGATGGGCTGGGCAGCGAACTCACCGACGGTATGAGCGACCCGGTCGAGGAGAATTCAGCGGCGATGTCGTGCACGAAGTCGGTGATGCCCTGCTGGGTTCCCAAGCCGAGCAAGCCGGGCACTTTTTCCATATCGCTCAGGCTTGGGAAGAGGCCGAACTCGGTGGGCACGTTAGCTGGACCTTGTGACCAGCCGTAATTGGGGTCGCCGTAGCCCAGGTTGACCAGCACTTTCAAGTCCGGTTGGAGCAGGTCGGCCAAAGGGTTGCCGACGACAGGGATCGAACGCAGCGGCTCCAGCAGCGGCAGATTCTGGGTGGGGATCATGTAGTACGTGGTCATGGTGGGGCCCACCGTCGGCAATTGAATCGCCGACCCGACCTGAGTGGCGGTCAGGTCTGAGTATGTGGGGTGCACGTAATAGATCCCGGCGAGGGAGTTGAGATCCGACAGCAAATCGATCGGATACTGGGGGACGTCGGCGAAGCCGTCGTATTCCTGTGTCCAAATGGTGGTCGGGTACAGATTGGAGGGAGTGGCGCCGTTAAACGTGATTCCCAGAGCCGGGATGCTCAGGCCGTCCAGCCTTTCGAAGAGGCCGCCGTTGGGAGCATTGGGGTCGCCGGTCAGCACGAATGAGACAGCTGTAGTGGGCACATGCTGGGCCGCGAGGAGGGGCATCACCATGGACGAAATCGTCGAACTCTGCGACTCCCCTTTGACGACTACGACGTTCCCCGAGGCGATTTGCTGCATAATCGCACTATCGAGAATTTGGACACCTTGGGCTTCCGACACGTCCAGCGTCAAACTCTTGACCCCGGTGTAGAGCCCATAATTACCTTCTGGCGTGAATAGCGCTTGCGGCGTGAAATTCTGGAAGAACGGCGCGATGTAAAGGTTGAAATTCGCCTCGATGAAGTCGGGGGTAGGTATCGGCTCCCCGCTGCCGCCCATTATCAATGCCACGTTTGCGGCGCTGGTGGCGCCAGGTCCAGCGAGCAGCCCGTTGGCTCCGGTCCCCGCGTTGATCGCGGCAAGCAGTTGCCCCAAACGCGACGCGCTGGCAGCCTCGACGCGGGCGTAGGTCCCCGCAGCCGCCGTCAGCGCCTGCATAAACTGCTGGTGAAAGGCCGCTGCCTCCGCACTTGCCAACTGATAGGCCTGGGCGTGGTCGGAAAACAACGCCGCGATCGTCGCCGACACCTCATCCTTGGCGGCGGCCAGGATCCCCGTGGTCTGAACAGCCGCGGACGCGTTCGCGGCGTTGAGCGTTCTAGCGATACTGGCCAAATCCGTTGCCGCCGAATCCAGCATCTCCGGCACTGCGATGAGATACGACATCTGAAACCTCCAGTGGGTCATGACAGCCAGCTGGCGTCCGATCACCCCGGGACGTGCTAACCGGAACCTATCGCGTTTGGGAGCAAAACGTTCTGTAACTGGCGAGATAGTCTCCGACATACCGCCCGGTCCGGCCCTGGCAATCTCGCACTTTGCTCAACGACGGCGGCACTGCGCGCGGCCGAGAGCCCCAAACCACGATCGTGACCGGGCTGGATGCGAGGTGACCTCGCGTCCACTAGGGACCGGCGGCGGTAGCGGTTTCCCGGCTCACCGCTTGTTCCCCGCTCATGACCGAAAAGCAACGATGATTGTTGCGGGACAACCGCTAGTGGCAACCCATGACAACTATCCTAATCCGGCACAGCTAACCGAAGGGTTGGAGGCTCGAGTCCTCCCGGGGGGAGCAGTCACACGGCATTTTCAGACCCTCCATCAAGCGCGGGTCACCGTTTATTCACCGGAAATGGTCGCAGACTCGTCGCGTACAGCAGCGGTGCGGTCCAGTAACTCGGCGACCTGGGCATGGACACGACCCTTGTCACATAAACGTTTTGGGTCATCGACGACCGGCGGCTGGTTGCAAATCCCGGTATCGGTTGCCCCTACCGCGATACGATTTGAATCGGCGCGTGACCCGATGCTGGCCAGACGATTCCGGGTCGCCATGACGCATCGGTCATGACGTGGTCGGAGGTGGGCCATGTCGTTCGTGATCGCAACGCCGGAACTGGTGACGGCGGCGGCAACGGATCTGGCGAATATCGGCTCGACACTCAACGCGGCCAACGCGGCCGCGGCGGCCCCGACGACGGGGATTCTGGCCGCGGCCGAGGATGAGGTGTCGGCGGCCATTGCGGCGCTGTTCTCCGCCCACGGTCAGGGCTTTCAGGCACTCGGTGCGCGGGCGGCGGCGTTTCATGACCGGTTTGTGCGGGCGTTGACCGCGGGTGCGGGATCCTATGCCGGCGCCGAAGCCGCCAATGTTGCGGCGGTTACGGCCAATCCGGCGCAGACCGTCGAGCAGGATCTGCTCAACGCGATCAATGCGCCCTTCCTGACACTGACGGGGCGCCCGCTGATCGGCAACGGCGCCAACGCGGCCCCGGGAACCGGGCAAAACGGCGCGCCCGGCGGGTGGCTGCTTGGCAACGGCGGGGCCGGCGGATCCGGAGCGCCTGGCCTGCATGGCGGTAATGGCGGGCCCGCCGGGCTGTTCGGGGCCGGCGGGGCGGGCGGGACCGGCGTGAGCGACATGGGCTCAGCGACCGCGGTCGGCGGGGCCGGCGGCACCGGCGGTGCCGGTGGGCTATTCGGAACCGGTGGGCCCGGCGGGGCGGGCGGGTCCGGCGCCGCCACCGGCGGCACCGGCGGCACCGGCGGGGCCGGCGGGCCGTTCGCCACGGGTGGCACCGGCGGAGCCGGCGGGTTCGCATCCGGAAGCGCCGGGGCCGGCGGGCCAGGCGGGATCGGCGGGCTGTTCGGCCGCGGCGGGGCCGGAGGCGCCGGCGGGTCCGGCGCCGGGGCCGGCGGGGCCGGCGGGGCTGGCGGAGTCGGCGGGTTCGGCGTGGGCGCCGGCGGGTCCGGCGGGGCGGGCGGCAGCGCCGGCATGCTCTACGGCAACGGCGGCGCCGGCGGCGCCGGCGGCGGCACAGCCGTCGGGGCTGGTGGGGCCGGAGGGGCGGGCGGCAAGGCCGGGCTGATCGGCGACGGCGGTAACGGTGGCGTCGGCGGGGACAGCCCGTCGTCGACCGGCGGTGCCGGCGGAGCCGGCGGCAACGCCTGGCTGAGCGGCAACGGTGGTAACGGCGGTAACGCCGGGAACGGCACGCCCACAGGCACCCCCGGCACCGGCGGCACCGGCGGGCTGCTGTTCGGTTTGAGCGGGATGAACGGTTTGTCGTAGCCCGCGGCGTCGATGGGGGTGGCGCCGATCATCGATCGGTGATGATGACTGGGCAGTGCGAGGTTCGAGTCCTCCCGGGGGAGCGGTGTGAGGTTCAGTCGCCCGCGCACTGGCCGCCGTCGATGTGGAGCGTCTCGCCCGTCACGAAGGTCGCGGCCTCCAGATAGCGAGCTCCCTCGACGATGTCGGCGATGGAGCCCATCCGTCTCAGCGGATGCATCGCGGCCAGCGCGGCCGAATTGTCGTCGGCGTGCATCGGGGTCGCGATGTGGCCGGGGGAGATGGCGTTGACGCGGATCCCGTCGCGCGCGTATTCGATCGCCAATGATCTCGTCACCGCGTCCAGGCCGCCCTTGGTCAGGGCGGCCAACCCGGCGGGAATCTGCGAGCTGGCGTGTTCGACCAGCGTGGTCGTCACGTTGACCACGTGCCCGCCTTCGCCCTGGGCCAGCATGCGGGCTATGGCGCGCTGGGTGATGTGGAAAAACCCGGTGAGATTCACGGCGGTGACGAACTCATAGTCCGCCGCGGTGTACTCGGTGAACGGCTTGGAGACGAAGACGCCGGCATTGTTGATCAGCGTGTCGACCCGGCCGAACCGCTCCACCGCCCTCGCCACGATCCGGTCGGCGGTCGCGGGCTCGGCGATGTCACCGGCGACGGCGGCCACGCCCGGGTCATCGGACGATGCGATCGAGCGTGCGTTCGCCACCACCGCGTAGCCGAGTCCGCGGTAGGCGTCGACGAGGGCGGCCCCGATCCCCTGCGAGGCACCGGTGATGAGCGCGACTTTTTGCTGGGCTAAGGCATCGGTCAAAGGAGGCCTCCTCGGGTGTGCGGATTGCGGTCTCGCCCCCGACACTGTATTTGTGCAGGCGACCGCACCCACCGCGGACCGGGTGACCGACAGCGAGTCCGCGCGGGCCATATCGTGAATGGCTACGGGCGCAACGTCTTTCAGGAGGACCCATGGAGTTTCTGGTCACCATGACCACGCACGTTCCGGACGGAACGCCGACTGAGGCCGTCGACGAGATCCGGTCCCGGGAGGCCGCGCATTCCCGCGAGCTGGCCAGGCAGGGGCACCTGCTGCGGTTGTGGCGTCCGCCGCTGCAACCGGGCGAATGGCGCACTCTCGGCCTGTTCGCCGCTACCGACGCCGCGGAACTCGAGGAGGTGCTCGCGTCGATGCCACTGCGCATCTGGCGCCCGGACGAGGTCACGCCCCTGACCCCGCATCCCAACGACCCGGCGGGCGATCGGGGATGAGTACCCCCGGCGACCGGACGAAGCCGGCGCCGCTCACAACAACTAGGTCAGGCCGCTTTCTTTTCCGCGGTGAGCGGGGCCGCACCAGCGCCGCGTCGGCGGATTGTATGTGCTTGACTCACAACGGATTTGAAGATTGCTCGCGCTCAGCGTTGGTCGGCGTCGCTAGATGGAGAAGTCCTCGCCGTGCCATACTCCGGCCTCCGGCGGGCGGATGACAGGGCCGTTCTGCGGGCCGTCGTTCAACGCCTCCAGCTTGGCGACCCTGGTGAGCAGGGACTGCAGGCTGACACCCACGAGGTCGGGCATCATCGAGTCGTCGGGGGTGCCCCGGCCGGCGCGGCTGATGACCTGCCCCGGGACCCCGACGACCACCGAGCTCGACGGCACCGGCTTGACCACGACGGCGTTGGCCCCGATCCGGCTGTCGTCGCCGATTTTGATCGCGCCGAGGACCTTGGCTCCGGCGCCGATGGTTACGCGGTCGCCGACGGTCGGGTGGCGTTTCCCGGTGTCCGCGCCGCTGCCGCCGAGGGTGACGCCGTGATAGAGCGTGACGTCATCGCCCACCTCGGCCGTCTCCCCGATCACCACGCCGGTCGCGTGGTCGATGAACAATCCGGGGCCGAGGACGGCGCCCGGGTGGATGTCGACCCCGGTGAAGATACGGGTGAGTTCACCGAACGTTCGCGCGGCCAGCCTGGCGCCGCGCTTCCACAGCCAGTGGCTGATCCGGTGGCCCCAGATGGCGTGCACGCCGGGGTAGGCGAAGATGACCTGCAGCGTGGTGGGCTTCGCGGGATCTCGCTCCCTGGCGGCCCGAATGTCGTTGCGTATCGCTGCGAGCATGGCTAATCGGCCAGGTCGGCGAACAGCGGCGTGCTCAGGTACCGCTCACCGAAGTCGGGGAGGATCACGACGACCAGCTTGCCGGCGTTCTCGGGTCGGCGGGCGACCTGCAGCGCGGCCACCACGGCGGCGCCCGCTGAGATGCCGACCAGGAGGCCCTCCTCGCGCGCCAACCGCCGGGCCAAATTGAGCGCGTCCTCGTTGCCGACGGTGATGATCTCGTCGACCAGGTCCAGCTCGAGCACGGGCGGGATGAATCCGGCGCCGATGCCCTGGATCGGGTGCGGGCCCTTCTGGCCTCCGGACAGGACAGGCGACGCGGCCGGCTCCACGGCCACGAACTGGGCCGACGGTTTGCGTTCCTTGATGACCTCGGCGACGCCGGTGATGGTGCCGCCGGTGCCGATCCCGGACACGAAGATGTCGACGTTCCCGTCGGTGTCGCGCCACACCTCCTCCGCGGTGGTCTTGCGGTGGATCGCGGGGTTGGCCGGGTTCTCGAACTGCTGCGGCACGAAGTACCGCTGGTCGGACTTGGCCAGTTCCTCGGCCTTGGCGATGGCGCCCGGCATGCCGTCGGCGCCCGGCGTCAGGACGAGCTCGGCGCCCAGCGCGCGCAGCAGCATCCGTCGCTCGGTACTCATCGTCTCGGGCATGGTCAGGACGCAGCGGTAGCCGCGTGCCGCGGCAACCATCGCCAACGCGATGCCGGTGTTCCCGCTCGTCGGCTCCAGGATGATGGTGTCGGGCTTGATCAGGCCCGCCTGCTCGGCCGCGTCGATCATGGCGACCCCAATGCGGTCCTTCACGCTGTTCGCCGGGTTGAAGAATTCGAGCTTGGCGACGACGTCGGCGACGGCGCCTTCGGTGACGCGGCGCAGCCGGACCAGCGGCGTGTTTCCGATTAACTGCGTAACGTCCTCGGCGATCCTCATGAAACTTCCTCCGGCGTTATCGGTCCAGGTCGGTAGCGGGCTCCTCGGCCTGCCAGGTGATACGAATTTGATGGCTTTTATCTTCCTGAGGACTTGTGATTGCCCGTATCTTGGTGCCGCCCGCATCCGGGGGAAAGCACGAGGCTTGTGTTGAGCGTCGGAATGCGTCAGGGGATCAACAACAACAACGACAACAAGAGTCCACGGCGGGGCGGCGCTTAAGGACATGGCGCGGCAGTGTGGCCTGTTGCATAGCCCCACTATAGGACATCCGTGTATCGCGTCGGTTTGCCTGACCCGGCGCTTAACGCCACTACGCGGGCTTTTACCCTCGCTCGGATGCGGGTGCGGGTAGCTGTTGACTCGGCGGCCACTCGCAGCGCCACGCCATCGTTCCCACCGATCCTGCATGGCACAACGTTCATGTGGCAGCGCCGGAGTGCCGCGGCAGGCGTTGGTTGCCGACCTGGGCTGGTGTGACGCACTCCAGTCGGACTATTGGTGGACGAGCACAACTCCTAATTCCTGGCCAACGCCCTGTCACCGTAATCGCCCCGGGGACAGCAGCATTGATGGCCCGCGCCGCGCATGCCGATAATAAGCGGCTCAACAGCGCCGTCGTCTTCGCCGCCTACACCCTGCAGCACCAGGCAAGCTGCACAAAAGACGTCATCAAGAACAACGCGCTGACCCCTGTCGCCGAATGGCACGCGGAAGACATGATCAACAACCGGAACATCAACGACGACAACGGATCCGATAGCTCAACGCAGCTTGACCGCGCCAACGCGGCGGCTTCCGCAAGACTGCCGAAACGGTGGCGATCAACCCCGCGATGTCAACGAGCAGCCTGGAACTGGTCAGCCCGTCGGCACCGGGGGCTAGTCGTAGACCGGCGCCCACATCGTGTCGGCGACGGCCCGCGCAACGTCCTGGACGTTCCCGTGCGTCCTGGTGGCCACCCCGTCCTCGACGGCGGCGTGATAGACGGCCTCGGCGACCGCCGCCGAGATCTCCCGCAGGTTCTGCACATCGGGCAATAGCGAGTCGCCGGGGCTGGTCGGGTTGGCGTGCCGCACAACGGCTTTCGCTGCAGCTTGCAGCATGCCCGGGGTGACCGTCCTGGCTCGGGCGACGATGATGCCCAATCCGATGCCCGGGAATACCAGCACGTTGTTCGCCTGGCCGATGGTATAGGTGGTGCCGTCGTATTCGATCGGGGCAACCGGGGTGCCGGTCGTGATCAGCGCCTTGCCGTTGGACCACTGCAGCACGTCGGCCGGCATGGCCTCCATGCGTGAGGTCGGGTTGGACAGGGGGAAGATCATCGGCCGTTCGCAGGATGCGGTCATCGCCTCGACGACCTTCTGGGTGAACGCGCCGAAAACCGCCGAGGAGCCCAACAAAATGGTCGGTGACGCGAGCTTGATCGCGTCCACCAATCCCACTCGCTGGCCGGCGGCCGCACCGAGCTCGTCGCGCTTCTTGGCGTAGGGCACCTGGAACTCGCGCAGGTCGTCCATGTCGTCGAATAGCAGGCCTTGCCTGTCGATCGGCCAGATCTGCGATGTGGCCCGTTCGACGGTGGCGCCGTCGGCGACCATCGCGTCACGGATTTGGTCGGCGACCCCGATCCCGGCAGTGCCGGCTCCGAAGACGATCGTTTTCTGGTCACGCAGCGGGAGCCCGGTGACGTGGCATCCGCCGTACACGGCGGCCACCACCACCGCGCCGGTGCCCTGGATGTCGTCGTTGAAGACGCAGTACTCGTCGCCGTAGGTCTGCAGGATCTTCCGCGCGTTGACCGGCCCGAAGTCTTCGAAATGCAGGATCGCGTGCGGGAATAGCCGGTGGGTGGTTTCGATGTAGCGCTTGATGAACGCGTCGTACTCCTCGCCGCGGCGCCGCGCGTGGCGGTTGCCCAGATAAAACGGGTCCTGCAGCAGCTGTTCGTTGTCGGTGCCGACATCGAGCGACACCGCGATGCAGCGGCGGGGATCGATGCCGCCGCCGGCGGTATAGAGCGCCAACTTGCCCACGGCGATTTGGATGCCGCCCACGCCCCAGTCACCGATTCCCAGGATGGCTTCGGCGTCGGTGCACACGATCAGGTCGACGTCGTCGGGCTCCAGGCCGAAAGTCTCGAAGGCCTCGGCGATCTCGTCCGGCTCGTCGATGCTCAGAAAAAGTCCCCGCTGCCCGCGGTATTCGTCGGAGAAGCGTTGAATGGCCTCACCCACGGTGGGCGTGTACACCACCGGCATCAGCTCGGGCAGATGGTCTTCCAGCACCCTGAAGTACAGCAGTTCGTGGCGGTAGTGCAGCTGCTCGAGCAGCAGATTACGGCCCAGATCCGTAGCGAGGCTTTGCAGTTGATGCCACACACGGTCGGCTTGCTCGTCGAGGGTGAGCACCGCGGACGGAAGCCGGCCGGTCAGGCCCAGCCGCCGCCGTTGCTCGTGGGTGAACCCGACCCCACGGTTCAAACTCGGCGCGGACAATGCCAGCGGTATCCGCGGCGTGTGGGGATCGCTCATCACAACCTCCGTCGGATGACTTGGCCAATTAAGACACCGTAGCGAAGACGGCGGTGAACGCAGGCTGAAGAGCTTTGAAAGGACCCGGACGGGCACCGGTCTAGTCCGAGTCGGGACAATTTCGAACCTTTTATCAGCGCACGTCGACCCGGACCTCGGCCCAGGAATTGTTTGCATATCCCTTCGGATTCCACAGCGCGGCGGGTGACTCCGGTTGGCTCGCGCCCGTGCTATCCCAGGCCCGCGCGGTGATGGTCAGCGGTCCACGCTGTGCCTCGACCGTCAAGGCCCAGGGCTGCCACGCCCACGGGCTGAGCTCCTTCCCGAGTTCGGCCTGCCGCCAACTGTGCCCGCCGTCGAGGGACACGTCCACGCGGGTGACCCGGCGATCGTCGCCCGCGAAGCCGTATCCGCTGATTTTCAGCGCGCCGGCGGCGACGGTGGCCGAGTCGTCGGGCTCGAGGATGTCGCAATTCAATGCGACCGACGACAGCGGGAAGCCGGTATGGGGCTCGGCGGTGTCCGCGTCCACATCGGCAGCCATGATGTGGTACGCGGTGCTCTGAAAGTAGTTGTCCGACGGGGCGTTCTGCACGTTGATCACCGAGACCCACTTGACGCTGCGGGCACCGATGTACCCGGGCACCACCACCCGCACCGGCGCGCCATGCGGGCGTGGTAGCGGTTCGGAATTCATCTGCCAGCTCAGCAGCACCTCGTCGGACATGGCCTTGGTCAGCGGGATGGAACTTCCGTAGGGCTGTGGCGGCGTGGCCAGCTCCGACACGTCGGGCGCGGCGAAGGCGACGTGCAGGTCATCGCACCGGCGCACGCCGGCCGCGGTCAGGACATCGGCGAGGCGCACCCCGTGCCACTCGGCCGTGGAAGTCGCCCCGGGCCCCCAGGGGTCCTCGCCGGCGATCGGTCGAACTTCGTTGAAACCCGCCCGTCGGTTACCCGCGCACTGCAGCGTCGCCACCACGGTGTGCCCGGAAAACCCCGTCGTGAGGTCGGCGAAATCCAGTGACAGCGGCCGGTCGACGAGGCCGCTGATCGTCAGTCGCCAGTCCTGGGTTCGGATATCGGGTATCGGGCCGTGATTGCGGGCGAAGAACGTGTCGATCGGGGTGATATCGCCCGGCGCCAACGCCGTCCGGGTGGACTCGGCATTGAACGGCGAATCCCCGTGGACGATCATGTCGGCGCGTTTGCCCCAGTTCGTCGCGCTCATCGCCCCAATGTAATCCCCGGCGAAGCGCGCCGAGTGTCGACTATCGGCGGGATCGCTATCGACTTGGAACGGACTCGGCCGTGTCCTGGTCGAGTGTCTCTTCTTCGGCGGCGGCTTCGCAGACGCACGGCTGCGCGCCGTCGTGCAACAACCGCCACAGCTGGCTTCCCTGCTTGCGCATCAAGTGCTGCACGTAGACCTTGTCGCGCTGCTCCCGCGAGAACGCCAAGTCCAGGTTGACGGGCAGCCCCGCCCATTCGACCTGGCCGGGTGCCGACGTGCGGTCTCCATTCGCGGCGCCCTGCCGCCGCCGACACTGCCGTGTGCAGTCGGTCTTCTTGACCCGTTCGGGCCCCTCACACTCCCGAGCCACGTCTACGTCACTCCTTCAGGTACGCGACCTAACGAGTGAATGGTGCGACAAGGATGTTTCAGCGGCGGGTTTGCGACGTTTCCGTCGCATTACGGCCTTTCCCGCGCCCGGGGAAACGCTCTAGTAGACGTCGCGGTGGTAGCGCTTGTCGCTGCTCAACGATTGGACGTAGGCCGTCGCCGCGTCCTGGTCGAGGTTGCCGTGTTCGGCCGCGATTTCGCGGAGCGCGCGATCGACGTCCTTGGCCATGGGGTCGGCGTTACCGCACACATACAGTTGAGCGCCATCCTGCAACCAGCGCCACAGCTGGGCCCCGCGCTTGCGCATCAGGTGCTGCACATAAATTTTGTCGCGCTGGTCCCGGGAGAACGCCAGGTCCAGCTCCGTGAGCAACCCGTCGGCATGCATCTGCTCGATCTCGTCGCGGTAGTAATAGTCGGTGGCGGCGTGCTGTTCGCCGAAGAACAGCCAGTTGGGCCCGGTGTGACCGAGCGCGCGACGTTCCTGCAGAAAGCCGCGGAAGGGTGCGATCCCCGTGCCCGGACCGATCATGATCATCGGCGAATGCGGATCGCTGGGGGGCCGAAAGTTGCTCGATGGCTGCACATAGACGGCGACGCGATCGCCGGGGGAGCGGTCCGCAAGGTACGTCGAGCACACCCCGCGGCGTGGGACGCCCTGGAAGTTGTAGCGCACCGGTGACACGGTCAGGTGAACTTCCCCCGGGCACTCTTTGGGGCTCGACGAAATCGAGTACAGCCGCGGCCGAAGGCGTTTGAGGACCCTCAGCCACTCGTGGGCCGATGCGGAGACCGGCAGCTGCGCCAGCATGTCGATGGACTGGCGCCCCCAGGCCCAATCGCTGAGCGCGGCCTTGTTTTCCGGCTTCAGCAGCTCGGCCAGTTTCGGGTCGCCGGTGCGCTCCTGCACGAACCGCACCAGGTCCCGGCTGATGTGGGCGATCTCGATTCTTTCGGTGAGCGCCGAGCGTAACGACATCAGACCATGCTCGCCGACCTCGACCGGGGTCTGCGCGTCCAGTCCGGTGACGGACAGCCATTCGCCGACCAGCCGGTCGCTGTTGCGCGGCCACACCCCGAGCGCATCACCGGCCTCGTAGCTGATCGTGTCTTCGGGCAACCGAAATACCAACTGCCGCACATCCTTTGCCGATTGCGGCTGGCCCAGCTTGATGTTGCGGGCCATGTCGGTGATCAGGGGATGCTTCTTGGTGTACCCGACCGCCGCGGACCCGTTGGCCGGCCGAGTTGGCGCGGCAACCGCGAAGGTGGCCGCCGGCGCGCCGCCGTCCCGGCCGATCGGCGCTGGCTTGCGGGCCAGCGCCTGCATCACCCCGCCCAACCACTTGGCCGCGGCGTCCTCGTAGTCGGGCTCGCAGTCGACCCGGTCGACGATGCGGGTCGCTCCCAGCTCGGCGAGGCGCTCGTCGAGCTTGCGCCCATGACCGCAGAAATCGTCGTAGTTGGAGTCGCCCAGCGCGAGAACCGCGTAGCGGGTGTCGGTGAATCGTGGTGCGCTGTCGGAGGTTAGCGCCCGCCACAGCCCGGTGCCGTTGTCCGGCGGTTCACCGCCACCGGTGGTGCTGGTGATCAGCAGCACTTCCCGCGTCTTCGGTAATTCCGCTAACGGGAAGTCGTCCATGCTGCGCAACGCGACCGGCAAGTCGGCCTCGCCCAATTGCGCGGCGAGATCGGCGGCGAGCTCCTCCGCGTTCCCCGTCTGCGAGGCCCACAACACGACGAGCGGCGCCCGGTCGGGGGCCGGCTTGGGGGCGCGGGTCTCGATCGGTGGTTCCTCGACGGCCGGCACCGCCGTCGATTCGGGTGTTTCGGTGCGCGCGAAGAGTCCGGCGAGCAGACCGTCGACCCACAGCCGGGTGCTGGAATCGAACGGGGCGCTCTGGGGCAGGGTGGGCACCCCGGCCACGCGCCGGCCGGCATCCGACCGCAGCCCGCTTATCAGCCCCGCGAGGTAGGAGCGGCCGAGCGGACCGAACTGGGGCGCAGGTTCGTTCGCCACCCCGAGGAGTTCGGCGAAGGCATCGACGCGGGCGAGGCTGATTGCCTCGGCTTCGCCGCCGCGATCGTGGGCCGGCGTGTCGGCGGTCGGGACATCGGCGGTCGAATCGCCCTGGGCGACAGCGACCTTCGTGAGGGTGACCGCGCATGCCTTGAATTCCGGTTGGTGAGAAAGCGGGTCGACGGCGTCGTTGGTGACGGCGTTGATCGACAGGTATTCGCCGAAGGCGTCGTTCCAGTGGAAGGGCGCAAAACAGTTGCCGGGCCGCACCCGGTCGGTGACCACGGCGGGCAGCACGGCCCGCCCGCGGCGGGACGCGATTTCGACCGAGTCGTCGTCGGAGATCTGCAGCCGGGCCGCGTCGTCGGGGTGGATTTCGACGAACGGTTTTGGGTTGAGCTTGTTGAGCTTGGCGACCTTGCCGGTCTTGGTCATCGTGTGCCATTGGTGCGGCAGGCGCCCCGTGTTCAGCAGGAAAGGGAAGTCGTCGTCGGGCATCTCCTCTGGCAGCAGGTGGGGGCGGGCGAAGAACACCGCACGGCCGCTCGGGGTCGGGAAGGCCAGCCGGGGCACGCTGCCGTCCTCGCGGACCAACCGGGTCTGGCTGACGCCGTCGTTGAGGTAGCGGATCGGGTTGCGGTCGCCGGTGCCCTCGGGCGGGCAGGGCCACTGCAGCGGCGTCTGTCGCAATCGGTCGTAGCTGGCCCCGCGCAGGTCATAGCCCGTCGCGGGGTTCCAGAACCGTTTGATCTCGTCGAAGACTTCCTCCGCGGAGCCGTAGCTGAATGACCCCGAAAAGCCCATCTCGCAGGCGACCCGGGCGATGATCTGCCAGTCCGGCAGCGCCTGGCCCGGCGCCCTGACGGCCGGCTGGAACAGGGTCAAATTGCGCTCGGAGTTGACCATCACCCCCTCCGACTCCGTCCACAGAGCGGCCGGCAACAACACGTCGGCGTACTCGTTGGTTTCGGTCTCGAGGAACGCGTCCTGAGTGATCACCAGTTCGGCGCGCTCCAAACCGCCCAGGGCCGTCTTCCGATTGGCGACGCTGGCAACGGGATTGGTGCAGACGATCCAGCACGCCTTGATCTGGCCGCCGGCCATCCGCGAGAACATGTCGACGGTGCCGGTGCCGACCTCGGTGCGCAGCGACCCGGGGGGAATGCCCCATTGGTCCTCGACGAAAGCGCGGTCGTCCACCGATGCCAGCGACCGCTGACCCGGCAAACCCGGCCCCATGTAACCCATTTCGCGGCCGCCCATTGCATTGGGCTGCCCGGTTAGCGAGAAGGGGCCGCTGCCGGTTTTGCAGAGCGCGCCGGTGGCCAGGTGTAGGTTGCAGATGGCGTTGGTGTTCCAGGTGCCGTGGGTGCTCTGATTGAGTCCCATTGTCCAGCAGCTCATCCAGTTCGCCGCTTCGCCGATCCAGCGGGCCGCCGTGCGGATGTCGTCGGCCGGGATGCCGGTGATTTCGCCGACCGCTTCGGGGGTGAACTGCCCGAGGAAGCCGGGCATCATCTCCCAGCCCTCGGTGAATTCGGAGATGAAATGCGGGTCCGTTCGCCCATTCTCATTGATCAGGTGCAATAACCCGTTGAGCAGCGCGAGATCGGTCCCGGGGGCGATCTGCAGGAACAGGTCGGCCTTCTCCGCGGTCGCGGTGCGGCGCGGGTCCACCACGATCAGCTTGGCACCGGCCTCGACGCGATCCATCATGCGCAGGAACAGGATCGGATGGCAGTCGGCCATATTGGAACCGATGACGAGGAACACATCGGCCTGGTCGAAGTCCTGGTAGGAGCCGGGCGGTCCGTCGGCGCCCAGGGACAGCTTGTAGCCGGAACCGGCGCTGGCCATGCACAGTCGCGAGTTCGACTCGATCTGGTTGGTGCCGATGAACCCTTTGGTCAGCTTGTTCGCCAGATACTGCGCCTCGATGGACATCTGGCCCGACACGTACATCGCGAAGGAGTCGGGGCCGTGTTGGTCGATGATCGCCCGTAACCCCTTCGCGCACTGGGCGATCGCGGTGTCCATGTCGATCGGCTCGAGCGGTTCGCCACAGTCGTCCCGCACGTATGCCGAATCCACCCGGCCCGGTGCGGCGAGCATGTCCGCGGTCGTGGCGCCTTTGGTGCACAGCCGCCCGAGGTTGGCCGGGTGGCTTTTGTTTCCAACGGCTTTCGTAATGTGACGACGATCGCTCTGCAGACCCGCTGTGAGCTGCAGCACCATGCCGCATCCCACGCCGCAGTAGGCGCACATGCTGTTCACGGCGTCCGCACGGGCGCCACGAGGCTCATTGCCCACGCCTACTTACCTCCCCTCGAGTGCGCAAAGGCCTATACGCAGAATCGTGCGACAAGGATGTTTCGGCATCGGGCATCCGATGTTTCCGCCGTTTTACGGCTTGCTCTCACCGGATCCGGGTTGCTGTGTGAAGTTTCCGGAAAAACCCGCGGCCGACCGGGTAATCGCAGGTCAGCGTCGATCTGCGACGTCGCCCAGATTACCCGTGGACCCTTCTGAATTACCTCTCAGAAGTGCGGTTCGGACGAAACAAATGGGATATTCACAGTTTTCGTTAAGCTCACAATGTGCGTCGTCAGTTTGTGATTCTGCTGCTTTTGTTGGTCTCGGCTTGCGGCGGAAAACCAACGACACCGCCGGCGCCGCGGGCCGATACCTGCAAGCAGTCCGATGGACCGACCGCCGACACGGTGCGGCAGGCCATCGCCTCGGTTCCCGTCGAGGTTCCGGGCTCGAGCTGGGTTGAGATCGCCCGCGGGCACACCAAGAATTGCCGCCTGCACTGGGTGCAGATCATCCCAACCATCGCCAGCGAGTCGACTCCCCAGCAGTTGCTGTTCTTCGACCACAACACGCCGCTGGGCCCACCCACACCGAACCCGAAGCCCTACATCACCGTGCTGCCCGCCGGCGATGACACCATCACGGTTCAGTATCAATGGCAGGTCGGCAACGAAGAGCCATGTTGCCCGAAGGGTGGCGGCACGGTGAAGTTCCAAATCGGATCGGACGGCAAGCTGCAGGCGCTCGGAAAAATCCCACATCAGTAGCGCTGGTGCGCAACGGCTTCGGCTGGCCGCCGTACCAAAGCCTCAGTCCGGCAGGTTCTCCGGGTGCAGCATCTCGGCGTAACGCAGCGGCTCCGGGATGCCGAATCCGTCGACCAGCGTCTCGGCATGCGGGCGCAGCGCCCGACAGCGATCGTTGATCCCGCGAGTGACGGCCTTGGCACGTTCGGTGGACAGGTAGCGGTGCTCGATATACCACGCCTTATCATTTTCGATAATCGACAACGCGTACAGATCGCACACGATCCCCAGCAGCTCGCGCGCCTGCTCGTCCGGGCATGCGTCGATCCCGGCGACGAACGCTTCGAGCACCACTCGGTCGATGTGCGCGTTCGCCGCGTGCAACACGTGATCCTGGACCGAGTTGAACGCGTCGAACTCCGACATCTCTTTGGACTTGCCCTGCAGCCGGCGCGCGACCGACGCCAGCAGATACTCCTCGCGGTCCTCGAACATCTTGATCTGCGTCCCGCGGTTGAACAGGCTGCCCTCTTCCTCGCTGTCTTGCCTGGCGTCCACGATCGTTTGGATAATCGCCTCGGCCGCAGTGCGTTTGACGACGCGGTCTCCGACCGCGTTGGCCGCGAAGCGCACCCACTCCACCGGGCTCATGCTGCGGATGTCGTCGGCGTAAGCCGTCAGCAGCTCCTTGGCCACCAACTGAGTCAGGACATGGTTGTCGCCCTCGAAAGTGGTGAACACGTCGGTGTCGCCCCGCAGCGCGATCAGCCGGTTCTCGGCCATGTAGCCCGCCCCGCCACAGGCCTCGCGGGCCTCCTGAATGGCTTGGGACGCATGCCAAGTGTTGGCCGCCTTCAGCCCGGCTGCGCGTGCTTCCAGTTCGCGCTGCTCGTCGGCGTCGGGCGCGTCCGCGGTCTGAATGTCGTGGCACTTGCCGACCAGCTCGTTCTGGGCGAACTGCAGCGCGTATGACCTCGCGATCAACGGAAACAGTCGGCGCTGATGCACCAGGTAGTCCATGATCAGCACCTCGGTGTCCTCATCCGGTGCGCTGAATTGCCTGCGCTGCAACGCATACCGGGTGGCGATGTCCAGCGCGACGCGGGCGGCGGCGCTCGCGCTGCCGCCCACGGTGATCCGGCCGCGAACCAGGGTGCCCAGCATGGTGAAGAACCGACGGTTGGGGTTCTCGATCGGGGAACTGTAAGTGCCATCCGGTGCGACGTCGCCGTACTTGTTCAGCAGGTTGACCCGCGGGACGCGCACGTGGTCGAACACGATGCGGCCGTTGTCGACCCCGGGCAGGCCGCCCTTATACTCGCAGTCCGACGTCGTGACCCCGGGCAGATCATTGCCGTCGGCGTCGCGGATGGGGACCAGCACGCAGTGCACGCCGTGGTTAACCGGCTTACCGTCCTCGGTGGTGATCAATTGCGCGAAAACCGCTGCCATGGTGGCCGTCTCGGCCGCACCACCGATGTAGTCCTTGCGGGCCGTCGGGATGGGCGAGTCGATGACGAACTCCTCGGTCTCGGGGTCGTAGGTCGCGGTGGTCTCCACCGACTGAACGTCGCTGCCATGTCCGGTTTCGGTCATCGCGAAACAGCCGCGCAGCTCGAGGCTGATGATGTGCTTCACGTACGCCTCGTGGTGGCGCTCGGTGCCCAGGTTCTCGACGGCACCGCCGAACAGGCCCCACTGCACCCCGGCCTTCACCATCAGCGACAGGTCCGACATCGCCAGCATCTCGATCATCGTGATGGCCGCGCCGACGTCGCCGGTGCCGCCGTGCTCCTTGTGGAAGTTGTCGGCGGCGGCCCCGAACGCGGCCATGATCCTCATCTGCTCGGCCACCTTGGTGCGGGCGATCACCGTGTTCGGCGTGTAGTGGGGGCGGAAGAGGTCCTCGGTCATCGTGGCCCGCATCCGGTTCTTCACGTCGCGCCATCGCCCGTCCAAGGCGTTGCGCAGATAGTCGGCAGTGGTTGTCGTGTCTGGCGCCATGATCCGAAGTTAACCCGCCACTCGGGCCTCGCAAACAAACTCGGCCTGGTCCCTTTCGCCCAACGTGCATTTGTTGCGAGTTCGAGGCCGGATTTTCGCGCTGAGTGCACGCTCGGCGTTGCCATGCCGGTGTCATGATGACCAAAAGCTCGTCAACTCCTGACCTGGGACCGCGATGCCGCAATACCTCGCCGCCGGGATGGTTGTGCTCCTGATCGGCACCGTCGTGGGCAGGGTCTTGCTGCTGCGCAGAACCGGCACTCAAGCAATGCATTTCGGGAAGCTCGACAAGACGGACTTCCTGATACCGCCCGCGGCGCTGTTCTACTTCTATACGGTGTTCGCCGCCGCCTTCGGTTGGCCCCTGGCGAGCCGTCAGCGGTTTTTCCAATCGACCCTCCCCGCCTGGCTGGGAGTAGCGCTCTGCATGGTTGGGGTCCTGATCCTGGTGCTCAGCCTGGTGTCATTCGGTAACAGCTTCCGGGTCGGCATCGACATCGACCAACCCGGCCGGTTGGTGACGACGGGCATATTCGCGGTGAGCCGCAACCCGATCTATGTCGGGTTCTTCATTTTCCTGGTCGGTCAGCTACTGGTGTTCCCCAATTGGGTTCCGCTGATCTACCTGGTCGCGGCCACGGCGCTATTCCACAGGCAAGTGTTGCGCGAGGAAGAATTCATGCGGCAGCGATACGGCCACTTATACGCCGACTACTGCCGTCACGTCAGGCGTTATGTGTAGTCAGGCGATGGCCGCGCCGGCCCGCATGCTCGCGGCGGGCCGGTTATGCCTCGCCCTGTTCCTGGCCGGATGCGTCGGATCTGCGCCGGTACACCCTCCCGCTGCGGCGGACATGCCACGGCCGATGTTGACTTACCTCGGTCAGTCGCAGGTGCCGTTCGGCGCCACCTTCGACGGCACGGTCATCGGCGGCTTGTCGGGGGTCAGCTACGACGCGGGCCGCCAGCAGTATTACGTGATCAGCGACGACCGCTCCGAGAAAAACCCCGCCCGGTTCTACACCGTGCGGCTGTCGCTGTCCGACAAAGGAATCGACAACGTCACGTTCGCCGCGACTCATCCGCTGCTAGACGAGTCCGGTCGGCCGTTTCGGCCCCTGACAGTGAGCACCACGCCGCCGGTGATTCCTCCCGACCCTGAGGGCATCGCCTTCGACCCCGGCCGGCAACGCCTGTACTGGTGTTCGGAAGGCGAGCGGCTCACCAATGGGCCGGTGTTGCTGGACCCGTGGGTCAGGACCGCCGCGCTGGACGGTGCCTACCTGGGCGAGTTCACCTTGCCGCCCAATCTTGCCATGTCCGCGCAGCGCACCGGGCCGCGCCGCAACAAGGCGCTGGAGGGGGTGGCGCTGACGCCCGACGGTCAATCGCTTTTCGCCGCAATGGAAGACCCCGGCTACAACGACGGACCAAAGAGCGAAGACGGACCAAAGAGCGAAGTCGGACCAAAGAGCGAAGACGGACCAAAGAGCGACGACGGCCACGCCGTGCTGACCCGGATCACGAAATTCGATGTCGCCACCGGGGCACCCACGGCCCAGTACGCCTATCCGATGGAGCCGCCCGCACCGCCCGCCGACCTCAACGGCGTCTCGGATCTCGTCGCGCTGTCCGACACGACGTTCCTGGTGCTGGAACGGTCCTCTGGGTCCTCCGCCGTTCCCCCGACGGTGCGGATCTACCGCGCCGAGGTCGGTGCGGCGACCGATGTGTTGCCCATGCCGTCGATGCAGGACGCGGTCCTGACCCCGATAACCAAGACGTTGGCGGTCGACTTGTCTGCGACGCCGGGGTTGTCGCCCCTGGACAACATTGAGGGCATCACGCTGGGACCCAAGCTCCCCGACGGCCGCCAATCGGTGGTGTTGGTCAGTGACAACAACTTTTCACCCAGTCAGGTCACCCAGTTCCTGCTGTTCGCGATGTAGCATCCGCTGTCGGATTTGGCGTTCGGGCGCCCGCAGCCGGTACAGGACGAAACCGGCCGCCACCGCGCCGAAGGCCATCAGCATCACCATGTCGAACACCCACCAGCCCGAGTAGTGCGTCCACATCTGGGCGTTGGCGGCCAGCGCGTCGACCCGCCGCAGGTCGACGGTCGACGCCGACGCCGCGAAGCCCCACTGGGCCGGGACGAACCACGAAACCTGCTGAAAGCCCCACTTGCTCACCAGCTGAACCAGGCTTCCGTTGAACAGCAGCGAGGCCAGGACCACCGGCGCAAGCAGCGGCAGGACCTCCCGCAGCCGGTTGCCCAGCGCGGACAGCGCCAGCCCGATGATCGCCGAGACGAGCGCCGTGACTGCCACGGCCACATAAAGCTCGACCGTGGCACCCCCTAACAAGCCCAACAAGACGGCGCCGTGTACCGGCCCGCCTTTGACCGCGATGACGATGGCGAACGAGATGGCCGTCAGGATGAGCGCCGCCACACCGAAGACGATGATCTTGGCGGCCACGTAAGCCGGCGTCGACAGCGCGATGGCCTGCTCGCGCCGGAAGGCGCGACGCTCCTCGACCAGGGTGCGGACGGTCAGGGCGGTGCCCACAATCACCGCGCCGATGTTGAGCGCGGCCAGGATTTCGATGGCTTCATGGGGATTGGAGCTGCTCGGGTTGGGCCGTTCCAGGCCGGAATCGCCTGGGATCAGCAGGGTCAGCGCCGCCAGCAGGAACGGCAGGACCACCAGGAACAAGAAGTAGATGTGGTCGGCGAAGAGCAGGCGGAGCTGGCGACGGGCCACCAGCCGCATTTGCCGCTTGGCGGGGAGCCCGGCGGGAAGCGGCCACCGCGCGGCGACCTCTGGCGGCGCGGGCGGAGCCATTGCGTGCTGGCGGACACGGAACGCGCGGTGCGCCCCGTCGGGATCGGCGCGCGCCTGCTCGAGGACTTTCGACCAGTCGGTGGTGCCCATCGAGGACTCGACCTGCAGGGGCGTCCCGAGGAAAGCCATGGCGCCCCGCGAGGTGAGCACCAACACCTGGTCGCAGATGTTGAGGTTGCGCGGCGATGCCCGCGAGGACATCGCCACCACCACGACGCAACCGATGTCGGCCTGGCGGCGCAGGATCGCCATCACGTGGTCCTGTTGCGCCGCATCCAGCCCGGCGCCCGGCTCGTCAACGACGAGCAGTGTTGGTCTGGTGATGAGTTCGACCGCCATCGACGCGCACCGGCGCACCTCCGGCGAGAGCTTGCTGATCCGGGTCGCGCGGTGGGGCGTCAGCTCGAGCTCCTCGAGGACCTGATCGACCACCCGATGGCGGTGCTCGGCCGCGGTGTCGGGCGGCAGGCGCAGTTCGGCGGCGTACCCCAGGGCCTGTTCGACGGTGAGCCGCGGGTGAAGGCTCTCGTCGAGCTGCACTATCCCGATGCGGGTGCGCATGGACTCGGGCTCGGCCCGCGTGTCGTGGCCGTCCACGGTGATTAGTCCGGAGCTCGATTCCCTGGTGCCGGCGAGCAGTTCGAGCAGCGCCGAGTTGCGCGCGGCGGACGGCCCGACGACTGCCGTCAACGTCCCCAGTCGCGCCGTGAACGAGATGTCGGTGATCATCTCGTGCCCGTCGACCGTCAGCCCCAGCTGGTAGGCGGTGACCCCGCTGGTGCGCGCCCCGGGTTTGAGCGGCAATCGATTGGTGGAGTTGGGCTCCTGGGTGCGGAAGGAGGGCCGGGGGGTCCGCAGCTGTCGCGTGATTGTCCGCTCGACGAGCCCCCGACCGTCTGACTGCTCGTCTTCTGCAACGGGCGGCTGCGCGGGCGGCAATGGCGGAACGGGCGGTGGCGCAGCCGGTTCTTGAGGGGGAGCGGGTTGCTGAGACCGCTCAGCCGGGGGCGGTTGGGGCGGTGCGATCCGCATGCGCTGCGTGGCCCGCTCCGTCGGTGCCAGCAAGTGGGGATCGTTCGGGCGGTTCGGTTGACCGGGGCGCCCGGTGACCTGCGGTCGCTGCTGTGCTGCAGGCGGCTGCCGGAACTGCGGGAAGGGCGGGGCTGCGGGGTGGGCCGGCCGTTGCGGTGGACCGGGAGGCGGTCCGGGCGGGCCGATCTGGAAAACCAGCCGAGGGCCGCGCTGCGGATCGCCGATCGTGATCGCCTGACCGGACCGGATGTCAACCGTCGACACCCGCGAGCCGTTGACGTACATGCCGCGGGGGCTGCTGTCGATTGCCACCCAGTGGCTCCCGGTATAGCGCAGCACCACCTCGGGGTGAGGTGCCGGCGGTGGCGGGGCGGCGCTGCCCGGGCGCTCCAGCGGGATATCGATCCCTCGGCCGTAGCCCACGAGCACGTCGCGGCCGGGGGCAAAGACGTACCTCAACGGTCCGACCCAAACGGTCAACGGGGAGGCCGGGCCGGCGGAAGCCTCCGTCCGCATCACCGCCACCTTTCCTCGCCGGTCAGACCGAGTCGGTTGTGCCTTCAGGTGCTGATCCCGCGTCCACACGCTGATTCAAGTGTCTACCCGCTTGCGGTGGTCTAGCCACCGGGGACGGACGCCGTCACAGGGTACGGCGGCGCGGTGATGTCGCGGCATTCTCGAGAAGCCGCCGCAGGACCTCGACCGCCTCCTTAAGCACCTCGCGGTCCGCCGGCTCGAGTAGGGCCAATTGCGGTTCGATCGCGGCAGCGCGGTCGGCCCGAACGGCGTTGAGCATGCGTATCCCGTCGGTCGTGATGCGGATCCGGACCGCCCGGGCGTCCCCGGGATCGACCGTTCGGGTGACCAGGCCGGCGTCCTCGAGTCGGCGCACCTGCGTGGTCATCGTCGGCTGCGAACAGTGATCGACAGCCGCCAGGTCACCGATTCGGGCTTCACCGTGGGCTTCGATGGTGGCCAGCAGCCTGGCCTGCGCGGCGGGCAAGGGCATCTGGATGCGCTGGGTGGCCAGCCGGTTGAGCCGGGCGACCACGGCGAGCAGATCGGCTCCCAGGCCAGGCTGCGGCTCGGAGTTTGCGGCGTCCAAGACATCGCTGACATCGCTGTGGTTGGCGGCGGATGCATTCATACATCCATGGTTGCATAGCTTTGCTAAGCGAGACGAATGCCACACCCCTTGGCGCGAAAACCCAGCGGGCGTGGTGTGGCGTGGGGACTAACCGCTGCGGCCTGGCAGAATCGATGAAGTGACCGTCTTCCGACCCCTCCGTTCACGCCATCGGGGTGGGCCGCTGCGACCGGTCGAATTGGCGCAGGCCGCCGTCATGGGCGCACTGTGCGCCGTGATCGCGATCATCTCTGTGGTCGTCCCGTTCGCGGCGGGACTGGCCTTGCTGGGCACCGTGCCCACCGGGCTGCTGGCCTACCGTTACCGGCTGCGTGTCCTGATGGCCGCGACCGTTGCCGCCGCGATGATTGCCTTCCTGATCGCCGGCCTGGGCGGATTCATGACCGTCGTCCACTGCGTCTACATCGGTGGTCTGACCGGATTCATCAAGCGAAAGCGCCGAGGCACGCCCACGGTGATGATCTTGTCCCTCATCGCCGGACTGGCCTTCGGCGCCGCGAACGTCGGCGCGCTGATGGTGCTGACCCGGCTGCGGCACCTGATCTTCGAGGTAATGAGCGCGAACGTGAATGGGCTTGCCGCGTTCCTGGGCCGGGTGCACGCGCAGGGCGCCGCCGGCGACTTGACGCGGTATTTCGCCCTCGCGGTGCACCACTGGCAGTGGCTGGTGCTGGCCTACTACACCGTCGGGGTCATGATCGTGTCTTTGATCGGCTGGTGGGCGTTGTCCCGCCTGTTGGAGCGGATGCGCGGCCTCCCCGATGTGCACAAGTTGGACACCTGGGACGGAAGTAAGGGCGAGCAGGCCGCCGTCGGGCCGGTTCCGGTGCGGTTGGACAAGGTGCGTTTCCGTTACCCCGGTGCCCGCCAGGACGCGCTGCGCGAGGTCAGCCTGAACCTCCAAGTCGGCGAACACGTCGCCGTCACCGGCGCCAACGGCTCCGGCAAGACCACGCTGATGCTGATCCTCGCCGGCCGGCAGCCGACGTCGGGTACCGTGGATCGCCCGGGCGCGGTGGGTCTGGGCAGGCTGGGCGGCACGGCTGTGGTTTTTCAGCATCCCGAAAGCCAGGTCCTGGGCACCCGGGTCGCCGACGATGTGGTCTGGGGACTGCCGCCGGGCACGAACGTCGATGTCGCACAACTGCTTCAAGAGGTCGGTCTCGACGGACTGGCCGAACGCGAAACCGGAAGTCTGTCCGGGGGCGAACTGCAGCGCCTCGCGCTCGCGGCGGCGCTGGCCCGGGAGCCGGCGTTGCTGATTGCCGACGAGGTCACCACCATGGTCGATCAGCAGGGACGGGAAGCCTTGCTGGGCGTGCTGTCCGGTCTCACCAAACGACACCGGACCGCGCTGATGCACATCACGCATTACAACAACGAGGCCGATTCCGCCGAGCGCACAATCGATCTCAGCGATTCGCCGGATAACGCCGGCATGGTCGAGACCGCGGCCGCGCCGGTCGGAACAACTGGAACCACTGCGGTCAATCACAGCTCGCACGCGCCGGTGATCGAGCTTCTCGGCGTCGGCCACGAATATGGCAGCGGCACCCCGTGGGCCAAGACCGCGCTGCGCGATGTCAGCTTCACGGTGGAGCAAGGCGACGGCGTACTGATCCACGGTGGCAACGGCTCGGGCAAGTCGACACTGGCGTGGATCATGGCCGGACTGACAATCCCGACGACGGGCACCTGCCTCATGGACGGCCGGCCCACCCACGAGCAGGTCGGCGCGGTGGCGCTGTCTTTCCAGGCGGCACGGCTGCAGTTGATGCGCCCCCGCGTCGACCTGGAAGTCGCGTCGGCGGCGGGCTTTTCGCCCCGCGAGAAGGATCGCGTCGCCGCGGCGCTGGGCGTGGTGGGGCTGGATCCCACCCTGGCCAAGCGGCGGATCGACCAGCTCAGCGGCGGCCAGATGCGGCGGGTGGTGTTGGCCGGCCTGTTGGCGTGTTCGCCGCGGGCGCTGATCCTCGACGAGCCGCTGGCGGGGTTGGACGCTGCCAGTCAACGCGGCGTGCTGCAGCTCCTGGAGGACCTGCGCCGCGAGCGGGGCCTGACGGTGGTGGTCATTTCGCATGACTTCGTCGGGCTCGAGGACCTGTGCCCGCGAATCCTGCACTTGCGCAACGGCACGCTCGAACCGATGCCGGCCGCGGCGGGAGGCATGGCATGACCGCAACCTCGGCCCCGGCACGCGGCTCGACCAAGCGCACCTCTCGCCCGGTTGTGCTGCTGGTCCCGGTGCCCGGAACCTCGACCATCCACGGTCTGTGGGCGGGCACCAAACTGCTGGTCGTTTTCGGTGTCTCGGTGCTGCTGACGTTCTACCCCGGCTGGGTGACGATCGGGTTGGTGGCGGCGCTGGTGGTGGCGGCGGCCAGGATCGCGCGCATCCCGCGCGGCGCGCTGCCGTCAATACCGCGGTGGCTGTGGGTCGTCATCGCCCTGGGCGGCATCACGGCCGCGCTGGCCGGCGGTAGCCCGAAGGTCTCGATCGGCGGCCTCGAGATCGGACTCGGGGGAGGCTTGCAGTTCCTCCGGATCACCGCGCTTTCGATCGTCCTGCTCGCACTCGGGGCGATGGTGTCCTGGACCACCAATGTCGCCGAAATAGGGCCCGCGCTGGCCACTTTGGGACGACCGTTCAAGCTTTTGCGGGTCCCAGTCGACGAATGGGCGGTGGCTTTGGCGTTGGCCCTGCGCGCCTTCCCGATGCTGATCGACGAATTCCAGGTGCTCTACGCCGCCCGACGGTTGCGGCCCAAGCGCATTCCGCGGGGCCGCAAGGCCCGTCGCCGGCGGCACGCCTTGGAGCTCATCGACCTGTTGGCCGCCGCCATCACGGTGACCCTGCGGCGCGCCGACGAGATGGGCGACGCGATCACCGCTCGTGGCGGCACCGGTCAGCTGTCGGCCAATCCCGTGCGGCCCAAGCTGGCGGACTGGGTGACGCTCGCGATCACCGTCGCGATGAGTGGCGCAGCCGTGGTGCTCGAGACGATATTGCACACGAAGCCCTAGGCGCGAAAAGCGGCGACACCCGACCACCTGTCGCGTAGCTTTGGGCGGGTGGCCGACATTCACCGCAGTCGCACCATCGCGGCCCGCCCGCAAGAGATATGGGATGTTCTCGCGGACTTCGGCTCGATCAGTTCATGGGCCGATAATGTCGATCACTCGTGCGTCCTGTTTTCCGGAGCCGACGGAGCACCGGTCGGCACCGCCCGGCGGGTCCAGGTCAAGCGCGACACCCTCGTCGAACGCATCACCGAGTTCGACCCGCCGCACGCGCTGGCCTATGACGTCGAAGGCCTGCCCCGCCGCCTGCGCAGGATGACCAAGCGCTGGACGCTGGTAGCGCGCGCGGGTGGTTCCACCACCGTAACACTCACCAGCACGGTCGAAATCGGCTCGCGCCCAGCCCAAAAGCTGGCCGAAAGCGTCCTGTGTCGCTTTCTCGCACGACAGTCCGACGTGATGCTCGCCGGGCTCGCGAACCGATTGGAGAACGCCCGTGTCTGATCGCCGCGGCCTCCGCCCCGATCTGATCGTCATTGTCACCGACGAGGAACGCGCGGTGCCGCCGTACGAGGCTTCCGACGTGCTGGCGTGGCGCGACCGAACGCTAACCGGCCGCAGGTGGTTCGACGAGCACGGCGTCAGTTTCCGCCGGCACTACACCGGCTCCCTGGCGTGCGTGCCCAGCCGCCCAACGATTTTCACCGGGCAGTACCCCGACCTGCACGGCGTCACCCAGACGGATGGCATCGGAAAGACGGCCGACGATTCCCGCATGCGCTGGCTGCGCCAGGGCGAGGTGCCGACCCTGGGCAATTGGTTCCGTGCCGCGGGATACGACACGCACTACGACGGCAAGTGGCACATCTCGCACGCCGACCTCATCGATCAAGCGACGGGCCGCCCCCTGCTGACCAACGACGACGACGGCGCCGTCGATTTTGCCGCGGTGCGGCGCTATCTGGACGCCGATCCGCTTGCACCGTTTGGCTTTTCGGGATGGGTCGGTCCCGAGCCGCACGGGGCGCTGCTGGCCAATGCCGGCGTCCGCCGGGACCCCCTGATCGCCGGCCGCGTCGTCGCGTGGCTCACCGACCGCTACGCCCGCCGTCGCGCCGGCGACCCGGCCGCGCTGCGCCCGTTCCTGTTGGTCGCCAGCTTTGTGAACCCCCACGACATCGTGCTGTTCCCCGCGTGGTCGCGCCGAAGCCCGCTAGACCCTTCACCCTTGGATCCGCCGCCGGTGCCCCCGGCGCCCACCGCCGACGAGGACCTGTCGACCAAGCCGGCCGCGCAAATCGCCTTCCGCGAGGCCTACTACTCCGGCTACGGCCCGGCGCCGGCGATCAACCGAACTTACGAGCGCAACGCCCAGCGCTACCGCGACCTCTACTACCGGCTGCACGCCGAGGTGGACGGGCCGATCAACCGGGTCAGGCGGGCGGTCACCGAGGGTGGATCGGCCAACGCGGTGCTGGTGCGCACGGCCGATCACGGTGATCTGCTGGGCGCCCACGGCGGCTTGCACCAGAAATGGTTCAACCTCTACGACGAGGCCACCCGCGTTCCTTTCGTGATCGCCCGCATCGGCGAGCGCCCGACCAAACCTCGCGTGGTCACCGCGCCGACGTCACACGTCGACCTGGTCCCGACGCTCCTTTCGGCCGCCGGCTTAGATGCCGCGGCCATCGCTGCCATCGCTGCCACGCTGGCCGAGTCGTTCTCGGAAGTCCACGACCTGCCGGGCCGCGACCTCATGCCGATCCTCGACGGGGCAGCCGCCGACGAAACGCGGGCCGTCTACCTGATGACCCGCGACAACATGCTCGAGGGCGACAGCGGGGCCTCGGGCCTGGCGCGCCGCCTGAGGCGGACCGTCAATCCACCCGCGCCGCTGCGGATTCGGGTGCCCGCCCACACCGCGTCCAATTTCGAGGGACTGGTCGTCCGCGTCGACGATGCGACGGCAGCCGGAGGCGCCGGGCACCTGTGGAAGCTCGTCCGTACCTTCGACGATCCGGGTACCTGGACCGAGCCCGGAGTGCGCCACCTCGCGGCCAACGGGCTCGGCGGCGAGGCCTACCGGACGTCTCCTCTGGACGACCAGTGGGAGCTGTACGACCTGACCGCCGACCCGATCGAAGCCGACAACCGGTGGACGGACCCTAACCTGCATGACCTGCGCGAGCACCTGCGGACGCAGCTGAAGCATGCCCGGGCCACTTCCGTCCCGGAGCGTAACCGGCCGTGGCCCTATGCATCTCGCCGGCCGCCGAGCCCACAGCTCTCGAGGCTGAGGCGTGTGGTCCCACGGCTACGTTCGCGAGCGTAACGGCACTGCTAAAAAGTGACCTGGATTTCGCAGTGGCGTTACGCTCGCATTGGATGCGCTGACCGCTTCAGGTCCGCATCCGGTCGATGAGGTTCGACAGCACGACGATGCTTTCGCTGCGTTCGATGTCCGCGCTCGACCGGATGCGCTCGAGCGCCGCCTCCAGGTGCCGCATGTCGCGGGCCAGCACGTGCAGGATCGCATCGGAGGTGCCGGTCACCGTCGCCGCGCTGACCACCTCGGGCATGTCGGCCCACGCGGCCCGTAGCTGATCGGGCGCAATCGTGCCGTGGCAGAACACCTGCACGTAGGCCTCCGTGTTCCACCCGAGCGCATTGCGGTCGACGACCGTGGTGAAGCCCTTGATCACGCCGTTGTCGAGCATCCGGTCCACGCGGCGCTTCACCGCCGGCGCGGACAGATTCACCGTTTGCCCGATCTCGGCGAAGGTGGCACGCGCGTGCTGGGTCAGCTCGGCGAGGATGCGCTCATCGGTGTCGTCCAGGCGGTCCATCGCTGCTCCCTACCTTCATACACAACAAATCACCGCATTACTGACTCTAGCGCAATAAATCAACCACAGACACGCAAGAATCGTCATTTGCTTGTTCTAACGGGCGCAAATACCGTTGATTTATGACGGATTCCTACGTCGCCGCGCACGCGTCCGCGCCATGGCTAGAGGCCCGGCCCGAGAAGCCCATCCGCGCGCCCCGGGCCCGCCGTTACGCGATGACCCCACCGGACTTCTTCGCCGTCGAGTACGCGATCAACCCCTGGATGGACGTAGCCATGCCCGTCGACGTCCAACTCGCGCGGACCCAGTGGGAGGCGTTGCGCCGGACGTACCTGCGGCTGGGTCACCAGGTGGACTTGATCGAGCCCGAGCCCTTGCTTCCCGACATGGTCTACGCGGCCAACGGCGGCTTCATCGCCCACGACATCGCCATCGTCGCCAGGTTTCGATTCGCCGAGCGGGCCGGCGAGTCGCGGGCCTACGCCGAATGGATGTCGTCGCTCGGCTATCGGCCCGTGTCCACTCGTCACGTCAACGAGGGGCAGGGCGACCTACTGATGATCGGCGATATGGTGTTGGCGGGCTATGGGTTTCGCACCGACCGGCGCGCGCACGCCGAAGTCTCCGCGGCGCTGGGCGTGCCAGTGGTCTCGCTGGAGCTGGTGGATCCGCGCTTCTATCACCTCGACACCGCGCTGGCCGTCCTCGATGACCACACGATCGCGTTCTACCCGCCGGCGTTCACCGCGGCCGCGCAGGACCAACTGCATGCGCTGTTCCCCGACGCAATAGTGGTGGGAAGCGCTGACGCGTACGTCCTCGGTCTAAACGTCGTCTCCGACGGCCTGCACGTCGTGCTTCCATCGGCCGCAACGGGTTTCGCCACACAGCTGCGGCAATCCGGCTTCGAGCCCGTCGGCGTGGATCTGTCCGAGCTGCTCAAGGGCGGCGGTTCCGTCAAGTGCTGCACATTGGAGGTATTCCCATGACGATTCTCGACGCCCGGACCACCGAGATCGCCGCGAACGGAACCGACACCACCATCGCACTGGTCGAAAGACACGCGGCGCACAACTATTCGCCGCTGCCCGTGGTCGCGGCAAGCGCCGAGGGCGCGTGGATCACCGATGTCGAGGGCCGACGCTACCTGGATTGCCTGGCCGCTTACTCGGCGGTCAACTTCGGTCATCGCAACCCCGAGATCACCGCCACGGCGCACGCGCAACTGGACATCGTCACGCTGGTGAGCCGCGCATTTCATTCCGACACGCTCGGGCCGTTCTGCGCCGCGCTTGCGCGGTTGTGCCGCAAGGACATGGTGCTCCCGATGAACTCGGGTGCCGAAGCCGTGGAGAGCGGCCTCAAGGTCGCCCGCAAATGGGGCACCGACGTCAAGGGCGTCTCCGCGGGACAGGCCAATATCATCGTGGCGGACAACAACTTCCATGGCCGCACGATCAGCATCGTCAGCTTTTCGTCGGATCCGACGGCCCGGGACGGGTTCGGGCCGTTCACACCGGGATTCCGCTCGGTGCCGTTCGGCGACGCCACGGCATTGGCCCGTGCGATCGACGACAACACGGTGGCGGTGCTGCTCGAGCCGATCCAGGGCGAGGCGGGCATCATCGTCCCGCCCGACGACTACCTGCCCACCGTCCGCGCGCTGTGCAGCGAGCACAACGTCCTGATGATCGCCGACGAGATCCAGTCGGGGCTGGGTCGCACCGGCTACACGTTCGCCTGCGACCGATGGGGCGTGATACCGGACGTCTACCTGCTCGGCAAGGCGCTGGGCGGCGGCGTGGTCCCGCTGTCGGCGGTGGTCGCGGACCGCGAAATCCTCGGCGTGCTGCGTCCCGGCGAACACGGCTCGACGTTCGGCGGCAATCCGCTGGCGGCGGCGATCGGCACCACGGTGGTCTCCATACTGGAGCGCGGCGAATTCCAGGCCCGGTCGGCCGAATTGGGCGCGCACCTGCATCGCCGCCTGCGGGAGCTGATCGGCGACGGTGTGGTGGCGGTGCGCGGCGTCGGATTATGGGCCGGCGTGGACATCGAGCCAGGGCTGGGCACCGGCAAGGAAATGAGCCTGCGGCTGGCCGACCGCGGTGTGCTGGTGAAGGACACTCACGGTTCGACGCTGCGGTTCGCGCCGCCGCTGGTGATCACCGAAGAGGAGATCGACTGGGTGATTGACCAGTTCGCTGCGGCGTTACGAAAGGCATGCGCATAATCAGCTGATCCAAGCAACAGGGGGAGCAATTGCCGTCCACCTCGATCAGCCTGACAGAGCAGATGTTGCGGCGTCGTCCCGTCATCGGCGCGCACGTCGCACGCGGGGCCGCAGACCATCTCAAGCGCAGCATCGGCACCTTCCAGCTGACCATGTTCGGGGTCGGCTCGACGGTCGGCACCGGGATCTTCTTCGTCATGTCTCAGGCGGTGCCCGAGGCCGGTCCGGGGGTGATCGTCTCATTCCTCATCGCCGGCATCGCGGCCGGGCTCGCGGCCATCTGCTACGCCGAATTGGCCGCCGCGGTGCCGGTTTCGGGTTCGTCGTACTCCTATGCGTACACCACGCTGGGCGAGGCGGTGGCGATGGGCGTCGCTGCGTGCCTGTTGCTGGAATACGGCGTGTCCACCGCCGCGGTCTCGGTCGCCTGGAGCGGTTACCTCAACAAGCTGTCTAGCAATGTGTTCGGATTCCAGCTGCCGCACGCCTTGTCGGCGGCGCCGTGGGACTCCGAACCGGGCTTTGTGAACCTGCCGGCGATCATCCTGATCGCGATGTGTGCGCTGCTGCTGATCCGCGGCGCCAGCGAATCGGCCAAGGTCAACACCATCATGGTGGTGACCAAGCTCGGCGTACTGATCATGTTCGTGATCCTGGCGTTCACGGCCTTCGACGCCGACCGGCTCAAGGACTTCGCCCCGTTCGGCGTCGCCGGCATCGGCTCGGCGGCGGGCACCATCTTCTTCTCCTACATCGGGCTTGACGCGGTGTCGACGGCGGGCGACGAGGTGAAGGATCCGCAGAAGACCATGCCGCGCGCGATCGTCGCGGCGCTGGCCACCGTCACCACCGTGTACCTCCTCGTCGCGGTGGCCGCGCTCGGCACCCAGCCGTGGCGGGACTTCGCCGCGCAGCAGGAGGCGGGCCTGGCCACGATCCTCGACAACGTCACGCATGCAAGGTGGGCCAGCACGATTCTGGCCGCCGGTGCCGTCATCTCGATTTTCTCCGTCACGCTGGTCTCCATGTACGGCCAGACCCGCATCCTGTTCGCGATGGGCCGCGACGGGCTGCTGCCGTCGCGGTTCGCCACGGTGAATGCGCGCACCATGACCCCGGTGAGCAACACGGCGATCGTTGCGGTGGCGGCGGGGAGCCTGGCGGCCTTCGTGCCGCTCGACAAGCTGACGGACATGGTGTCCATTGGCACGCTGACGGCGTTCATCGTCGTATCCGTCGGTGTGATCATCCTGCGGGTGCGCGAACCCGACCTGCCGCGGGCTTTCAAGGTGCCGGGTTATCCTGTCACGCCCGCTCTTTCGGTGCTGGCGTGTGGTTACATCCTGGTCAGCCTGCACTGGTACACGTGGATCGCGTTCGCCGGATGGATCTCGGTGGCGTTGATCTTCTACTTCGTGTGGGGCCGCCATCACAGCGCGCTCAATGACAGCGAAGACCAGCCCCAGGAAACGCGGGAAACGCTGTGACCGTGGTCGTCGGTTACCGGGCCGGCGAGGTCGGCCTGTCAGGGCTGCACCTGGCCGTGCGCGCCGCGCGGACGCTCGGCACGTCGCTCGTCGTGGCGACCATCGTGCCCAAGCCGTGGCTGACACCGTCGCTCGCCCGCGTCGACGCCGAGTACGAGCAGTGGGCGGACAACCTGGCCGCGGACTCGGCGAACGAGGCCGCGCGTTTCCTTCATGGTTGGTCCGACGGGATCGACGTCGCGTACCTGCATCGCGCCCACCGGTCGGTGTCGGGTGGGTTGATCGAGGTGGTCGAGGAAGTGGGCGGTGAGGTGCTGGTGCTGGGGTCGTTGCCCAGCGCCGGGCGTGGTCTGGGGGCACCACCCGCTGGCGGGGGAGTCGTGATCGGCACCACCGCGAACTGGCTGCTGCACGCGTCGCCCGTGCCGGTGGCGATCAGCCCCCGCGGGTACTCGGCGCACGCGGGCAGGTTGACGCGGCTCACTTGCGCCTACGCGGCCACGCCGGACTCGATTGAGGTGGTGCGGCGGTGTTTGGAGACCGCGCGGCGATTCGGGTTGCCGCTGCGGGTGATGACCTTCGCCGTTCGAGGCAAGACGATGTACCCACCCGAGGTGGGGCTGGGCGTCGAGGACGAGATCCTGGAGGCGTGGGCATCGCAGGCGCGGGAAATCCTGGCGAGCCTGAAGACCGACGGCATAGTCGGCGAAGACGTTGCGCTGCAAGTGGTTACCGGCCACAGCTGGAAACAGGCGCTGGACAAGGCGGACTGGCAGGACGGCGAGATCCTGGCATTGGGGACCCGACCGCGCGACGAAATCAGCAGGGTGTTCCTCGGTTCCCGCAGCACCAAGATCATTCGCGAGAGTCCGGTGCCGGTTTTGGTGCTGCCCGGTTAGGGCCGACTGTTCAGCGCGGCACCTGCACCAGTGGCTGGCCACCGATCTGGCCCCAGCATCCGGCGGGGTCGCGCCCGTTCTTCACCTGATCGGTCAGGCAGTTGAAGATCGCGATCCGCAGATCCGGTGGGGGCTGGTTGGCGCGCTGCTCGGCGGCCAACCGGCTCTGCTCCGCGGTCTTGACGTCCTGCTGGGCGTTGATCGTTTCCTGAACCTTCTGGTTGTAGGCGTCGATGCGCTGCTGGGTCGGCTGGTCGTAGAAGATCCGCGGGATCCGCACGTCGAGGATCTCGATCTCGGTGCCCACGGCGTCCTGCAGATCCTTTTTGACCTGCGCGGCCATCGACGGCAGGTCCGCGCCCTGGGCCGGCGCGGGCATCTGCGCTGACGCGCCCGACGCATTCGCCGTTGCCGCCAGCATGACCTGCGGGTTGAACGTCGCGAATACCTTCGACAACGCCACCTGGGCCTGCCGGTCCACCAACTGCTCCTTGATCGTCTGGAATACGTTGGCCCCGCCGTAATCCTGGAACAGCTTGGGGGCCGCACCCTCCCGCAGTCGCCAGTTCAGGTTCTCATCCACGTAGGCGTTGGAGTTGTTGGCCAGCCGCACGTTGATCGCCGCCGGGTTGTTGTTCGCGCCCCTGCCCTGGCTGGCGTCGTCGTAACTGTTGGACTCGAACGCCTGCAACTGGATTGCCTCCGACAGTTCACTGACCTTGCGCCATGGCGCATGCCACACGATCCCGGCACCGTGGACCGCCACCGGCTTGCCGAATTCGGTGATGATGCCGACGTTGCGCGTGTCCACCCGGTCATAGGCGCTGATGAGCGTGAAGATCACACCGAACAGCACGGCGGCGGCCGTGATGCCCCACCACGTCGACCTGGTCCGGCTATCGAGGAAGACGCTCGCGACGAGAGCCACGACCGCCAACAGGAAAAACAGGATCGCCACAATCCACCACCCAGGCATGACATTCCTTTCCTTGAATTACCTTTTCGCGATCACAGATTGACACGAAGAGTCATTGAGATCCCGCAAGGGCGAATAAGAAACAGAGTGCCGAATCAGCTGTGTCAAAAGCACCATGTGGCACCCCTTTATGCCGGTCGCGTCAGCCTACCGCCCGGCGACGCGAATACGCGAGGCCCGCCGACGATTTCGCGGGGCTGGAGGCTACCGCTGAGCGGCGGCGTTGGCCGCCGCCTGCGCCCGTCTCAGGGTTGCCGCGACGTCGCCGCGGCCGAGGAACATTTCGTCGAAATAGCTTTGCAGGGCCATGTTCCCAGCGGCGAAGCCCGCGCCGCCGGGGGCGGGAATGCGGGGGCCGTTCAGGACGGCGAAGAAGGGCGTGACGTCGATGCCCTCGGCGGCCCAGTGATCGAAGTAGACCCGTTGAGCCGACAACACCGCGGGAATTGCCGCACCGTTACTCCCCAGATACGCGTTGCCCTCACGGCTGCCCATCCAGGCCAGAACCTGACGTACCGCATCCGGATGCTTTGTCGCTGAATTGCCTGCCGCGGCAATGCCATTGGTGACGCTCACCCGGCCCACGGGACCCGCCGGCATCATCGCGACACCCCAGCGGAAGCGCGCATCGCGAGCCACCGGCGCCAGGTTGTAGGTGCCGGACTGGAAAAGCGCTACCCTGCCGGCGAGAAACTGATTGCGGGAGAAGTCGCCGTTGTCGTTGGTGTCGGACGCGGGCGGCGCGACGTGGTCGTCGTTGATCAGGCCGACCAGATAGCGGAAGGCTTCGACTGCCGCGGGATTGTCGAACGCAAACTCGTCGCCGCGCTGGAAGACGCCGCCGGCCGAGCCGATGTAATTCAGGTAGATCCCCTGGGGGTCGTTGGCCGCATTGTATCCCCATTGGCGGACGCGCCTGGCGTCGAAACGTGGTGTGCCAGAGTCATTTCCGTCGGCATCCACGGTCAGCCGGGCCAGCAATGGACGCAGGGTATCACCGCCGCTGGGGCTCCACCGCAGGTTGTTGAGCTGCGCCGGATCGATTCCGGCCGCCCCGAGCAGGTCCGCATTGTAGTACAGCGCGATCCCGGCGTCGGTCAGCTGCGGCACACCCCACAGCACGCCGCCGCGAGTGAATTGGTCCACGACCGCCGGCTCCCAATCCGCGGTCGCATCGGGGCCCAGAGTCCTGCCGATGTCCAGCAACCGGCCGCCGTCGGCGTAGGCGGCGAGATATGCGTTGGACAGCCAGAAGATGTCGTCGGCGCTACCGCCGGCGATGTCGGTGCGCAGCGTGTCGAAGTACGTCGAATATGCCACGAGGTTGGTGCGCACCTCGATATCGGGATGCGTGCGGTTGAATGCCGCGAACGACGGCTGATAGGCCTCGGCAATCTGGTCGGACCAGAGCCGGACCTTGACGACGACCTTGCCGCCGTGGGGTTCGGCGGAGTAGTCCAACAGCACCGCCATGGCGGCCAACAGCACCGCGACGAGCACCAGCGACCCAGCGACCAGCGTGGAAGAGCGGGGCCGGCTCATGGTGCGCGCCCAGATTGCCGTTGTGGTCGCTGATTTCCGAAAACAACAGCCATGGAGGCAATCTCGGCGTTCACGTAACTCACTTGAGCCCCGAGACGACGATCGAAGCGACGATGTGGCGTTGGAAACCCACGAACAGCGTGATCAGCGGCACGATCGCGAGCGTCGTCGCAGCCATCACCAACGTCCACTGGGAGTTGAACCGCGACTGCAGATCTGCCGTAGCCACCGTGAGCACCCGCCACTTGTGTCCACTGGTGATCACCAGCGGCCACATGAAGTTATTCCATTGCGAGACCACGGTGATCAGCGTCAGGGCGGCCAGGACCGGACGGCTGGATGGGATCACGACGTGCACGATCACGTCCAAGGTGGTCGCGCCGTCGAGGCGGGCGGCGTTGATCAAGTCGTTCGGGATGATGCGAAAGTGCTCACGCAGCAGGAAAATCGCGTACGGGGAGCCAAATAAGAAGGGGAGCACCAACGCCCAGAAGGTGTTGCGCAGACCCAGCTGGGCCATCATCAGATACATCGGCACGACCGTGACCGTGCCGGGCACCATCAGCGTCGCGATGTAGACCCAAAACAGCGCATCACGTCCAGGAAACCGCAAGCGCGCGAACGCGTATGCCGCCAGCACCGAGAAGGTGAGTTGGCCTACCAGGATCACCGCCGTCATCAGCGCGGTCACCGCCGCCGCGCGGCCGAACCCGGCCCCGCCCAGGTCGGCGTAGTTGGCCAGCGTGGGTGGCCGCGGCAATTGCAGCGGCGTGCCCGTGACGAACTGCTGCGCCGAGGTGAACGAGGTCAATAAGCCAAGCAGGAAGGGGGTCAACGTGATCAGCGCGCCCAGCGCGAGCCCGGCATAGATGGCCGTGCTGGAGAGGCGGCTAGACAAGTTCATAACTGATCCGCCGCCGGAAGTAGAGGTGCTGGACAAAGGTGACGCCGATCAGGATGACGAACAGCACCACCGCCATGACCGATGCCCGGCCGATCGCCGCCGACCCGAAGGCCTCGGCGTAGATGCGGTGGGCGACCAGGTCGGTGCTGCCGGCCGGCCCTCCGCCGGTCAGGGCGTAGACTGTGTCGAAAACCTGTGCGGTGCTGACGATCCCGGTCACCAGGACGAAGAACATCGTCGGGCGCAGCATCGGCAGGGTGATGCGCCAGAACCGTTGCCACGCGTTGGCGCCGTCGGTGCGCGCGGCGGCGTGAATGTCGTCGGGGATGGCCAGCAGGCCCGCCAGGAACGACAGCGAGACGTATCCGACATTGGTCCAGACGACGACGGCTGACACCAGCGGCAGGGCAAAGCTGGGATCGGAGAGCCACCCGATGCTATGTCCCAGAACGGTGCTGACGGCGCCGTCGGTGGGGGCGAGGATCCAGCGCCACAGCACCGCGATCGCCAGCGGGGCGCAGATCCATGGCAGCACGTAGACGGTGCGAAACAGCCCGGTACCGGGAAGACGGCGGGCCAGCATCGATGCGGCCAGCAGTCCCAGTGTTGTCTGCGCGGGCACCACGATCGCCACGAAGGCGGCGGTGACGATCAGCGAGTTGCCGAAGCCGGAGTCGGCCAGCACCGACCGCCAGTTGGCCAGGCCCACGTAGCGCAGCGGACCCAGCAGGTCCCACCGGTACAGGCTGAGCCAGACGACGACGAGGATGGGCATCAGCAAAAAGGCGACTACACCGAACAGGCTGGGTGCCAGCAGGGCGTAGCCCAGCGCCGAGGATCGAGGCTGTTTCCTCGTTGCTGCGCTGGCCATGGAGCTAATTAAAGCGGGCGGCGCCGTGGTTGGGGGTGAGCGGTCGTTACGGTGGAGCCGTGACACCGAACCGGGGGATCGATGCCGACTTCCTGGACCTGCCGCGCCACCAGCTTGCCGAAGCCGCGCTGTCGGCGGCCAAAGCGGCCGGGGCCAGCCACGCCGACCTGCGGCTTCACCGCATCAGCACCGAGATCATCCAGCTGCGCGACGGCGAGCTGGAGACCGCCGTCGTCAGCCGCGAGGTCGGCCTGGCGGTGCGGGTGATCGTCGACGGCACCTGGGGATTCGCCTCGCACGCGGAGCTGGGGCCCTCGGTCGCGGCCGAGACCGCGCGCCGCGCCGTGCAGGTGGCCACGACGCTGGCGGTCCTGAACACCGAGCGCGTGGAGCTGGCGGCCGAGCCGGTGTACGCCGACGCCAGCTGGGTGTCGAGCTACCGGATCGACCCGTTCGAGATCCCCGGCCCCGAAAAGATCGCCGTTCTGGAGGAGTACTCCGGGCGCCTGCTGGGCGCCGACGGCGTCGACCACGTGTCGGCGGGCCTGACGGCGGTCAAGGAGCAGACGTTCTACGCCGACACCTTCGGATCGTCGATCACCCAGCAGCGGGTGCGGGTGCAGCCGACGCTGGAGGCCGTGACCGTCGACGCCGCGGCGGGCACTTTCGACTCTATGCGCACCCTGGCCCCGCCGATGGCGCGCGGCTGGGAAGCGCTGGCCGGCGACGAGGTGTGGAACTGGACCGACGAGCTCGCGCAGCTGCCGCCGCTGCTGGCCGAAAAGGTCAAGGTGCCCAGCGTGACCGCGGGGCCCACGGATTTGGTGATCGACCCGTCCAACCTGTGGCTGACTATTCACGAATCCATCGGCCACGCAACAGAATACGACCGTGCGATCGGCTACGAGGCCGCCTACGCCGGAACGTCGTTCGCCACGCCCGACAAGCTCGGCACCATGCGCTACGGCTCGCCGGTGATGAACGTGACCGCCGACCGGACCGTGGAGCACGGATTGGCCAGCATCGGTTACGACGACGAGGGAGTGGCCGCGCAAAGCTGGGACCTGGTGCGCGACGGGATTTTCGTCGGCTATCAGCTCGACCGGGTCTTCGCTCCCCGGCTCGGGCTGCCCCGCTCCAACGGGTGCTCGTATGCCGATTCGCCGCATCATGTTCCCATCCAGCGGATGGCCAACGTGTCTTTGCAGCCCGCTCCGGAGGACATCAGCACCGCCGATCTGATCGGCCGCGTTGAGGAGGGCATCTACATCGTCGGCGACAAGTCGTGGTCAATCGATATGCAGCGCTACAACTTTCAGTTCACCGGGCAGCGGTTCTTCCGCATCCGCGACGGCCGTCTGGACGGCCAGTTGCGCGATGTCGCCTATCAGGCCACCACCACCGATTTCTGGAACTCCTTGGAAGCCGTGGGCGGCCCGTCCACGTGGTGGCTGGGCGGCGCGTTCAACTGCGGCAAGGCCCAGCCCGGGCAGGTCGCCCCGGTTAGCCACGGCTGCCCGTCGGCGTTGTTCCGGGGCGTCAACGTGCTCAACACCCGTACCGAGGGCGGCCGATGATCACCCCGCAGCACGTCGTCAACATCGTTCTGGACGAGGCGGCCAAGCTCGGCGGCGCGAACGAGACCATGGTGCTGGTCACCGACAAGGTCGAGGCGACGTTGCGCTGGGCGGGCAATTCGATGACCACCAACGGCGTTTCGGTCAGCCGCAGCATCACGGTTATCTCCGTTGTGCGCCAAGGCGATAGCGCGCGCATCGGCACGGTGGTCTCCGCCGAGGTGGATCCGCGGGTGCTTCCCGCCTTGGTGGCGGCGTCCCAGGAGGCCGCCCGATCTGCCCCGGAGGCGGGTGATGCCGCGCCGCTGCTGGCCGACACCGGGGTGCCCGCGGATTGGGACGCACCGGTGCCCGGCACCGGGCCGTTGGTGTTCGCCGACGTCGCCGACTGGTTGAGCCGAGGTTTCCACGGCACCGATCGGCTGTATGGCTTTGCACACCATAGCGTTTCGACCACGTTCCTGGCGTCGTCGACCGGGCTGAGAAAGCGCTACACCCAGCCCACCGGCGCGGTGGAGATCAACGCCAAACGCGGCGACGCCAGCGCCTGGGTAGGCATCGGCACGGCCGATTTCGTTGATGTGCCCACCGATTCGCTGCTCGAGCAGTTGTCGATGAGGCTCGGCTGGGCCGAGCGCAGTGTCGAGCTTCCCGCGGGGCGCTACGAGACGATCATGCCGCCGTCGACGGTGGCCGACATGATGATCTACCTGGCCTGGTCGATGGCCGGCCGCGGCGCGCAGGAGGGCCGCACCGCGTTCTCCGCGCCGGGCGGTGGGACGCGGGTGGGGGAGCGGCTCACCAATTTGCCGCTCACGCTGTTGTCCGATCCGATGGCGCCGAGCCTGGCGTGCACACCCTTCGTCTCGGTGAGCAGCTCCTCGGAGACGGTGTCGGTGTTCGACAACGGCATGGAGATCGCGCAGGTGGACTGGATCCGCGACGGGGTGATCAACGCGCTGGCCTACCCGCGGGCCACCGCTACCAAATTCGACGCCAAGGTCGCGGTCGCCGCGGACAACCTGGTGATGACCGCCGGGTCGGCCGAGCTCGCCGACATGATCGCGGGCACCGAGCGCGGCCTGCTGCTGACCACGCTGTGGTACATCCGCGAGGTCGACCCCACCACACTGCTGCTCACCGGGCTGACCCGCGACGGGGTCTACCTCATCGAGGAGGGCGAGGTAACCGGGGCGGTCAACAACTTCCGCTTCAACGAGAGCCCGCTTGACCTGCTGCGACGTGCCACCGAGGCCGGGGTGAGCGAGAAGACGCTGCCGCGGGAATGGGGGGATTGGGTGACCCGGGCGGCCATGCCGTCGCTGCGGATACCGGACTTCTACATGTCGTCGGTCAGCCAGGCGCAATAGCCCGATTGCCGAGGGACGCGGCGCGTCCTAGCGTGTGAGAAATGGTGGCTCCGGTTTCGGTTCGAGAAGATCAGCTGACGCGGTTGGTGGCGTTATCCCCGGGTGATGGGCGCATTGCAGCCCTGGCCCGGCGGGTGTGCGCGCAGACGTTGTCGGTGCCGCCGCTGCCCTCGTGCGTCGAGGTTGGCGAGCCTGCGTCGGAGGCCGAGGCCGTCGTCGCCGAGTTCGCCGAGCAGTTCAGCGTCGACGTGTCGGCGATCACCGGCGAGCAGCGGTCGCGGTTGTGGAAACAGTTGGGGGACCACACGTTTGGTGTGGTGGTGCAGATGTACATCGCGGACTTCGTTCCACGGGTGCGCGCCGGGCTGGAGGCGCTCGGCGTCGGCTCGGCGTATCTGGGGTGGGTGAACGGACCGATCACGTGGGATCACGCCACCGAGCCCTCGGACATAGTGTTCAACGACTTTCTGCCGGCCGTGGCCCGGATGCGCGCGCTGGACCCGGTCACCTCCGAGCTGGTCCGGCTGCGCGGCGCGGCCCAACACAACTGCCGGCTGTGCAAATCGTTGCGCGAGAGCACCGCACTCGACGCCGGCGGCACGGAGGAGTTGTACGGCGACATCGAGCGCTTCGAGGACTCGCCGGCGTTGACCGAGCGCGCTAAAGCAGCGCTGCGCTACACCGATGGGTTAATTTGGACCCCTGCGCACCTCGTCGCCGACGTCGCCGCCGAGGTGCGCTCCCGGTTTTCCGAGGATGAAGCCTTGGAGCTCACCTTCGACATCATGCGCAATGCCAGCAACAAGGTCGCCGTGTCGCTGGGGGCCGACGCCCCGCGGGTCGACCGTGGGACCGAGCGTTACCTGCTCGACGCCAACGGTCAGGTTGTGTACAGCTGACGACCCGACACGGCCCCGGTGCCGCGAAGTGCACCAGGGTCGGTCGATTCGAGCTGCGGACTAACCGCCGCCTCCGCCGCCGGCGCCACCGTCGGGAATGAAGTACCAGTCGTCATTGGGGTCGGCGGTTACCGTGGTCTTGGCCGCGTGGGTGACCTCTGCGAAAGCCACCACTGGCGCCGCGGCTACCCCCGCGATGGCGAGCGCTGCAAGAGCGGCACGCACAGTTGTTCGGCCCATTCCAATTTCCTTTCAGGCTTCGTTGGCTGTTGGTAATGCGCGCGCATTGAATCGGTAGTGTGCGCCGCAAACCGGCGCCAATCCAGCCGCGAAGGTAAACGGAAAGTAAAGGATAAATACCTTTGTATTTCGCCTTTCGCACATCGCGGTGATGCCTTCGGCCTCGGCAAAGGTTGCTTTGTGGCGCAACCTTTACACTAATCCGCCAGCACGCCAACCGAATTGGCACCGTACCGACTCGATGGCGCAAGCCGTTGTCATGCCCCCGACCGCCAATCTCCAACGGAGGCGCTCAGGCGGTCGCGGGGCCCACGGGAACCTGGGGTGGCCGCTCGGACATCGAGCTACTTGGCTCTAGCGGGATAAGCGAGGCTTTCTTTCAGCGTTGGCCTCAATGTGCTTATACCTATAAGGCGACGACGAGAATCGATTAGGCGCAACTCGTTTCGTGCGTCGACGACTTTATGGACAGGATGAAAGCCTTTTAGCCGTGTCTCTTAATTCCTCGAGCCGCGCGTAGGTTTTCACGAAAGCGGGCTTTGGCGCTCTTGCGGCTGTAGCGGGCGGAGTTGCCGGGACGGCAAGTGTGAGGGTGCTCCGTCCGTGTTCGATGCCGAACGGGCATGCCACTACGGACGGCTCCCACTTTCTTTGCGAGCCCCATACGCGCGCTAACGTGATGCTTGTGCAACGCACGCCCTGCCCCGCCACCGGCCACCCTTTCCCGCCGCGGTCGCCGGCGACCCGGGTAGGTCATCCACAGCGCTGCGGAAGGTATCTTGCTGAAAGTCGCAGGTTAGCAAGCAGGTCTGCCCCAGGGGCGGTAGCTCAGTTGGTTAGAGCCGCGGACTCATAATCCGTTGGTCGCGGGTTCGAGTCCCGCCCGCCCCACCATCGCCGCTGTATGACCTCGCTGATGCTTGACGTTTCGGCTTCGGGTGATGCGACAGTGTTTCGGCTGATTTTTTACAGCTATTTCGGCTGATTCCTGACGCTCTTGTCATGACCGCCGCGTTCGACGGCCTCCTCGCCTGCTGGTCAACGTCGAGCGGGGGCACCCGGGCGATTGGCCCGCCACTATGGAAGGCGTACACCGCCCCGATCGAAGCGGCGCAGAAGCTCGGCGGGCGTGCCAGCTATTTCCATGAATCTCAAATCTGAAAAGGAGACTCGCAAGACTCGCAGACTCGCTTCCGCCGCAGCCACCTGGACGCCCTGGCCACACAACGATTGTTGACCCGCCTGCACTCCACGCAACGCATCGCCAGCTTCGGCGCCATACAGCTGGCGTCGCTGGTGACCGAAAACCCCGAGCGCGCAGACCAATTCATCAAGGACACGCTCGGTCAGCTTGCAACGGCCAGCCCGGGAGTCAGAACGGCCGTGCTCGCTTTCGTTACCGAGCCATGCAACCTATCGCGTGCGGCGGCAATGACTCCGCCAGCACGGTCGTCGGCGATGGTCTGCATCTGGGGGGTGACAGTATTGCCTCGTCGAGCTCGTCCAGCCAGCCGGTCGGGGCGTCCAGAACCATCCTGGCGCCCTGGCGCATCAACTCGCGCACGGGTTCGGACGGGCGTTGCCTGTCCATGGGAGCGCAGCCCCGAGCAGACCCGCCCAGCGTGGTGCAGATTGCATCAACACTGATGCGTTTTGACGTCGATCGGTAGCCGCGGTTGCCCAATGCTGGTGCCAACCAAGTTGCAAGCTCACCACAGAGGAGAAGATCACATGAGTGCGAGTGCTGACTTCGGAACGTTCGGCCGCTACCGGGAAACACCCGTCGACGAGATGGAGCCCGAGATGAAGGCGGCCTACGAGTTCACCAAACAACTGCGCGGGATGGTGCCCGGCCCGCACAAGATCTGGCTGGCAAACCCCACGCTGTCGCAGACGATCGTGCCGACCGGGGCCTATTTCCAGACCCAGTCAACCCTGACCAAGGCCGAGATCGAGATCGCCACCAACCTGATCAACGGCAAGTGGTGCGCCGCCTACGGCAACTACGAACACGAAATGATCGGGCAGTTTCTCGGCGGTCTGGCACCGGAGAAGGTTCAGGCGCTGATCGCCGGGTTACCGACGTCGTTTGATGACCCGCGCGAGCAGGTCGTCTACGAGCTCACGGCGGCGTTGATCACGCCCCGCGTGGTGCCGCTAGGGCTGTATCGGCGCGCCCAGGAGCTGTTGGGTGATGCGGGCATCGTCGATGTCACGGTGCTGATCGGCTGGTTCACCGGCGTGTCGATGACCTTGGCCGCCTACGACGTCCCTGCCAACGCTGACATGACCGCCTTGCCCCAATAGCCCCACACTCGCCCGCCGTGCTCCACGGCGCATGAGAACACAACCGACGCAACGATAGACAGGAGAATCACCATGACCACCTTCCAGCCCGACACCCTCGGCGGGCGCCTGCCCCTGGTCGACCTGGCCGAATTAACCGATGACCAAAAAGGTTTATTCGACTTGCTGTCGAACACACTGGTCGCCTGGGCCAAAAGCGTCGACGTCCAGGCCGCCACCGACGACGGACGCCTCATCGGCCCCTTCAACCCGGCGCTGTACAGCCCGGCGATTTCGGCGAAGTTCATAGAGTTGCAGATGTTCGAGCCGCTGCACACCTCGCTGAATGAGCGGGTACGCCAGGTGGTAGTCCTGGCCGTCGGGGCCGTGTGGCGCGCCGACTACGAGCTCTATGCCCACTCCGCCGCCGCCCGCAAGGCGGGCATCTCCGAGGACGCTGTCACAGCACTGGCCAACGGAGAAATACCCGACGAGCTCAGCGACGAAGAGAAGATTGCCGGACGTGTGGCCCGACAGCTCTGCCTCGATCACCGGGTCGACGACGCGCTTTACGGCGAGGCTGAAAAAGCCTTCGGTAGAAAGGGTCTGGTTGACGTGGCCGCCCTCATCGGCGCCTATCACGGCGTGTGCACGACGCTGACCATGTTCAACATAGCCGCCCCGCCTAAGCCCCACCTGAGCAAACGTTCCACAACACGTTAAGGAAATCCACAATGACAACCGACAGCGCGACACGCGCGAAACTCACCACCATTGCGTACTTTCCGGAACAGTTCTTCCTCGAGAACCTTGCCGTGCGCGCCGATGGTTCGATCCTGGTGACCGTCCTCAACCACAAGCAACTCTGGTATGTGCCGGCCCCCGCCGCCGAGCTGCCGGTCGATCCAGTCCTGGTGCACACTTTCGAATCACCGGCCATGGGCATCGTCGAGGCCGAGCCCGATGTGTTCTATGTCTGCACGTTCGGACCAGCGACCGTGGAGCGGGTCGACCTGCGCATGTGGAGCCCCGGTGCGCCGGCCAACGTCACCAGGGTGCTCACCTTCGACCCGTCCGGCGCGGTGCTCAACGGCTGCTGCACGATCGCGCCACGCGTCCTACTGGTCGCCGACTCGGTTGCCGGCCAGATTTGGCGTGTCGACCTGGCCGAGGACGGTCTGACAGCGACCGCGCGGGTGTGGCTGCGGCATGACAGCATGGCGTTCGACCCCGACAATCCGCTCAACCCGCAGCCGGGAGTCAACGGGGTTCGCTACGACTCGCGAACCGACTGCCTGTACTACACCTCCACCACGCGAAAGGTTTTCATGCGCGTGCCCGTCGACCCGCAAACCCATGAACCGGCCGGCGAACCCGAATTCGTCGCCGGCGGGACCATGGCCGACGACTTCTGCATCGACGAAAACGCCGGCGTGGCCTACGTCACCACCCACCGCGAAAACACCATCGACCGCGTGCCATTGCGGCTAGGACAACCCGGCGCCGAACGCGACATCGTGGCCGGCGAGCCATTCACCGCACAACTCGTCGGACCGTCAAGCGCCGCCTGGGGCCGCGGACCCCACGACCATGGCCACCTTGCCTACGTCACCACCGACGGGGGCACCACCCAACCACCCCCGGATGGCATCATCCGACGTGCCCGGCTGCTCCGGATTGAGCTGTGAACAAATGGCCGGCATCGATGAACCCGAAAGCGGAATCATGAACCGCCACAGCGAGATGGTCCGCGCCGGCGCTGTGTCGATCGAGACCTACGTCGACGGTGACGGGCCCGCCGTCGTTGTCATCCCGTCCTATGGGCGAGACGGCGGCGAGGACTTCGAGCCGTTCACCGCCGCCCTGGTTGCCGCCGGTTACCGCGTCCTACGACCCCAGCCGCGTGGCGTCGGGCGATCCGCCGGCCCGATGACCGGAGTCGACCTGCGCGGGCTCGGCGACGACATCGCACATGTCATCGACCAGCTCGGCAACGGATCCGCCGTCGTGCTGGGCCACGCGTTTGGCCACATCGTCGCTCGCACTGTGGCCGCCAACCACCCTGGCAAGGTCTCCGCAGTCATCCTGGCGGCAGCGGCGGGCAGATCCGTACCGCCCGAGATCAACTCCGCCCCGATGCGCGCCGCCGATTTGACGCGGCCCGACGACGAGCGACTGGCCGCCCTGCGGCTGGCGTTCTTTGCGCCCGGCCACGACGCGTCGATCTGGCTGCGCGGCTGGTACCCCGAGACGCTGAAGATGCAGGTCGCCAGCATCAGCGCCGACCGGGCGAACCTGATGCGCTACTGGGCCGCCGGGACGGCACCGATCTTCGAGATCATCGCCGCACTCGATCCGTTTCACCGGCCCGAGCAGTGGGGTGATCTGCGGGATCAGTTCGGATCCCGCGCGACCTCCACGGTCATCGAGGACGCCAGCCACGCCTTGTTCCCCGAACAGCCCGCAGCGGTGGCCAGCGCGGTGATCGGCTACCTCGACGACCTTAAATTGATTCCTCCGACGTAAGTGCTGGCGCTTACAGCGCCTTCTTGCTGGTGGCGCGCGGGAAATCCCCTACCGGACTTGCGTCGGGGCGTGGTTGTGGTTCGGTTTCGGCGCCGTCGTCAACTTGGTCTCTTTGCGAATTCCCCTGTCCAGCAGAGTGGCCGGGGCAAACCTCTTCAGCAGCGACAGCCGGCGCGCCACGGGTCCGGCCGGATACCGCAGTTTCGGCGTGCGGCTGGTTGCCGCCTTGAGCACGACTTGTGCGACCACCGCGGGATCGTCCCCGGCATGCACCGCCTCGGTGAGGGCTTGCTGGACGTGCTCGCGAGTGGTCGCGTAGCTGTCGATCGGTGAGTCGGCATCAATCGCGTTGGTGTCGAAGGAGGTGTTGGTGTAGGCGGGTTCGACGACTAAGACCCGCACGCCGAACTCGCGGGTTTCGTGGTCGAGGGATTCCGAGTAGCCCTCGACCGCGTGCTTGGTGGCGGCGTATAACGCGGCGTAGGGCGCCGGCAGGAATCCCAGCACCGAGCCGATGTTGATAATCCGACCGCTGCCCTGTGCACGCAGATGAGGCAGCACCTCCCGGGTCAGCCGCACCAACCCGAAGAAATTGGTGTCGAAGATCTGCTGCGCCTGGGCTATTGAACTTTCCTCCGCGGCGCCGATGACCCCGATACCGGCATTGTTGACCAGGATGTCGATGCGACCCGCGCGCTGGATCACCGTTGAGACGGCCCGAGTAACCGAAGCGTCGCTGGTGACATCGAGCTGCACCAATTCCACCCCGGGGATCGGCGCCGTCCGTTGCGGGTTGCGGCTGGTGCCGAACACCTCAAAGCCCTTCGCCGCCAAGGCGCTCGCAACAGCCAGGCCGATTCCCGAGGAGACGCCGGTAACCAATACCACGGGCGATCGTTGTGTCATGTCTGCTCCTAGTAAACCGAGTGGTGTCGTTCTTGTGTTGGCAACGCTACGCCCCATGTAAGGCCAATTGCTATAGATTGTGTTCTATAACATATGGTATACAATCCAAAACGGACGCGTTGTCGCACTCGAGGAGACCGATGAACCTGCTACCCCTGCGCGCGCGCCGCGCCGCTGTCCTGGCCAACAAGAAAGTCCTTGAATACCTGCGCTCGCCGCAGGCTGCCACTGTGACCGACATGCCGTGGAGCACAAACGGTTTCGGTGAGCTCGCCGCGCACAAGCACGGCCTGGTCGTGACCTACCGCAAAGATGGCCGCCCCGTTGCCCAGCCGGTGTGGCCGGGCTTCGACGGCGATCGCATCTACCTTTGGACCGAAGAGCAGGCGATGAAGGCCAAGCGGCTGCGCCGCAACCCGAATGCGCTCATTGCGCCGTGCACGTTTGGCGGTAAGCCGCTCGGGAATCCGATCGTGGTGACCGGGCGCATTCTGGACGACCCCGCCGAACGCGACCACGCGGCCGCGATCCTCCGCGCCCAATGGAGCTGGAACCGCAAGGCCTACGCCGCCCTGTCCCGCCCACTAACTGATGTCGTTTACATCGAGCTCACCCCCAGAAGGGCGGGCGCCGCCGGACACGCCACGCCCTCCGCGTCGGCCAACGGGGCGCCCGTATGAGCCCGCGCGGCTCCGGTGCGCGCGAGCGAATGCTCGACAGCACGACCACGCTGATTCGCCAACGCGGCGCGTCGGCGACGAGCCTCGATGACATCCTTGCCCACAGCGGGGCACCACGCGGTTCGCTCTATTACTACTTTCCTGGTGGCCGCACCCAGCTGATTGAAGAAACAGTCGAACGCGCTGGCGCCAACATCGAGCAGCTCATCGCCAGCGCTGGTGACCATAGCCCTATCGAGGTCTTTGACGCCTTCGTCAAGGCATGGCGCGATGACCTCATCGCGAGTTCGTTTCAGGCCGGCTGTCCGGTGCTGGCCGTGGCGATCGAAACCGACGACGAAACGCCGCAGCTCACTGAGGCCGCAGCGCGCGCGTTCACCAGCTGGCGCAGCGCACTGGCCGCACTGCTGCGCCGCCACGGTGCGTCGCCGGCGGAGGCGCGGCGCCTGGCCAACCTTGTGATCGCTGCAGTGGAAGGTGCCGTGGCCCTCAGCCGCGCCGAACAAAGTCCTCAGCCCCTCGACGATGCCGCCCGTGCCTTGCGCCCACTGCTGCAGCGCACGACCGCGCCACACTCAAAAAAGCCCTAGCCACAACGCGTCGCCCGAGATGGCGCGGGAAAGCACAATGCCCGCGGGTTCGAGGTGAATACAAAAATCCAACCCGCGGAGTGATCTAGGACGATTGATCGAATCACACCTCGTTGCCGGAAACATGAAGCCAGGCAACGAGATAGCCCTGCGAATCGATCAAGCGCTGATTCAACCGGCCGCTGCGGCCGCAGACGTCGAACCGAGTACACAAGGAGGACACCTATGACGTCCGTCCAAGCTGGCAAGCCAGCGTCACTCGCTGCTGATGCCACGCCTGACCGTGGCAGGCCAGCCCACTGATCCGGCTGGTGCGACAGGCCGCCTTTCCTCTTGGCTTGCCAACACGACGCTCAACGAGTGTCTGGTTTCAGGACATACGAATAGCCTGTCGCAAGACATCGGAATAGGCGCCTCACCCTGGAGGGCACTTAGAACGGTGGCGTCCAAATTCCGGTGTAAATCGGCGGGCGCAGGTTCTGGCTTCGGTGGGTGATGTTACGCGGTGGCGCTGACAGCCTCGGTGGTTTTGCTAGCCGAACCGGGAATGTGACGGGGACGCAGTTGCTGCGGTGGTTGCAGCAGGCTGCGGCGTAGGTCTTGGAGCTGGCGCAGTCCGGCGGGGGTCATGGCCAGGCCGCGCCAGCCGCGGGATGCGCGGTCGAGTACGGCCCAGGCGATGCTGATGCAGCTGGTCTCGCCGGGAAAGCGGCCGATAACCTTTGCGCGGCGCCGGGTTTCACCGAAGGTGCGTTCGATGAAGTTCGAGTGTCGAATGCGGTGATGATGTTCGGTCGGGAACCGCAGGTAGGCGGTCAGGCCCTCGCGGTCGGTCAGCAGGATCTTCATCGCTGCCGGGTAGGTGGGTCCATAGCGGTCGGCAAACGCTGTCAGCCGGGCGTCAACGAGTTCGACGAGCCGCGGACCGGGTTCGGTTTTCAACTCGTCGGTGTCAAAGCAGGCCCAGTAGCCGTCGCGGATCTCGGCCTGCATCCCGGTGGGGATTTTGGCCAACACGTTGCGCAGCCGGTGGATCAGGCAGCGTTGCCGTAGGGCTTCCGGGAAGACCTGCTCGATGGCGGCGATCAGGCCACGGGCGCCGTCGGAGACGACCAACAGCGGACATGTCAGTCCCCGCTCGGTCAGATCAGTCAGGAAATCGGCCCAGGCCTGGGTCGACTCCCCGGTGCCGGGGGCCAGGCCCACGAAGACGGGCTTGCCGTCGGTGGTAACCCCCCAGGCGGCCAGGACCGGCTCGGCCGGCGAGCCCGGATGCATCCGGAAGAACGAGGCATCCAAAAACAGGTAATCCAACACCACATCGTCGAGTCGGCGCCGCGCCCAGGTGTCGTATTCGCTCTTGATCGCTTGGCAGACCTGCGCCACCGTCGATTTCGAGATCGCAGCCTGATCACCAAGGGCATCGGCCAGGGTGGCCTCGACATCGCGCACCGACAGCCCACGCACGAATGAGGCGATCACCAGCGACTCCAACGCGTTGGTCTTGGTGACGTGCTTGCCGAACAGCCGCGAGGCGAACGCCGTGGTCGTGCCGCGCAGCTTGGGCCGCTCCAAGCTGACCGGGCCAGCGGTGGTCTTGACCGTCACCGGCTGATAGCCATTACGCGACCCGGGCTGCGCATCCGGTGCCGCAGCGGCACGTTGGTAACGGTCACGGCCGAGGAACTCGGTCACTTCGGCTTCCAAGGCAGCCTGCATCAGCAGCTGTGCACCGAGCCGGGCCACCTCCTCCAGGATCTCGGGAAGCTCCCGATCGGCTGCGAACAACTCGTCGATCTTGGCGCGAACACGGTCGGTCGGCAATACTCGAGCAGGCACGGGCGTAGGTCCTTTCTTCGATGACTTGGTAGGTCTAGAAGCAGAACCTACGCCCGGCCCCTTTTTACACCGGCTTCAGGACGCGACCCTTAGAACCCTGGAGGGCACTTAGAGCCGGTGCATTTCTCGTTCCATTCGCGATGAGTCGAGGAAATCCAAGCGCGGCGGATAATCGAAGAACACTCGCTGAAGGGCCTGGCCAACGGCACGAGTCGCAGCTGTCCACCAATGGGTGGGCTGAAGCGGTACGGCGGCCGCAGTGCTGAATGCGACCGCTTGTTCGGTTATGAAAATCGGTGCCGGCGGCGACTCGATGTCGATCTGGGGTGGAATCGACTCGGCAACTACCTGACCCTGCGTCGGCTGCGGCATTTTTAGCCTCCTTTAGACAATGATTTGTGTAGGCATTTCTTGTAGGTCCCGGCGAAGTCGGCGACCGTCCAGATCAGCGAGTCGCCCGTCCCACCACGAGCGGATGGACGATCGGCGGCATGCCGCGCCACACGACGTCGTCGGCTGTGACAGCGAAGCCGCAGGCGCGCATCAGCTCCGCGGTCGGGCGGTTGCAGATGCAGCCGCCTGCGAAGTGGCGCCACGGTTGGAGCAGGTTGTCCTGGCACGCCGCGAGGAACTGCGAGCTCGCGCGCACATGTTCGATGAACAGCAACTGCCCATCCGGGCGGAGCACGCGTGCGATCTCGCGGAGCGCGCGTTCGGGGTCGTCAACGGTGCAAAGGGCGAGCGTCGAGACGACGGTGTCCACCGACGCATCAGCCAGCGGTAGGTGCTCCGCAGGCGCGTCGACGATCCGCGCCACGCGCGCGTGCCGCTGCAGGCGACGCGCGAGTCTTAGGCGCATCGCCGGCTCGGGCTCGACGAGCACCAGCTCGGCGATCCCGTCGGGATAGTGCGCGATGTTCAGCCCGGTCCCGGCGCCGATCTCGACGACGCGCCCGCGGGCCCCGCCCAGGAGGGTACTCCGCCGGCGGCGCATGCCTGCGGTCTCGCCCAGCCAGAGAAACGGGTCATACACCAGGGCGAGAATCCGCAGCCACGCCGCGGACGGCGCGCTCGCCTGGAGTTCAGTGCTGGCAATCTGTGTCATGCCGCGAACGTACGAGCGGCCGCATGGTGCGCGCATCGCTCGGCGCGGCCATCTTCGGCAGATGGCCCGTTCCGGCTACCTCACAGGAGTCCGAGACGCGCGGCCTCCGCGACGGCGGCCGTCCGTGAGGTGCGACCCAGCTTGCGGCGGATGTTCGCGACGTGACGGTGAACGGTATGCGGGGCTCAGCACGAGCTGTCCTGCGATCTCACGATCGCTGAGACCGCGCGCGACGCAGGCGAGGATCTCACGCTCACGACTGGACAGCGCGACCGGCTCCGGCTCGCTCACAGGGTGCGGCGACGGCTGCACCGGTGCCAGCACTTGGCGGCAGGCGCGGACGACAGAATCGACGTCACCGTGCCAGGGGAAGTGCGCGCTGCCCTGCAGCGGGATGAACGTCGCGCCTGGAATCGCGGCCGCGACCTCCCGCCCGAGCCGATAGGGCACGGCGCGGTCTTCGCGACGATGCACGACCAGCGCCGGCTGGCGGACGAGGGGAAGGTGCGCGCGTACATCGAGGCGATAGACGAGACCCAACAAGGCGGCAGCGGTCTCGGCGGTCGCCGCCTCCCGCTGGAACCTCGCGAAGCGTTCATGCTCCGCAGAGTCGGCACCACCGAGGAAGATGTCACTGAGCAGGCGCGAGCCGAGCCCCCAATGCGCGCGTATCGCCGCGAAGATCGCGTCCGACACGCCCGCAGCCGCAATCGCCGCGCCATCGGGGTACGACCCGTAGAGCACCAGGCGCTCGACGCGCTCCGGAAACGCTGCGGCAAATGCGATGGCGGTGCAGCTTCCACTTGAGCCGCCGATGAGCGACACGCGCTCGAGCTCGAGCTCGTTTAGCAGCGCGCGCAACGTCGCGACCTCCCCATCGAGGGTCAGATCCGAATCTCGCACCGTGCGGTCCGACATGCCAACGCCCAGCCGGTCGTAGCGGATCAGTGCGTATCCATCAGCGACTCCTCCCCAGAATCGCCGAAAGCCCGCACTCTGCCAGTCAAGTTCGAGGTGGCTCACCCACCACGCTGGAGCGACGAGCGGTGGACCGTCCCCGCGTATCTCGTACGCCACGCGGCGCGCGCCAAGGGGGAGGAACCGGATCTCGGACTTCTCCAGCATCGCCACGAGCCTACGACGACCGCCTGAGCAGCGAAAGGACCGCAACAACGCGTGGGCCCGCATCGAATTCACCGTCCGCTGAGGCCACCATAGTTTCCGGTCACATGGGCCGTATTAGGCGGGAATTGTCAATGATCCGTGGACGTGAGATGACCGGTGACGAGTTCGCCTCGATCGAATCCGCCTCGCGTATCTACCGTCGCTTCTGCAGGCTCCCAACCATCAAGGAAGCTCCGCAATGGAGACACCACCACTTGGGATGATTCGGCGTGAGCGCATCTCTGCCCCGAGCAGCGATCGACCACATCGATCTGCCATTGACCGACCTCGATAAGGTGCCCGTCAGGGTCGCGGATATAGGCGCGGATTTCATTGCCGCGGTCGACTGGATCAGTCACGAATTGGGCGCCGCGCGCGCTCCACTCGCGGTGCACATGGGCAATGTCGGCAACACGGATGTTTATAAACGCGCTGACGGTGTTGGGGTCGGTGGGCGTAGTGAGGGTGACGGTCGGTTTGTCGTACGTCGGGCCGCCGCCACTGTTGAGGATCAGCCAGGTATTGGCTAGCTGAAGGATCACGGGGCCAGCCTTGCGCACGACCCGGGCGCCGAACACTTTGCTGTAGAAGTCGCGTGATCGGTCCTGGTCGGAGAGGACCAGGAAGTGGGTGACGATAAAACCGTCGCTAGGCGGAAGCTGGAACTGTGGGGCGGTATTCATGAGGCGCGCTCCTTGCGGATTTTTCAGTGGATTTTGTTTGTGCTGCGGCGTGGGATGGGTAATACCTGGCTCCGCCAGCGTGATTCGGGTCCATACAGGCCGGTGCTTCCACCGACGGCAAATCGCAGACGATCACATCAAAGGCCGTATCAATGCTTGGGGTGTCCGAGCGGCGAAGCAAATGGTTGCACGCCAAGTCACTCGGCCCCAAGGGCATCAGCGATCTCGGCGATCACTTCGGCATGGCGCGGCCGGTCTCGACCCGCAGGTCGGTCAGTTGCAATGACACCAGGGTCGGGAAGGGCAGCGAGCGGTTGCCAGGACCAATTGGGTGGACACGCCGGCGAGTCGAGAACAGGAGCCCGCCGGCCTGAACGTGGTCGGCGCAAAGATGAGCAGCCCTCGCCCAACGGCCGATCACCTCGGGGACGTAGTCGTGGCGTCGCAGACGACCACCGGCATCGACGTAGAAGGTCTGGCGGGGCGAGTGTGTATCGATGTCGGACGGGAAGCTCGCGTCGAGGCGCCGCCATGTCTCTCCGCCCTCCGGCCACGTTTCTCCCTCGGTGACCTCGACCCCTTCAAGAGTCAGCAGCTGTGGGAACGTGAGGTAGTTCCACATCGCATAACCGGCGAAGTAGACGGCGTCCAGCGGGTCCCAACGAATGTTCCGGCGCAGGCCCGAGCGGCCGAAGAACGCGGCCCGTGCGCTCGCGCGCGATCTGATGACCTCGCCGTCGTGACTTTCGATCCGCGCCGACCCGCGCTCGAAGACCCCGCGCAGCCCATCCCGCGGATACGGGTCGAAGACTGTCCGAGGCTCCCGGACGAACACCGTGATGCGGTAATCCGCGAAGCGGTTGCCCGGCACCCGCGTTCGGATCAGCAGCCCTCCCGTGCGTACGCGCGCATGGACCGTCCCCGCCTTCCGCCATCGCTCCAACCCCCCGTGGGCATTGAGCACCTCGTCCAGCAGAGAGGCCATCAATCCACGCTATCTGCCCGTTCCGGTCTGCAGAAGGTCGAGCTAACTCGAAGTACTTAGCCATAACGCTTGCCGCGCGCGAGAGTGTTCGAACAGAACTGACTGAGGGCTACCAGCGAAATTGGCCCCCGGAAGCTTCTCCGGGGGCCAATTTCATGCCCGATGGACACGTGTTTAGACACGTTAGTTAGGCTTGCTGATAATCTCCCCCATCGCCTTGTCGGCTGGATCCCAGTAGGCTCGCGGCGGCGTTATCGCACACGGAAAGATTGTGCCGCGCAACGGTATTCGTCGCTACCGGTAAAGTCGCATATTCGATGCCCGCATATTCACTGAGCGCCGACGCCCCGCTTATATTGCAGCGCTGTTTACTCACGCGTCCGCGATCGGGTCGGCATCGTTGCCGCGAACCAAGGCGGGGGTGTGTCAGTCGTCTAGTTCGTCATCAGGTCTAGCGCGCCGTCCTCGCGACTTGCCGGGAACCGAAGCGGTTAGGCTCGCCGCTTCTTGGCAGCCAGCGCCGCCGTTCCTCGCTCGACGATCTGGAAGTTCGTACTCGGCGATCTTCAGCTCAGCGCGGGAATGATCTGGGGCAACGTGAACGTGCTCAGGATGCCAGGCGGGGCCTCACAGACATAGGGCACCGCGTTCACGGGACGATTCACGTTTCCGTTGGCGCTGCGCGCCCGCTCCTCCTCGGTCGGCCACGTGAATCGGAGGGTGACGTCCATCGGTACGTCACCGTCGACTGTGACGCGCCAACCTTGCCGCGGAAATGGGATGTTCCACGCCGGCTCGAGGTCGGTGGTGATCCACCAGGTCGGGACCATTTGCAGCAGGGGCTTCCCGTTACGGATTCCGCTGACCTCGATGCGCCACGCTGCCACGGTACCGGCCTCGAAGGTCCGCCCGGCGATGTGCACGGGGGTCTTGGCCGTCGCCACCGTCGCCGTCGAAGCGACGTCGTCGAGTGGCAACGAAAGGGCTTTCGCCAGTTGGCGCAGCGAAGCACCGAAATGCAGAGCCGTCAACTGTTCGAGGCGGCTGACGAGCTCGGCGGCCGGCTCGCCACCAAACCCCAATAGCGCGAACATCTCCGGTGAGTCGCTGCGATCCGACATATCAGCGAACTCCTCGATCCTCAGGCAGTCGAGCCGACGCTGCATCGAGGTCAGCACTAGCGGGACAGACTCAGTGATGAACCCCGGGCTCGGTCCCGCGCTGTAGATCGACGCACCACCGCGCTGGCAGGCAGCCTCGATCCGCTGTCGCACCTCCGCCTCGAGGCTGTCTGGGTCGTGGAAATTCTCGAGCAAGGTCGAGATGTTGATACCCGACTCCAGCAGTCGGCAGACGTCGTCGATGTCGTACCTTGCCGGCATATACACCACGCAGTCGGGTGTGGCGGCGATGATGTCGTCGATGTTCTTGGTGGCGATGACCCGAGTAAGTCCGAGGCCACACAGCTCGCCGGCGTCGAGGCCGGCCTTCATGTCCGAGTAGACTCTCACGCCGACCAGGTCGAAATTCGCGTGCTCGATCAGGGCTCGCAGGGCGACCATCCCACTGAAGCCCGTGCCCCACTGCGCCACGCGGTAACGCTTGTCGTTCATATCATCTCCGTTCATCGTTCATCTGATTCGGTCGGTGGCGTCCGGAATCCGGTGTAAATCGGGAGGGTGCAGGTTCTGGCTTCGGTGGGTGATGCTACGCCGTGGCGCTAGCGGTTTCGGTGGTGTTGCTCGCGGAGTCCGGCGTGTGCTGGGGCCGTAGTTGCCGGGGTGGTTGTAGCAGGCTGCGGCGCAGGTCTTGGAGCTGGCGTAGCCCGGCGGGGGTCATGGCAAGTCCGCGCCAGCCGCGCGATGCACGGTCGAGCACGGCCCAGGCGATGCTGACACAGCTGGTCTCGCCTGGGAAGCGGCCGATAACCTTTGTGCGGCGGCGGGTTTCGCCGAAGGTGCGTTCGATGAAGTTCGAGTGGCGGATACGGTGATGATGCTCGGGCGGGAACCGCAGATAGGCCGTCAGGCCCTCGCGGTCGGTCAGCAGAATCTTCATCGCTGCCGGGTAGGTGGCCGCGTAGCGGGTAGCGAACGCGCTCAGCCGGGCATCGATGAGTTCGACCAGACGCGGGCCGGGCTCGGTGTTGAGGTCGGCGGTGTCAAAGCAGGCCCAGTAGCCGTCGCGGATCTCGGCCTGCATCCCGGTGGGGATCTTGGCCAGCACGTTACGCAGCCGGTGGATCAGGCAGCGTTGACGCAGCGCGGTCGGGAAGACCTGCTCGATCGCGCCGATCAGGCCGCGGGCACCGTCGGAGACGACCAGCAGCGGGCATGCTAGTCCCCGGTCGGTGAGATCGGTCAGAAAACCGGCCCAGGCGTCGGTGGACTCCACTACGCCAGGGGCCAGGCCCACAAAGACGGGCTTGCCCGCGGTGGTAATACCCCACGCGGCCAGGATCGGCTCGGCCGGCGAGCCGGGATGCATCCGGAAGAACGAGGCATCCAGGAACAGGTAATCGAGCACGACATCGCCCAGGGGGCGCCGCGCCCAAGTGTCGTACTCGGTCTTGATCGCTTGGCATACCTGCGCCACAGTCGATTTCGAGATCGCGGCCTGATCACCGAGCGCATCGGCCAGGGTAGCCTCCACATCACGCACCGACAGCCCGCGTACGAACGAGGCGATCACCAACGATTCCAGCGCATTGGTCTTGGTGACGTGCTTGCCGAACAAGCGCGAGGCGAATGCGACCATCGTGCCGCGCAGCTTGGGCCGCTCCAGGGTGACTGGGCCGGCGGTGGTCTTGACCGTCGCTGGCCGATAGCCATTGCGCGCCCCGGGCTGCGCATCCGGCGCGGTGGCGCACCGTTGGTAGCGATCGCGGCCCAAGAACTCGGTTACCTCGGCCTCCAATGCGGCCTGCATCAGCAACTGCGCACCCAGCCGGGCCACCTCCTCAAGGATCTCGGGCAACTCACGATCCGAGGCGAACAACTCGTCGATCTTGGCGCGAACACGATCGGTCGGCGATACTCGTGCAGGCACGGGCGTAGGTCCTTTCACTTCGATGACTTGGCGGTCTCGAAGCAGAACCTACGCCCGGCCCCTTTTACACCGGCTTTAGGACGCGACCGGCTGCCGCGAGTTCTTGACCCATATAGCACAAGACGT
>Ga0335076_10000109_pt1 | contig 65717 bp, 45 predicted proteins | sample Lox_Sample_25_FD_206717 | JGI IMG/M metagenome (GOLD analysis project Ga0335076, IMG submission 206717) | Soil microbial communities from Loxahatchee National Wildlife Refuge, Florida, United States - Lox_Sample_2.5 | ecosystem: Environmental > Terrestrial > Soil > Wetlands | place: USA... | reverse complement strand
TGCTATACCGTTTCTATACGAAGTATGTTCTCGTCTGTTCTAGACGCGATGACTAACACCAGCCGAGTAGTGAAGGATCTCGAAGTCGATCGAATGGAGCCGAGCGGCGAATTCGGTTTCCAGACGAGTCTTTGATTCCAGCCACGTCTCGACTCTGCATTTTGTGGGGTTGATATGAGCGAGATGCATCAAGCAACACCAGTCACCCAGCCTGTCCCTCATTTCGAACGTTTCCTTGATTCACAACAAGCGGCAGAGCTGCTGCAAATTCATCCGAAGACACTCCAGCGTCTCGCTCGTAAGGGCGAGATCCGCGCGATGCGAATCGGAAAATTGTGGCGCTTTCGTACATCCGATCTCGACGCGTGGGTCGACTTGAGGTTAAAGTTAGGCAGCTATCCGTACCGTCCCTAACCACGGAGGATCGTGATGAGACGGACGAGATTTCAGCAAGGCAGCCTTCAGATCGTGAAGCGTGCCCGCGGCCGGAACGCATGGGAGTATCGATGGTACGAACTCCAGGCAGACGGCTCTCGCAAGCGACGCTGTCTGATCGTTGGTTCGGTCGAACAGTACCCGAACGAGGCGTCGGCGCAAAAGGCCGTCGCCGCACTTCGGGCAGACATCAACGCTGAGAATCCGCGCACCAGTTTGACCCCGATCAGTGTTCAAACGCTTATCGAACACTACCGAGAAAAGGAACTGGGGGCGAATTGCAGCAAAACACGGAAGACGCAGGTCACCTATGAGGGCTATTTCAATAAGTGGATTCTGCCTCGTTGGGGAAGCTATCGCGTCACCGAGGTCAAGGCAGTCGCTGTCGAGCAGTGGCTTCGGTCGCTCAAGTATGCGAATGGAAGCAAGGCCAAAGCTCGAAACATCATGAGTGCCGTGTTCAATCACGCTGTCAGGTGGGAATGGCTCGGTGTGAATCCCATACGCATGGTGCGTCAAAGCGCCAAGCGGACCAGGATGCCCATTGTGCTTTCCATCGATCAGATTGCGGCACTGCTTCGAATCCTGAAGGAACCTACGCGCACGATGGTATTCCTCGCCGTGTTCACGGGTCTTCGGGTCGGGGAGTTGCTAGGCCTCAAGTGGAAAGACATCGATTTTCAGAAGATGGAGGTCCATGTCATTCGCTCGATCGTCATGCAACACGTGGGCGACTGCAAGACCGAAGCCTCTCGCAAGCCGGTTCCGCTCGACTTGCGATTGTCTAAGGTCCTTTGGAACTGGCGGCTGCAAAGCCCGTACCCGACTGATGAGGATTGGGTCTTTGCCAGTCCACACAGCGGAGGGAGACTGCCGTACTGGCCAGGCTCGCTCTACAAAGCGCACTTGGAGCCGGCGGCAAAAGAAGTCGGAATCGTGGGCCACTTCGGCTGGCATACATTCCGGCACACGTACGCGACGCTGCTCAAAGGCAACGGCGAGGACGTGAAGGTTGTGCAAGAACTCATGCGGCACGCGAACATCTCGGTCACATTGAACATCTACGCGCAAGCGATCACGCAATCGAAGCGCGATGCGCAGAGCCGGGTTGTGAGCTTGCTGCTCGACAAAAACGAAGAACAAACAAGCACCGAGGCTTATCGGACGTTAACGGACGTACAAAATTCTGGAGGGGATTTGCAAGTGGTTGATAAGGTTGGCGTCCCCGACGGGATTTGAACCCGTGTTACCGCCGTGAAAGGGCGATGTCCTAGGCCGGGCTAGACGACGGGGACGCTATGAGCTGCGGTGGGCGCGGCGACTGCAGATTCATACTAGCAAGTGCATTTTCTCACGTCAAAGCCGACCGTCGTCCACCACGGCCGCATTTTGCCGCTGCAGTGCAACGCTTCGCTTGCGACTAAAATAGGGATATGCCCGACTCGCTTTACTTGAGCCTTTGGTTTCCCAGTTTCGAAGAGCCAGAAATTCTTCCGCGTGCCGTCGGTGTGCTCCAGCAGTTTCCCTTCTCGAAGGCCCGCCTTGGTATCACCTACGTCGCAATCCAGCCTGTGTCGTGGAATGAGCCGACCATCTTCGAAGAGCGTTTCCCCCTGGGAGTTCCGCCCGAAGAAGCGGCAGGTGTAGCCGCCGATCTTGTGCACGATGACTACGCCTACATCTTCGAGGCGTACTGGGACCTGTGGTCGGCGCCGGGAACCGGAGGACGCTGGGTGCAGACACCGACACTGGTTCGCTTCATTGCCCAGGGCTCAGAATTTGAAGAGAGAGCCGCGGCCGAGACCGGGCACATGCAGGTGGACTTTGGTCTGGACGTTCCCTTTTTGCACGAGGAAGTCTCCTTGACCGCCGAAACTGAGCAGCGTGTCCGCGAGAACGTGCAGAAACTGGTCGAGTTCACCGCCAAAGTCGAGAAAAATGCCGGCGTTACCGGACGCCTGCTCTGGTCGGAATCGGAAGAGAACCTCGCCCAGAAGCTAATCGCCCGGCTGCAGAAGGTGAACTGACAACCGCTGTTCTTCCCTTCCGACACATCACAGTTTGACCGCCCGCAGAAAGCCCGGCTAACATACGGCGCACTGGGAATCCCTGCCCCTTCCCTCCCTTGGAGGTCACATGAATACACTCGCCAGCCTTGCCGCTCCATTATTGATCTCGACCCTCGCCATCTCGGGATGGTCGCAGACTCCGGCCTCCAAACGGCCCGACCCAGTGGAACTCCTCGCCGAGAAGTTGCACCCCGGCCATGACCGTCCTGACCTGATGGCGCGGCACACGCCTGAGGAACGGAACAGGATTCTTGCTGCGGAGCGGGCCGGCACGCTCACTACGCTCCCCCATTGGCAAGGATCGTTCTCGATCCACGACAAGGAGTATCACTACACGATCGTGGGTGGCGACCCGGCCCACGCAGAACCCACTACCATCCCAACCGTGATCGTCCCCATCCGGCTCACTGTCTCCGACTACTCGGAAGACGGGGTCAATCCTCTCGTTCTCGATGCCACTCCGATTGTCCGCGACATTCTGCATAGTCCGATCTTCGAAAAATCCAACTACATTACCGGCTATCAGCAGTTCACCGATGGCATGCTGCGCGCGGAGTTTCCGCAGGCGCCTCCCACATGGCACACCGTGCTTTCGCCGTCGGTCTACTCCACAGTGGATGTGACCGCCCCGCCGGGCGCCGTGCATGTATTTCGCGCAAAATCCGGCAAACTCCTGGCCGATATTCGCGACGACAGCCTGATTGATGACCCGATCTTCCAAATGATCGGCAACGGCGTATTTGCGCCCGACCAGTTCGTAATCTTTGTCACCTACAACGCGCTGGAGCACGACGCCTTCGGCTACCACGCAGCCCTGTTCCGCGAAACCAAGACGCAAGAGATGGTGTTTGCCTATAGTTCGTGGCTTGTCGGTGTAGACGATCTCTTCTTCATTCCCTCTCCAGATACCGCGACGCTCAGCCACGAGGTGGCGGAGACCATCCACGACGCTTTTCTCGGCAGCCTGAGCAGCCTCACCCTACTCTGGGGGGATCCCTTCTTTCATAATGAGTGCTTTCAAAGGTTCATCGAAGTCGGGGACGCGGTCGAGGACGCTCCTGCCCGCGTTCAGTTGCATGAACAGGTCGTAGGATTCGGTAAGCAGGCGCGCGTCTATACACTGCAGAATGAGGCTACGCTGCAGTGGTTCGAGCGCAAAGATCCGTCCGACGCCTTAGCCGCCACTTACAGTTTTCCAGACATCTGGGTGCTGAAAAAGCCAGCCCCCGATAGATGTGTCCCGTAGCGTCCGGGATTAAAGGAAAGAAAAGCCCAGCCGTGACGACTGGGCTTTCTTGGCTTTGGCTTTGGCTACTTCGTCCGTCCCCCTTCCACGCCCAGTTTCTCACCGGCAGCGGCCTGCGCGGCAGCCAAACGCGCCGTCAGAACGCGGAACGGTGAGCACGAGACGTAGTTGAGGCCAGTACGGTAGCAGAACTCGACCGATGATGGTTCTCCGCCGTGCTCGCCGCAGATACCGACTTTCAGGTTCGAACGCGTCTTACGCCCGCGCTCGGTGGCCATTTTGACTAGCTGTCCGACGCCTTCCTGATCGAGAGCGTTGAACGGGTCCTGCTTGATGATCCCCTCTTCGAGATAGGTAGGCAGGATCTTGTTGACATCGTCGCGCGAGAAGCCCCACGTGGTCTGCGTGAGGTCGTTGGTGCCGAAGGAGAAGAACTGCGCCTCCTTCGCGATCTCATCAGCGACCAGGGCAGCCCGCGGCAACTCGATCATGGTGCCGACGAGGTAGTCGACCTTTCGCTCCTTCTCGTCGAAAACTTCTTTCGCAACGCGGTTCACGATCTCCGCCTGATTCGCCATTTCTTTCAGCGTGGCGGTGAGGGGGATCATCACTTCGGGGAATACTTTGACCCCCTCTTTGGCCACAGCAACGGCCGCTTCGAAGATGGCGCGCGCCTGCATCTCGGTGATCTCAGGATAGGTGATGCCGAGACGGCAACCGCGGTGTCCAAGCATGGGGTTGAATTCGTGCAACTGCTCGACCCGCGCGAGCAGGTGCGGCAAAAGCTTCTTCAGGTCGCCGACTGCCTTCGCCCCATAGTCCTTGTATTTCTCGACCAGAGCTTTCTTCTGCTTGGTATCAAGAATGGACAGCGTCGCGATATCAACCATCAGATCTTCGCGACGCGGCAGAAACTCGTGGAGCGGTGGGTCCAGAGTGCGGATGGTGACCGGGAACCCGTCCATTGCCCGGAACACTCCGATGAAATCGTTGCGCTGCATGGGGAGAAGCTTCTTCAGCGCAGCCCGTCGATCCTTCTCCGTGCTTGCCAAAATCATCGCCCGCATGTGCGGAATCTTCTGCTCGCCAAAGAACATGTGCTCGGTGCGACACAGTCCGATACCTTCGGCGCCGAACGCCCGCGCCTGAATGGCGTCGCGTGGAATGTCCGCATTGGCGCGGACCTTCATCGTGCGGAACGGGTCGGCCCAGCCCATGAACTTCTGCAGTTCGGGATCATCAGGCGACGGATCGAGAGTATTGAGTTTGCCCTTGATCACGCGGCCAGTAGTGCCGTCAAGCGAGATCCAGTCGCCGGCTTTGAACACTTGGCCTTTGACCCGCATCTCCTGAGCCTTCTCGTCGACGTCGATATCGCCAGCGCCGGCTACGCAGCACTTGCCCATGCCGCGCGTGACGACCGCAGCGTGACTGGTCATGCCGCCGCGCGAGGTGAGAATGCCCTTCGCCACTTCCATACCGTGAATGTCTTCCGGCGTGGTTTCCGCGCGCACGAGGATGACGGGGACCTTCTTGCCGTGTCCGGCGACTTCGACGGCCTCATCGGCGGTGAAAACGATTTGGCCGACGGCCGCTCCCGGTGACGCTGGCAGGCCCTTGGCTAGAACTTCGACCTTGGAGCCCTTCTCGTCCAGGCGTGGCACCAGAAAGTCATAAAGCTGATTGGGTTCGACGCGGAAAATAGCTTCTTCCTTCTTGATGAGCCCTTCATCCACCATCTGTAGCGCAACGCGAACCGCGGCCAGCCCGGTCCGTTTGCCGTTCCGCGTCTGCAGCATGTAGAGCTTGCCGTCCTGAATGGTGAACTCAAAATCTTGCATGTCCTTGTAATGCTTCTCCAGCCGCGTTGTGATATCGCGCAGCTGGTTGTAAACCTCGGGCATCGCCTTTTCCAGTTCGAGGATCGGAACCGGCGTGCGCACGCCCGAAACCACGTCTTCCCCCTGGGCATTCATCAGGTACTCGCCGTAGAACTCTTTTGTGCCCGTGGCGGGATTGCGCGTGAAGCCCACGCCGGTGCCGCTGGTATCGCCGAGGTTGCCATAGACCATGGCCTGCACGTTGACCGCGGTGCCGAGCATGTCATCGATGTTGTTAATGCGGCGATAGTGCTTCGCACGATCGTTCTGCCAGGAACGGAACACGGCATCGCGCGCCATGACCAGCTGCTCGTGCGGGTCCTGCGGAAAGTCGCGCTTGGCGTGTTTCTTGACGACTTTCTTGTACTCTTCGATCACTTCCTTCAGAGCCTTGGCATCGAGTTCGGTGTCGAGCTTGACCTTCTTCTGCTTCTTCTTGCTATCGAACACTTCTTCGAACTCTGACTTTTCGATGTCGAGCACGACGTTGCCGAACATCTGGATCAGGCGCCGGTACGAGTCATACGCAAATCGCGGGTTATTCGAGCGCTTGGCCAGCGCTTCAACGCTCTGATCGTTCAGGCCAAGGTTCAGAATCGTATCCATCATCCCGGGCATGGAAAACTTCGCGCCTGAGCGCACGCTGACTAGCAGAGGGTTGTCACCCTTCCCCAGCTTCTGTCCTTGCAACGATTCGAGTTTCGCGAGCGCAGCATCCATCTGCGCGTCGACGTCGGCCGACACCCCGCCCTTGCGCATGTACTCGCGGCAGGCTTCGGTCTGGATCGTGAAGCCCGGAGGCACGGGCAAACCGGCGTTGGTCATCTCGGCCAGTCCGGCGCCTTTGCCACCGAGAACATCTTTCATCTTGCCGTTGCCGTCGGCTTTGCCGCCGCCGAACGAGTACACATACTTGGTGGAGGTAGGTTTCGATTCGATGACTTCCGCTTCGGGGAGAGTTGTTGTGGCCATATAAGTCCTTTGATGGATTTGGATTTTTGTAGTGTGGAACCGCATCTCTGACCCTACTCGGATCGAAGATCCACACAAAACCTTGTTATGACTTCCCTTCCGTCACGATCTCCGAGAAATCGGCAATCGTGGAGAATTCCTTGATTAGTGTCTGCAGCAGGGCCAGCCGGTTGGCGCGCAAGTTGTCGTCGTCGACCATCACCATGACCTTGTCGAAGAATGTGTCGACCGCCGGACGCAGTTTCGCGATCTCTAGCAGAGCTGCCTCATAATTACGTGCCGCACGCAGCTCTTCTGCCGCCGCAGCAGTCTGCGGAATCAGTGCCGCCAACTGCTTTTCCGATTCCTCCCGGAGCGCCACCACCTCCAGGCGATCCGCGATACGCCTTTTGTTTTCATTCGCTTGCCGCAGAATGTTCTTGATGCGCTTGAAGGCGATCGAGATCGAGTCGAAATCCGCCGATCCGCGAACTTTGCTTACCGCCTCAGCGCGCGCCGCGGCATCCACGACGTCGTCTGCATCCGCTGCCAGCACCGCGTTGACTACGTCATAGTCATATCCGCGCGCATCCTTTAAGTAGAACTCGAGGCGTTCGCGGAAGGAGTTGCGAATGGAGCCCGGGTAATCGCGATTGGAAAACCTCTTTTCGGCCTCCGAACCCGCATACCGTGACCGTGCATCGGCCATCACCTCCGATAGCCGGAACGGCAACTTGTGCTCCGCAATGGTCTTCACAATCCCGTTCGCCTGGCGGCGGAGCGCAAACGGATCCTTCGATCCGCTCGGGATCAATCCCAGCGCAAACATGCCCGCAATCGAATCCGCCTTGTCAGCGATGGAAAGCACCGCCCCTTCCACGCTCCGGGGCACATCGTCTTCCATCGATTCAGGTTTGTAGTGGTCGTAAATGGCCTTGGCAATTTCTCCCTGGACCTCGGGCTTCAGATCTTCATCAAGCACCTGCACGCGCGCGTACAAGCCCCCCACAATGCCTTGCAACTCGGTGAACTCTTTCACCAGTTCGGTGGTGAGGTCGGTCTTGGCCAGGCAAGCCGCTTTGTGCACTACGCCGGGCCGGACCGCCATCCCGCCCTGCTTCACGCTCTCGCACAACGAACTGGCCAACCGCTGCACGCGAAGCGTCTTGTCGTAGTAGCTGCCCAAATCCTTCTGGAACGTCACGTGCTTCAGCAGTTCGACGCGCTGCCGCAGCGTCTGTTTCTGGTCGGTCTGCCAGAAGAAGCGGGCGTCATTGAACCGCGCCCGCAGCACCCGTTCGTTCCCGTGGCGGATCAGGCCATCGCTGTCGGAAGCAGTGTTCAGCACGGCCAGAAAGTGCGGCAACAGCTTGCCCTGCGCGTCTTCTATGGCGAAATATTTCTGGTGATCGCGCATCACCGTGACCAGCACTTCTTCCGGAAGCTCCCGGAATTCAGGATCAAAGCTGCCGAGAATGGCCGACGGAAATTCCGTCAGATTGACCACGGTCGCGAGCAAAGGCTTGTCTTCGCGCCACCGCGCCCCGGGAATAGTCCGAGTCGCCGCATCAAGCGCTTTGCGGATCACCTGCTCGCGTTCTCCGGCACCCAGTACCTTCGCCCCGCGCAGCGCCTCAACATAGCCACTCGGCCGTGATATCGCTACGTTTTCGCTGCCGATGATGCGGTGCCCGCGCGAGCTCTTCCCTGCCGCAATGCCGAATAACTCCATCGGTATCACCTGATCATCCAGCATGGCCACCAGCCACCGCACCGGGCGGACAAACACCTCTCCACGCTTGCGCCAGTACATATTCTTGGGCCAGTAGAGCGTGGAGATTTCTTTGGGCAGGGCCTCGGCGAGGATCTCCGCGGCATGGCGTCCTTTGCGGGTCACAGTAGCGGCCAAGTATTCGCCTTTTGGCGTATTGACCTTATCCAGCTGGCTGACATCCACGCCGACCTTCTTGGCAAACGCATGTGCCGCCGGAGTGGGTTGACCATCCTTAAACGCCACCTGTGCCGAAGGCCCGGTGACCTGCTCCGTGACGTCGGCTTGCGACGAGGGAACGCCCGCCAGCACCGCCAGCCGCCGGGGCGTATCAAGATAGGTGATCGTCCCGCTTGGCTCCAGCCGCTCGCGTTTCAGCAATCCGTTCAGGCGCTCCCGCAGTTCAAGCGAGGCGCCGTCGATCATGCGCGCCGGGATTTCTTCACATCCGATCTCTAACAGAAAATCTGGCATCGTCCGAATTAATCCATGTTCTCAGAATTACCGAACCGTGAATGTGAGCCCGGTCACAGGGGCTGGCTACTAGCTTCTGGCGACTGGCTTCTGGCTCTCGGCTCTCAGCTGTCAACTCTCAGGCCCACCTGACCCGCGCCGCTGAAGGGTTTCCCCTGTGTACCTCTCTGACCCCTGTGGTTAAGGGGTTGATCCCACCGGAGCCAACTTCTCCTTCTTTCCTTTGCCCGCTGCCTGCGCCGGCTGCTCTGCACTCTCACTTTTCTTTTGCGACCCGTACTGCTGATCCATCCAGGCCTTAGCGATGCCAACCGCTAGCGCGCGCACGCGTGCAATCACCCCCACGCGCTCAGTCACGGAAATCGCCCCGCGGGCGTCCAGAATATTGAAGTAGTGCGAACACTTGAGGCAGAGATCGTAAGCGCCAAGCAGGGGAAAACGTGACTTTTCGTCTGGCTGCCCCACCCTTTGCGTACTTTGCGAAGGGTGGGAATCCTCGTCGACGCGCGACAGTGCCGCATAGCGTGTAATCAACGCCTTGCACTCCGCCTCGCACAACTCGAAGTGCTTCCACGCGCTCTGTACATCGGCAGCTTCAAAGTTGTAGACCGAAAACTGCTGCTCATCCGTCAGCCGAACATCCCCGTATTTCACTTCCCTGCCCGTTTCCGGATTGCGTGCCCACACGATGTCGTAGATCGAATCCACATCCTGCAGGAACGCACACAGCCGTTCGAGTCCGTAGGTCAACTCCGCGCAGATCGGATCGAGATCAACCCCGCCGCACTGCTGGAAGTAGGTGAACTGCGTGATCTCCAGCCCGTCGAGCATCACCTGCCACCCGATACCCCACGCACCCAGTGTCGGCGACTCCCAGTTGTCCTCTTCAAATTTGATGTCGTGCTGGCGCAGATCAATCCCGATCGCCGTCAGCGACTCGAGGTAGAGTTCCTGCACATTCTCCGGCGGAGGTTTAAGGATCACCTGCAACTGCATGTGCTTGAATAGCCGGTTTGGATTCTCGCCGTAGCGCCCGTCCGCGGGTCGGCGCGAAGGCTGCACATACGCCACCTTGTAAGGATTCGGCCCAAGCACGCGCAGAAACGTCTCCGGAACCATCGTGCCCGCCCCAACCTCAACGTCGTAAGGCTGCTGGATCACAGCTCCACGCTCCGCAAAGAAAGCCTGGAGCTTGAGGATAAGCTCCTGGAAGGTCGGCGGATTGGGTTTAGCAGGTCCCAAGGCTGATGAGAAATTCAGAGGTTAATCAGTGATTGTAACGGAACGGGCCATCCGACGTCAGGTCGCACCGAAGAATGCCCATGTGCGTCAAACCGGCATTCAGGGAGCCCGGAAGACAACCTGCGCCCGGTAAGGAAGGGGCTTGCCATCGCGGACCAGAGGGTTGAAGCGCCACTTTTGAATGGCCCTAAAGCACGGTGCGAAGAGATCATGCGGACCTTCGCCGGCGATGATTTCGATCACGCTGCCTGCCTCGTCCACGGCGATCGCAAAACTGTAGGTGGTACCCGCCGTTGTACGCGGCGGGAACTCCGGTTCAACGATGGTTGATGCCAGTTTCCTCGCCTCCGGGTCCGGCAGCGGCTCTGGTGGCCCATAGGCCCTGGTGTTGAAATCAAAACTCAGGACTCCTTCGGCCTGAACCGCGCTGTTGTCCTGGAGCGTGGGCCTGAACTTCCATTTCATGATCTGCCTTCGTGCCGACCCGTCTGCCCGCTCGGCTGTGACCTTCAATGGAAGCACTTCTGCGACCTGCCCAGAGCGGTCCAGCGACACGTAGTAGCTGGTCTGCCCCGTTGTGAGGCCGTCAAGCACTTGCGGCCAGATGATTTCCAGAGGTTGAAGGGCGAGCTTTCGGATTTCTTCTTCGGGCAGAATGACACTGCGAATTGGCTGGCTGTTGGCAATCGATTGGTCAATGAAAAAGAGGCTCGGATCGAATTCGTTAAGATCCTTGAGTTCGGTCACCTGACCTGTGTAACTGTCGCCAGGGTCGACATGATATGTAAGAATGCGTGCCACGCGCTTACCGTGGAAGTCGCGATAGTCAGTGAAGTCCACGGAATGTCCTGCCGCGCCCACTGATTCCGTCAGTCCGTACCGGCTCTTGATGCACATCTTGGCCGCTGCGTCGAAACAGATCGTGCCCGATTCTTGCGCGCTTCCATTGGCTTTGGTGATCAGTCTGTCACCGGGCCTATATGCATCGAGGACCACCTTCGGGTCCACCATCGCAGTAACCAGTGTCCGTGACCACAGAGGAAAATAGTCATCAGAGTCCTTCTCAAATACTCTGTCACCATTGACGACTAACGTCTGGGAGAATTCCGTCTGAGACTGGATCGTACGCCGCCACTTGTCCGGAGCGGCCCAGAAAATCTCAACCTCGGTCTTGGAAGTGGGGTCGCCGCGCTCAGTGATGACTGCCTTCATGTGAAACGGGCGACTGCCGGGGGTTGTAAGAGTCGCTTGGGCTATGGTCAAACCGGATGGTGGAGGAGTCACGTCCGAGGCAGCACAACCGGATACCAGAAGAAGGACGATCGTTCCCAGCCTGCACAGGCCATTTCGCAAGAGCATGGAACACCTCCTGGCCCAGGTTGTTACACGCCAATTCTGTCGAGCATTGTGGCCGTCACCAGCTTCTTCTCAATGTGCCGTTCAAGCGTCTGGATCAGGAACTTCCGCAAATCAGCGCATACCGGCTTCGGCCAATCGATGCTGGCAAAATCGCTTACACGTGACCGCAGCATCTGGGCCGCAATCTTGCGCGACTCCGGCGACATCTCCGACGACGCCAGCCGCTTGTCGTCCACACACGTCAGGCCGTCGGCCAGCGCATGCCAGAATGCCCGGCTGCCGTTGAGCGATCTGCCGCAGACCACGCATTCCGAGAACTCGGGCAAACAACCCATCAGCCGCGTCATCCACAGCTCAAAATAGGTGACCGGCATCCACAGCGACGGTCCGCGCATTTCCTGCAATGCGGCCAGCGTCAGCCGGAAGACCGCGTCGCTCGCCTCGCGATCCGGCAGCAACTCGTCAAGCAATTCCGCAACGTGCCCTAGTGCCACCAACCGCGGGTACCCAACTTCGCTGGTCATCGGCGACTCGATCACTTCGCACGAATCGAGCCGCGCCAGTTCCTGCCGCTCACGGTCGTCATAGAACACCCGCACGTACGTAAGCGGCTCAAGCGCGCCACCGAAGCGGCGTTTCGACTTCTTCGCCGCCCGCGCCACTCCCTTGACTTTCCCTTCCAGGCGAGTGAAAAGCGTCACCAGCAGGTCGGACTCGCGCAACGGATAAGTGCGCAGAACGATCGCTTCCGACTCCTTCAGCGCCATGGAAGGCCAGCAGAGGTAATTATTAATTGTAGCGGAGGGCAGCAGCGATGGAAAGTGAACCCCCTCGTTTCCCTTAAGCTTCGAGCTACGGGCTGCGAGCTACGAGCAAACCCGTGCTGTGGGCGTCATGCTACGCCCCAAAATACTTCAATTTGTCGGTGTGGTTGCTCGAAGCTCGTGGCTCGAAGCTCGCAGCTATCTTCCGAAATACTTCGCATTCATCTCGGTATATTCCTTCCACTTCTCGGGAAGGTCGTCGAGCGCGAAGATCGCCGAGACCGGGCACACCGGCACGCAGGCGCCGCAGTCGATGCATTCGACCGGATCGATGTAGAGCATCGTCTCGGTGGCGTACTTCTCCGAGTCCTTCTTCGGATGAATGCAGTCCACCGGACAGGCATCGACACAGGCGGTATCTTTCGTTCCAATGCACGGCTCGGCAATGACGTAGGCCATATAGTCTCAGGCTCCTGGGCGTTCGGGAGGGTGTACTGAACTAAAGATTCTAGCAGGAATCGTTGCGGAGGGTATAGGTGGACACCCCAGCCGAGTTCAAGCGAATCGGAGACTGGCTGGTAGAAACCGACGGCGGTAGAATGGATGCAGCAGTTAACCGAAATTGGGGTGGCCTATGGCAACGACGCCCGTTGAGCAGACGACACAAGTTCAGCAGGTCGGCAACGACTTGATCGGCTTTGATGAAGCTATGCAGAAGTTGTCACGCGAGGAGAGGTTCCGGGCAACCGTATACGCCATGAACACCTTGCTCGTCCAAAAGGGGATTTATTCGCCCGAGGAGTTTGAATTCCAATTCCGGCAGTTTGCTCAGAAAGCATTGCGCTAGCGGTCGTGCTTTGGCGGTTTCTTCTCCACGTCCTTCCACTTCGGCATGTGGCACTTTGGCGAGTTGCAGCGTTCGTGGGCTCCGATATCGCAATTGGCGCAGTCACACTCGCACCAAAGGGAACCCGACCGTTTTCCCGACTTCTTGCTCTGCCCCGCCACAAACAGTCCTGCCTTTTGGTCTTACCTGATCTCCCCTAACATCACCGATTATCTTTGACGGTCGCCAAAAATGCGAGTACTTTTAACACACACTTTATGTCAACGAAGCGTGTGTTACAACGACGGGAAACCCTGTTCATTGAGAACTGGAGAGCGAACGTGTTGGGTTGGTTGAATGGACGCTTGCCCAAACGCTATTGCTCCGCGCCCGCACGCCGTAGGGTCGAACAACTGATTGCGTCGCTTCAGACGCTAAGCAGGGCCGTTCCTCATTTCAAGACGGTGAGCGAAGAACCATCCAACGACCCATTTCGTAAGACCGTGGTTCAAATGCCAACCGAGGCATGTACAGCCGTCGAACTGATCCAGAAGCTGATGCGCAGGTACCCGTCTTGGCCCTCGCTTGGGTGGAACAAGAACAACGTGGAATTTGGTCACGTCTTCTCTTATCTCCGTCGGTCAGAGGAGGAAGAGGCTGAAGCAGCGCTCGCCGTCATGAGCCTCGCAGAGGTCAGCGAACTGTCTCCCCTAATGCGATGCCTGTGTGGTAGGTGGTTTTTCGCTCGAAGAAGAAATCAACGGTCCTGCTCACCACAATGCAGGCACAAATTGTACGAGCAAACGGACAAGTACAAGGCGAAGCGGCGCAAATACATGAAGGGTTACTATCGACTCAAACGTTCGGGCAAGGTGAGATAGATTCCTACGGCTCATATTCCACGATGTACCCCGCCACCGCGCTGGCGGCCACGGTCAACGGCGACGCCAGGTACATCTGCCCGGGCCCGCTGCGTCCGGGAAAATTGCGGTTCTGCGCGCTGATGACGATCTGGTCAGGACGGGTCGAAACGCCCGGTCCGGCATTGATGCAGGCGCCGCAACTGGGCTCGATCACGCGCGCGCCAGCCTTCTCGAAGATCTCAATGTAGCCCTTCCGACGGCAATATTCGCGTGTTTCCTGCGAGCCGAACTGAATCCAGAACTGGACATTTTCTGAAACTCGACGGCCATTCCTGAGAGCATCCGCCAGCACAGCAGCATACATGTCCATGTCTTCGTTCTTGCCTGCAGTGCAGGTGCCGCCATAGGCAATCTCGACCGGAATGGGAGTATTGAGCTCGCGAACATACTTGCCGTTTCCCGGATCACCCGGCGTCGCGACCATCGGCGTAATTTCGGCCGCATCGAGTTCGATGACCTGTGCGTATTCGGCATCGGGATCGCTCTGCAAGCCCTCAATGAGCTTGTCGGCCTCAGCCCGCCCCATGCCTCGCCGCTCCATCAGGAACTCTACGACCTTTCCATCGGGCGCGACGATCCCAGTGAACCCGCCAATTTCTGCCGCCATGTTGGTCATGGTGGCGCGCTCGTCAACGCTCAGCGCTTCCACCGCCTCGCCTGCGTACTCCATCACCTTGGCCAGCGCCTTCCCACTGCGCACGTAGTCCAACGCAAGAATCTTCAGGATGAAGTCTTTCGCTGTGACATTGGGATGTTTCTTTCCGCGAATGACAATCTTCACCGACTCCGGAACCTTCACCCGCACATCTTTCGTAATCCAGGAATTGAAGACGTCGGTCGTGCCGATGCCAAACGCAACGCATCCGATCGCGCCCACGTGCGGCGTGTGCGAGTCGGAACCGACGTTAACCTGGCCCGGCAGCGCATAAGTCTCGAGCATCACCGAGTGGCAGATACCCTCGGATCCCTTGCGGTCCGAGAGTTCGCCGTGCAGCTTGATTCCCTGCTGCCGGGCAAAGTCGGCCTGCTTCAGTTTGAGCTGCGTTGCCAGATCAAGCAGACCCATCTTTTTCTTCTCTTCCGAAATCACTTCATCGAGGAACGTCAAATGGTCACGGAAGAAGCGGATGCTCGCAGCATCATTCACTGGCACGTTCTTCCCGACATTCTGCTCATAGAAGATCGCCGCCATCGGCGTAACGTACTCATGACTGAAGCGCAGATCGACGCGAGTGAATCCCGTGTCGCCAGGTTTGACCCCGTCAACTCCAACCGCCCCCTCAGGCGTGACCATGTGCCGGGCAAAGATCTTCTCGGCCAGCGTCATATCCCCGGCCGAGCTATCCCGTGTGGCGCGGGCATTCTTGCCCGCGTCCCCGATGGCAGGCAAAAAAACCTTCGTCTGCAATCGCGCCACATTGAACGGGAACAACCCGCCGTATTCGATCACCTGCCGCGTGATCTCGTCCTCGCCCACCGTAAATTCGCTGAGCGGAATCTCCTCCCCAACGCGAATTCGATCAATCAGCGAGAAATTCGTCGAAGTCAGCAGGCCCAGGTTCTGACAATTCTGCTTGTAGATGCGTTCGATATTCTCGGCGATCACCACCTGAATGCCGGCGCACATCTCCGCATAGGGCGACTGCTCACGGCTGGAACCTTTGCCGCGCCGCTTGCCACTCACCGAACAGACAAATCCGCCCTTCTTCACATCACCGCGCCCGATCGGCGTCACGCTTCCGCACTTCAATCCCAGGTACGGAATCTCACCCAGAGTCTGGTCGAAGTAGAAGCAGAAGTGGGCCGGCGTGATCTCGTCGGTCGAAATGTCGTCTCGCAACTTCGGATTGTTGGCCGGATTCTTCGTGTCCCACGGCAGGTCCCAGCCGGCCAGCTGTTTCTTGATGAGTTCCGCGTCCTCGGTAAGAAAGAGAATCCTGCCCTGCAGTCGCACCGCGGCAGCGCGCTTCTGGATTTTGCGTTCGAGCAGTGAGTTGGGCACTTGAATGTCGCCGGCCAAAAAGTCTTCACCACAGGGGACACTGAGGATCACAGGGAAACCCTCACGCCCACATTTGTAATTGTATCGCTTACTCTGGCCGGCTCTTGGCGTATTCGGCCGGGCTCGGTAATTCCTGCAGGCCGCGGCCCGCGAAGATTTCCTGGAACTCGCGAATCAGTGCGTCGTGCACCAGACCATTGGATGCCAGCGTCTCGCGACTGTCGCGCTGGAATTCTCCCCCGGCAAAATTCGTGACCCTCGCCCCAGCTTCTTCCGCAATCAGCACTCCCGCAGCTGTATCCCACGGATTCAGATTGAACTCCCAGAAGCCGTCGAAACGTCCGCAGGCGACGTTGCACAGATCGAGAGCCGCCGATCCCGCCCGCCGCACCCCATGCGTCCGCAACGTGATCTGGTGATAGAAGTAAATATTCGGGTTCTGGTGCCGCTTGTGGCTGGGAAATCCCGTCCCCAACAGGCATTCCGACAGCCGCGACGTAACCGAGACGCGAATCGGCTGCCCGTTCAACTGCGCGCCTCGCCCCAGTGCCGCACTAAACATTTCGTCGCGCGTCGGATCGTAAACCACTCCAGCCGCACGCCGACCCCGATACTCCACCGCCAGTGATACGCAGAACACGGGGAACCCGTGCGCGAAATTTGTGGTGCCGTCGAGTGGGTCGACGTACCACTTGTAATCGCTGCCCGAATCGATGCGAGTGCCTTCTTCCCCCATCACATCGTGACCGGGAAAATCTTTCCGGATGCGTTCGATGATCAACGCTTCAGACTGCCGGTCGGCAATCGTCACCAGATCCGCATCGCCCTTGTATTCGATCTTCACTTGGCGGCGAAAGTGGTTCATGAGCAGCCCGCCCGCCTCGCGGGCGATGGACTGCATGGTAGCGATCAGGTCGGTGGCGTGATCTGAATTCATGGTTGGCGTGGGCAGTGGGCCCTGAGCCGTCGGCCAGTCCCTGCAAGCGGCGCGCTTCGATCAGGCACCTACTTCTTCTTCCCGTCTTCGGCGATGTACATGATTTCGTGCTTGAAGATGAATAGGTTCGGACCGTCTTCCCGAGTCAGTCGCACCATGTTCTTGTCGTAGTACTCGATCCATCCGCGCACAACTTCGCCGTCGGCCAGCTTCAGGCTCACGGTCTTCTGTTTGTCGCCAAGCGACTTCAGGTACGAGGCTTCCTCGAAAGTCTCGTCTGGGGGCGGAGTCCGCTTCTTGCCAAAGTTGGAGTTTGCTGACGGGAAGGACATAAAGGCATTTTACACGGGCCGGAGTTCCCGCTCTCTCCGGAACATGGGATTTGTGGATTCGTGCCGCCCGAACGCTGCGGGGCGCATGTGCAATCTTTAAGTTTCTTCCGGCGTGATTATGAATCACAATAGGGAGCTTGGATTTGCGAGCGGCTCAGTCGTCCGGAACCCCGGCCGCCACGCAAACGAAATCGAAGAAATGTGATGAGGAAGGAATGACACAGGAAGAACTGCGGCTTGCAGAATCCACCGCTCGCAAGAAGCACTGGAAGCGATGGGGGCCTTATGTCAGCGAACGCGCTTGGGGAACGGTCCGCGAAGACTATAGCGCTGGCGGCAGCGCCTGGGAGTTCTTCCCCCACGATCACGCCCGCTCCCGCGCTTATCGCTGGAATGAAGACGGGCTGGCAGGCATCTGTGACCGCCATCAGCGCATATGTTTTGCGCTTGCCTTGTGGAACGAGCGCGACCCGATTCTCAAAGAGCGCATCTTCGGCCTCTCCGGCAACGAAGGCAATCACGGCGAAGATGTGAAGGAATACTACTTCTACCTTGACTCCACCCCCACCCACTCTTACATGAAGTATCTCTATAAATACCCGCAGGCCGAGTTCCCGTACACCCGGCTGGTCGAAGAGAATCGCCGCCGCGGCAAGAGCCAGCCCGAGTTCGAACTGCTCGATACCGGAGTCTTCAACGACAACCGTTACTTCGATGTCTTCGTGGAATACGCCAAAGTCGATATCGAAGACATCCTGATTAAGATCTCCGTCACCAATCGCGGTCCTGAGACTGCCAATCTCAGGCTGCTTCCCACCGTTTGGTTCCGCAACGACTGGTCATGGAACCGCGGTAGTTATCGCCCCGGACTCCATCAAGTGCGCCCCACTCCCGAACCCGCGATCGAGTTGAACCACTCCGACAGTGAAGACATGTGGCTCTATTGCGAAGGTTCGCCTGAATTGCTCTTTACAGAAAACGAGACCAACACCGAGCGCCTGTTTGAAGTGGGAAACCGCACGCCGTACGTCAAAGATGGAATCAACAATTACATTGTCCACGGCGACCAGGACGCTGTCAGCCCGGAACTGGCCGGCACCAAGGCCGCCGCTCACTATCAGCTTTCGCTGGCCGCAGGCGCAACGGAACTCATCCGCCTGCGACTCGCAAACTCCGACTTCCTGGGCAAGACCGCGTTTGAGGGCTTCGAGAAGACACTGGCCCTTCGCAAGCACGAGGCCGACGAATACTATTCCATCGTCATTCCGCACGACCTCTCACCCGATGCCAAGAATGTCATGCGCCAGGGTCTGGCGGGCATGTTGTGGTCGAAGCAGTTCTATCACTACGTAGTCAAAGATTGGCTCGAAGGTGATCCCGGCCAACCTGCTCCGCCACCAGAACACCGCAACGGCCGCAACCATGAGTGGACCCACCTCTACAACGCCGATGTGATTTCCATGCCCGACAAGTGGGAATACCCGTGGTATGCCGCCTGGGACCTGGCATTTCACTGTGTCCCGCTCGCGCTCGTCGATTCCGAGTTCGCCAAGGACCAGCTTTGTCTCATGCTGCGCGAATGGTACATGCACCCCAACGGGCAGATTCCCGCCTATGAATGGGCGTTCGGCGACGTCAATCCTCCGGTCCACGCCTGGGCCGCCTGGCGCGTGTACAAGATCGACAAGAAACGCCATGGCAAAGGCGACCGCGCCTTTCTCGAGCGCGTGTTCCACAAGTTGCTGCTGAATTTCACCTGGTGGGTCAACCGCAAGGATGCCGAGGGTATGAACATCTTCCAGGGCGGTTTCCTCGGGCTCGACAACATCGGCGTCTTCGACCGCAGCGCGCCCCTTCCCACCGGAGGCTACATCGAGCAATCCGACGGCACCAGCTGGATGGCCATGTACACCCTCAACCTGCTCGCCATCGCGCTGGAACTCGCCAAAGAAGATCCGGCCTACGAAGACGTCGCCAGCAAGTTCTGGGAGCACTTCGTCTTCATCGCCAACGCCATGAGCCATCGTGGCCACAACAGCATGGGTCTGTGGAATGAAGAGGACGGCTTCTTTTACGACGTGCTCAAGCTGCCCAACGGCTCCCACTTCCCCATGAAAATCCGCTCTATGGTCGGATTGATCCCTTTGTTCGCCGTGGAAACGCTGGAGCCTGCCGTCCTCGAACGCCTTCCCGGCTTCAAACGTCGCATGGAATGGTTCATCGACAACCGCCCGGACCTGACCAGGAATCTCGCCTGCATGCGCACCGAAGGCATGGGCGAGCGCCGGCTCCTCTCCATTGCCGACGAGGGTCAACTGCGTAGCATCTTGCGCTATATGCTCGACGAAAACGAGTTTCTGGCGCCGAATGGTATCCGCGCGCTCTCCCGATTCCATCGTGACCATCCCTACAGGCTCGCGGTAAACGGAATGGAGCACCGCGTCGACTACGAACCGGCGGAATCTGCAACTGGCTTGTTCGGAGGCAACTCCAATTGGCGTGGGCCGGTCTGGTTCCCAACCAACTTTCTGCTCGTCGAGTCCTTGCAGAAGTTCCATCACTATTTCGGCGACGACTTCAAGGTTGAGTTCCCGACTGGGTCAGGGAAAATGCTCACCCTCTGGGACGTCGCCGGTGAAATTTCACGCCGCATGACCGCCACCTTCCTGCAGGACAGCGGGGGGCGCCGGCCCGTGTTTGGAAATAGCGACAAGTTTCAGACCGATCCCAACTGGCGCGACCTGATCCTGTTCCACGAATACTTCAACGGAGACACAGGCGCCGGCGTCGGTGCCAGCCATCAGACGGGATGGACCGGTATCGTCACGAAACTGATGCAGCAGAGTGGCGAATCCCGACCCCGCAAGGGCTCCCGACCGGCCGTCGCTACTGCCGCAGATTGAGTAAGAGAACTGCAAGCGTCGGTCATCCTGAGCGCAAGCCGGCCTTCGCGAAAGCGAAGGTCGGATGGAGTCGAAGCATCCCTACGGCCTCCCGCCCGGCATGCGTCGACGATCACCTTCATCATTCCCGCCGTGTCATGGCTAGCGGATGGATTCCACAATATCGTCGATTGATCCGAAGCCCACGCTCAGTCCCCGGCACAAAGCATACTGGCGGTCAAAGCGGTTCGTGGTCCTTGTTTCTTCCTGAGCCCTTCGCTCGATACGGCCATATCCAGCCCAGCGGAAAACAGGTAGCGGATAATCGGTGCCGAACAGCAACTTTCCGTGCAGTTCCGGATGCCGCCGCAAGCGCAGCAGCATGCCCATCCGGTTCGGCAGGCTAAGCGCGGAAATATCCGAATAAAAATTTGGATGCGAGCCGGCCAGATCCAGAAATGTCGAATAGAACTTCTCCCAAAACACCAGCCCATGACTGCATCCATGCGCCGCGATGACGGTCACCCCTTCGTCCAGCGCCACTCGCAGTTTTTCCGGATTCCCCGCCGACTGATCCGTCCCAATCAAACTGAACTCATATCCCACATGACTCAGAAGCGGTATCCGCAGGCGCGCCAGTTCACGGTAAAAAGGAATGTGCCGCCGGTCTCCCGGATCGAAATGTTGCGCGTTGGGCAACCACTTCACCAATCGTGCACCCGCTTCGGCGCAGCGCTGCAGTTCCTCGACTGCGTCCCGGCGCTGCGGATTCACTGACACGCCCGCCCAGAATTCCTCCGGGTACGCCTTCGCAAGACCCAGCACATAGTCGTTTGCGATCAGAAACTCCGTGTTTTCCCGGTCAAGTTTGCCGTCGTCCCCGTACACTCCATCCATTCCGAGCAGCACGACCCGCCCCACGTGACGTGATCCCCGCAGTTCCGCCAGCAGATTGGCCACATATTTCTCGTTGGATTGCTTGGCACGTTCTAGGTCGAGCCCCTGCTTCCAGATCAGGAAGCGGAAGAGTGGACTGCGCAGCATTTTCGGAGAGATGTAGCAGCAGTTCCCGCCATCGGGTAACGCGGCAAGATGCACATGGCAGTCCGTCAGTTTCGGCCGGGTTGCTGGAAGAGACGCCGCATCTGGCATGACTGGAGTTGATCTCAATACTGCGTCTGGGAGGGGCACGGCTTCGGTCGGGCCGCTGAAGTCCGGCATGCGACGTGGGCTTCAGCCCCTGAGGGCCGCTGTCCTCTCCTTGAGTGTGTTTCCGTAACCACCCCAGCTCTGGTTAAACCACCCTGACTCAGGGCCGCGTCGCCTTCCTCCCCGGCGCGGCGCACGTCGACTCCCGCACCACCAACTCCGGCTCGACCGTGATCCGGCGCGAAGCGCGACTGGCCGCTGGGGTAGTAATACTCTGCAGCACCGTCTCTGCTGCCAGGCTCCCCATCCGCCGCAACGGTTGCCTCACCGTCGTCAGCCCCGGGTTCTGAAACGCCGCGCTCTGAATGTCGTCGAAGCCGACTACCGAAACGTCCTCGGGCACGCGGCGGCCGTTCTCCCGCAACGCCCGTATCGCTCCGATGGCGGAAATGTCATTGAAGGCGAACAGGGCGGTAAATGACTCCCGGCTCGCCAGCAATTTCTGCGTCACGCCATACCCCACTTCAGGAGAAGGCGAGTCCCCTTCAAGCTGGACCACCAGTTCGCGGTGAATCTCCAGACTCAGCCCCTTCGCAGCTTTGATGATCGCATTCCACCGCACCTCAGTGTCGGAACTGAAGGCCTGCCCCTTGATAATCGCAATTCTCCGATGCCCCAGATGATACAGATGCCCCAGCGCCAGTTCCGCAGCCCGCTCGTGGTCAAGAACGATGTTGGTAATTCCTTTGGCCTGTCCCCGGCCTGAAACCGCGACCACGGGAATCGGAATCTGCTGGTTCCAGGGAGTGTCGACCGCGATCAACCCCTCCACCGATCGCCGTTGCAGCACTCGCGGATACTCATCGATCAGGTCTTGCCGATGCCGATGGCTTGCCACCAGATAGAAATAGCCTTCCTGCAGCAACTGGTCTTCAATCCCTCCCATGACAGCCGATGCATACCCTTCGCTCACTTCCGGCACCAGTACTCCGATCATGAAACTCCGCTGCGTGCGCAAGGAGCGCGCCACAAAGTTCGGCCGATAGTCAAAATGCCGCGCCGCCGCAAAAACCCGGTCCTTGGTTTCCTGCGGAATGGAGTCCGCCACCGGGGATTCGTTCAACACCAGCGAGACCGTGGCCGGAGATAGCCCCAGATAGTCCGCCAGCATGCGTTGACTTACCGGCTCGATCGAATTTCGCCGTGCACCCTTCTTGGCTCTCGTAGCGGCCATCGGGCGCAGTATACACTGGCACCGGTTTCGTCCTTGACAAGCTCGCCAAATACATTTCTGATATGGGTCGCGGAAATGATTGACTAAACCGGTTTAGTAGAGCCCGGCAGCCCGTATCCGCACACTTTGGTTGCGCCGCGTTCCGTGGGTTGTTTTTCGTTTGCTTCCAACCACGATGACACAGAAAGGAACAGCTGCCCCGTGAAGGTGCCCACCTGCCGTCTGTCTTTCTTTCTTCTTGCTTGCGTATTCCTCGCACTCTTAACCCCTATGGCCGGGCAGGTCCCGGCTCCTGCAATGTCCGGCAACCCCCCGGCTCTGGGTGGAACCAATGATACCGTCCTTGATTCCAAGGTCGATGCCCTGCTGCGCCAGATGACGCTCGAGGAAAAAGTCGGCCAACTGGTGCAATACTCCGCCGGGCAGCCCACCGGCCCCGGCACGGGGCGTACCGACTATCAGGACATGATCGCGAAAGGACAGATTGGGGGCCTGTTCAATATCACGACCGCCCGCGAAACCAATGCCTTTCAGAAAATTGCCGTCGAGAAATCCCGGCTCCACATTCCCATTCTTTTCGGACTGGATGTAATCCACGGCTTTCGCACCGAATTTCCCATCCCCCTCGCTCTCGCTGCGACGTGGAACCCCTCGCTTGTGGAGAAAGCCTCGCGAGTGGCCGCCAGCGAAGCCTCCGCCGCCGGCGTTCGTTGGACTTTTTCTCCCATGGTCGACATCGCTCGTGACGCGCGCTGGGGCCGAATGGCCGAAGGCGCGGGTGAAGATCCCTTCCTTGGCTCCGCCATGGCTTCCGCCTACGTTCGCGGATACCAGGGCTCGCGCCTCGATGCTCCCGATAGCATCGCCGCCTGCGCCAAGCACTATGTTGGCTACGGCGCCGCCGAAGGTGGACGCGACTACAACACCACCGAAATTTCCGAACCAACCCTGCGCCAGATCTACTTGCCGCCCTTTCACTCGGCCGTAAACGCAGGCACCGCCTCCATCATGAGCGCATTCAATTCTCTGAATGGCGTTCCCTCCTCCGCGAATCCGTACACGCTGAAGCAAATCCTCCGCAAGGAGTGGGGCTTCCGCGGCATCGTCGACAGTGACTGGACCTCCGTCGCCGAGTTGATCCCCCACGGCATCGCCAATGATGGCGCCACCGCCGCCAAGAAGGCTCTCCTCGGCGGTGTCGATATGGACATGGTCAGCAGCCTGTACCACGACCACCTCGCTCATCTCGTGCAGACTGGTCAGGTCCCCGAAGCGGCCGTCGACGATGCTGTGCGCCACGTGCTCCGCGTCAAGTTCGCGTTGGGCCTCTTTGATCGCCCTTACGTCGACGAGTCCAAAGAATCCGCTGCCATGCTTCGTCCCGATTCTCTGGAAATCGCACAGGCCGCCGCCGAGCAATCTCTCGTGCTCTTGAAGAATGCGCCTGGCCCCGCGGGCGCGCCTCTCCTTCCCATCTCTGCCGGCGTCCACAAACTCGCGGTGGTCGGCCCGCTCGCCGATGACGGGGACAATATGCTGGGATCGTGGGCTGGCCTCGGCCGGGGTGACGACGTGACCTCCCTCTACTCTGGCCTCGTCAGTCGCCTCGGCAAAGAAAACATTCTCCACGCCAAGGGCACGGGCATCACCGAGGGCTCCGATCAGGAAATCGCCGCTGCCGTCGAGACCGCGCAAAAAGCCGACCTTGTTCTACTCACACTCGGCGAAGACGCCGGCGCCATGACCGGCGAGGCCGGTTCTCGTTCGAAACTCGGCCTCCCCGGAAGACAGGAGGAGTTGCTCGAAAAAGTGGTTGCCACCGGCAAGCCCGTTGTCCTTATTTTGTTCAGCGGCCGCCCTTTGACTGTGCCCTGGGCGTTCGATCATGTGCCCGCGGTCGTAGCTGCCTGGTTCCCCGGACTGGAAGCAGGGCCCGCGCTGGTACGCACTCTGTTTGGTCAATCCAATCCCAGCGGAAGGCTGCCCCTAAGCTGGCCGCGCAGTGTCGGTCAGGAACCGCTCTACTACAATGCTCTCAGTACCGGGCGCCCTGCCGGCGACGTTGATCTCAGCCATCCGCCCAAAACGGGCGAAGAGAAATATCTATCTCGTTACATCGACCAGCAGAACACTCCGCAGTTCCCCTTCGGATACGGATTGTCGTACACCACGTTCCGTTACAGTCCCACCGAGATCAGCAGCAAGGAATTGAAGGCGTCCGCTTTGAACGCCGGGAATTCGCAATCATCGCTTACGGCAACTGCATCGATCACGAACACCGGGCAGCAGCCCGGTGTGGAAGTCGTTCAGCTGTACATCCGTCTTCGTGGAACCAGCATTGCCCAGCCTGTTCGCGCCTTGAAGGGATTCGAGCGCGTAGCACTCGCGCCGGGCGAAACAAAAACGGTACGCTTCAATCTCAGCTCTGAGACGTTTGCGGTTTGGACGGATCAGCAGCGGTTCGCCGTCGAGCCGTCGCAGGTCACCCTTTGGATTGCTCCCGACTCCGCGCACGGTTCGCAGGCGAGCCTGGAAATTGTCCCCTGAACACGGGGAAAAACCAAGAAAGCAGTGCCCCACCCCTGCCGCATCTTTTGCGGCAAGGATGGGATTTCCGTAGGTGATCCTGGCAGTGGACAGCACCAATCCTATGAGACACCCCCTCTCCCGACGCGCTTTTTTGCGGATGAGCGCAGCTCTGCCCTTCGCTCCCTTGTTCCGCTTCCAGGTTGCGAAACCTCCGTCGGATGACGAATTCCTCGACCAAATTGAGCGTGCCAGCTTCGAATTCTTCTGGCACGAGGCCAGCCCCTCGACCGGCCAGATCAAAGACCGGGCTCTGCTCAATGGCAACGATTCGCGGAAGATGGCAAGCATCGCCGCAACTGGATTCGGTCTGACGGGCTTGTGCATCGCCGACCATCGCGGCTATCGCAAATCCAACGAAATCATTGAGCGCGTGAAGACAACTCTCCGCTTTCTCTGGCGCGACTTACCGCACGAACATGGTTTCTTCTACCACTTCCAGGACGTGAACACCGGCCGCCGCTGGGAGAAGTGCGAACTCTCGTCCATTGATTCATCGCTGCTCCTCTGCGGCGTGCTGACGGCGCGCCAGCATTTTTCAAATCCGGAAATCCAGGACCTCGCCACTAAAATCTACGAACGCGTCGACTGGCCGTGGATGCTCAATGGCGGACCGACGTTCTCTATGGGCTGGCATCCCGAGTCTGGCTTCCTCAGCGCTCGCTGGGAGCACTTCTGCGAATTGATGATGATCTATCTCCTCGCCATCGGCTCTCCAACGCGCCCAGTATCGCCAGACACATGGAAAGCCTGGTCGCGACCCGTGATCAAATATCAGGGGCTCGAGTACATTTCCGGAAACGATCCCATCTTCACCCACCAGTATTCGCAGGCCTGGTACGACTTTCGCGGCAAGCATGACGCCTACGCCGACTTCTTCGAGAACTCCGTGAAAGCCACCAAGGCCCACAAATTGTTCTGTCTTTCGCTTCACAATCGCTTCCCCGACTACAGCGAAGACCTCTGGGGCATCTCCGCGTCCGACAGCGCCAACGGCTACCGCGCGTGGGGCGGCCCTCCCGAAATTGGAGGGCCCGACGGCACCGTCGTTCCCTGCGCGACGGGCGGCTCCCTTCCTTTTCTCTTTGACGACTGCATGAAAGTTCTGCGCAACATCCGCAACCGCTACGGCGACAAAGGAGCGTGGGGACGCTATGGCTTCGTCGACGCTTTCAATCCGCTGAACAACTGGTACAACCCCGATGTCATCGGGATCGACGTCGGCATCACCATGCTGATGGCGGAGAACAAGCGCACCGGCTTCGTCTGGCAGACCTTCATGAAAAATAAGGAAGCGCAGGCAGCGATGGAAAAAGTCGGTTTCCGTCCAACCGGCAGCTGATCGTGTTTCGCGCCGTTGTGCTGTGTTCTAATTTGAATGGGGATTGAACAACATCGTCAATAACTTGTCATCCCGAGCCGTCCGCAGGCGCAGCCGAGGACGAGCGAGGGATCTGCTGTCGGCAGCTCGATGGATGCTGTCGACCTCCTTCCTGTTCGTCTGCACGATCGCCTTCGCTCAATCCCCGATTCGCTTCGAAGAGATCGCCGCCAAATCCGGCCTGCGCTTCGTAACCGAAAACTCGGCCACTCCGAACAAGAATCAGGTCGAAACCATGGTCGCGGGCGTTGCCTTGCTCGACTACGACAGCGACGGATACCTCGACATCTACCTCGTGAACGGCGCCGCAATTCCCTCGCTGCAGAAGGAAACTCCGAAATACTGGAATCGCCTCTTCCACAACAACCACGACGGTACCTTCACCGACGTAACGGAACAAGCCGGAGTTGCCGGAGCAGGCTACGGAATGGGGGTTTCCGTCGGCGACTATGACAACGACGGCCGGCCTGACATCTTCCTCGCCAACGTGAACGGGAACCAGCTGTTCCACAACAACGGAGACGGCACCTTTACTGACGTCACAGACAAGGCCGGTGTGAGCGGAGGCAAGTTCAACGGCAAGAAAATGTGGAGTGTCAGCGCAGGCTGGTTCGACTACAACAACGACGGCAAACTCGACCTTTTCGTCGTCAACTATTGCGTGTGGGAAGTGAATAAGGATCCGTACTGTCCGCTGAAGAGTGGTGTGCGCACCTATTGCCATCCCAAGATGTACACGTCCCTCCACAACACCCTTTATCGAAACAATGGCGACGGCACTTTCTCCGATGTTTCCGATGAGACCGGTATCGCCAAACACTTCGGCAAGGGCATGAGCGTGTCCTTTGCCGACTATGATGGCGATGGTTTCCTCGACGCTTTCGTCGCCAACGACACCACGCCTGCGTTCCTCTTCCACAACCTGGGCGGCAAACGATTCGAAGAGGTTGGCGTTGCAACCGGTGTCGCTTATGCTCCGGACGGCACGACACTTTCCGGCATGGGCTCGGACTTCCGTGACATGAACAACGACGGCTTCCCCGACATCTGGTACACAGCAGTCGAGCATCAAAGCTTCCCCCTGTTGATCAACAGCAAAAGCGCCGACTTTGAGGACAAGACGATCGCCAGCGGCCTGCAATCAACGTCGAACATGTCCGGATGGAGCAATGGCACCTTCGACTTCGACAACGATGGTTCGAAGGATCTATTCGTCGCCCGCGCCAATGTCCTCGACAACATTGACGAACTGATCCCGACGCGGCACTTCCCGGAACCGAACTCGATCTTCCGCAATCTCGGGAACGGCAAATTCGAGGAAGTCAGCAAGAGCAGCGGGCCCGATTTTCAGATGGAATCCGCGCATCGCGGTGCCGCTTTCGGGGACTTGGACAACGACGGAAGGATTGACATCGTCGTCACCGTGCTCAATGGGCAAGTCAAACTGCTCCACAACGTTTCTGAGAACCGCAACCACTGGATCCTGTTGAAACTGGTGGGCACGAAGAGCAATCGCATGGGAATCGGGGCGCAGATTCATATCACGACCGAGGATGGACGTTCGCAGTGGAACGGGGCAACGACCGCAGTCGGATATGCTTCGTCCAGCGACAGCAGAGTGCATTTTGGTCTGGGCTCGAGTCGATTGATCAAGACCATGGAAATTCGCTGGCCGAGCGGGACCAAACAAATTTTGCATGACGTTTCCGTGGACCGGGTGATGACGGTGGAGGAACCTCGGCAGTAGTGGTCACTGTGGTGGGGGGCTGTCCTTCTGGGCGCCTGCCTTGTCCTGGGCGGGAGGGCGAAAGCCGACCTCATCGCCGGCAGTCGACTTCACGCCTTGCTTATTCAAACGCTCGAACGTCGCCCGGGCGCGCGCCGCGTCCTGCTTGCGTCCAGCGCGCGAGTACGCGCTGCCCAATGCGAGGTAGAGCCTTGCGTCTTGCGAGTAACTCTTCTGTGCGGTTTCCAGTTCTGTAATCGCCCGCTCGTAGCTGTCGGTATCGAGCAGCAACAAGCCGAGAAGATAGTGAGCAAACCCCAGGCGCGGCGCGAGTTTCACGGCCTCTTCCGCGTATGGAATTCCCGCTGCGGAATCCTCCTTGTATTGAGCCGCAGCAATCCGCAATCGCGCCGAGATGTGATCGGGATGGTTCTTGATTTCCTGTTTCAGTTGTTCCACACCGCCCGCCAGATCCCGGACTTCCAGCAGATACAATCCATAGGCGTAGTGAACGTTCGGGTAGTTGGGATTTTCTTTGACGACTTGTTCGAATCCTGGCCGGGCATCCTCGTACTTTTTCTGCCCTGCCAGACACTCGGCCCGGCCAATGCGAACCACGACGTCCGCAGCGACTGATCCTGGCGGCGGGGGATTCTTTGCCGTGACCATCAACAGCGTCATCCCCAGGGCGTTTGCGACTTCGTCGCTTTGACCGCCCAACAGACAGAGTTGCTCGAGGGTTTCCTGCGCCGGACCGAAGCTGCCTTTGCGCTGCAACAGAACACCTTTGTGATACAGCGCGACTTGCCGGAATTTCAGGTCCTCCTCGACGCCAAGATCCAGACCCTTTTGGATGTGCTCCAGCGCGAGCTTTTCGCGGCCAAGTTCGAACTCCGACAATCCAAGCATGACGAACGCACTCCCATTCCGGGGAGCGAGGGCGGACACCTTTTGAAAGGCGCTTGCGGCCTCAACATAAGCACTCTGGTCGTATCGGATGGTGCCGAGCGACCACCAGCCTTCCGCCCACCCGGGACGCAAAGCCAGAGCCTTGCGATAGAGTGCCACCGCTTCATCGAGCCGCTCGGCATCGCGAGCGGCGTTTGCTTTCGAGGAGAGGGTGGTGAATGTGGATGACTGCTCCTGAGCAGAAACAAGGAGAGAACACAGGCCAAAGAAGGTCCCCAGCAATGCGATCGCCTGGACCGGGTTGAATCTGAAGGCGGCCCTCGATCGAGGGGCGTTGCAGAAGGTCGATCGCTGCTTCGGGTTGATACAGCTGCCCATGTTTACTGACTGGTTATTGGGCCCCCCTCCCCCCTCCCCCTTCGCGACGCAAAATCTTGAAAACATTAGGTTTCCACGGTTCGAAACTGGCAAAATCTTCCAAGATAAGGACTTACCTGCAAAATCTTGAGCCATAGAGGTTTGTGTGTGATCGTAACTATAGCATTTAGAAAATATACGTACTTTATTCGATAGCTAATTGTACCACGACTTGTCAACCGCCAATCGGATGCCACAATCCCAGTCGGTGCGACCAGAGCGTGAAGTGGCTGGAGGGACCGTGCGGGGACGCCCGTCTCTGCACAGCCCAATCCCGGGCGGCACCGCGGATGACAATCGGCAGATGGGGAGAAGCACCTCCAAGCTGTCGAACATGTTCGGCACGCAATAAAAAAGCGCGCCTCTTGCGAGGCGCGCCATCAGGAACGGCAGGATTTAGAAGTTAAAGCGGGCTTGCAATTCGACGACCCGAGCGCCCAGGGCGCTCTGAGCCTGCCCAAATGTCAGATTCGGATTGAAACCAATAATCTGGTTGCTCGAATTCACCTGCAGGCTCCCGATGCTCTGGTAACCGGTGATCGGTGACAGGTTCAGCTTGTTGAACAGGTTGTAGAAGTTGGCACGGAATGCGAGCTTGGCGCCTTCTCCGAGGACTTTCATCCTGGGCAATCCAAAATCCTTGCCCAAAGTGAAATCGAAGCCGAGATAGCGGGGGCCACGGAAGGGGTTCCGCTTGGTTCCGGGAGCGGAAGGAATCCCGTTGCCAGTAAAGGTAGGCAACGTGAAATAGGCATTATCTCCCGTGAGTGTATCGGCATTGGCGAGCTGCGGGAAGTTACCATTTGGCTGTTTGAACGTATCGTTACTGGAACTGCTGCCTGCCCCGCCCTTATAGCCGAGGATGGTGGCCTGGCAGAAGTTGCTGCCCGAGTAGATCAAGTTGCAGCCGCCGTTGTACTGGACGCCGTCGAGGAATGCCCCGAAGGGGAAGCCAGTATGGTAGTTGAAGATTCCGCTCAACTGCCAGCCTCCCAGAATCTTCTCCCGCCAATCGTTACTGCCACGGAAGATACGGGGGCTCCAGAGTCCGTAAGCCTTGAAGGCATGGGCAACGTCGTTGTCGCAATTTCCTTCGGCTGCTTTGACATTGAACGGATAGGGATCACCGTAATAATCCTGTGTCCCCTGGTCGATGCAGTGGCTGTAGGTGTATTGAAAATCGATTGAGTAGGTGTTGGAGAACTGACGCTGAACTTCCGTCAACAGCGCGTTGTAGTGAGCACTGACATCGTTGGGCCGGAAGCCAACGCTGGAAACCTTCGGGTTGAGATTATCGGGGTAGAGCCAGTTCAGGTTACCGATGTCGCGGAAGAGGTTCCGACTCTGGCTGCCCTGATAGCCAACGCTGGCTACCCAGTGATGGGCAAGCTCATACTGTCCCATCAAGGAATAGCGGTAAAACGTTTCCGTGTTTTGAAAGTGTGGGAAGGCCGACAGACTGGGGGCTCCGCACGTGTCCGGGGCACAGTCTGGAAGACCGGTGGTGGGGTCAAAGGTTTCGACCGCAGCAGGGTTGGCGGGGAAGCTGAATACGTCGTGCACATCCGCTGCAGGAGCATAAAGAAGCTGTTCGTCCCGCAGATTGCTGAAGAATGTAGTGATTGGAATATTGAAGCGGCCATCGAGGGTAATCGCGGGCTGCGGACGAGTAAAGCCCATTCCGAAGCCGCCGCGGAGCACGAATTTATTGTTGAAGTCGTGACCGAAAGCGCCGGTTGGGCTCCAGGCGAAGCCGATCTGCGGTGCGAAGTTCCGGCGGCTCACTTCGTAGGCATTGCGATGGTCTTTCACGGTCAGGCCAGTTAGCGTATCTGCGCCGCTGCCCAGATTGACGACGCCCAGATTGCCATCTTTCTCGTGCAGGGGTCCGAAGTACTCCCAGCGCAGGCCCAGGTTCAGAGTGAGGTTGGATCTCACGCGGTAATCATCCTGGACAAAGAAGGCATCGACATTACTGCGCATGTTCTTCTTGGTGCCGGTAGGCTTGCCGGTTCGAGGATCGAAATTGCCATTCTCAAACAATGGCGCATCGTTGGACCAATCCCACAAGTTGTTGAACTGGTAGCTGGGTGGCAACCCGGCCCAGGTTACGACTTCCTGAATCTGGTCCTTGTAGAAGTCGCCGCCGAACTTCAGCGAATGGCTGCGATAAACCTTGGAAAGCGTATCGCGGACGTTGTACGAAGTCTCGTAGAAGATGCCCGGCCCGGGAGGACCAAATGCCGGCCCGACCAAGCCGATATTGCCGATGCCGTTGATATTGCCATTGGGGAAACCGAACAACATCTGCGGATTCGATTGTTGTTCATTGAACCACCAGCGGCTGATATTAAAGCGTGCCTCGTTCAAAACGGTCGGCGAAAACGTGCGATTCCAAAGCAAAGCCCCGCTATAGTTCAAGCGGTTGGAATGCCACAGATTGATGGACCGCGACGGACCGTTAAAGCTGGTGCTGTCATTCGGGACCCAGTAAACACTGAAGGCGATCAGATCCTTACTTGTCGCCTGGAAATCCGCACGCCCGTTGTATTGGGTTGAGACTTGGGTAGTTGGATTGACCGTGTCCACGTTAAAGACGTCCGCAACGCCATCAAGGCCGTTCCCGATGCCAAAGGGTGTTCCCTCTTGACCATAGGTTGGGTCTTTCGTTCCAAGCGCAGTGGTCAGCGGAGAGCCGATATCCAGTCCGCCGCTCACTACCTGGCAATCAACACCATCGGTAAGACCCGCATCATCACATGTTTTCGCATTTACGTTTTTGACAAGCGCGTTCACACCAGCCTGGCTTGCCCATTGCGAAGCGATGCTGCCGGTTCTGGCAGCGGCAGCAGCATTGAATTCATCCGTCACATACCATCCTGTGGGGAAGTCGACGCTGCCGTTGCGCAAGGTCTCATACGAGAAGAACAGGAAGAAGCGATTCTTGATCACAGGACCGCCGACGCTTCCTCCCAATTGATTGAAGCGGCCTTCATCGCGCTTCACGCCGCCCCCCGGTCCGTTCCAGCGCTGGAAAGCGTCGAGACCGGGCCGGTGAACTTTAAAGAAGAAGCTGCCGTGAAGGTCGTTGGTGCCGTTTTGAGAAACGACGTTGATCTGCGCGCCGGCGCCTCGACCATTTTCAGCGCTGTATTCGGTGGCTTGAACCCGCACTTCCTTTACGGATTCTTCGTTGGGAGTAATGATCGTCGATCCTCCCCAAACCAGACTGTTCACCTGAACGCCATCGATCTCATAGGTGTTGCCATTGGGACGGACGCCGTTGGCGATGATGCTGGGCTGGTTCTCGGTCATGAAAATGCTACCCAGCGGACTGGAGGGACCTTGATTCGTGCCCGGCAAGCCCTGGCCGTTACCGGCGCTGCCCTGCGCGCCATCGCCAAAAACGCCAGGGGCGAGCCGGAGCAACTGGAAGGGGTCGCGTCCAATGGAGGGCAGATTTTCCACTTGTTTAGTGGTTATCGTCGCGGCAATGTTTGCGGTCTCTGTGTCGATCAACGGCGTTGCGTCCGTGACGGTCACAGTTTCGGTGGTCTGACCGATCTGCAATTCGACATTCACTGCGTTCGACTGCTCCGCCAGAATCCCGAAATCCTCGAGAGCTTTCTTCTTAAAGCCGTTCCGCTCCACCGTCATTCGGTATCGGCTCGGCGGCAGAGATTGAAAGGTATAGATGCCAGCATCATCGCTGGTAGCGGTCATGACCTGGCCGGTTTCTTTATTCGTCAGAGTGACGGTCGCGCCGGGGACCACTGCGCCCTGCGGATCGGTAATTACTCCCTGGATGCTGGCGCGATACTGCGCCAAGGAAATTGTGATTGCGAAGCACACGCACACGAGGGCGAACGCCCGAGCAAACTTCTGAAGAATCCTCATTTAGGAGCTCCCGCACGCAACTAAATCGAGTTAATTGGCTGCGGGCGGAGTATAGATAGCAATTTTCCCCTTGTCAAGAGATGGTCGAGTGTGGTTTTTGGAATGTGCCCGCGCGGTTACTGAAAAAGTTGCACGTCGCGGCGCGGACACGGTGTGTATGAATTCCTGGAGACATTTCATGCAGCATTCGTTGCCTTCGCTCTCGTTTGCAAAAACGTTTTTCTTGAATTTTGTCCTGCTCTCCGTGTCCGCCTGCTATGGAAAAACGGAGTACTACCAGCACAGCATTTTTGACAATAGTTTGACCCCCGATTCCTACTTTTACAGCGGCGGCGGAGCGTCCAAACCGAGCTCAGTTGAGCTGCAAAATGGGAAACTGCCGGTGGAGCGAAATCTGTTTCTGACTCCTCCAAACGCGTTGCGGTTGGAGTGGCAGTCGCTGGCAGGCGGAAGCTGGCAGGCGGAGGTGCATCTCGTCGATCTGCGCAATCGCTATCCGGAGATGTCGGGCAAGAATCTGTTTCTCTGGCTCTACGCGCCGCAAGCGGTGCGCGCGGCCGATCTGCCTCAGATCATGCTCTCGACCTCTCGCTCCGGACTCCAGGTCGCAGAGTTTCCCGCCAGCTTTACGGACCCCATCCCCCTGGGGAAGTTCGCCGGCGAGCTTACGGCCGGACGCTGGGTTCGAGTGCGAATTCCGCTCTCGGAGTTTCATACCGCTTCGATCTATGCTTTCCGTCCGCAGTACACGCAGAGCGTCGTGTTCCTGCAGGGAGAAGCCGATGGCGCACGGCACACGGTGATCGTCGATGAGATGTGGATCGACGACGACTCGCCTTCCGTGGATAAGGACTCGTCGCGCGTGTTGCCGGCTCCGCAGAATGTTCGAGCGGTCGGCTATGACCGGCACATCGAAGTGCGATGGGATCCAGTGGAAGGTGCGGGCCTGGCGCGGTACGTGATCTACCGATCGCTCGATGGCAAGGGCTATGCTCCGGTGGGAATGCAGTTGGCGGGCACGAATCGGTACACAGATTTTCTGGGGAAGCCGGGGGTGACCGCGTACTACAAGGTTACGTCGTCGGATCGGAACGACTGGCAGTCTTCGCTTTCGGCGGCGGCGACGGCATCGACGCGCGAGTTCAGCGACGACGAATTGCTCACCATGCTGCAGGAGGCCTGCTTCCAGTACTACTGGGAGGGCGCGGATCCGGCGTCGGGAATGGCGCGCGAGAACATTCCTGGAGACGACAGGATCGTTGCCACCGGCGCCAGCGGCTTTGCCATCATGGCGCTGGTTGTGGGAGTGGATCGTGAATTCATCACCCGCGAACAGGGCGTGGAGCGACTCACAAAAATTGTCCGCTTCCTGGAAAGGGCGCAGCGGTATCACGGCGCCTGGTCCCACTACATGAATGGAAGCACTGGCCAGACCATGCCGGTGTTCGGCATGCTCGATAACGGCGGCGACTTGGTCGAGACGTCCTTTTTAATGCAGGGCTTGCTGGCGGCGCGGCAGTACTTCCATGGCGAGAAAGAGAGTGAACAGGCACTCTACCGGCGGATTACATCGCTGTGGGAATCGGTGGAGTGGGACTGGTATCGCGAGACGCCGGAGAGTCAGAATCTCTACTGGCATTGGTCGCCGCGGTGGACGTTTGCGATTCATCATCCGCTGATCGGGTTCAATGAGGTGATGATCACGTACCTGATGGGAATTGCGTCGCCGACGCATGGCGTGCCGCCGAGTTTCTACTATACGGGATGGGCCAGCCAGGCACAGCGCGCGCTCGACTACAGGCGAGGGTGGTCGGGAAGCGCGGATGGCGATCACTACTTCAATGGCCACACTTACTACGGCATCAAGCTCGACGTGGGGGTTGGCACGGGCGGGCCACTCTTCTTCACGCATTACTCATTTATGGGATTCGATCCACATAGCCTGCGCGATAAGTACACATCGTCTTACTTTGATAACAACCGCAATATCGCGCTGATTAATCGCGCTTACTGCATCGAGAATCCGCAGCACCGCGAGGGCTATGGCGCCACTGCGTGGGGGTTGACGGCCAGCGACGGGCCGTTCGGCTATGTCGCCCACGCTCCGGATGCAAATGACAGCACGGGTACGATCACACCGACCGGGGCGCTGGCGTCGTTTCCCTACACACCCAAAGAGTCGATGGAGGCGTTCAAGCACTACTATCGCGACCTGGGCGCGACCATGTGGGATATCTACGGGCCGCGCGATGCGTACAACCCAGGACAGGACTGGGTGTCTCCAATCTACATGGGGCTGAACCAGGCGCCGATCGTGGTGATGGTCGAAAACTACCGGACCGGGCTTGTCTGGAAGAACTTCATGGCGAACCCAGAGATTAAGAAGATGCTGGACGGGATTGCGGCGGAGACGGGGAAACAGCCGTAGGTCGCGAGTGTGCCTTCTCTTGCCGCCAAGGCGGCGCAGATTTTTCCGGCGCTTTGTCGGATAATGGGACGGCCAAATTCGAACGCAATTCGAATCGGGCAGAGCATTCTTCAGTTATGCCATCACTCGGCGAACGTCTGATGCCGGGCACTTCCGACGAGGCGGGGTCGGAGATACCTTCGCCTTCGACTCCTCCCCATGCGCCGCCGCACACTCCGGGTGGTCGACCTGCAGTCTTTATTACTGTGGGCGTCATTCTTCTGGTGGTCGCAGGCCTTGTTTTTCTCGCAAACCGCAAATCTGGCTCAGAGCGGCAAGTCGTACCTGTGGCCGGCGGAGGCGCGACTGGGGCGCATGTCCTGCGCCTGAAGGGGATCACTGAGGCAATTCAATCAAGGGCCATTCTGGCTCCGGTGCTTTCGGGACAGCAGGTCGGCATATTGACGATCACGAAACTGTTGCCCGCAGGAAGCCGGGTGAAGCGCGGCGATCTGCTGGTGGAATTCGACCGGCAGGCGCAGATCCGCGATGCTCTCGACAAGCAGGCCGAGTTTGACAAGCTGGTCGGACAGGTTGCCGAGCAACAGGCCAAGGAAAACGCCGCCCGCGCGAAAGACGAGACGGAACTCCATCAGGCGGAGAGCGACCTGAAAAATGCGGAGCTGGACATGAAGAAGGTCGAGCTCATGTCTCGCATCGACGTAGAGAAGGCGCAGCAGACTCTGGAACAGGCTAAGGCCACGCTGGCGCAGCTGAAGGAAACGTTCGAACTGAAGCGAAGCGCGGCGAAAGCGGCGATTCGAATTCTGGAAATCCAGCGCGACCGCACGCGGCGGATCATGCAGAACGCGCAGAACAACGCCGAACTGATGCAGATCAAATCTCCTCTGGACGGGATCGTGGTTCTGGACACGATCTGGAAGCAGGGGAGGATGGCGGAGTCGCAGGAGGGAGATCAGGTGCGGCCTGGGGTTGCTTTCATGCAGGTCGTCGATCCGTCAGCCATGCAGGTACAGGTGCGGGTGAATCAAGAGGACATTTTCGCTTTGCAGGTGGGACAGCCGGCGAAGGTACGCCTGGATGCTTATCCTGACCTTCTCCTGCCCGGCAAATTAGAGCGCATCGCACCGGTAGGACGGGGTGGAGACTTCTCCCAAAAGGTTCGAACATTCGCCGCTGTTTTCTCGATCCGGGGAACGGATGCTCGACTGATGCCCGACCTTTCTGCTGCAGTGGACGTCGACACAGGCACGGCCAATGTGGCGGCAGGCGGTGCACCGTGATCCGCAGCTTAGGGGAATTGTGGAAGCGGCGCCCGGTTTTGCTAGGAGGGGCGTTCATTCTCCTGGGCGGGGCCGGAGTTTTGGGTGCATTGCGTCTCACGACACACGCACCTTCGCTGCCCACGGCCGAAGCAAAGCTGGGCGAATTCGACGACACTCTGCCCATGCGCGGCGAGGTGAAGGCCCTGCGATCGCTCTCGGTATCGGCGCCGCACGGGACAGGGGATTTGCTGATCGTCAAAATTGCTACCGACGGCTCGCAAGTCAAAAAGGGAGACCCGGTCGTCGAGTTCGACAAAACGCGCACCGAGATGGACATGGCGCAAAGCAAGTCGTCGCTGAAATCAGCGCAGGCGGAGATCGATCAAGCTCGCGCGCAGTCACGGCTGACAGAAGAAGAAGATGTCACCGCCCTCATGAAGGCGAAGTACGATTTGGAATCGGCGCGCCTGGAAGCCGGGAAGCAGGAGATTGTGTCGGCCATCGACGGGGAGAAGGCGCGCTTGAAAGTCACCGACGCGGAACAGAAGCTGCGCGAAGCGGAGCAGAAACAGAAGTCAGACCGCGCCGGAAGCAAGGCAGCGATCGATAACAAGGTTCAATCCAGCAAGAAAGCCTCATTCGATCTGCAGCGGGCGCAGCACTCAATGGACGAGATGACGCTGCGGGCTCCGGTGGATGGCATGGTGTCGCTACTGTCGGTCTGGCATGGCGACGGCATGGCCCAGTTCAAAAGCGGCGACCGGGCCTGGCCGGGTGCGCCCCTTGCCGAGATTCCGGATGTCTCCACCTTGCGTGTCAGCGCTCGTGTGGACGAAACCGAACGCGGCCGCCTGCTGCCGGGCCAGACGGTGAATGTCCAATTCGACGCGATCCCGGACCGGCAGCTTACCGGACACATCGACCAGATCAGCGCGATCGCGACGATGGATTTTTCCGCGGGATGGCCGTTTCCAAGAAATTTCAACGTTCAAGTGCTGCTGGATCAGAGCGACCAGCGGATCAAGCCGGGCATGAGCGCACAGCTTCGCGTAGTGGTGGAGAAAGTGCCGAACGCGCTCACCCTCCCGGCGCAGGCGGCGTTTCAGAAATCGGGCCGGACCGTTGTCTACGTCTTGCACGGCTCGGAATTCCAGGAGCGCGAGATCGAGGTGCGGCGGCGCAGCGGCGACCAGATTCTCGTCGGCAAGGGGTTGAGCGGGGGAGAGCGCGTAGCGCTGCGCGACCCATCGGTCAAGGAGTGAGAGGCGCGTCATGAGCCGTGCGCGAAAAATCTGGCTGAGCTTAGGGGCGTTGCTGACTTTGGGGCTGCTCGCTGTAGCCGCGGCAACGCGGTGGAACACACGCGCTTCCGAAGACGGCGAAATCCCGGTTGTCCAGGTTCAGCGTGGCGACTTGACTCCGCAAATCTATGCCACGGGCGAGTTGCGGGCCAGCCACTCCGCCATGCTGGCGGCGCCGCAGATCGGCGGCGGCTCACTCCAGATCACCCATCTGATGCGCACCGGCGCAGCGGTGAAGAAGGATGACATCGTGATCGAGTTCGACCCGAGCGAACAACAGTTCAAGCTCGAGCAGAACCGATCAGAACTGGAACAAGCGGACCAGGAGATCATCAAGGCCAAGGCAGATGCGGCCGTGCAGGCAGCGACCGACAAGGTCTCCCTGTTGAAAGCGCGGTTCGACGTGCGCCGGGCGGAACTGGAAGTCGGCAAGAATGAGCTCGTCAGCACCATCGACGCCAAGAAGAATCAACTCGCGCTCGATCAGGCAAAGCGGGCTCTCGCGCAACTGGAACAGGACATCAAGTCGCACACCGTTTCCGGACAAGCCACCATGGGGGTGGCGCAGGAAAAGCGGCACAAGGCGCAGCTAGCCATGGAGCAGGCGCAACAGAACATCGAGAAGATGAAGGTGCGGGCGCCGATGGACGGACTCGTCGCCATCGAGCGAAACACCAGCCAGGACTTTTTCTTTGATGGAATGTCGATTCCGGACTATCACGAAGGCGACCAGACCAATCCGGGGGCGACGATTGCCCGCATCATCGATCCGGCCGACATGGAGGTTACAGCCAAACTCAACGAGCGCGATCGCGGCAATGTAAAAGCAGGCCAGACCGCAGAGATCGAGTTGGACGCATTCTCGGGCCACAAGTTTTCCGGAACGTTAAAGACCGTCGGGGGAATGGCACAGCGCAACTTCTGGGACGACGATCAAGGCGGACACTTCGAAGTGACGATCCAGATCCCCGGCTCGGACCCACGTCTTCGCTCGGGACTCACAACGCAAGTTGTGATTGCCGGCGAGCCGCGCAAGGATGTGCTCTCTGTTCCACGGCAAGCCATCTTCATGAGCAATAACAAGCGGGTGGTGTACGTGAAGAACGGCAGCGGCTTCGAGGCGAAAGAAATCAAGGTCGTTGCCGAGACAGAGAGTCGCTCCGCAATTGAAGGTGTGAGCGCGGGCGCGGAGATTGCTTTCGTCAATCCCACTGAGCAGAAGCGATCTACGACGTCCGCGGACGCGGGCCCCGCGCTCGCCGGAGGACCACACTGATGGCGGCAACCATCGAGAGGATTGAGGGCCGCGCCGGGCGCTGGATCGGGCAATGGACACCTGATCTCCATCTCGGATTGCAAAACCTGCTCGCCCACCGCTTGCGGACAGCGCTCACCATGCTGGGAATGATCTTCGGCGTGGCGGCGGTGGTTTCGATGCTCTCAATCGGCGCCGGCGCGCGCCAGAAAGTGCTGGCGGCGATCGAGCAGATGGGGGTGCGCAACCTGATCGTTGAGGCGAAGGAGACGCTGGAGTGGCAAGCGCACCAGAAGATCCGGCAGACCTCGCCGGGATTGACGTTTCAGGACTACCGCGTGATTCGCGATAATCTCAGCAACGTCGCCGCATCTACTCCGAGGAAACGCTACACGCCGGCGAAAACGATTCCCAAGGCACAGCAGGAGATTCCCGCGATCTACGGCGTGGCGTCGGTCTATCCAGCCATTTCTTCTCTGGCGGTAACCGATGGCAGTTTCTTCGATCACGAGCAGGAGAAGAAGGGGGCTCCGGTGGCGGTGCTAGGCGCCGGAGCGAAGGCCAGTCTGTTCGGATCGGCCAGCCCCGTCGATCAATATGTGAAGCTCGACGAGCAGTGGTTTCGCGTGATTGGCGTGGTGGCGCCGCAAGTCACGGCGCAAACGGACATCGCGGGCGTGCCCGCACAAGACCTCAACAACATTATTTATGTGCCACTCAACGCGGCCGTCTTTCGCATGGAGAACACCTATAGCGGCCAGCGAGATGAGATTGACGGCATTTACCTCAACCTGAAAAACACCGACGAACTGGTGTCGAGCTCCAAGGTGGTGCGGGCAATTCTGGATTCTTCGCATCATGGCGCCGCCGACTTCAGCATTGTGGTGCCGGCCGAATTGCTCGCGGAGCAGAAGCGCACAGAACGGTTGTTCAACGCGGTCATGGTGGCGATTGCGTCGATCTCGCTGCTGGTCGGCGGCATCGGCATCATGAACATCATGCTGGCGGGGATTCTGGAGCGGACGCGCGAAATTGGTGTGCGCCGGGCGGTCGGGGCGCGGCAGTCCGACATCGTGCGGCAGTTCGTGGTCGAGGCGGTCATGATTTCGTTCGCCGGCGGGACGTTCGGCATCGTCTTCGGCTTCGGCATGTCGCGGCTGATCGCCCTGCTTGCGGGATGGTCGACGATCGTTACGGCATCGTCGATCCTGCTGGCCTTTCTGGTTTCTATTTCTGTCGGACTAGTCTTCGGTATTTACCCGGCGATGAAGGCGGCGCGTCTGGATCCGGTGGAAGCGATCCGGTACGAGTAAGGCCTTTCCGGCGGCAAGTTCTGTAACGTACCTGCAAATTCAGGAGCGTGAAAAATGCGGATGCGTCCAGTGTCGGTGGCGGTGCTGCTCGTTCCTTTGTGCCTTGCGCAGAACGTTCACGAGCGCGAAACGTTTCATGGCTTGAGCAGTCCGCAGGCGGTGTCGGACACGCTGCCGGGGCCGAAGTATCTGCAGGAACATGTCTCGGACGGAAAGCTGCGCCTCACTTTGCAGGAGGCCGTCACCGCCATGCTGACGAACAACACCGACGTACGCCTGCGCGAGTTGAATGTTGAGGATTCGAAATTCGCCCTGTTGCGGGCGCATTCGCCGTTTGATCCCGGAGTTCTGGCCGGGTTCAGCGCGTCGCGGACGACGTCTCAAACCAACGCCGCAACTCCGGTCTTCAGCGGACTGACCCAGATCTCCCAACTGAGCTACGGGCAGACGTTCGAAACCGGGACCAACGTGCAGGTCGGGTTCAACGCAACAAGGAGCTCGCTAAACATCAGTTCTCCTCCTAACCCTTCCATCGCTTCCTCATTTGGTTTTCAATTCACGCAGCCGCTTCTGCGCAACCGGTGGCTGTTTGCGAACCGGGCGCCGCTGGTGATTGCGCGTCGGAATTTAAGCATCTCGCGGTCAACTTTCGAAGCGCAGGTGAGCACCGCCATCTTGAATCTTGTTTCGCAATACTGGGGCGTGGTGCAGGCACGAGGGAACCTGGACGTCGCGCGCAAGTCACAGGATGCAGCCGAGGCCAGCTACAAGCGCGACAAGCGCGCGCTGGAGCTGGGTGCGTTGCCGCCCTTGGATATATACCGCTCGGAATCGCAACTGGCATCGCGGCGGGTGCAGACGATTCAATCCGAGTATCAGTTGAAACAGGCCGAGGACGCGCTGCGATTCACCTTGGGGGCGACAGTGGATCCCTTTCTTCGCGCGCTTGACCTGGACCTCACCGAAGTGCCGGCACGGGAGGAAGAATTGCTGACCATCGATGCGGCGACAGCGCTGAAAGAGGCGCTGGATGCCCGTCCGGAGCTTGAGGCGCAGCGGCAGCTGCTGGCGAACGACGACACCAGCATCCGGCTGGCGCACAACGATCTGCTGCCTGACTTGCGGCTGAGCGGGAACTATTCGGGAAGCGGCGTCGACGGCAGACCCACCGGCGGTCTGGGCGATTCGCTGAATCAGGTTTTTACCTTCGGGTTCCCAACGTACGGTGTTTCGCTGAACCTCAATTTGCCGATCAGGAACCGCGCGGCTCAGGCCGACCTGGGCAATGCGCTGGTTTCACGGCGCCGCAATTTGTACGGGGAGCGGCAACTGCGGGAACAGATCACGCTGGAAGTGGCCAATGCCGTCCACGCACTCGAACAGGCCAAGTTGAGTCTGGCTGCGAGCCGGGAGTCGCTGGATCTGTCGCGAAAGAACCTGACTGCCGAACAGCGGAAGTATGAACTGGGATCGGAGCAGGTTTTCTTTGTTCTCGAAGCCCAGACCGAAGTGGCGCAGGCCGAGGCCACGGTTCTGGATGCCGAAGTGGCGTATCAACTGGCGGTGGCGTCAGTACAGCATGCCACAGGCAAGTTGCTTGAGCCGTACCATGTGCAGATCCAGGATTTGGCGCGATGAGGATTGGGCTTCCAACTTCTGAAGAATCCTCCAGTTTTCCGTAACCCGTTGGCTGCAAGATCGTTTCGCGAAGGGCCGGAAATCAGGCTCCCTAATTGGTTTTGATTATTGACCCCTCTGGATGATCGTGGGCCCCTCCTTATTTGTGATCTTTTCTGTGCCGTTCGCACAGGCCCGTGTGATCCCGGTCACTGTTGGCCGGTTTGTGCGCTTCTAGGCTGGGCGCGTGACCAGGGTCTCCCAGTGGAACGGCCAATTCTCGTGCTTTGATCTCGTCGCGCGAACCGCGGACCATCCTGGCAGTGTGGTGCAGGTGGGGGACTTTGAAGTCGGCGGCGGCAACTTCATCGTCATGGCCGGCCCTTGTGCGGTCGAGTCCGAGGAGCAGGTACTGGAAACCGCCGAAGCGGTGGCGGAGGCCGGTGCTTGCATACTTCGTGGCGGCGCTTACAAGCCGCGCTCCTCCCCGTACGCGTTTCAGGGTCTGGGAGTCGAAGGGCTCAAGATCCTCGCCAGAGCCCGCGAGGCAACCGGTCTGGCGATCGTCACTGAGGTGATGTCGCCCGAGGATGTCCCGCTGATCGCCGAGTACGCCGATCTTATGCAGGTCGGCACCAGGAGCATGGAAAACTATGCGCTGTTGCAGGCGCTGGGCCGTTGCGGGCGGCCCGTGCTCCTGAAACGTGGCATGACGGCTACGCTCACTGAACTGCTGCAGTCGGCGCAAATCATCGCCACCAGCGGGAACCCCAACATCATTCTGTGTGAGCGTGGAATTCGCACCTTCGAGACGGCGACGCGCAATACGCTGGACATCGCGGCCGTGCCGGTGCTGAAGACGGTCTCGCACTTGCCCGTGATCGTCGATCCCAGCCATGCCGCGGGCGTGCGCTGCCTGGTGCCGACTCTGGCCAGGGCGGCGGCGGTCGTCGATGCGGACGGGTTGCTGGTGGAAGTGCATCCGTGCCCGGAGCAGGCTCTGAGTGATGGCAATCAGTCCCTGGATTTCAGCGAATTCCGCAACATGATGGACGATCTCCGGCCTTATTTATCGCTTCGAGAAGACGCGCGTTGTCCTCGGCCACAACTTCTGCGAGTCGGGGGGATCGACTAGTGCGGCAGGTTGCCATCGCTGTACTAGTGCTCGCCGGGATTGGTCTGGTGCCGAGGGAGCATGCGATGCCGTCCACCTCGAGCCCGCCAGAATTCCTGTACACCGTCGCCAAGCGCTACGAGCAGCTCGCCTGGATAAAAGGCGGAGAGAGATTCCCTTCGGGAGCAACTGTCTTCACTCGCGATTCCAGCGGTCGACACGCTTTGATCACAAACTTTGCGGCATCGGCGGATCCGGCGATTTCCTTTGATGGAAAGACCGTGCTCTTTACTGGAAAACACACCGCCCAGGATCGCTGGCAGATATGGGAAGTCGCGCTGGCGGGTGGCGACGCGCGAGCCATTACGAACTGCGCCGACGATTGCATTCGTCCTTTCTATCTCCCGGAAAACCGCGTCGTGTACGCCGAGAGAGCGAATGGGCGGTTTGTGATTCAGACCGTCGACCTGGCCGGGGGCAATCCGCTGGCGCTAACCTACGGGCCCGCGAATTCACTGCCGTCTGATGTGCTGCGCGACGGCCGGGTGCTGTTCGAATCGGCGTACGGAGATACGGAGACGCCGGAACTCTACACCGTGTATTCGGACGGGAGCGGAGTCGAGTCTTACCGCTGCGATCACGGCAAGGCCAGATTCGGGGGGAAACAACTCGGCTCCGGCGACGTTGTATTTGCCCGCGACCATGGCCTGGGACGATTTACGTCCGCGCTCGCGAAGGAAATGGGCATAGAGGCCCCCACCGGGGACTATGCAGGCGATCTTGCTGAAACGGTCGCGGGCGAATGGTTGCTCCCCTGGCGGCCGCGTGCAGACAGCGACTTCCAGTTGATGTGGTGGACAGCAGGCCAGAAAACCCTGCGGCCGGCGGTCCAAGAACCGGGCAGCAATAGTATCGAGCCTGTCTTGATTGCGGAACGGCCCCTGCCGAAACGGCATCCGTCGGGACTGCATGACTGGCAGGTTGGCAACCTGCTCTGCCTGAATGCGTACACCTCGAAATCCAAGTTTGCTGAGGATTCGATTCATTCGGTCCGGCTCTACACACGGGCTGCTGATGGCAAAGTCCAGCTTCTCGGCGCGTCGCCGGTTGAGTCCGACGGGTCGTTCTTTGTCCAGGTGCCCGGGGACCAACCTCTGCAGATCGAACTTCTCGATGCTTCCGGCAAAACGTTAAAACGCGAAGCCGGGTGGTTCTGGATGCGACGGGGCGAGCAGCGAGTTTGCGTCGGATGTCACGCCGGGCCGGAAAGCGCGCCGGAAAATGCAGTCCCGATGGTACTGCTGAAGTCCACCACGCCGGCGGATATGACTCACCCGACCAGCGCTACTTCTGTGGGAGGGCACTGAGATGATCGGGCGCACGGTAGGTCTTCTGATCCTCTCCAGTTCCCTGCTCGCGCAGGCGCCGCCAGCGACTGCTCCGAGCACGATCCGATTCGAGGACGCGACCAAGCAGTCTGGAATCGACTTCATTCACAGCTTCGGTTCGCAAAAGCTGGGATCGCTGCTGGAGAGCACCGGCGCGGGTTGCGTCTGGTTTGATTACAACAACGATGGCCTTCCCGATTTGTACGTGGCCAGCGGCAAGCCCCTCGAAGGAGACATTCATCCGTATCCTCTGAAACGACCGCCCGCAACGGCGCCTCACAACCATCTTTATAAGAACAACGGCAACGGAACATTCACAGATGTCACTGACACGGCTGGCGTCGCTGCAAATATCTACGGCATGGCCGTGATTGCCGCGGATTTCGACAATGACGGATTTGTCGACCTGTTCGTTACCGGGTACGGCCGGGCCATTCTCTACCGCAACAAGGGAAATGGGACGTTCGAAGATGTCACAGCGAAGGCAGGCATCAACGTGGACGGCTGGTCGATCAGTTCGGCCTGGCTCGACTACGACCGCGACGGCTGCGTCGATCTGTTTGTCGGGCGCTATGTAAAGTTCGACCCGGCCTACCGCAACTTCTACGCCGCCGACAATTATCCCGGGCCGCTCGACTACGAAGCCGATACGAACCGCCTCTATCGCAATAACTGCAACGGCACGTTTAGCGATGTCACGGACAAGTCCGGAATTGGCGCATTCAAGGGCCGGACGATGGGCGTGACGGCAGCCGACTTCGATGGTGACGGCTTCCCCGACATCTACGTTGCCAACGACAAGACCGAGAATTTCTTCTTCCGCAACAAGCATGACGGCACCTTCGAAGAGATCGCGGCCGATATGGGTGTCGCCTACGGACAGAACGGCGAGAGCACGTCAGCCATGGGTCCGGTGCTGGCAGACATCGACGGCGACGGCCGGGTCGATCTCTGGGTGACCGACTCCAAGTACAACCGCCTGATGCGGAACGCGGGGAAGAACGGATTCGAGGACCTCGGCGCCAGTTCGGGAATCTCGCAGGCAACCGCTCAATACGCGAGCTGGGGGTCGGGCGTCTACGACTTCGATAACGATGGCTGGCTCGATGTCCTGATCTTCCACGGCGGGCTCATCCAGATGGTGCCGCAGGAACAGTCGTTGTTTCGCGGGCTCGGTGGCGGCAAGTTTGCAGATGTGTCGCGCGAGGCCGGGCCGGTTCTCGACGTAAAGACGGTCTCGCGTGGCGCCTGCTTCGGTGACTACGATAACGACGGCAAGATCGATGCCTTCGTCATCAATCTGGGCGCACCGGGCACGCTGCTGCACAACGTCAGTTCAAATAGCAGCCACTGGCTCACCCTGAATCTGAAGGGCAAGAAAAGTAATCGCGACGGCATCGGCGCTCGCATGGAATTGGTCGCCGGGGGACGCACACAAATTTCCGAGCGCATCGCCGGTTCCGGCTATCTCTCGCAGAACGACGGTCGCGTTCATTTCGGTCTGGGCACCGCCACCAAGGCCGACAAGCTGACCATTCACTGGCCCAGCGGAAAAGAACAGGTTCTGGAAAACCTGCCGGTCGATCGGGTCATGACCGTGGAGGAACCCTAGGTGCGGCGGCCAAGGAACATCACGCAAAGGTTGGGTTTGGCAGCGAAAGTCGTCCCCGTTGTTGCCCTGATCTTCGCCATCGTAGCAGCCACGCCCGCTCCCAAGCAGACTGAAGCACAGGCGCAAGAGCGCTATGTATCTCCACTCGAAATGGCTCTTTCGAGAGATGGGCATCGGATGTTCGTAGTATGCGAAGGCACGGATGAAATACGTATCGTCGATACGAAATCCGCGCAGGTTGTGGCCAGTGTGCCCGTCGGCCACCAGCCCCGAGGACTCGTGCTATCACCAGATGGCCGCCTTGTGTACGTAACGAATTCCTGGAACGACACCGTCTCCGTCATCGACGCTGCCGCTCTGAAAGTCATCCAGACGCTGGCGACGGGCGCCGAGCCCACGGGGATTGTCACCGACCGAGCCGGGCAGACCTTATATGTTGCCAACCGCCTCGGCAACGATATCTCCGTCATTGATCTGAAAACAGGGCAGGAGACGAAACGCCTCCTGGCGGGACGCGGGGCGAGCTACCTGGAACTGTCGGCGGACGGCAGGTGGATCTACTGCACACATATCTATCCGAACCCTCGCGCCCACCGGACAGCGCCTCAATCAGAAATAACGGTCATCGACACCGCGCGGCAGGTCGTGGTTGAGCGCAAGACCCTGCATAACGTCGCCGGCGTATTTCACCTTGCATCCTCGGCAGACGGCCGCCTGACGGCGGTTGCGCAGCTTCGTCCCAAGAACCTGATCCCGCTCGCGCAAGTGGAGCACGGCGCCGTCTTCGGTGATTCGCTCACGCTCTTTGGCGCGGATGTTGGAGAACCGGTTCAAGTCCCGCTCGACGAACTCGATCGTTACTACGCGCTGCCGTGGGGCGTCGCCATCACGCCGGACAAGTCGAAGATGTTCATTACGACTGCCGGTTCGCAAAGTGTGACTGCAATTGATGTGCAGAAGCTGATCCGAACCGTGCGCACCCGCCCGCAGCCTTTCGCCAACGACCTGTCGGCATCGGCGGAGTACGTTGTCGCAAGAATCCCGGTGGGGCGAAATCCGCGCGGCGTGCTGTTGTCGCATGACGGCAAGCAGCTCTACGTCGCCAACCGCCTCGATGACAACATTTCGGTCCTTGATACCGGCAGTAACAAGGTCGTTTCGACCATCGACCTCGGCGGACCGAAGACGGTCAACGCTGTGCGGCGTGGCGAGCGTCTCTTCTTTAATGCCGACTTTGCCTTTCAGGGAGCGTTTGGCTGCTCGAACTGCCACATCGACGCTACCGTCGACGGCCTGCAGTGGGACCTCGAACCCGATGGCTTCGGCAAAGACATCGTCGACAACCGCCTGCTTGAAAATCTGGCCGGCACTGAGCCTTTCAAATGGAACGGCGGCAATCCCAACATGCCCACCGAGTGCGGGCCGCGCACGGAAAAGTATTTCTTCCGCTCACAGAGCTTCAATGATCAGGAACTGACCGATCTCGTGACATTCGTCTACGCGCTTCCCTATCGCCCAAATCGTAACCGGCTTCCCAACGGGGATCTGACTCCGGCGCAAGAGCGCGGTAAAGCGATCTTCGAGCGAACCAAGTCCCGGGACGGCAAGGCTATTCCTGAAACAAAGCAGTGCGGCTATTGCCACAGCGGGCCCAAGTACACGAACCAGCATTCCTTTGATGTCGGCACCGGTAGACCGACCGACCGCTCGCCACTGATCGATGTGCCGCAACTTCCCAACGTTGCCGATTCCGCGCCTTACCTGCACGACGGTTCGGCACGGTCGCTCGAAGAAATCTGGACCATCTACAACCCGAAAGACCAGCACGGCGTGACCAACGATCTCAAGAAAGACGAACTGAACGATCTCATCGAGTACCTGAAAACGTTATGAAAACGAGAATCTGGCTTGCGATCCTGGCTGTGTTGACCGCGATCTCGTTGGGCGCGGCGCAGGACATGCCCCGCTTCCGCTGGCAGAACTTCACCACCGCCAATGGCCTGCCCAACAACCACGTGTACTGCGTGCTCGTTGATGGCGACCGCATCTGGGCAGGAACGGACAATGGCCTGGGCCTTCTGGAAAACGGCAAGTGGAAGATCTACCGCCCGAAAGATGGTCTCGCTCACCAGGCCGTGCTCTCGCTCGCCCTCGACAAGCGATCCGGCGACCTCTGGGCCGGCACCATGGGCGGCCTGAGCCGCGTTTCCGCCGGGCGCATTGATACCTTCACGCAACTGAACTCGGGTCTGAGCAACGACATCGTGTATGGAGTCGGCGTGCGCGGCGACTTCGTCTGGACCGCGACTGCCGCGGGTGCCAGCCGTCTGAACACTCGTACCGGCCACTGGGACCTGTTCAATGAGCGCAACACTCCCATGTTTGAGATTTGGACCTACGCCGTCAGCCCAGGCGAAGACAAGGTCTACTACGCGGTGTGGGGCGGAGGTGTGCTCGAATACGACGTCGCCACCGAACACTGGAAAAACTACGACGATCCTGACGGCGAGACCGAGATGGTTCTCATGAAGGACCAGGGCCTCATCCACGAGATCACGACTTCGGTCAGCTACGTTGACAAGATTCTCTGGGTCGCCACCTATTTCGGGGCCAGCCGCTACGACGGACGCTACTGGCACAACTTCCTCACAATTGATAGCGGTCTGCCCAGCAACTTCCTGAGCCAGATCAAAGGCATTGACGCCAATCGCGCGTGGTTCTCCACGGACAAAGGTCTGGCATACTTCGACGGCACGAATTGGGCCATCTACCGTCCCGCGCTCGACACCCACAAGCCAGAGATGCTGGTCCGTGACACCGAAGGCAAGAAAGAAACAAGAATTCCTGTCGACAGCGCTCCAGCTCACAACTACATCCTGGGCGTGGATTTTCAGGGTGAAGACCTATGGGTCGCCACCGCAGAAGGCCTGAGCCACGGGATTCGTCAGCAGAATACGGCTGCCTCACTTCACTCGGCAGTGGGGGACAAGAGTGTGCGCCCTACAATTCTGTATCACTAAGGAGTCATGGTATGAATGTCGCAGAAATCCTCACCGAAATCGCCACCGGCCCGGTCACCAAGCGGGCCATCACCAACCACCGGGTCTTGAACGAAGCCTATGACTACGGCAGCGCCTTCTCGCGCGGCATGCGAATTGATCTCAACGGGCTCACCATCCTGCTGATCTCCGGCACCGCCAGCATCGACGAAGCTGGCAAAACGGTGCATGTCGGGGATTTGCGGGCGCAACTTCGCCGGACGTTCGAGAACATCAGCGGGTTGCTTGCGTCCGAAGGCGCCACCTGGCACGACATTGTGCGCACCACGTGCTATCTGCGCGACATCGAACGCGACTACAAGGAGTTCAACGAAGAGCGCGCCACTTTCTACAAAGAGCAGGGACTGGATCCCCTACCGGCCTCCACGGGCATTCAGGCCATCCTTTGTCGTCCCGATCTGCTGATTGAAATTGAAGCGATTGCCATGTTCCGCCGGGAATCGCCCACGGAGTAGCGCCATGCGCCGCGTACTTGTGCTTCTGATCGCTGCTGCCTGCGTGTCGCTCGCAGAGGGGCAAACGTCGTTTTCGTGTTCGTGCGGGGCTCATCCCCCGGGTCCGCCTCCGAATCGAACCTTGAAACCGTACGCGGCTGCGCCAGAAGACCTGCGTCCGTTCTCGAAGTTCGCGACTCCTTATTACGAGCACTATCAGAACCTGGTCGAGTACAACGGCGCGGCGCGCGACATTCCCGACGGCAATCTCAACGAGCTTTCCGAGATTCGCATCGGATTTTTGGCGCCGCTCTACGACCATCCCGAGCAGGCGCTCGGCAAGCGGATGTTGAATGGTGCGCAGATGGCGATCGACGACCGCAATGCTGCCGGAGGGTATTGCGGCAAGCCTTTCCGCCTGGTCATCCACAACGACTACGACAACTGGCAGACGAACAGTCCCGCAGCCGCAGGCGTTTCAAAAGACTCGGCGATCTGGGGCTCGGCTTCGAACGATGCCGTCCGCATGATCTATGACGACAAGGTCTGGGCCATGTTTGGTTCGATCAGCGCAGAGTCCACGCACATCGCGCTACGGCTCAGCCTGAAAGCGGAAACGCCCATCGTCAACAGCGCCTCGACCGACCCGACGATCCCGGAAACGATCATTCCCTGGTACTTCACCGATATTCAGGACGACCGCGTGCAGGGCTATACGCTCGCGCGTCATATCTATACGGAGTTGGGTCTGAAGCGGGTCGCGCTTCTGCGCGTGAACGACCGCTACGGTCGTTTCGGTGTGATGAAGTTCCGCGACGCATCGCGACGGCTCGGCCACCCGGTTGTCATCGAACAGAAATTTCGGCCCGGCGATACCGACTTCCGCCACCAACTGCGCGTGATCCAGGACTCGCGTGTGGACGCGATTGTCCTGTGGACCGATGTTGCTTACACAGCCGGGATCCTGCAGCAGATGCAGGAACTCGGGATGAAGCAGCGCGTGTTCGGCAGCCACCGCACCATCGGCGACGAACTCATCCAGCTCGCGGGATCAGCAGCCGAAGGCTTCGAGGCTCTATACCCGTACGACCCGACTCGCGCCGACCCCCGATGGCTCGACTTCAACGCCCGCTACGAGGCGCGCTTCCACGAAAAACCTGATCACTTTGCCTCGCTCGCTTACGACGCCATGCAGGTGCTGCTCAACGCCATTTGCCGGGCTGGACTAAATCGTGGCCGAATTCGCGACGCGCTCACCGGTGTAACAGACTACAAAGGTGTGACCGGCGATATGGTGTTCGATCCCAACTGCAAGAACATTGCGCCGATGTACCTGGGGCGCGTGCACAACGGAACGATCGAATATCGCCGGATCACGATGGAGAAAGAGTACGCTCGCGTAGGCGAAGACGGAGTCCGGTACGCTGGACCCTCGCTGCCCGATACACACGCCAGCGCGGTGGCGATCGGCGTATTCGGACCGCAGGCGGATGAAGTTGTCCGGTCACCTGAAATCGTGCGGTTGCTGGAGCAGTTCAACAGCAAAGGCCAACCGCTCTCGCTGGTCGCGATTCCTTCGCAACTTTCCTGGGGCAAAGCGTCCGATGAACTTGTGAAAGCTGTTTATGATCGCCACGTGCTGGCTCTGCTCGCGCTCGATCGTCCTTCGAGTCACCTGGCCGAACAGATTGCGGTGAAGTCATTCGTGCCGGTGATTGCCCTCTCGTCAGACCGGGCTCTCACTACGACGAATATTCCCTGGATCTTCCGGTTGCCAGAAAATACGTCCGTGGAGCAGGCGCTGCGCTCCCTGGCAGACGCGATCGGCCGTGCTGGTCCGAACCGCGGCAAGATTCGGGATGTGTTGTCGTCGGGAGCGCCAGTGGCGGGAATCAGCTTTCAGAACACCGGCGACGTGCGTTATTGAATTGGTGCGTGCGTAGCCGGTTACTTGGGCAAGGCGAAGGCCACATACGTGCCACCTGATTTTGATCGAGCATCCTTGCCGCCGCCCGCGGCGATCACCACGAACTGCCGTCCCTCTGCTTCATAGGTAATGGGAGTGGCGTTTCCGGCAAAAGGGAGCGTCGTTTCCCACAACAGCTCTCCCGTGGACTTGTCGAAGGCGCGGAACTTCTTGTCGTAGTTGGTCGCGCCGATAAACAAGAGACCGCCGGCCGTCACGATCGGTCCGCCGTAGTTCTCCGTGCCGGTGTTCTTCATGCCGCGCGCGGCAAGTTCAGGGTACTCCCCAAACGGAATCTTCCACGCATACTCGCCCGTATTCAAGTTGATCGCATTCAGCGTGCCCCACGGCGGAGCAACGGCGGGATAGCCGTCTGGATCCAGAAATCTTGTATAGCCCAGGAAGCGATAGCGCATCAAGGAAGCTGTGGAATCAATCGAAAGGGACTCCTTGCTTTCTCCTCTGGTGAGGTAGTCCATCAAGGCCTCAACCTGCGCGGTCGATAGGCCTGGAAATGCCGGCATCCGCCCCCTTCCCTTTTCAATCACGGCGGCGATGCTGTCGCGACCAAGGCGCTTCCCAACACCCTTCAACGATGGGAACGTGGGCGGCGAGCCAGCCATGTCATCACGATGGCAGATGGCGCATTGATTCTGGTAGAGGCCACGTCCGCCGGACTGACGCCCTGTATTCTCCGTCAACTGCGCGTACCAGGCGATGTCGTTCGAATTCACATACAGCAATCCCGTCTCAGGATCGAAAGCGGAGCCGCCCCACTCGGCCCCGCCATCGAATCCCGGAAAGATCACCGTTTCCTGCTTTGTACTGAGTGGCACAAATTGGCCTTCACTGCGGAGCGTGCGAAACTTCGCGAGCGCCCACTGGTGAGCTTCCGGAGTGCGATTGGTCAGCAAGTCCTCGGTCAGATTCTGGCGTGCATAGGGCGCAGGTTTTGATGGAAGAGGTTGCTCGGCGGCCGCAGATTCGCCAGGCACATCGCTCTTCGGGTAGGCGTGGTACGCGATGGGGAACAGCGGCTTGCCATCCGCCCGATCGAAAAGATAGACAAACCCCTGCTTGCTGGTTTGGGTCACCGCAGCAACGTTTCTTCCCTCGCGTTTAACGGTCACGAGAACGGGTGGCGCGGGGAAATCGCGATCCCAGAGGTCGTGCCGAACACCCTGGAAATGCCAGATGCGCTCGCCGGTCTCGGCGTTCAGCGCGATCAGGCAGTTGGCGAAGAGGTTGTCACCGACGCGATCGCCGCCGTAGAAGTCGAACGCTGCCGAGCCGGTCGGAACGTATAGGACGCCAGTCTTCGGATCAAGCGCCATGCCGGCCCAGTTGTTGGCGGACCCGCTGGTCTTCCATGCATCTTTTGGCCACGTGTCATAGCCGAATTCGCCAGGATGCGGAATCGTGTGGAAGCTCCAACGCAGTTTGCCGGTGTGAACGTCGTACGCGCGAATGTCTCCCGATGGAGCGGGAAGCGTTTCGGGCTCTCGTCCTCCGACGAGCAGCAGGTCTTTGTAGACAAGCGGTGGGCTCGTGAGTGAGATGGAGGCGCTGGCGGGATCGCGGCCAAGGTTCTCCCGGAGATCGATTCGTCCATGATCGCCATAGCCCGCAACGGGCTGTCCGGTATCGGCATTCAGTTCGTAAACGAAATTCATCACGCCGACGACAACACGACGATCCTCGCCGTTTTCCCAATAGGCCAGCCCGCGGTCGGGCTGCGTGCCGGCGATCCCGGAGTCAAACTTCCACTTCAGCATGCCGGTAGCCGCGTCGAGGGCAAACACCTTCTGCGACGGCGAGATGCCAAAGAGCGTGCCATGGACGACAATCGGACTGGTTTGCAGGCCTCCGGTTTCTCCTGTGTCGAACGTCCAGGCGACCCGCAGCTGCCTGACATTCGATCGATTGATCTGCGTGAGAGACGAATAGTGGCCGCCACCCGGTGCTCCGCCGTACACCGGCCAGTCCCGGTCTCGGGAACATGAGGTCAGGGCGAGTGTGGCAATTGCGACTGAGCCCAGCAACGCAACCTCGACGAGAAACGTCACGACCTCGCCAGCGGATGAACTGATGGGTTGTCTTCGCACGATGCTCGCGTTTGTACGCGACTGGCCACAGTGCGGTCAAGATGAATCTCCGAAGATCAGGAGCCGCACTAGCAACGAAGGATCAGGTCAAACGCGCTGGCAAAAGCCGCGCGCTGTCAGGATCGTTCTTTTGAGCTTGGCTCTCCGTCTGACTACATGCCTCTGTACATCATGGTGGCACTCCTGGATTCGCCGGGTTGAAACCCATCCACGTAAGCCAGAACGAGCGAGCCATCAATCCCGAGCAGCGGCCCGCCGGGCGAGTTAAAGGCAAACGCACATGGGTTAGGACCGTGAGGAGTGTTTTGAGCAAATCCGTTGAAGTAACTGAACAACGGCTTGTCCACGTTCTGCAAGGCCAGGCCGGCGCCGTCAATGGCGCCGGTCGTCGACTTCCATCCAAAGGCGCTTTGGGCCGTGGCATCGACGTTGCCGATCTTCAGGTTGGCAGAATCGTCGGGATCGTAATTGCCGTAGCGAACCAAGTAGGCAACCAGCCGGACGCTTGTGTTGTTCTTCAGGGTCATGGAGATCTTTGCCGCTGGCGTTTTGAGATCCAGAGTGATGGTTTGTGTCAGCGTCCAAACGTCATCGGAGGTTGTACGGGAAATCTCGACTGCCGTTTTGGTTTGACTTATCAGTACCGGAGCTTTCCAGTTCCCGCTGTTACCATCGGTACCATAGTCCCAGTACGCGGTTGCCGGACTCTCGGTGCAGATCCCGTACCCTTCTCCCAGAGCGAGCATCGCGTGGGTATTGTTGTGGACATCTGCGGTCCCCAACACAGCGATGGTGCCGGTCGTGGTCAGGCAATAATTGAGATAGTTACGCTTCTTGTTATTAACCACGAATTGATACGTACAGCTCGCCGGTGGCGAGGAAGCCATGCTTCCCACGCTCTTTGCGCCCACCGGGCCTTGCTGACTGATGGCGAGAGGCATCGAGGCGCCGGCAACCAGAAACAGCAAGCAGATACCTGAAGTGTGCTTCATAGCTGACCTCCAAATCGTGTCTTGGGATGCGAACTCCTACAGCCCCCGGGTAGACCATGGTGGCAGTTTTTGTTTTCTTCGCCGGCACCGTGTCGACCTTGGCCAGCACAAGGGATCCATGCCCACTTGCGAGGATGACCGGGTAAGGATCGTATTTTTCACGGCAGCCTCCCTGCTCGCCTAGAGCCCTTTGTAGATCACGGTTGCGGTCTTGGTTTTCTTGGCGCCGACGTTGTCCACGTACGCGAGGGCGATCGACCCGTCGATGTTCGTCAGCGGTGTTCCCGAGGAATCGCCGGCAAAGTTGCACGGATTGGGCGGGAACGAGATGTCGCGCGCAAAGCCCTGGAGATACCCAAATTGCGGATTCCCAACGTTGCGCAGCTCCAGGCCGTACCCGTTATTCGCGCCAAAGGGAACACTCGCGTTCCATCCGAATGTGCCGTCGGTGGTTGCGCTGAAGTTGTTCCGGTCGCCGTCCGTATCGACGTCGGCATAGCGAACCAGGTAGACAACATGCGGCGCTGCCGTGTTGTTCTTGAGTGCCATCACCACCTTGATTGACGGCGTGACCGGGTCCTGGGTGATCGTCTGGGTTAGCGTCCATGTGCCGTCCGCGGTGGTTCGGGCGATCTTGACGCTCTTTGACGTCTGGCTCACCAGGGTGGGGTTTCCCCAGTTCCCACTGTTTCCGTTGGCAGCCCAGTCCCAGTAGGAAGCAACCGGGTTTTCGTTGCAGAGGCCGTAGCCTTCTGAGCCGAAAATGCTCTGGTGGCCCGCAGGAGTCGTAAGTTGAGAAATGTTCCCGTTCACAGTCACGCAATAGTTCAGATAGGTGTTGTTGGCGCCGGACGTAAACGTGTAGGCACAGACGGCGGTGTCGGGCGACATTTTCTGGGCGTGGCCCAGGCCAGCACAAAAGATCAGTCCGACGAACAGTTGGATTGCAGCTAATTTATGCATCATGATCTCTCCTAAACGAATTGGGCTTGCACGATTGCTTCAACACGCAAACGAAGTTCCCGGAATATGTCCACTCTGGGAAAACCGTCTGCCAACACAAAACGGCTCTACTGGTATAAACGGAAGCGGAGGACAAAACACGACAAAATGATTCAGGAAAGGACGACATTCCGCCCAGGGAGTCTGTCGGCAATTGAGTCATGGCTGGGAGGGCCCCAGGCTGTCAGCCACGAATGGCTGGCAAACTGAGCGGTGTGACCAAGAAGAAAAAATCCCAGGGTCTAAGGAAGTCGTGATTGAGCGAGATTAGCTGCCGAGGTACTCGAAACAAGATCCGGCTGTGCCGCTCACGGAAGCCTGGCCGCTTCCAGTTGACGGCGAACGAAGGCGTTTCCGGGCAGGTTCCGGTCCCAATTTTGCCAAAGCTCCAGCCGCCGCCCAGCCATGCCGTCCGCCTTAGTTACGTCGCCCGTACGGCGGTAGAGACTGTCGAGCGACCGATAAAGGCCGGACAGCTTTGTGGCATCCCGGAGATCGTTTGCCGGATCGGGGTTGGTAGCCATGACTTTCTGGAGCAGTTCCTCATAGATCGCGACCGCCCGCCGCAGATCACCCTCATCGGCGTCAAAATCCGCCAGCGCACGGAGCGCAACGAACACACCGCTGCTGGTGCTGATGCGCTGGGCCGGGTAATCCCCGGCTTTGTTGAAGGTCGCCAGGGCCGTTTCGATCCGCAGCCTGGCCTCGGAGCTGCGATGCAGAGAGCGCAGGGGATACGACGACAAGGCCATCAGCTCAGCACGATCGCTCAGAGCAGCAACGTTACTCTGAACCTCGGTGAGCCGATGAATGCCCATGTCATAGAGTTCCAGCGCCCGCTGCGCGTCCGTTTCGCGCAAGATGTTCGCAAGGTTCCCGGCAGTGGATGCTACCCTTGACCGGGAGGTGTAGTCGCCCGGGTTTTTTCGTGCAGCCTCTTCCGCTATGTCCACTGCTTTCTGAAGAGGCTCCTCCGCTTCTTCCGGACGCCCGAGATTGACACCATCGGCTTCACCCAGCAGCATGCCCTGCCAATAGAGCACCCCATGCAAAGTAAGCATCCGGACCATTTCGTCCCGTCCATGGGGTTTCTCGGCAATCGCACGCGCCTCGCGGATGGCGTCCAGCGCCGCCTCCAGGTCACCCTGGTCGCGGAGCACGGTTGCGAGCATGGCCAAGGAGGCGCCGAGGTAGGGGCTGCCTCCGCGAACCGTCCGTTGAAGCTCTACCGCCTTCCTCGCATAAAGAACGGCATCACTCCGCCGATGCAGACCGCGGTAGGCCAGGCTCACATTGCCATAGAATGAAGCCGCGTTCATCTGCTCGTCTTCCGTGACCCGGCTTTGAGCCAGGAAATCGTCAAGTTGTTTTGTGGTTTTCTGAGCGAAGGCGAGCGTGTCATCACGCCGCTGCTCGTCATTGGCGAGGACCATACGCGCGTGGGCAATGCGTGCCGAAGTGTACAGCGCCCTTCTGTTGCCAGGGCGTGAGGCCAGCACCATCTCGGCCAGACCATCGGCCTTCTTCAAAGTCTGTTCGGCCTGTTCAAAATGACCGAGACTCTGCTCGGTCGGCACTCCCTGAATAGAAGCGACGCGCTCCAGACCCTCGGCCACTTCTTCAGCGAGATCCAAATCCTGCGGGGCATCTGCCGCGAGTCGTTCCAGGTACTCGAGCGAGGCGTTAACCAGCTGTTCGCGAGCCTCAGTAGTGCCAGGGACACCTCGAATCTCCTCGTCGAGGGCAAAAACCTTGTTGGACAATCGACGGAGTTGGTCGAACCGCCGTTGGGCAATGACGCGTTCGCGGTTCACTTCGAACAGACCCGCAGAGAGGCCGACGATGACCAGCACAGTTGCCGCGACCGGGACCCGGTGTCGCCGGAGAAACTTGCTCGCCCGATACGCGACCGTATCCGGCCGCGCGCTAATCGGCTCGTGCTTGAGGTACCGGGCAATATCGTCGGCAAAGGCGGTCACCGAGGAATAGCGCTCCTGCGGATTCTTCTTCAGCGCTTTGGCCACGATGGTGTCGATATCCCCGCGAAGCAAGCGGCGCAGTTTGTCGGGAGTGGCGGTGCGGCGCGCGGCATTGGCCGTGGTTGTCTCTCCATCCGCCTTACTGGAAGTCACGATGTCGGACAACCGCCGCGGCTCCGTGTCGACGATCGCCTTCACCAGGTCGGCCGGTGAATGCGGGCCGTCGCCGGCAGGATGCTGCCCTGTCAGCAACACATAAAGCAGCACACCCAGGGCATACACATCGGTGGCGGTCGTGACCGGCGCTCCCGTCACTTGCTCCGGAGCTGCGTACTCCGGTGTCATCGCCCGGCCGCCCTGCACTGTCAGTAGAGTCGCCTCTCCCTCCTGGCCTTCGCCCTCGAGCAGCTTGGCGATGCCGAAGTCGAGCAACTTGACTTGATTGTCTTTGCTGACCAGTACGTTGGAGGGCTTAAGATCGCGATGCACGATCAGGTTGGCGTGGGCATGCGCGACCGCTCCTGCGACGTCGAGGAAAAGCCGAAGCCGCGCTTCTACCTCGAGCCGGTGGTCGTCACAGTAACGGTCAATATGGTCGCCTTCAACATACTCGAGCACGAGATACGGAGGACCGCTGGGCGATACACCTGCGTCCACCAGTTCCGCGATGTGAGGATGGGCGAGCCGTCCCAGAATGCGGCCTTCGCGCTTGAAGCGTTCTTCACCTCCCTGCCCGAGCAGCGCGATGTTGAGGAACTTGACCGCCACGCGCCGGTCAAAGCGACCGTCGCTGCGTTCAGCCAGCCAGACACTTCCCATCCCGCCCTGACCGATTTGGGAGAGCAGGGTGTAGGCGCCAATCGTCTGACCCGCCAGTCCAGGACCATTGGTGGGCGCCGCCGGACTATTTTCCAGGAAGCCTTCTTGCGACAGTCGCTCGTGCTCGTCGAGCAGCGATGCCAGTTGGGCAGCGAGCGTGGAATCGCGTTCGCGAATTGAGGCCAGCCACCCGGCACGTTCGCGATCACCCATTTCGAGCGCTTGCTCGAGATAGGGACCCAGGATCCGCCATTGCTCGGGACTGAATGTGGACATCTGCCCCTCAGAGCGGCAAATCGGAGCGAATCTTCCGATGCAGATAAATGCGCGCCCGCTCCCAGTTTCGCTGCACCGTGCGCTCCGATACGCCGCGCATGGCGGCGATCTCACCGAATGAAAAGCCGCAGAAGAACTTCAGGTCGACGATCTCAGCCAGCGCCGGCTCCACGTTACCCAGTTCGTCCAAGGCTTCACTGATTCCGGCCAGTTCGCGATGGTCGATCGAGTTCTCCATGGCCTCGGTGTCGAGCGACGTGATCTCAAACAGCCCGCCGCGTTTCTGTGCGTGCCGCTCCCGCGCATGGTCAATAATCAGCCTCCGCATGACCCGCGCCGCATAACCCATGAATCGAGGCTGGTCGGGAAACGACGGATCCCCCCTGGCCGACATCGCCAGATACGCTTCATGAAGCAAAGTAGTAGCGCTGAGACTTACCGGGCCCCCGCGGCGCGCGAGTTCACGCTTGGCCATCCGGTGTAACTCGGAATAGAGCGCCCCAAACAGTGCTTCCGCGGCGGCCCCATCGCCTCGTTCTGCCGCCCCAATCAGATACGAAATGGTGGGTTCCACAGGGCCTCAAAGCTTGTTTTCCAAACTGGCGGACAAGCGTCTCGCATTCGAACCCGATAGTCAAGACGGAAGCCAGCGGGATCGTGTGAAGCAGCGCCCAAACGCTCCGCATCCGGCGGGGATAAAATAAAGGGATGTACCACTACAATCCCTCGACCGCCCTTGAAGAGCTGACCGAAGACTCGACCCTACCCAATCCTGTGCATGTTCGTGACATGCTGCTGCGCCATAAGCTGTCGCCCGACCAGTCGCTGGAACTGAACCGGATGTTCGTCGAATACCAGAAATTCTTCGGTGAGACGCAGAAGCTGGGGAAGGAAATTCTGAAGCGGCTGGCGGCGTAAGTCCGCGCCTCGTGCCTTCCAGCGTCGTTCAGGGCGATGGCGACGGCCTGCGGCTCCCCCGCCTGCGATCATTTACAATCGAGAATTCTCCGTCCTTCGAGAACATATCTATGCACCGCTGGTCTGAACTCTTTATTCCTACCCTTCGCGAAGCCCCGGCTGACGCCGAAGTCGCGAGCCACAAACTCCTCGTGCGCGCTGCTTATATCCGGCAGCTGGGCGCGGGCATTTACTCGTTCCTTTTCCTGGGCAATCGGGCAACTCAGAAGATCATGGCGATCGTTCGCGAGGAAATGAACAAGATCGGCCAGGAGTTCTACCTGCCCACGCTGCATCCCCGCGATCTCTGGGAAGAGAGCGGCCGCTGGACGGTCATGGGCGACAACATGTTCCGCCTCAAGGACCGCAAGGGCGCCGACTTGTGCCTGGGCATGACGCATGAAGAGGTCATGACCGACATTGCCCGCAAGGAACTGCGCAGCTACAAGCAGCTGCCGCAGATCTGGTATCAGATTCAGACCAAGTTTCGTGACGAGCCTCGCCCCAAGGCAGGTCTGCTGCGCGTGCGCCAGTTCATCATGAAAGATGCGTACTCCTTCGACATCGACGCCGCCGGCCTGGATGTTTCCTATCTCAAGAACTACGACGCCTACTGCCGCATCTTCGATCGCTGCGGGCTCAAGTATGTAGTAGTCGAAGCGCACTCGGGCGCCATGGGCGGATCGCAGTCGCACGAGTTTATGGTCCGCACGCCGGCCGGCGAAGACCTGGTGGTGAGCTGCGAAAAATGCAACTACGCCGCTAACATGGAAAAAGCCACTTCGAAACTGGATGCAGTCGAAGATTTGAAGCCCGAAGGGGATGGGAAGCCGCTGCCGATCCACACGCCCGGAAAGGGCGCGATCGCCGACGTCGCGGAGTTTCTCAAGATCTCCCCCAAACAGGACATCAAGACCGTCGCCTACATGGCGCGCCAGACCAGCAAAGATGGCAAGGCTCTCGAACAGCCGATCGTGGCCTTCTTGCGGGGCGACCACTCGGTGAACGAGACCAAGTTGCTCACGCTCGTGAAGGCCGGCGAACTGCGCACCATGCAGACCGAAGAACTGGACAAGTACTTCCAGGGACCCGCCGGTTATATCGGACCGATCGGCCTTGTGGTGAAGCTAAAGGAACTGGTTGGTGTCTGGGAAACGAAACTGACGGGCGATCCGCGCGGCACGATTGTCGTGCTCGACGAAGCTTTGGTCGGGCGCACCAATATGATTTGCGGCGCCAACAAGCTCGACTATCACTTCAAGAACGTGACGCCGGGAAAGGACTTTCAGTACACCGTCGCCGCCGACATCCGCAGCGTGAATGCCGGGGACGACTGTCCCAACTGCGGCGCGTCGCTGCGCATCGACACCGCCGTCGAAATCGGACACATCTTCAAGCTCGGCTACAAGTATTCCGAGTCGATGGGCGCTCGCGTGCTCGACCGTAACGGCAAAGAGGTGGCGCCGATTATGGGCAGCTACGGGATCGGAATCGAGCGCATTCTGACCGCGGCAGTCGAGCAATCGAACGACGAAAACGGCTTTTGGTTGCCGCCTTCCATTGCACCGTTTCAGGTGGTGGTCGTGGCAACCAACACGACAGACGATAAGATTCGCAACACCGCCGAGCAGATCGCCCGCGACCTCGAGTCCGACGGGCACGATGTCGTGCTCGACGATCGCGACGAGCGCCCCGGCGTCAAGTTCAAAGACGCCGACTTGGTCGGCATCCCCTTTAGAATCAACGTCGGAAAGAAGGTTACCGAAGATACTGTGGAAGTCGTTCAGCGCTCGACTCGGCAATCCACCGACGTTAAGATTTCTGCCATAAGGGAGTATTTCCAAGGGCTGTTGCCCGCCCGCCGCTAACCATTCGCGGCCCCAGGCGGGACAAGCCGAATTACCGCTATGGGAACCGTCAAAGCGATCTTAGGGGTGCTCGTCATGGTGGCGGTCGCCATCATCGGGATCAAGGTGATTCCGCCGTATTTCTCGAACTACGAGTTTGAAGACTACATCAAGAACGAGGCTCTGCAATCCACCTACGGCACGCGCTCTGAAGATGACATTCGTAATTCGGTCATCAAGCATGCCCGCGAATACGACATTCAGCTTACCGACAAGCAAGTCCATGTCGCGCGCACTGGCAGCAGCGGCACCGGCACGCTTTCGATTGAAGCGGACTACACCGTTCCGGTCGAACTACCCGGCTACGTAACGACACTGGAATTTCACCCTTCCAGCAAGAATAAAGGGATGTTCTAGCCAGACCTGGCCTTTGCGGTTCTCCGGTGCAACGTTCCGCAACCGCATGCCGGCCTGCGTCCGAGTAGCCCTGAGCACGCCCGTCGCCGACTGCATTTATAATCTTCAATTCAGCTCCAAACTCCAGCCGTACAAGGCGAACCAGTGCTCGATTTTCTCGGCGACCTACGACGAACTCACATGTGCGGGGCCCTGCGCCCCTCTGACGCGGGCCAGAAAGCAGTTCTCATGGGATGGATGAACCGCCGCCGCGATCTCGGCAGCATCATTTTCGTGGATCTCCGCGATCGCACCGGAGTCACCCAGGTCGTCTTCAATCGCGAACTGAATGCCACCGTCCACGACAAGGCCGAACAACTGCGCAACGAGTACGTCATCGCTGTGATCGGCAAGGTCAAGCAGCGCGACGCCGACACCATCAATCCCAATATTCCCACCGGGCAGGTCGAACTGGTCGCCGAAGAACTGCGCATCCTCAACGTTTCCAAGCCCTTGCCGTTCCTGCCCAGCGACACCGATCTGGCCAACGAAGAGATGCGCCTGAAGTACCGCTATCTCGACCTGCGCCGCGACGCCATGCAGTTCAACATCGCGCTGCGCCACAAGGTCTCGCTGGCGATTCGCGACTACCTCGCCTCACAGGGTTTTTTCGAAATTGAAACGCCGTTCATGACGCGCTCCACGCCCGAAGGCGCGCGCGATTACCTCGTCCCCAGCCGCGTGCAGCCGGGAACGTTCTACGCCCTGCCGCAGTCGCCACAACTGTTCAAGCAGATCCTGATGATCTCCGGCTTCGACCGCTACTTCCAGATCGTGCGCTGCTTCCGCGACGAAGATCTGCGCGCCGACCGCCAGCCCGAGTTCACGCAGATCGATCTGGAGATGTCCTACCCGCAACCGGAGCGTGTTTGGGAAGTGGTGGAAGGCTTTTTGACCGCTGCCTTCAAGGCCGCCGGCCACGAGATCAAAACGCCCTTCGCCCGCATGGACTACGACGACGCCATCCGCCAGTACGGCGTCGACAAACCGGACCTTCGCTTGCCCGCGTTTGCCGAAGTCCGCGATTGCTTCGCGCCCGCCGACCTGGAACAGCTGGCGATCAACAAAGACTTGCCGGTGATTGCCATCCGCACGCCCAAAGTCGGCGAGCTGTCGCGAAAAGAACGCGACGACATCAAGCCGATGTTCGTCTCCAAGGGCGGTGCGCGCGTCTTCGAAGACTTCAAGCGCATCGAGAACAAATTTCCCGAGGCCGCCGCAAAAATCCGCCAGCAGACCGGCGCTGCACCCGAGGACCTGCTGGTGCTGGTTGTCGGCTCAGCACAATCGGGGAAAGACGATCATCCGGCGGGCAAGCGTAAAGTCACGCCGGCCGAGCTGGCGATCTATGCCTCGGCAGGCATCCTGCGCGTCGCGCTGGCGCAGAAATACGCCGACCGCCACGGAATCTTCAAGAAGTCCGGAGACCCGGCGAAAGACTACCGCTTCCTCTGGGTGACGAACTTCCCCATGTTCGAATACGACGAGAACGAGAAGCGCTGGGTCGCCGCGCACCATCCGTTCACCTCTCCGCACGAAGAAGACATGGACAAGCTCGAAACCGATCCGGCCATGGTGCGCGCCCTGGCCTACGACGTGGTACTGAACGGCACCGAGCTGGGCTCAGGTTCAATCCGTATTCACCGCCAGGACATCCAGAGCAAGATCTTCCACGCCCTCGGGATGACAAAAGAAGAGGCCGCCAGCCGCTTCGGATTTTTCCTCGAAGCGCTCGAGTACGGCACGCCTCCGCACGGAGGGATTGCGTTAGGACTCGACCGCATCGTGATGATCCTCGCCGGCGCCGACAGCCTCCGCGAAGTCATCCCTTTCCCCAAAACCGCCGCCGCCAAAGACCTGATGTGCGAAGCCCCGACGCCCGTAAGCGAAGGACAGTTGAGGGAACTGGGGATTGGGGTGGTGAAGAGACCGTGAATGATACGCAAATCGGCCAAGCTGTGTCCCAGGAACTTCTGCAACTGATCCGTGTACCCACGGCGCCCCCCATCCTTTACCACTACACAACTGCGGCAGGTCTCCTTGGCATATTAAAGAAAGACCAAAACGAATTCTGGGCCTCGGCAGTCGGATTTTCGAATGATTCGTCAGAGGGGCGCTATGCCACTTCTGTTGGATTAGAGGTGCTAGATAACCACCCAATGGTCAAAGACCATTCCTGCAAATTCGTTACTTCGTTTGCTCGATCCCTTTTTTCGTCCCCAGGTTGCGCTTGGGAGGACGGATACGTTGTTTCGTTCTGCCAGAAGGATAACGTTCTTAGCCAGTGGCGAGCGTATGGAGGAACAGCCAGCTTCTCAATCGGGTTTCGAACACTGCCTGTTCAGAATCTCACCTGTATCGCTGGTTCAGATATCCGGTTGGTGAAGGTCGATTATGACCCCTCGGAGCAAAGAAGCCGACTCAAGACGGGTCTTGACGCAATTCGCACTTTAATCGGAGACCCAGGTTTGAAGCAACGTGGGATCGATATGGACAGAATGGCAACTTCACTACTCTACGTTTTTGTCACGCATTGGGCTTGCTCGGTGAAACACCACGCGTTTCATGAAGAGAATGAGTGGCGCATTACCGTCTTTCCATCGTACGTGCAATCGTCACCACTTTATGGTGAGCCCCCACGATTGGCACATCATCCCGAACTACGCGGACATCGTGGCCGCCTGTTACCCTATGTCATCGTAAAGCCCAAGGCACAGAGATTCGATCTTGAATCAATTACAGTTGGGCCTTCAACCACCCAGGTGTCGGACAAGAAGGCGGTCGAAATACTGAAAGAGCAACTCGGAATTGAGGGCGTAAAGATCTTACTTTCTGACATACCGCTCCAGCCCTAGCCGTGTTGGGACGAGCGACCCGTTTCTGCCGCGCTCCCCGCACATTTGCGTCCTTTGCGATGCGAGAGACTTCCTCTCCTCAACGCCAGCCACTAGGATCGAAAATACTTCCAACCCCTGTCATCCTGAGTGGAGTAGCTGCTTCGCGGAGCGAAGCGGCTACGGAGTCGAAGGACCCCTACTCCATAACCGCCATCGGCACCGCATAGGGGCGTTCTCACAATACTCCCGAGTGTGTGGAGAGAACGCCTCGCATCCTCATCACTGAGTTTGAGGGAATAGGGA
>Ga0335076_10000108_pt1 | contig 66152 bp, 57 predicted proteins | sample Lox_Sample_25_FD_206717 | JGI IMG/M metagenome (GOLD analysis project Ga0335076, IMG submission 206717) | Soil microbial communities from Loxahatchee National Wildlife Refuge, Florida, United States - Lox_Sample_2.5 | ecosystem: Environmental > Terrestrial > Soil > Wetlands | place: USA... | reverse complement strand
ACCCTGCTGGCCTGGTCACGATGGCGCCGACGACACCAATACCGCGCCCGACAAGCCCACTACCGGCGCCGTGAAAACCAATGATCCCGATCTACGGCTGCAGTACTAGACTGAGCACTCGATGGGTAGCGGAATCTGGTGAAACTCCAGAGCGGTCGCGCCACTGTCCAAAGTCAGACCCGCAGCCCGTCACCATCCCCAAGCGGGACGCGATATCCCGGAAGGAGTCAAACGGTGTCCAATCCGCAGACGACCGGCACCCGTACCCGGTCCGTTGATCTATCGGCGGCAAGTGCCGCGCTCTGGTTGGCGGCGACCGCCTTCCTGGCGCTCCTGGCGCTGTACTTCGTCGGGATCGATCAGGGTGCGGTGTCGCTGTTCGGCAGCGACTCTCACGTGCACGAATTCGTACACGACGCGCGCCACCTGCTCGGCTTCCCCTGCCACTGAGCCGGCAGCGTGGAGAAGCGTCTGATAGCACGCGGTCTCCTGGCGGGGACGATCGGCGCGCTGCTGGCGTTCCTGTTCTCCCGCGTGTGCGCCGAGCCGGTCATCGGCCGCGCGATCGCTTTCGAGGACGGCCGAAGCGACGTCCTGGACGGTCATGGCGTGCACGAGCACGGCGCCGAGTTGTTCACTCGCGGCGTGCAGGCCAACGCCGGACTGGGGTTCGGAGTGCTGATCTTCGGCGTCGCGATGGGAGCGCTGTTTGCCGTCGTATTCTGTGTCATCTCTGGTCGCGCGAGAGGCATTGCGCCACGGCCACTTTCGGCTCTCTTGGCGGCGGTGGTGTTTGGCGCGGTGTACCTGGTGCCCTTCGTGAAATACCCACCGAACCCGCCGGCGGTGGGCCAGGCGGACACGATCCGGGGCCGCACCGGCTGGTATCTGGTGATGGTGCTGGCCTCCGTGGTGCTAGCGATTGCCGCCGTGTGGCTGGCCCGGGGGCTTGCCGCCCGCCTCGGCGCATGGAACAGAAGTCTGCTTGCGGCCGGGGCTTATCTGGTGGCGGTCGCCATGGTGGCGGCGCTGCTGCCGGTTGTGGATGAGACACCCGAACCATTGCGCGACGCCTCGGGCGCGATTATCTATCCCGGCTTCCCCGCCGACGTGCTCTACGAGTTCAGGTTGGTATCGCTGGGTACGCAGCTGGTGCTGTGGGTGACCATCGGCTTGGTCTTCGCGACGCTTGCCGGGCGGCTGCTCGGGGATCGGGCCGATAGCGGACGGGCATCGAGCATCGCGACGTGACCGCGGTTATCCGGCTGACCTTGGTGTCGCACGCGATGACCGACGCCATGGCGGCCGGGCGTTTTCCCGCGGACGAGCCGCTCAATGACATCGGCCGTCGGCAGCTCAAAAAGGCTGCGCGCCTTGATATCAACGGCGGCATACGTCAACTCACCGGGCCGGAGCGGCGTGCCCATGAAACCGCACAGCTGTTGGGCCTGCGCGCCGCAACGGAGCCGCGGTTGGCCGACCTCGATTGCGGACGGTGGTGCGGCCAGACCCTGCGGGCCGTCGGTCCCGCGGACCTCGAGATGTGGCTGACCGATCCGGCGTGGGCGCCGCACGGTGGTGAGTCGATCGTCGATCTGATCCAACGGGTGGCCGGATGGCTGGATTCTCTTACCGACAACGCATCGCCCACCGTGGCGGTGACACATCCGGCGGTGATCCGGGCCGCCATCCTGCGAAGCCTCGACTCACCCCCGGAATCGTTCTGGCGCATAGACATCGCGCCGCTGAGTCGCACCGTCCTGAATTTCCGCAACGGCCACTGGACGCTGCGGTTATAGCGGCTATCGCGGTGCGATCAGCGCGAACGCCTGCTTGGCGACCTGCAACATCCACCCGGTCACGGTGGGCCCGTGATCGCGGGGCCAGTTGAGCTGGAAGCTGACCACCCAAGGCTGCTGGGTTTTATCGACGGCGTACCAGCTGAATGTCAGATCACCTGGCAGGCCACCGGCTTTCGCGCCGATATACGGCCAGACGTTCCGGTCCAGCTGGATGCCGGAGACAGCGGAAAGGATCTGTCTGACGGGCGCGGCCGGTCCGACTGCGTCGGCCTGCAGCGCCGCATGGACCCGGCAGATGTCCTCGGCGTTGCCGTACCACTCCGCGCCGTAGGTCGAGGCCGGGGTGTGGGCGCGGGTCGGATCGGGCTGGTAGGGAGCGGAATTCGCCTGTGCCAACAGCTGTTCACGGACCTGTGGGGATCCCTGCTTCCATTCGTCGCGCAGATCCGGTTTACCCCAGCCGACGGAGAACAGCTCATACATCGTGGGGAACGGTGTCATGCTGGCCGGATCGTGATGGCCGGCCGTGGCGAGCGCTTCCTCGATGGCGGGGATGCCCATCCTCCCGATCAGCAAGTCGGTGGCCATGTTGTCGCTCGTAGCGATCATCTTCTCGGCGGCCGTGCGAACCGAAACATGTGCCCCGGCGGGCAGTTCCAAGCCCGACGAGCCAACCGCCCGGCTCTTGTCGGTGACGGTGAGCTGATCGTCCCATGACGCCGTCCCGCTTCTGACGGCGCCGGCCACCGCGTGCAACACGTACAACTTGAAAATCGATGCTAGCGGCAGTGATTCGCCGGTGTTGGTGCCCGCCACCGGGTCGCAGTGGCCGTTGTCGACCTTGGCGACCTGGTAGGAATAGCGGGCGCCGGTCTTTCTCAGCACGGCGTCGACATCGGCCCAGGAGTTGATCTTGGGCGCCTGCGTGTCGACGCCGAACCGGTCGACCCGGCCATCATCGTCGGTGTGTATCCGGATGTCTTGTCGAGCGCCATAGGAGGAGGCTAGGTGCAGTGTGGCCACGCTGGCGCTGATGTCGACGCCATCGAGGGTGAAGGGGCGATCCCACCACAGACCCTCCATCGTGGTTTCGACCGATTCGACCTTGTCGGGCGCGGCAAGGGTGCCGACCCCGACTGGGCCGATCGGCCAGTCCGAGTTCAGCATGTCCAAGGTCTGCTGGGCCCGGATACCCGGGGGCGTCCGGGTGTCGATCTGCCGGCCCGGATTGGCCGCGTTCGCGTGCGGGGCGGGGGAGGGTGCGCAACCCGGCGCCAGGGTCACGACGAGTGCCGCGGCCGCACCCAACGCCGCCATGCGGCGCCGCGCGGGCCGCCCGCTAGTCAGTCTGGTCGTTCCCGGCAACGTCCAGCACAACCTCGAATTCCAGCAGCGATGCGCCCGTCGCCACGGGGTTGGCCCGGTGCCCGGCATGGGCTTCGATGGCGGGGCCGGTCGCCCACGCCTGGAACGCTTCGTCGGACTCCCAATGCGTCACCACGAAGTAGCGGTCCTCACCCTTGACCGGGCGTAACAGCTGGAAGCCGAGGAAACCGGGTTGGTTCTCCACCGCGTGCGCGCGATGGGCGAACCGCTTCTCCAATTCGGGTCCGGCGTCTGCGGGTATCTCGATTGCGTTGATCTTGACCACTTGCGGCATTCCGCTAGGCTACCGCCCCCACCCGCCTGTCCAACTCCCGGGCGGCCACGCAAGATAGTGGTATGGCCAGCGATCTGTTGACCTGCCACGGCGGGCGGGGCGAGCCGTTGGTGCTGGTGCATGGCCTGATGGGCCGTGGCACGACCTGGTCGCGTCAGCTGCCGTGGCTGACCCGGCTGGGCACGGTGTATACCTACGACGCGCCGTGGCATCGGGGCCGGGACGTCGACGATCCACACCCGATCAGTACCGAACGGTTCGTGGCCGATCTGACCGACGCGATAAGTGCATTGGGGGAGCCGGCCAAGCTGATCGGGCATTCGATGGGTGCCCTGCACTCGTGGTGCCTCGCCGCCGAGCGCCCGGAGCTGGTTTCGGCGCTGGTGCTCGAGGACATGGCGCCGGATTTCCGTGGCCGCACCACCGGACCGTGGGAGCCTTGGCTGCATGCCCTCCCGGTCGAATTCGCCTCTGCCGAGCAGGTTTTCGACGAGTTCGGGCCAGTCGCCGGGCGGTACTTCCTGGATGCCTTTGACCGCACCGAAAGCGGTTGGCGGTTGCACGGGCACACCTCGCGATGGATCGAGATCGCCGCCGAATGGGGTACCCGCGACTACTGGGGGGCCTGGATGGCCGTGCGGGCCCCCGCGCTGCTCATCGAGGCCGGCAACTCCGTCACCCCGCCGGGCCAGATGCACGCGATGACCAAAACCGGTTCCCCCGTAACGTATCTGCACGTTCGGCAGGCCGGTCACCTGATCCACGACGAAGCGCCGCAGGTGTACCGCGATGCCGTCGAATCATTCTTGGCGCACCGCTAATTCAGACGAGCCCGCGCGCAATGCGCAGCGCCACCGCCATGAGCGTGTTGGTGGGGTTCTGGCAGCCCGAGGTGACGAACACGCTGCCGTCGGCGACAAAGACGTTGTCCATCTGGTGCATTCGTCCGTTCGGATCGACGACGCTCGTCGTCGGGGACACGCCCATCTGCATCCCGCCCATCACGTGCTTGGTGTTCGGTGGAGTGCCGCCCCCCAGTTTCCTCTCCAGACCGTCCGGGATTGCGGCGAACAGCTGCGCGCCGGCCGCCGCCATCATTGCGGTGATGGGCAGCAGGTAGAACGTTTGCGCGACCGCCTCGTGCTTTCCGGGCTTCCACGTGATCCGGGGCACCGGCTGGCCGTTGAGGTCGGTGACCGTCGGGTCGAGGGTGACGTTGTTGGTCAGGTACGGCAGGTCGGTGCCGATGAAGTTGACGCCGGCGAGCCGGTCGCGCAGCAGTGAGGCGCGCATCAGATCCTTGAACGGGCTGCCGAACAGTTGCACCCCCGGCAGGAATCCCAGGATCTCCTGGTAGAACTGGCCCTCCGTGATCGGGTCCTGGCTCCCGCCCAGCTCGCACAGCCCGCCACGGATGTATGGCAGTCCGGCCAGTTTTGCCGCGACTCGAGCCCCGGGGAAGTTGGGGTCGCAGAAATCCTCCATGCACTGCGTGATCGAGCGGCCGCGGTAGGCGTGCACTCGTTGGTCGAGGTAGATGCCGAACCCGTCGACGAAGTTGTGAAACATCAGCCGGGTGCCGATCCGTCCGCTGGCGTCGGGCAGGCCGGAGAGCAGCGCCAGACGTGACGTTTCGATCGCCGACGCGGCCAGCACCACCACGTCGGCAGTTTGTGTGCCGGGGTTGCCCAGCGGGTCGAGATAGGAGACGCCGGTGGCGTGCCGGCCGGTGAAGTTGACTTTGGTGACGGTGGTTTCGGGGAGCAACTGCGCCCGCCCGGTCCGCAGCGCAAGCCGCAGCGGCGCAAGCGCGCCCACCCGGGCCGAGATCGGGCAGCCGTAATTTGCGCAGAACCCGCAGTTGTTGCACGCCGGGCGGCCGTCGAACTCGACCGAATTGATCGCCGTCGGGAACGGATAGGGATGCAGCCCGACGCGCTTGGCCCCCTTGGCGATCAGCGTGGACGAGCGCTGCTGCGGCCCCGGCGGCATCGGGAATTGCCGCGAGCGCGGCGCGTGCTTCAGGGTGAGAGCGGGTATCGCCCCGACATCGCCCTGGGTCCCGATCAGCTGCTCGATCGCGTCGTAATACGGCGCGATCTCGGCGTATTCGAACGGCCAATCCTGCACGTCCGCGCCGGGCTGTGGGCCGAGCATCGACAGTCCCTTGAAGTCGATGTCCCAGAAACGCGGGACCTTGGCGTCCCAGTGCACCGTTCCGCCGCCGACGGTCACTGGAAGGTCGTTGACCGTGCCGACGTAGCTGGCGGGTTGGCTGGCGCTGGTGCGAAACGTGCGCGGGTAGGCGAGTGGGTCCGGCTGCTCGAAGTAACGGTAGAGCGCCTTGAGTTCGTCGTTGGAGAACGTCGTCCCGAGCGGCCCGGTCCCGTTCAGGTTGGTGAAGTAGTTCGACCCCTTCTCGAATATCACGACGTCCCAGCCGTTCTCGGCGAGCTCCATCGCTACCGTCGACCCGCCGGCGCCGGAGCCGACGATGATCGCACTAGGCACCTACGCCACCCTTTCCGCCCAGCTTGGCGATGAGCTGTTCCCAGCCGTGACGTAGGCGGTTGAGGATGTCGGTCACGACGACCACGTCCCACTGGGCCCCTTCGACCTGGGCGGGGGTGTATCCCCGCGGCTGGGAGTCCCCGGGGAACTTGATGTCCGTCCAACCGACCAGGTTCGCGTTACCGCCGTACTCGGGGTTGCTGTACATCGCCTCGATGGTGTGACCGAACAGAATATTGGTGAAGGACGTCGCCTGGCCCTGGGCCAGGATCAGGTCCTGCTTGACCGGCCCTATCGCGGTGAAGTCGCCGCCTGCCAGCTGGTCCAGCAACGCGATGCCACTGGCGTACTGATTGCGAAGCTGCGTTAGACGCTGTTGCCACGCGTAGGTCTGGGCGCGGTTGAGCGGGACGAAGGTGGCCATGAAGTCCTCGGAACCGCCGGCCCGGTTGCTCCATGGCCCGCCGGCGTGCACGTCGGCGGGAGTGACGTCGAAGACCGACAACATCCGGTCCAGGAAGTTGACGACGTTCGCCTCGTGCGCCCCCGGGCTGCGGAGCTCGAGCGGGCAGTCCCCCGGCCCGGGGATCAGGCGACGGGTGGCGGCGTCGAGCACCGCGGCCTGGTGGGGTGTCAGGAATCGGTACCCCGCTTCGGCGGAAGCGGCGGGTAGGGCGCCCCGCATGGCGGCGGCCAGCGGCAGCAGGCTCAGCCCGCCGAGCACCGCGCGCCTCGACACCGCCGGCGACAAGCGGGATCCGGGCGCGGCGTCCTCGCTGGGCACACCGGCAGGGTATGACGCAGATATGACTCTCACGTGGAATGCGCACCTAGCGGCGTGTCGGGTTGCGCCGGAACGGTGTTCACGGTATGCGCCCAGATGCGCCACGAAAGTTGTTGCGGCGCCGCCGCTGCCCTGCTACTCTTCGCCGGCCAACGCGAAGCGGCCGTCGACCGTCCGGGTCACCAGGCCGTCGGCAAGCAACGAATCCAGTGCCCGGTCACGCTGTTGCGTATCGGTCAGCCACGCCACGTCCAACTCGGCCCGAGTAGCCGGAGAGTCCTTGTCCCGCAACACATCCAGCAGACGCCCACGCACCTGCCGGTCGGTTCCGGCGTAGGTCTGCATCCGGCGGGCCGGCCCCTGGGCGGGAGGATAGCCGGCTTGGCGCCACGCGCAGCGGTCGAGCGGACACAACCCGCATCGCGGAGCCCGCGCGGTGCACACGATCGCGCCCAGCTCCATCAGGGCCACCGAAAAGGTCGGCGCCCGTTCGTCATCCGGTAGTAAGGCCGAGACGTCGGCGTGGTCGCGGGCCGCGGACGGCGCCACGGCGTCGGCGAGGCCGTGCACGGCGCGGGCCACCACCCGGCGCACGTTGGTGTCCACCACCGGCACCGGGCGGCGGTAGGCGAAGCAGGCGATCGCCCGCGCGGTGTAGCTACCGACGCCGGGCAGGGTGACTAGGACCTCAATGTCGTCGGGAACCACGTCGTCGTGCTCGCGCGCGATCACGGTGGCGCATTCGTGCAAGCGCTTGGCCCGCCTGGGGTAGCCCAGCTTGCCCCAGGCGCGCAGCACATCGGCGGCGCTGGCCGCGGCGGTCGCCGACGGGGTCGGCCACCGTCGCACCCAATCCGGCCAGATCGACAGCACCCGCGTCACCGGCGTCTGCTGCAGCATGAACTCGCTGACCAGGATCTGCCACGGGCTGACATCCGGTGCTCGCCAGGGCAAGTCGCGGCGCGACCGGTCGTACCAGTCGATGAGTTCGTTCGGGGCGACCATCATGTGCGGTTGCGGCATGATGTGTGCCATGCCGAACACCACCCCGGTAACCGCGTGGAAAGCACTCAAAGAGGGTAACGAGCGATTCGTCGCCGGCAGGCCCGAGCATCCCAACCAGAGCCTCGACCATCGGGCCAGCCTCACGGCCGGCCAGCAGCCGACGGCGATCGTATTCGGCTGCGCGGACAGCCGGGTGGCCGCGGAGCTTCTCTTCGACCAGGGCCTCGGCGACGTGTTCGTGGTTCGTACCGCCGGGCAGGCAATCGATTCCGCGGTGCTGGGCTCCATCGAGTACGCGGTGACAGTGCTGGGTGTGCCACTCATCGTGGTCCTGGGTCACGAAAGCTGCGGCGCCGTCAAAGCCGCCATCGGCGCGATCGACGACGGTGCGATACCGCTGGGTTTTGTGCGGGACGTGGTGGAGCGGGTTGCGCCGTCGATCCTGATGGGCCGGCGCGACGGCCTGAGCCGCGTCGACGAGTTCGAGGAACGCCACGTCAGCGAGACGCTCGCACAACTGGTGGCGCGTTCGTCGGCCATTGCCGAGCGGGTGTCCGCGGGCACGCTGGCCCTCGCGGGCGTCACCTATCACCTCGCCGACGGCAAGGCCGCGCTGGTCGACCATGTCGGCGACATAGGCGAATAAAGGGGCGGGTAAACAGGCGACTGGCGGTCCGCTTTCCCGCCGTCACTAACACGGCGGTCACCCAGCAAACAGGGCGACACGCCGAGGCGGATCGAACAAATCCGCGTGACCTGGGCCTACGGTGTGATCGTGCTGGATCTGGAACCGCGTGGCCCGCTACCTACCGAGATCTATTGGCGGCGCAGGGGCCTGGCCCTGGGTATCGCGGTCGTGGTGATCGGGGTCGTTGTCGCCACGGTCATCGCCTTTATGAGCCACAACGCGGGCGCCAAACCCGCCAACGCGGACAAGCCCAACTCCGCTCAAAGCAAGCCGGCCGCGCCCGCGACCCAGGCGCCTCCCCCGGCGGGGCAGGAGGGCGTCACCCCGGTGGCGCCACCGCAGGGGCAAAACCCGGAGTCGCCCACGCCCACCGCCGCGGTGCAGCCGCCGCCGGTGCTGAAGGAGGGCGACGACTGCCCCGATTCGACGCTAGCCGTCAAGGGCCTGACCAACGCGCCCCAGTACTTCATCGGTGACCAGCCGAAATTCACCATGGTGGTGACCAACATCGGCCTGGTGTCCTGCAAACGAGACGTCGGGGCCGCGGTGCTCGCCGCCTACGTCTACTCGCTGGACAACAAGCGGCTGTGGTCCAACCTGGACTGCGCGCCGTCCAACGAGACCTTGGTCAAGACCTTCACGCCGGGCGAGCAGGTGACGACGGCGGTGACCTGGACCGGGATGGGGTCGGCGCCGCACTGTCCGCTGCCGCGGCCCGCGATCGGGCCGGGCACCTACAACCTCGTCGTGCAGCTGGGCAATCTGCGCTCGCTTCCGCTTCCGTTCATCATGAACCAGCCGCCACCGCCGCCCGGACCGGTGCCGGGTCAGCCGGGTCAGCCGGCGCTCGCGCCGCCGCCGGAGGCACCGCCGGGGGTCGCCCCGGGCCCCTCTCCCGCGGGGTAACCGGGCTCAGGTCAGCGGGTCGGCGATCGTCGATTCCGCCAGCTGCGACAGTCCCTCTCGCACGTGACGGGCCCACATCCCGCCGATGCCCTCAACCGACTCCAGGTCGGAGGCGCTGGCGGCCAGCAGGGTCTGCAGGGTCCCGAACGCCCGGACCAACAGATCGACGTGGGCGAACTGCAGCCGGGGGATGCCGGCCATCGCGCGGTAGCCGCGTGGGCTCAGCGCCGAATCCTGCGCCTCCGCGGTCGTCGGGTATCCGAAAACCTTTGCCAGCGAGGTGAAATCGAGCAGTTCGGTATCCGAAAGGGCGTCCAGCTCGTCCAGGGTGGCCGTCATCTGCGCTTTCGACAAGGGCTCGGGGCTGGCGTGGTAGTCGCGCACGATCAGTTCGCGGGCGATGTCGTTGCCGCCCAACAGCTCCTCGAGCTGCAGCCGCAACTGGCGCCCGTCGGTGCCGAGCTCGACGCAGTCATAGTCGATCGCCAGGCCGATGCGGCGGACCAACTCGAGCCGCTGCACCACCGTCATCACGTCACGCAGGATGACGAAGTCCTCGATCTCCGCGCGGGACAGCTGCCTGCTGACCTCGTCGAGCCTCATTTTGTACCGCTCCAGCGTGGCGATCGCCTGGTTGGCCCGCGACAGGATGGTCGCGGAATCGGCCATCACGTGGCGCTCGCCGGCGACGTAGACGGTGACGATGTTCATCGAGTGGCTGACCGAGATCACCGGGTAGCCGGTCTGGATCGCGGCCCGCTCCGCGGAGCGGTGGCGGGTTCCCGATTCGTCGGTGGGTATCGAGGGGTCCGGGACCAACTGCACGTTGGCGCGGACGATGCGGCTGCCGTCGGTGGACAGCACGACGGCGCCGTCCATCTTGGCCAGCTCGCGCAGCCGTGTCGGGGCGTACCGGACGTCGAGAGCGAAGCCGCCGTCGCAGATGGCCTCGACGTTCTCGTCGTTGCCGAGCACGATCAACGCACCGGTACGGCCGCGCAGGATGCGCTCGAGGCCGTCCCGGAGCCCGGTGCCCGGCGCCAGGCGGGCGACGGTCTCACGCAGTGTCGGACGGGTCACAGCGTGTCATTCTGCGGCCAGTTTGTGCTATGCGTCTAGCCGCTGCGGCCGGGGAGGCGTGCCGGCGCGGTGGTCGGCGATGTCGATCATGTGCTCCAGCGCGGCGACGATGGTGGGTGCGCTCAGCGCCCGCATGCCCGCCGGCACTCGGTCTGATAGGGGGTCGCTACCGGCTGGGATGAGCGCGAGGTTGAATCCCTGCCGCGCCGCTTCGGCCAGCCGCCGTTCCATGCCGTTGACCCGCCGCAGGTCGCCGGCGAGCCCCACTTCGCCGATCATCACCGCCGTGGTCGGCAGCGGCAGGTTCGCGTACGCCGACGCCAGCGCGGTCGCGACGGCCAGATCCGAGGACGGGTCGGTCAACCGCATGCCGCCCACGGTCGACAGGTAGATGTCGTTGATGGCGATGTTCAGGTTGGCGTGCTTTTCCAGCACGGCGGTGATCATCGCGGCCCGGGCGTGGTCGATGCCGCTGACAGCGCGGCGGGGGGAGCCGCCGGACGGCGAAGCCAGCAACGCCTGGACCTCGCCGATCAGCGGTCGCTTTCCGTCCAGCGTCACCGTGATCGCGGTGCCGGCGACCGGTGCCGGCCGCTGATCCAGGAACAGGTGCGACGGGTCGGCGACGTCCTCGATTCCGTTGTCGTGCAGCATGAAGCAGCCGACCTCGTCGGCGGCTCCGAACCGGTTCTTGATCCCGCGCACCATCCGCAGCGAGCCGTTGCGGTCACCTTCGAAATGGAGTACCACGTCGACGAGGTGTTCCAGGGAGCGCGGTCCGGCGATCGCCCCGTCCTTGGTGACGTGGCCGACGAGGATCAGGGCGACGTCGTTGGCCTTCGCGGCGGCGGTCAGCGCCGCGGTGACCGCCCGCACCTGGGTGACGCCACCGGCGACGCCGTCGGCCTCGGTGGTGGACATGGTCTGCACCGAGTCCACGATGACCAGCGCGGGCCGGACCGTCGCAATGTGTTCCAGCACCGTGTGCAGGTCGGACTCGGCGGCCAGGTACACCTCGTCACCGTCGCACCCGATCCTGTCGGCGCGCAGCCGGATCTGGCCGGCGGACTCCTCACCGGAGATGTACAGCGCCCGCCGGCCCGAATGCGACCACCGATGCGCGACCTTGAGTAGCAACGTCGACTTGCCGACGCCGGGATCGCCCGCGAGCAGCGTGACCGAGCCGGGCACGACGCCGCCCCCGAGCACCCGGTCGAGTTCGGCTATGCCCGTCGAGCGGTGGTACGTGTCGTGCGCTTGTATCGAGCGGATGGGGACGGCCCGCGAAGCGGAGGCCGAAGCGCGACCGGCGCGACGGCCGGCGGCACCGACGGCGCTGAGTACCGGCGCCTCGTCGACGGTGCCCCACGTGCCGCACTCCAGGCAGCGGCCCACCCACTTGGCGCTGACGTGTTGGCATTCCGAGCAGCGGTATTGCGAGCGCGCATGTGCCACGTGATGACGGTATCGGGCCGGTGCGACAAGGCGGGTATGACAGGCCGGGGTCAGACCGGCTCAGACCGGCTGGGGCCCCAATCCGGCCGAAATCGGGACCATCACGCTGGCCTGCCCGGCCTTCTCGAAATTGAAGGTGAAGTTGTAGGTCAGGCCGTTGCTGATGGGTTTGGCCAAGGCGACGGTCGCCTTGACCGCGTTGTTGGGCTCGAGCGGCCCCGGCGCCACGTTCTGGCCGTCGGGCTTGCCGATGAACAGCATCCCGCCGGCGGGAAGTCGACCGTCGCCGTCGACCGTCACCGTGCCGATGTCACTGGTGATGCCGACCAGTCGATCGGTGATGTCCGGCGACTGGTTGACGGCCACCGCCACCAGGTTCACCGTCCGCCCCGGCTGGAGGAAGTCACCGGTCTGCACGGCCTGAATGCGGATGTCGCGCAGCGCCACGTTGTTGAACGTGACCTTGTTGCCGTTGACGGCGGGCTCCGCGGTGGACATCTGCGAGATCTGACCGGCTCCGCAACCGCTGAGCAAGGTTGCGACCAAAGCGACCAAACCGACGACGGCGAAGCGGTTCACTCAATGCCTCCTGCTCGGCTCGCGCCCTCGTGACAGCGCTTCGATTATGCAACTATGCACAGTAGTAGGAACGTCTTCGCTGCGGTAGCGCAGGGCGCCAGACCAGCGCGGCAGGGCCCGGGTGGGGTGCTTGCAGGCGCCCAACAGGGACGTTGGTAGTGTGTGCCATTGCACGTCTTGCTCCGCCTGTCAACCCCTAATCTGGGCGTGTTGTGCCCCTGACCTGCACCGTTGTTCCGCAAGCCTTGGGTCGCCGTGGTAGGATGAAGTAACGAAAGGGGCTCGAATCAGATGATCTTCAAGGTCGGCGACACCGTTGTCTATCCACACCACGGTGCTGCGTTAGTCGAGGCGATCGAAACCCGGACCATCAAAGGGGAACAAAAAGAGTATCTCGTCTTGAAAGTCGCGCAGGGAGACCTGACCGTTCGAGTACCCGCCGAAAATGCCGAGTACGTCGGCGTCCGCGACGTCGTCGGGCAGGAAGGCCTCGACAAAGTCTTTCAGGTGTTGCGCGCGCCCCACACCGAAGAGCCCACCAACTGGTCCCGACGCTATAAGGCCAACCTGGAAAAGCTGGCCTCCGGCGACGTCAACAAGGTGGCCGAGGTCGTGCGCGATTTGTGGCGTCGCGACCAGGAGCGGGGCTTGTCCGCCGGCGAGAAGCGCATGCTGGCCAAGGCCCGGCAGATTCTGGTCGGTGAGTTGGCGCTAGCCGAGAGCACCGACGACGCCAAGGCGGAGACCATCCTCGACGAGGTTCTGGCCGCCGCTTCCTGAAGGCCCTGAGGCTTCGGTGGTCGAGGGCGGTCGGGGACAAACTGGCGCCTCGGGCACGGTAGTTGCAGTTGTCCCGGCCGCAGGGTCGGGCGAGCGGCTCGCCGCCGGCATCCCCAAAGCGTTTTGTGAGCTGGGCGGGCGCACGCTGCTCGAATTCGCCGTCGCCGGCCTGCTGGAGTCTGGGGTTGTCGACCATGTCGTGGTGGCGGTCCCCGCCGATCGCATTGACCAGGCCGGGCAGGCCCTGGGCGACCGGGTCACCGTCGTCGCCGGCGGGGCCGACCGAACCCAATCGGTGAGCCTGGCGCTGGCGGGACTGTCCCTCTTACCCGCCACGGCGGAATTTGTGCTCGTGCACGACGCGGCCCGGGCCCTGACGCCGCCCCGGCTGATCGTCCGGGTGGTCGACGCGTTGCGGTCCGGCCACCGCGCCGTGGTGCCCGCGCTGCCGCTGTCTGACACCATCAAGGCCGTGGATGCCAACGGGGTGGTCCTTGGCACACCGGAACGCGCCGGCCTGAGGGCGGTGCAGACCCCGCAAGGCTTCGCGACCGACCTGTTGCTGCGCGCCTACGAGCGCGCGGGTAGCGCCGATTTCACCGACGACGCGTCGCTCGTCGAGCAACTCGGCGGACAGGTGCGGGTGGTCGACGGCGACCCGCTCGCATTCAAGATCACCACCCAGCTGGATCTGCTGCTGGCCCAAACGGTCGTGCGCCGGTGACCGGGCTGCCAAGGGTCGGTGTGGGTACCGACGTGCACCCGATCGAGCCCGGGCGACCGTGCTGGCTCGTCGGGTTGCTGTTTTCCGGCGCCGACGGCTGCGCCGGTCACTCCGACGGTGACGTGGGGGCGCACGCGCTTTGCGATGCGCTGTTGTCGGCCGCGGGGCTGGGCGACGTCGGCGCGGTGTTCGGGGTCGACGATCCGCGCTGGAAAGGTGTCAGCGGGGCCGACATGTTGCGCCACGTCGTCGAGCTGATATCGCGGCACGACTATCGGGTGGGCAACGCGGCCGTGCAGGTGATCGGCAACCGGCCGAACGTCGGTCCGCGCCGTGCGGAGGCGCAGCAGGTGTTGTCCGGTCTGCTGGGGGCGCCGGTATCGGTGTCGGCGACGACCACCGACGGGCTGGGCCTGACCGGGCGCGGCGAGGGACTGGCCGCAATCGCGACGGCGCTCATATTCCCCGCCGGCTAGGACCCTCACGGTCGCCGGTTGCGGTAATTGGGCAGGTAAGCTGGCACGTCGTGACCGATCGCGCCCGCATGCGGCTACACGACACGGCAGCCGGTGCCGTGCGTGATTTCGTTCCGCTGCGTGACGGGCACGTCTCCATCTACCTGTGCGGCGCCACGGTTCAGGGCCTGCCGCACATCGGGCATGTCCGCAGCGGGGTGGCCTTCGACATCCTCCGCCGCTGGCTGGTCGCGCGCGGCTACGACGTCGCGTTCATCCGCAACGTGACCGATATCGAGGACAAGATCCTGGCCAAGGCCGCCGCGGCCGGTCGGCCGTGGTGGGAGTGGGCGGCCACCTACGAGCGCGCATTTTCCGCCGCCTACGACGCCCTGGACGTCATGCCGCCGTCCGCCGAGCCGCGAGCCACCGGGCACATCACCCAGATGGTCGAGTTAATGGAACGTCTGATCGAAACCGGCCACGCGTACGCGGCGGCCGGCGACGTCTATTTCGACGTGCTCAGCTACCCGGAGTACGGCCAATTGTCCGGGCACAAGATCGACGACGTCCATCAGGGCGAGGGCGCGGCGACCGGCAAGCGCGACCAGCGCGACTTCACGCTGTGGAAGGGCGAAAAGCCCGGCGAGCCGTCGTGGCCCTCGCCGTGGGGCCGCGGACGTCCGGGTTGGCACCTGGAATGCTCGGCGATGGCCCGCACCTACCTCGGACCGGAATTCGACATCCATTGCGGCGGAATGGATCTGGTGTTCCCGCATCACGAGAACGAGATCGCGCAGAGCCGCGCCGCGGGGGATGGGTTCGCCCGCTACTGGCTGCACAACGGCTGGGTGACGATGGGCGGCGAAAAGATGAGCAAGTCGCTGGGCAATGTGCTGGCCATACCGGCGATGTTGCAGCGGGTGCGCCCCGCCGAACTGCGCTACTACCTGGGCAGCGCCCACTACCGGTCGATGCTGGAATTCACCGAAACGGCCCTGCAGGACGCGGTCAAAGCCTATGTCGGGGTGGAGGAGTTCCTGCACCGCGTCCGCAGCCGGGCCGGCGCCGTCGAACCCGGCGCGTGGACGCCGAAGTTCGCCGAGGCGCTCGACGACGACCTGGCGGTGCCGATCGCGCTGGCCGAGGTGCACCACGCCCGCGCCGAGGGGAACCGGGCACTCGACGCCGGCGACCACGAAGGCGCGCTGAAGCACGCCCGCGCGATCCGCGCGATGATGGGCATCCTGGGCTGCGACCCGCTCGACGAACGTTGGGAATCCCGCGACGAGACGTCGGCCGCCCTGGCCGCCGTCGACGTGCTGGTGCACGCCGAACTGGAGAACCGGGAAAAGGCGCGCCAGCAACGCAACTGGGCGCTCGCCGACGAGATCCGGGATCGGCTCAAGAACGCCGGCATCGAGGTGACCGATACCGCCGACGGACCGCAGTGGACGCTGGGCGGTGACGGCAAGTAGATGGCCGGCAACTCGCGGCGCCGCGGGGCGGTACGCAAATCCGGCACCAAGAAGGGTCCCATCGTCGGCTCGGGCGGCCAGCGCCGCCGCGGGCTGGAGGGGCGCGGTCCCACCCCGCCGGCGCACATGCGCCCCAACCACCCCGCCGCCAAGCGTTCCCAGTCCCAATCGCGCCGGCCGGCCAGGCGCACCGACGAGGCCGAAACGGTGCTGGGCCGCAACCCGGTGCTGGAGTGCCTGCGCGCCGGTGTCCCGGCGACCGCGCTCTACGTCGCCCTGGGTACCGAGGCCGACGAGCGGCTCACCGAATCCGTCGCCCGCGCAGCCGATTTAGGCATCGCGATCCTGGAGGTGCCGCGCACCGATCTGGACCGGATGACCGCCAACCATCTACACCAGGGCATCGCGCTGCAGGTGCCGCCGTACAACTACGCCCACCCCGACGACCTGCTCGCGGCGGCTGCCGGCTCGCCGCCGGCGCTGTTGGTCGCGTTGGACAACATCTCCGATCCCCGCAACCTCGGCGCCATCGTTCGTTCGGTCGCCGCGTTCGGGGGCCACGGCGTGCTGATCCCGCAGCGACGCTCGGCCTCGGTGACGGCCGTGGCCTGGCGCACCAGCGCCGGTGCCGCGGCCCGCACCCCGGTGGCGCGGGCCACCAATCTCACCAGGGCACTGAAGAATTGGGCCGACAGCGGGCTGCGCGTCATCGGATTGGACGCCGGCGGCGACACCGCACTCGACGACCTGGAGGGCACCGACCCGCTGGTGGTGGTCGTCGGCTCCGAGGGCAAGGGCCTGTCGCGGCTGGTGCGGCAGACCTGCGACGAGGTGGTATCGATCCCGATGGCGGCTCAGGCCGAATCGCTGAACGCCTCGGTGGCCGCTGGGGTGGTGCTCGCCGAAATCGCCCGCCAGCGCCGGAGTTGACGGCGTTGTCCCGCCGGCTCGCGCGGCTCGTGGCCGTGCTGGCGAGCCTTGTGGTTCTGGCGCCGGTGCCGACGGCGTCGCCGCAAGCACCCGGGTTCGATCTGCAGGCCCACCGTGGCGGCCGCGGCGAGACGACCGAGGAATCCCTGCGCGCCTTCGCGAAATCGCTCGAACTCGGCGTCAGCACACTCGAACTCGACATCGTCCTCACCAAGGATGGCCAACCCCTGGTGTGGCACGACCCGACGATCGATGCGGAAAAGTGCGCCGACACCGGGCCGGCGTTCGCCGACGACCCGGCATATCCGTACGTCGGGAAGTTGGTGCACGAGTTAACGCTTGTGCAGATCGGCACTTTGGACTGCGGCCGGCGGCTCGCCGAGTTTCCCGACGCCGAAGTGGTGCGGGGCAACAAGATAGCGACCCTGCCGCAGGTCTTCGCGCTCGCCGACGCCTATCGAGCCGGGGCGCGCTACAACATCGAAACCAAGGTGGAGGCCAATCACCCGGGCGCGTCGGCGGAACCGCAGGAGTTCGTCGACGTGATACTGGCCGCGGTCCGGGCGGCGGGCAAGGTCGATCGCGTGGAGATCGAGAGCTTCGACTGGCGAACCCTGCCCATGATGCGCCGGGCAGAGCCGTCAATTCCGTTGGTGGCCTTGTACAACGAGGAGACATGGGTGCCGGATTCGCCGTGGCTGGCCGGCATCAACGCCGCCGTCATCGGGGATCCGATGATCGGTGCGCTGATGGTGGGCGCCAACATCGTCTCGCCCAGGTACCAACTGGTCACCGGCAGGCCGTGTGTCGATCACGCGCATGCCCTGGGGCTCAAGGTCATTCCGTGGACGGTGAATGACGCCGACGCGATGCGCGAGCAGATCGGTTACGGCGTCGACGGCATCATCACCGACTTCCCGACGCTGCTGCGCCACGTGCTGGCCGACCTGGGCATGCAGCTGCCGCCCGCCTACCACCACGGATAGTTACGGCATCGCCTCGGCCCAGTCGATGTGCCCGTCGAAGCCAAGGGTTCTCGCCATGTCGCGGTAGCGAACCCGTAAATCCGCGTAAGCCGCGGTATCGCCGTGCGCCCGCGCCAGCAGGGCGCGCAGCCGCAGCAGCCAGATGTCGCGCATCGCTAAGTCCTGGTCAGTCGGCGCCGCCGCCAGCCGCTCGATCGCTGCTTCGGCTTCGGCTAAGTCCCCCTCGGCCGCACGATCGAGCAGTGTCTCCACAAAGACACCCGTCGCCGGAGTGCCCCAAGACAGCAGTTGTCCCTCACGGACCAAGTGGTCTGCGGCGGTGCGCATCAGCGCTATCGCCTCGTCGCGGTCTCCGCGCTGGGCTCTTTCCCGCGCCACGTACACGTCGACCAGCGGTCGGTCCCCGAGGTTATGTGCATGCCGTGTGAATACGTCGCTGACCTCGGCCAGGAGTGTCTGTCCGCGGTCACGCTCCGCGGTCGTTTGACGGTGCACCAGCGCGACGCCCAGCGCCATCCGGGCGAAGGCCAAGGCCATATCATTGCCGGATCTTTGGGCAATCCGTATGGCATCCTCGATCTCACGCACCGCGCGATCGTCGGCAGCCAGCGTGCCATTCGCTATTCCTGGGAAGTAACCCAAGGCGACGACCGCGGCGTAGGTCAGGGGGTCGGCGCTATGTGCCATGGCCCGGCCATGGTTGAGGTCGTCGCGCCATTCGGGACGACCCAAGTAGTAGCGCGCCATAGCCCGCGACGTAAAGGCGAGCGCTAGCGGAGACCCGAAAATGAAATTGCCCTTAAACGGATCACCGTCGGCCAGGTCGATAGCTCTTTGTGAAACGCGCAGCACGTCACGCCACTCACCACACTCGAACTTGGCGTAGATCGCGGGGTACGACAGCCCCACCGTCAAGGTCGGATCGCCGAGCGACTCGATGAGGGCCATGGCTTCCGATGCCAGCGCCGACGCCTCACGCACCCGACCCTGATACGCGTGATCCATCACCTGCCCGGCCATGGCGATGGCCAGCGACGCCTTGTCCCCAGCGGCGGCGCACAACTGCCGCAATTCATCGAAGGGGGCGCCGGCGTCGTTCGCATGGACCCGATATGCGGTCCCGCACAACATGGTTCGAGGGGCGATGCGCATGGCTGCCCAGTTCGGGTCCTCGGTCGGCAATACGTCGGCGATCGTTCGGGCGCGCTGCCAACTGAGTCGTGCTGCGGCGATGTCGCGGCTGGTCGCCCACCTTGCGGCGCGCATGTGCCAGCCATAGGCAGAAGGCAGATCACCGGCGGCCTCGAGATGTTCGGCGACCAGCGCAGCGTTCTGGTCGGCCGACTCTGGCTCGCGGGCTTCGATCGCGGCGGCCAGCCTGCGGTGCAACCGGGCGCGATCGGACTTCAGCTGTGATTCGTAGGCCACCGTGCGGATCAAGGGATGCCGAAACGCATATTCGTTGCGCGGGGTGGACCGGACTTGGTCGATCACTTCGACATCGATCAGTTCGTCGACAACCGGATCGACCTCCAGGTCGGCGAGCAGATCGCAGCTGAAGCGGGACCCGACGACCGCCGCGGCGGCAAGGGTGTGTTTGGCGGCCGCGCCAAGTCGGTCGATGCGGGCGGCGATGGTCGCCTGCAGGGTGGCCGGCACGCTGACGTCGGCGACATCGGTAAGGCAGGAGTAGCTGCCGCGCTCACCGAGAAGCACGCCGCGCTCGGCGAGGTCACGGGTGATCTCCTCCGCAAAAAAGGGATTGCCGGCCGCGCGTGCGGCGATGATCTCGCCGATTCGATCAACGGACGGATCGCGGCCCAACAGGGCGGTGACCAGCGTTGAGGTTTCCGAATCGCTCAGTGGTGCCAGGGCGATGGTCTGCGCGCCGGCGATGTGCGACAAAACTCCGTGATATTCGGGGCGATAGCTGATGAGCACCAGCGAAGGCGTCTGTGGGATCACCGCGAGAAAGTCGGCGAGCATGGATTCGCTGGCCTCGTCGATCCAATGCGCATCCTCGACGACAAACACCGCCGGTTCGTCGCGGGCCAGGTGGGCGGTGTTGATCATCGCCGTCAACCGCCGTCGCCGCGCGTCGGGGTCGATCTTTGGCAGCTCCACATCGGGATCGGCGATGCCGAGCAAGTCATCGAGCAGCATCAGGTCCTGCCGATCTGCACCCCGGAACCGGGCCCGCACCTGCGCCCGCGCCGCCTCATCGTCCAGACCGCCCAGCAGGGCGACGGAACGCAGCAGACGCGCCACCACATGGAACGGGAGCTCGGTGGCGTGCGATTCGCAGAAGGTGGAAAACACCTCGACGCCAGAGTTTTTCGCGAGTCGAACCGCTTCGGCGGTCAGCCGGGTCTTGCCAATGCCGGGAGGACCGACCACGGTAACCACGGAGCCACGGCCAGCCATCGAGTGCTCCAGCATCGCGGCGAGCGTGGCCAATTCCCACTCGCGGCCAACGAACGTCGACGCCGAGACGCCGGTTCGCCCAGCAGCCACGCTCAGCAGCCGCCGTGCCGGTACCGCGTCCTCGGCGCCCTTGATGCGCACCATCTCGGGCTCACCCAACATCGCTCCGCCCTCGACCAGGCGCGCCGTCGATGCGCTGACCATCACCGCGCCCGGCGGCGCGACCGATTCCATCCGCTGGGCCATACCGACTTGCTCACCGATGGCGGTGTAGCCAAAAGCGGCAGACCCGATCTCACCGGCGATCACCTGCCCGGAGTTCAGGCCCACCCGCAGCTGTAGGTCGATACCGTCGCGGCTGGACACGTCTGCCGCGAGGCGGTCGGTCTCCTCCTGAATTCCCAGTGCCGCCAGGCACGCGCGCGGCGCGTGGTCCTCCAATGCCACCGGCGCGCCAAAGACCGCCATGATGCCGTCGCCGGTGAACTTGTCCACCGTGCCGCCGTAGCGCTGCACCACCGCCGCCGCGCGTGTGACCAGCTCGGTCATGAGCTCGCGGAGCCGCTCCGCGCCCACCGCCGCCGCGATATCCATCGATCCCACCACGTCGGCAAACAGCACCGTGACCTGCTTGTACTCGGCCGGTTGAGCGGCCTTTGTGACTGCTGTGCCGCACTCGTCGCAGAATTTCGCGCTCGGCCGCAACTCCGCGCCACACCTCGCGCAGGTCAACGCGGCCGTCATCGGCCAAGAATAGGGCAACCGAAAAGCCTGGCCGGGGCGCTCGACCAGCTTTTTCGTTGCGTATCTGGGAGCGCGTTTCGCGGTTAAGTGTCGCCGCGGGGCCGTATGGGCGATTATGAGGGGGAATTTGACGGCGCAGGAGATCGGTGGATGGTTAGCCCGGTCAGTGAGGCCACCGGTCGGTGTGGGCTGTGCGGCAACGACCTGCGCGCCAAGGCGCGCTTCTGCGATGTCTGCGGCTCTCCGGTCACCCCGAGGCCGGCCAGCGGCGAACACAAGCAAGTCACGGTGCTGTTCGCCGACGTCGTCGGCTCGATGAAGCTTGCGGCGGCGCTGGACGCGGAGCGGCTGCGGGAGATCATGAACGAGATGTTCAACCGTGCGGCCGCGGTGGTGCAGCGGTATGACGGAACGGTCGACAAGTTCACCGGTGACGGCTTGATGGCACTGTTCGGTGCCCCGGTGGCCTTGGAGGATCACGCGCTGCGGGCATGCATTTCAGCCCTGGAGATCCACTCCGTCACCAATGAGCTTGCCGCCGAGGTGCTTCGCCGTGACGGCATCACCTTGCAGATCCGAGTCGGCCTGAACTCCGGCGCGGTGATCGCCGGCGAAATCGGCTCAGGCCAAGGGCGATACACCGCCGTCGGCCATCCCGTCGGAATGGCGCAACGCATGGAGGCAGGCGCCCCTCCGGGTGGAGTCATGTGCTCGCTCTCCACAGCGCGCCTCGTCGAGGAAGCCGCCCGGCTCGGGCCCGTCGAAGACGTTTACGTCAAGGGCGCCGACGCGCCCGTGCCCGCTCGACAACTCCTCGCCATGGAATCCGACCGGATGGTGTTGGGCCGCCAAGAGGGCTTGATGCTGGGCCGCGATGCGGAGATGCACCGGTTGCAAAGCCTGTTCGACGCCCATCCCGGCGGCCTCGTTGGGATTGTCGGTCCCCCCGGGCTGGGCAAGAGTCGCCTCCTTCGGGAATTCACCGCGATCGCCGCGAGTAAAGGCGCCGACATCGTCGTCGCCCGCTGCGAAGCCCACACCAGCGCGGTCGCGTTTCGGGCGTTGTCGCGCCTGCTGCGCGCCATGTTCAAGGTCGAAGGGCTCAGCGCCGGCGAGGCCCGCGACCACACGGGCGCACAATGCCCGGGGCTGGGCGGACCGGACTCCGCCGACGCCCAGATCCTGTTCGAGGCCGTGGGCATTGCCGACACCACGGCCCCTCTCCTGCAGGTCAGCGCCGATGCCCGGCGGCGCCGGCTCATCGAAATCCTGGCGCATGCCGTTCGGGCACGCTCCGCCCGAACCGTGTTCGCACTCGAGGATGCCCATTGGGTCGATGAGCAGAGCGACGAAGTGCTTGCTGAGTTCGCCGCCACACTCGACGGGACGACGTCGATGTTCGTCACGACCTACCGACCCGAGTTCCGCGGTGCGCTGGACCGACGATCGAACCAGACGATCACGTTGCAGCCCCTGACCGAATCGACGTCGGTCCGCCTGGTCGGCCACCTCCTCGGGGGCGATCGGTCGCTGGGGGGTATGGCCGAGCGAATCGCAACTGCGGTGGCGGGCAATCCATTCTTCGCCGAGGAGATCGTCCGCGACCTCGCGGGCCGCGGCGTGCTCTCGGGCGGTCGGGGTGGCTACCGCCTGACGGGCGATGTCAACGAAATCGCCGTTCCCGCGACGGTACAAGCGGTGCTTGCGGCCCGCATCGATCGGTTGCCCGCGCCCACGAAGTCGATCCTGAACGCCGCGGCGGTAATCGGTAACCACTTCGATGTGGACACACTGCACGCTCTGTTGCCGGAAAGCATGTCCACGCGCCTGTCCGAGCTGGTGTCGGCCGAGCTGATCGATCAGATCGAATTCGTTCCGCGACAACGGTATTGCTTCCACCATCCGCTGGTGCGCACGGTCGCCTACGAGTCACAGTTGAGCGCCGTCCGCGTGCAGGCCCACCGCCGGCTGGCCGCCGCGATTGAGGCGCGGGATTCCGGTGCCGCCGACGACAATGCGGCACTAATCGCCACACACCTGGAGGCGGGCGGCGAACTCGTCCAGGCTTACCGCTGGCATCTGCGCGCAGCGGAATGGCTTCGGCCGCGCGGTATCCCCGCGGCGCGCGCGGAATGGGAGAGCGCCCGCCGCATCGCCGACGCGTTGGCCGACGACTGCGACGGCGTGACCGCCATGCGAATCGAACCGCGCGCCATGCTGATTTCCACCGCGCTTTATGCCAGCGACGCCGCCGGCACCGATGATCTATACCAAGAGCTTCGTGATCTCACCGTGCGGTCCGGCGACCTGACATCGCTCGCGCTGGCGACCGCCGGACGCATCTGGTCGTTCAGCGTCAACGATGTCCGGGTTCCCGAGGCCGTGATGCTGGCATCGGAGCTCCAAGGAATGGTCAGCGGCATTGCGTGCGACGCGGCGACAAAAGCCATAATCCTGAATTCGGTCGCCTTTATCCGGTTCGCCGACTGCGAATTCGACGCCGCGTTACGGGTCATCGACGCGATACAGGCGCTGCCCGGTGATGTACCGGTGACCGAAACGGTTGCGGCGCAAGTCCTTCGAGGGGTAATCGGGATGTGCCTCGGTGACTCCGAGGAAGGCAGGCGGCAATTCCGAGAGGGCCTTGAACAAGCACACACGCTCGGTCCCCTCAACTATGCGATGGTCTCGCACTACTCGGGAACCGTTGCGGCGTTGGGTATGTGCAAAGCCGACGACCTGGTCGACGAGACGCGGGAGGCCTTACGGTGCGCGGAATCCCTGGGCGACGTCGGCGGCCTCATCGCGACACAATGGGCCCACGGAACGGTCCTGCTGCGCGCCGAGAACGCGGCGCACGACGAGGCGATCGATCTGCTCGAGCGCGCGCACACCCTGATCGAGAGGCACAGGCTGTGTATCATCGGATTGCCGTCCATCGCTGCCGATCTGGCGATCGATGCCGCCCGCAAGGGGCGTATCGACGAAGCAATCGACAATCTTCGTCCCACATTCTTAGAGCATTTCGACGGTGGCAGTCGAGTCTTTGTGGGCTGCACGGCCGAGGCGCTCATCGAGCTGCTCGTTGAGCGAGGATCCGTCGGCGACCTCACCGAAGCCCACCGAATCGTTGATCGGTGGCGGGCGCACCAGTCGGGTATCGCGGTGACGGATCTGTGGTGGCTGAAATCCCGCGCTCTGCTGGCCGGGGCGGAAGGCAACTCGAACGACTACGTCGAGCTGTCGAAGAACTACCTCGAGTTCTGCACGAAGCTCGATGCCCGCGGCCGTCTGCCCGGGGCGCACCGCATGGCCGATGAATCCCTTGCAGTGCGGCAGGAATGAAGGTGGCGACGATCCTCGCGTACACCTCGCCCGCGCTGGGGCACCTGTTGCCGATGAGCGCGCTGCTGTCGGAGCTGTCGAGCCGCGGGCACCGGGTTCAGGTACGGACACTTTCCACCGGTGTACTGATTGGGCGAGAGCTCGGCTTCGCGGCGGACGCGATCGATCCGCGCATCGAGGCGATCGAGCTCGAGGACGGGGAGGAAGCAAATCCTCGGGCAGCGCTGAAGAGCGGTGTGGCGACGTTTGGCCAGCGTGCCGTGCACGAAGTGGCCGATCTCGGGGACGCGATCGCGCGTGTTCGTCCGGACGCATTGCTCGTCGACGTGAACTGCTGGGGAGCTCTGTCGGCGGCAGAAGCCGGCGACATCCCCTGGGCATGCTTTTGCCCCTACACGCCGCCGCTGCGGTCGCCCGGCGTGCCGCCGTTTGGTCCGGGTCTCAGACCGTTGTCGGGCGTGTTGGGCCTGCTGCGCGATTCCGCCGTGCACATTGCGGCAGTGGGCCCGCTGGAGAAGGTGATGCTGCCACCGATCAATGCGATTCGCTCAGATCTCGATTTGCCGCAGGTCGCGTCGATGGACGCGTTCCTGCGCCGCGCCCCGCTGCTACTGGTCGCCAGCGGCAAGCCGTTCCAGTACCCGGAAACGGACTGGGGTGATGCGGTGCAGATGATCGGACCCTGCGTGATCGATCCCGGGCCGCACACCGTCCCCGATTGGCTGGCTTCGATCGATCGCCCGATAGTGCTGGTCACAACGTCATCGGAGAAGCAAGCCGACACCAACCTGGTCCAGACCGCGATGGCCGCGTTGAAGGATGAGCCGGTGCACGTGGTCGCAACCCTGCCGGCCGGGCGACCGGACGAGCTAGCCTCGTCAGGCAACGCAACAGTGTTGCAATTCGTCCCGCACGGCCTGGTGCTGGACCGGGCGGTGTGCGCCGTCACGCACGGCGGGATGGGCGCAACCCAAAAGGCGCTCGCCCGTGGCATACCGGTGTGCGTCGTACCGTACGGGCGCGACCAGCTCGAGGTCGCGCGGCGCGTCGAGGTGGCCCGGTGCGGTACCCGCCTGCCGGCAAAGAAACTGTCACCGTCGCGGTTGCTCACGAAGGTGCGGGAAGCGATGACAATGACCGACGGTGCGGAACGGGTGGCGGCCGGCTTCAAGGCCACCGGCGGGACGGCCCGGGGCGCAGAACTCTTCGAGCAGCGCCTGCTTGGCCTCAATGTCGGCTGACCCGAAGCGCGGCGGGCGCCGGATGCACCTCGCGCACCGAAACACTGATAAATCGGCCCACCAGACGCCGCCGAACCGCTATAGTCGCCGCGTGATCAGCGCCGACCCGCTGACCGGGCGTGACAGCGAATTAGGCATTATTCGTCGCGCCCTGAGCGGGACTGGCAAGCACTCCGGCGTGGTGATCGCCGGAGCCGCCGGCGTGGGCAAGACCAGGCTGGCCCGTGAAGTGCTGCGCCGCGCCGAGGCGTCCGGTGAGCGGACAAAGTGGATCGTCGGCACCGAATCGGCGTGTGCACTGCCGCTAGGGGCGTTCATCGGCTCGCTCGGCGAGGCGATGTCGGATCCGCTGGCAAACGTGCGCCGGGTGATCGATTCGTTTGTCGCGCAACAGCGTCAGGCTCGTGTCGTGCTCGGGGTTGATGACGCCCACCTGCTGGACGCGTTGTCCGCCCTTGTCGTTCACCAGCTGGCGCAGTCGGGCGGGACCCGGCTGGTGGTCACCATACGCACCGGCGGTGAGGAGCCCGACGCGGTGACTGCGTTGTGGAAGGACGGGCTGCTGGCTCGCCTCGATCTCGAACCGCTGTCGGCCGCGGCGACACGCGAACTGATCGAAAGCACGCTCGGCGGTCCGGTCGACGCCCGCAGCGCGGCCCGGTTCCGAAAGCTGACCGGGGGAAACACCTTGTTCCTGCGGCAGCTGCTGAGCGATCAGATAGCGGCCGGGCGGATGCGGAAATTGGCCGGGGTGTGGATGTGGGACGGTGACGTCGCGGTCTCGGCGAGCCTGTCTGACACCGTCGCGCGCCAGATGGGTCGGCTCAGCCCCGGGGTGGCACTGGTGGTCGACACGCTGTCGCAGTGCGAGCCGTTGGCCGTTGATGTGCTGTGCGATCTGGTGCGTCGCCGTGACCTGGCGGTCGCCGAGAGCATGGGCCTGGTGAACGTCGAACGCACCGGTGGCGGCCTGATGGCCAGGCTGGCGCACCCGCTGTTCGGTGAGCTGCGCCGCGCGGGCGCCGGCGAGATGTATTTGTCGGGAATCCGGGGCAGGCTCGCGATGCGGTTGGCAGAAGACGGTGACGCCGACATGCAGGCGACCGTGCGACGCGCGCTGCTGAGGCTCGAGTCGGACCTTGATCCCGAGCCTGAGCTGTATCTGGAGTCGGCGCGGCATGCCATGACGCTGCTGGATCTGGATCTGGCCGACCGGTTCGCCACGGCGGCCACGCAAGCCGGGGCGCCTGGAGCGGCCGGGGTGCGGGCAATGAACCTGGTGCTGCTCGGACGCGGCGAGGAGGCGGAGACGGCGCTGCGCGGCATGGCTGATGCCGCCCTGCCTGACGGCCATCACTGGGCGACGGTGCGAGCGGCCAACCTGACTTGGATGCTCGGCAAGCCGCAGGCCGCGGCGGCGATCTTGGAAGGTCTTGCCGCAGCCCCCGAGACCCCGGCGCAGGCGGCGGAGCGTTTGGCAGTGCAGGCCTGCGTGGACGCGGTGTCCGCACGCTGCGAACTTGCGTCCGAAAGGGCCCGGGCCGCATTGGATTTCGAAGCCCTGCCGGGCTTTCACGCGATGATGGCCTCGCTTGCGCTGATCATGGCGATGGGGGCGCTTGGGGAGGTCGATGAGCTCGGGGGCGTCGCCGAGCAGGCGCTGCGGCGCGCGACGACGTCGTTCCAGGCATCCCACATGCGGTTTTGGTTCGGGGCCGTGTACGGTCGCGCCTGCCGGTTGACCGGGCGCATCGATGAATTCGTCTCCACGGCCGAGCAACTGGCCGACTCGGCCCGCGACATTCCCGGCCTCGCGTACGCGAACCTGGCCTTGCTGTTGGGGAACGCCGACCTGGTTCGCGGCGCTGTTGCCGACGCGGCCCGGCTGGTGCACGAGGCGCTTGCCGGCGTGGAAAGACATGCCGTCACAACGGGTTTGCGGGCGGCGAGCTACTTCGCCCTGGCCGAAGCGCACGCCAAGCTCGGACAGCCCGCCGAGGCGAACGATGCCGTCACCGGGGCGCGGTCGTGTGTGCCGCCCGACTACTTGTTCATGCACACGGCCCTCTCGCTGGCCGACGGGTGGGCGATGGCGGCAAGCGGCCGTCTGAGCGAGGCTGTGACGGGCGCCCAGCAGGCTGCGCAACTTGCCCGCGACCGCGGCCAGCCCACCCACGAGCTGGCCTGCATCCAGACCGCCGCTCAATGGGGCGATGCCACGCAGGCCGCGCGGGCACGGGAGCTGGCCGAGGCGTTGTCGCTGCCGCTGGCCGACGCCGTTGCAGTGCATGCGGAGAGCCTGCTCGCCGGGGACGGCGAGGGCCTGCTGGCAGCGTCGGCGGCGTACCGGCGGATCGGCGATCGGGCCGCGGCCGCTGACGCGGCGGCGCAGGCCTCCGCCGCGTTCGACGAGAGCCAGCAGCGTCGGCGTGGGCTGTATGCGGCGGCGGTGGCCAAGGAATTGGCCGACAAATGTGGCGGTTTGTGCACGCCGGCGCTGCGGACTTCCGCAGGTCTCAAGCTGTCGGGTCGCCAACGCGATGTCGTCGAACTTGTCGTGGCCGGCCTGTCCAACCGCCAGATCGCCGACAAGCTGGTCATGTCGGTGCGCACCGTGGAGGGCCACGTTTACCGGGCCTGCCAGCGGGTCGGGGCCCAGTCACGCGAGGAACTGGCGACGATCGTCAGGTCTGGACCGGGCAACGGCGAGGCAGGCTGACGCGCGCCAGCTGCGCCTGACGCTTGCTCGCTAAATCGAGTAGCCGACTACGCATGCGGATCAACCGAAGTCGGCCATACCGTGCCATGCGACGAAGGAGTTGGCATGGTCGAGATGCTGGAGAAACCCGAAGTCAGCGCGCACCCGCTGCCGCCGAAGAATCCACTCCCGTATTGGCGCCAGGTCAAGGAGGTGCGCTCGTACATCGACGGTATACAGACGCTGGTGGACACCGGCGGCCCCGTCACCCGGATCGTGCTCGGACCGAAGTGGCTGTTACCGAACGTAGTGCTGATTTCCAGCCCGCAAGGTGCGCGTGATCTGTTGGGCTGCACCGACGAGGTCACCGACCGGGGCCGTACCCGCACCATGATCGAGATGCACGCGCTGATGGGCGGCAACCTGCTCGACCTCCCGCACGAGCGCTGGCTACCGCGGCGACGCGCGCTGCAGCCGATGTTCACCAAGCGCCATGTCGCCCGCTACGCGGGACACATGGGCGCGGCGGCGCAATCCGTCGCCGACGGTTGGCAGGACGGCGTGGTCGTGGACCTCGATACCGAGTGCCGCAAGCTGACCCTGCGTGCATTGGGGCGCTCGGTGCTCGGGCTGGACCTCGATGAGCGCGCCGACGAGGTGGGCCGTGCACTGCGAGCCTCGTTGATATGGGTGGCCGACCGCGCGGCGCGGCCGGTGAACCCGCCGCGGTGGCTGCCCACCAGGGGCCAGCGCGCCGCTCGCCGGGCCAACGACACCCTGCACCGGCTGGCGGCCGAAATCCTGCACGCCGTTCGCATTGACCCCGACCGTGATGCCCCCTTGGTGCGCGCCCTCATGGAGGCGATCGATCCGGAGACCGACCGGCCGTTGACCGACGACGAGATCTGTCATGAGCTGGTGCTATTCATGCTCGCCGGCCACGACACCACCTCGACCACGCTGACTTACGCGTTGTGGTCGTTGGGGCACCACCGCGACATCCAAGAACGGGTGCGCGCGGAGGTCGCCGCGCTGGGCGAGCGGGCGCTGACTCCAGAGGACGTGCCCGGCCTCGAACTGACCGTGCGGGTACTGCACGAGGCGCTCCGGTTGTGCCCGCCCGCGGCCGGAACGATGCGCACGCCCACCCGCGACATCGTGGTGGACGGCCACCTCGTCGAAGCCGAAACCATGGCCCTCGTGAGCTTCTATGCGCTGCACCGCGACCCCGCGCTGTGGGAGGAGCCGCTGCGTTTCGATCCGGACCGGTTCCTTCCGGAGCGGTCGAAGGGTCGAAGCCGTTGGCAATACCTGCCGTTCGGCGGCGGACCGCGTTCGTGCATCGGCGATCACTTCGCGATGCTGGAGGCCACGCTCGCGCTGGCGACGATCGTCCGCGCGGCCGACATCGAATCGCTGGACTCGGACTTCCCGCTTGATACGCCCTTCACGGTGGTCGCTGCGCGACCCATCCGCGCCCGGGTGCGGGCCGACCTGCTCGTGCGTCTAGACACCCAGTAGCCGCGCCGACACCCACAGCGCGAGGACCGCCACCACCAGGGCCGTCGGCACGGTGCACAGCCCGAGGCGGGTGTACTCGCCGACGCCGGCGTCGACATCGTGCCGGCGCAGCACGCGCCGCCACAACAGGTTCGACAGCGAGCCCACGTAGGTCAGGTTCGGGCCGATGTTGACCCCGATCAGGACCGCCAGAATGGCCACCGGACCGCCGTGTGCGACGAGCGGCAACAGCACCAGCGTGGCGGGCAGGTTGTTGACGACGTTGGCTAAGACGGCGGCTATCGCGGCGATCGCCAGCAACGCGGGCAGTCCCGAACCGGACGGCAGTACGGCGGACATCGCCCGGTCCATCCCGTTGACCATGACCGCCCGCACCACGACGCCCAGCGCCAGCACGAACACTAGGAACGACACGTGCGCCGAGCGCACGATCTCGGCCACCGAGGTGTGCCGACGGCTCAGGCTGCGCACCGCCAGCACCGAGGCGCCGACGAGCGCCACCCAGGCCGGGGCGACCCCCACGGACTGGCCGACCGCGAACCCGGCGAGCGTCAGCCCCACGATCACCAACACGAACACCGGGGGCCGCGGCGCCGGCCCCAGTTCCTCAGGGTTGGGCTGTGCGCGCAGGTCGCTGGCGAAAAACCACCGGAAGATCAGGTACAGCGTGGCGACCGCGCCCAGCCACGGCAACGCCATCACCAGGGTGAACCTGGTGAACGAGATGTTGGCGGTGTGAAACGCCAGCAGGTTGGTCAGGTTCGACACCGGCAGCAGCAGCGAGGCGCCGTTGGCCAGATGAGCGGTGGCATAGGCGTATGGCCGCACCGAGGTGCGCAGCCGGCGGACCGCGGCCAGCACCACCGGCGTCAGCAACACCACCGCGGCGTCCAGGCTGAGCACCGCGGTGATCAGGGAGGCGATGACGAACACCCGGCGCAGCAGGCGCCCCGACCCGACGCGCCCCCGCGCTATCTCCGAGCCGGCCGCCTCGAACAGGCCCTCGTCGTCGCACATCTTGGCCAGCACCAGCACCGCGCCCAGGAACGCGACCACTCCCGATAGCCCGGCCACCTCCTCGGCCGCCTGGTGCACCGATATCGCGCCGACCGCGATCAGGATGAGCGCCGCCGGAACCGCCGCCAGTGCCTCCGGCCAACCCCTCGGGCGGGCGACCGCCAACACGAGCACGACAGCGAGCAACAGCAGGCCGAGGGTCAGGGCCATGGCTCAGGTCGCTTCTGCCGAAGATGCGCGTCGACAAGTCAAGGCCATCGGCGGCATAGCTCCTAACAGTGAATGCGGTGACAACAAAACACGATCGCGGATCAGGCGACGGAACAGCGTGACCAATTCACGAGCACCTGCCAGGAAGCAATCTCGGCGAATGTTACATGTCGTAGCGGAATTGCTATGCGGCAGCATCGACTTCGACTGGAGCCGATGTTCGAGTGCCGACCGGGTCGCCTCCGGTATGTGGATCACATGGAAATCGATTAGCCTTCGGCGGATCCCTTCTCCCGCCGGAGAGACCGAATTATCGATGACGGGGCCAAATGCCATGGAGGCGCTTCCGCGACGAACGGCCCGCGCACTGGACCTAATGGCCTTCTCGCTGGCCGATGTTCGCGACGGTTTGGGTCCGTACCTGTCGATATACCTCCTGCTGACCCATCACTGGGACCAGGCCTCGATCGGGTTCGTCATGGCCGTCGGCGGTATCGCCGGGGTCGTCGCGCAGACACCTGTCGGGGCCTTGGTCGACAAGACAACCGCAAAGCGAGCGCTGGTCATCGCTGGTGCCGCGGCGGTCGCTACCGCCGCATTGGCGATGCCCCTGTTGCCGGGCTTCTATACGATCTCTTTCCTGCAGGCCGTTACCGGTGTCGCCGGTTCGATATTCAATCCGGCGTTAGCCGCGATCACTCTCGGCATTGTCGGGCCGCGACTGTTTTCCAGACGGGTTGGACGCAACGAATCGTTCAGGCATGCCGGAACTGCAGCGGCTGCAGGCGCTGCCGGCGGACTCGCATACTTCTTCGGCCCGGTGGTGGTGTTTTGGCTGTTGGCCTGCATGGCGGTAGTCAGCGTTGTCGCAACGCTTCGGGTCCCGCGCGACGCGATCGACAACGACCTGGCGCGCGGTATGGACAGGGCAACCGGAGAGCGGCACAGGCAGCCGTCCGGATTCGCAGTGCTGCTGCACAATCGCAGGTTGATGATCTTCGCTGCGGTGGTATTTGCGTTCCACTTCGCCAACGCAGCCATGCTGCCGCTGGTCGGCCAGGAGTTGGCATTGCACAAGAGGGAACTCGGGACGGCGCTGATGTCGGCATGCATCGTCGCCGCACAGGTCGTCATGGTGCCGGTGGCGTACATCGTGGGTACCAACACCGACACCTGGGGACGAAAGCCGATCTTCTTGGTTGGGTTCGCTGTCTTAACCGTTCGTGCTTTCCTGTATCCGCTGTGGGATAACTCGTACTGGCTTGTCGGCGTGCAGTTGCTCGATGGTGTTGGCGCCGGCATATTCGGGACGCTTTTCCCTCTCGTGGTCCAGGATGTCACGCACGGAACTGGCCGGTTCAACGTCAGCCTTGGGGCGATAACGACCGCGTGGGGCGTCGGTGCCTCGTTGTCGAATTTCGTCGCGGGCGCGATCGTGGTCGCAGCCGGTTACGATGCGGCTTTCATGTCACTTGGCGCCATCGCGGGTGCTGGCTTCGCGCTCTACCTAATCGCGATGCCGGAAACGGTCGCGAGGGCCAGAGGCGGCGTTGCGGACGCGGTGTAAGAAGGTCATTTACTTCCAGGGGTTTTCGCGCCGCCACACCGTCGGCATGTGCAGCGCGACACCGTCGTGTGCGGCCAGCTCGTCCAGGATGCGAATGGACACGTCCAGGTCGTCGCCCGCATACGGCAAGGCCCGCAACGGCTCTGACAGCGGCCGGAAGAAGTCGTCCCAGTGGATGACGATCACCCGGCTCGCGCCCACGGCGCGCACGGTCTCGGCCCAGTAGTCGAGCAGGTAAGACCGTGGCTGCAGGCCCAGTTGGCCGACGCTCAGATACACGGCATCGGCGCGACGGCCGGCCAACGCACCCTTGACGAAACCGGCGCTGCCCTGGATCAACAGGCGCCGGCCCGACGCCCGGTGTTGCACCAGCGTCGACCAGGCCTCACCGCAGCGGTACGCCGAAACCTTCACCGGCGGGATCAGCGGTGCGCCGATCACACCGGGGAACCGGTCCGGCGGGCAGTGGTGCGATTCCACCAGCGTTACGTCAAAGGCGCCCAACGTAATTGGCTCACCCGATGTCGCGATGACAAGGCGGTCTTCGGGCAGCCCGTATCCGCGCCCGACGTTTGCCGCCGACTCACCACCCACCAATTTCGCGCCGGTGCGGTCGGCGACCAGTGCGGAGTCCATCACGTGGTCGATGTGGGTGTGCACCGGGATGACGGCGTCCAGCCGCGACACCTTGGCCCGGGCCAGGCAGCCGTCCACGCGTGCCGGTGACGGCGACACCTTGCCGGCCGCCACCCTAGCCAGGCCGGGGCGCGAGAAGTAGCCGTCGGTCATCAGCGCCGACGACCCGTCGTCGAGCAGCAGAGTCGCGACACCCATCCAGGTCGCCGAAAGCGGCGCGTCGGGTCCGGCGGCGGGCACGTCGAACCGGTCCGAGTACCGCGCGAGATCGGGTCGACCGAACTTGAGCCGCATCAGCAGAACGCCCGGATGTCCGCGCCGGCGGCCACCGCGCCCGGCGAATCGCCATGCACACAAACCGATTCCACGCTTATGTCGATCTGTGAGCCGTCGATCGCGGTGATCCGCCCCGAGGTCACCATGCTCACGACGCGGTCGCCGATCGCCGCCGGATCGTCGAGGCGCCAGACGCCGAAGCTCTCACCCAAGTCGGCGTTGGGGTCGATAACGGCCACCCGCCTAGCTTATGGCGGGATCGCGATGACAATCCGGTCCGCATCGCCTACTGCCGGGCGACTTTGGCCGCGATCTGCTCGGCGATGTCGACCGCCGACCCGCCGGCCAGGGGAGACGCGCACGTCAAAACGTCGATGGCGACGTTGTTGCGCACGGTTAACGCCCGTTGGCAGGACCATCCGTCGCCGCCTTCCTGGGCTTCGGAGGTACTGAGCGTGCCGCTGACTTTGTTGACACCGGCCACCGTCCACACGACCGCGGGCTTGCCCTCGGGCAGGTCCGAGAATCGCCGATTGGCGCACGCGGACCAGCTCTGTACCGAAGAGTCGTAAAACGCGTTGGCGTCGCGCGCGGAGGGGTACGCGACCACCGCCTGGATGGCGTAGTGGTTTCGGGTTTTGGAGTCGTCGACGCTGTCGTCGAGCCGCTGGCCGCGCATGGCGGTCCAGCCCGTGCCGGCATAGACCTTGTCCTGTGCGGGCCCGTCGAGCGGCAGGCAGTCCTTGTCGCTGATGGAGGAGCTCCAGTCCCACATCGCCGTGGCGCTGAACCACACCTTCATCGACGTCGCGTTGAGCGCGTCGTTGACCTGGCGCGCGTCGAGCAGCAGCCCGTCGAGCGCCTCCACCGCAACGGGGGTCTGCGGCAGGGGGCCGGATTTGTCGGCGGGGACGGCCCTGCCGCTAACTGTGGCGTTGCATCCGACGGCGAGTGCGGACACGGCGGTCAGCACAAGCACGGCGACTCGCTGGCGCACAGCTGCCTCCCCAACGCCTGCCCGGACCCAGGGCCACTTCGTGCGACAAGCTTATGTGGCGGCCTCGCGACGTCGCCCGACGAGCCAGCAAAACAGGTAGATGACAAACGAAATGGCGGCCACGAACACCGACACCGGAACGCCGGGCGCCAGCGACAGCAGGATGCCCCCGACCGCTGAGACTTCGGCGAAGACCACCGAAGCCACGATCGCCGCCGCCGGCGAGGCGACTACCCGGGCGGCCGCGGCGGCCGGAGTGATCAGCAACGACATCACCAACAGAGCCCCGACGATCTGCACCGCCTGCGCGGCCACCACACCGACCAGAGCGGCGAACACGATGCCCAGCGCGCGGACCGGAACACCGCGCGCGGCCGCGACGTCCGGGTCGACGGTGGCGAACAACAGCGGGCGATAGCACGTTCCGAGCACGGCGACGACGAGCAAGCAAACCAGCGCCAGCATTGCAAGCCCCGTGTAGCCGACGCCGACGATCTGCCCCGTGAGCAGCGCGAAAGCGGTCCCGGTCCGTCCCGGGTAGAGGTGAATGAACAACACCGCCAGGCCCAGCCCGAACGCCAACACCACGCCGATCACCGAATCGCGCTCGCGGGCCCGCTGGCCGAGGATGCCGAACAGCGCCGCCGCCAGGGCGCTGCCGATCAACGCCCCGGCCCCAACCTCGAACCCGACCAGGAGCGCGAAAGCGGCTCCCGTCAGAGACAATTCGCTGGATCCATGCACGGCGAACGACATCTGGCGCATGACGATGAACGGCCCGATCAGCCCGGCCACCAGTCCCAGCAGCGCGGCCGCCACCAGCGCCTGCTGGACGAAGTCGTGGCGAAGCAAGTCGGCGGTGATGTCGAAGGAGAACAGGTGATCCAGCATGTCGGCGAGCCGGCGGTTCATCCCCCGCACCCGTCATCCGGCTCGCCCACCACCACGTAGCCGTCCCTGATCTTCACCACCTGGATGTCGGCCCGGTACAGCGCCGACAGCGTCTGGCTGTTCATCACCTGCGCGACCGTGCCGATCTCGAATCGGCCGTCGACGAGATACAGGACCCGGTCCACGTACGGCAGGATCGAGTTGATCTCGTGGGTCACGACGATGACGGTGGTCCCCGCGTCCCGGCGGCGCCGGTCGATCAGCGCTGACACCAGTTTGGCGTTGGCGGGGTCGAGGGTCAGCAGGGGTTCGTCGCACAGCAGCAGCATCGGGTCGCTGACGAGCGCCTGAGCGACGCGCACCCGCTGCAGCTCGCCGCCCGACATCACGCCCACCCGGACGTCGGCCAGGTGTTCGCCGTTGACATGTCGCAGCGCCTCCGACACGGCCGCGCGCCGGCCGGCCCGATCGGCGGATCGCAGCGGCGCAGCGCCCCAGCGCCGTCCGTCGATGCCCAGCCGAACCAGGTCGCGCCCGCGCAGCATGACTTCCCGGTCGATCGGACGGTGTTGCGGCACATAGCCGATGCTTCCGCTGCCGGAGGTGATCGGCCTTCCGTCGACCAGCGCGGCGCCGGCGCTCAGCGGCAGCTGCCCGAGCAAGACCTTGAGCAACGACGTCTTCCCGGTGCCGTTGGGGCCCAGCACGGCGATGAACTCGCCGCGCGACACCGACAGGTCGAGGTGGTCCCACAGCACCCGGTCGCCGAACGCCAGCCGGGCGCCGCGGAGCGAAACGGTATGGGCATGGCGGTCGACGGCCCGGACCGCTTCGACACTCACAGCCGTGCTTATCGGCTCGACCGCAGCGCGGCGAGTAACTGGTTGACCGTATTGCGTTGCCAGGTCAGGTAATCGATGCCGTCGGGCAGCGTCTCGGTCACCTCGGTGACCGGCACACCCGCGCGCCGTGCGGCATCCTCGAGGCCGCTAATCGCGGCGGTGGACGTCTGCGGGTTGACCAGCAGCGCCGACACCCGCCGGTGGTCGATCATGTCCAGCACGGATGCCATGTCGGCCGGCGAGGGGTCGGTTTCGTTCTCGTTGGCCGCGGTGAACGCGGCCGGGGTGTGATCCACCAGGCCCGCCGCGGTCAGCAGGTAGTACACGTCGGGCTCGGTCGCGATGACCCCGGCGTCGGGATACGCGCCGGCGATGGCGCGTTCGGAGATGGCGATCGCGTCGGCGCCGCGGCAGAACGCGGTGGCGTTGGCCCGGTAATCGGCGGCGTTGGCCGGGTCGATTGCCGCCATCCGGTCGGCGATCGAGGAGGCCACCGACTTGGCTACGCCCAGGTCGTAGAAGACGTGTTCGTTGGGGGGCTGCGCTCCCGGTGTGCCGTTGGGGACAAACGAGTAGGCATCGACCGATTTGATGCCCGGGTGCCGGGCCAGCACCTGGTCGACCCAGGGGTCGTAACCGCCCCCGTTGTAGACGACCAGGGCGGCGTCCGTGATTGCGGCGGCGTCCGAGGGGCTGGCCGTGTAGGAGTGCGGATCGGTATCGGCGCCGCTCAGGATGGACTTGACGGCGACGTGGCGGCCGGTGACCGCGCTGGCTACGCTGCCCCACACGTCGGTGGATGCCACCACGGTCGCCGCACGCGGGCGCGCCGAGCCAGCGCAGCCGCCGAGCGCCGTCGAGCCGGCCACGACGACCAGAACGGCCGATAGCCAACGCCCCACGTTGACCACTGCGACTCCCGCCATTTATGTCCTCCCGCCGACCCGCCAGCCGGCGCAATAATACTAATGAAAATCGTTTCCATTAGAAAGTGGCGCGTGTGCGCCGAGGGCGACGCGCTGTAGCCTCACCGAACGTGAGTTCCACACCGCGCCGTCGTGCGACGCTGGCGTCGTTGGCGGACGAACTGAAGGTCTCGCGCACCACGATCTCGAACGCGTTCAATCGCCCGGATCAGCTTTCCGCCGACCTACGCGAACGGGTGCTCGCGACGGCGAAGCGGCTGGGTTACCTGGGACCCGACCCGGTGGCGCGATCGTTGCGGACCCGCAAGGCCGGCGCGGTCGGTTTGGTGATGGCCGAACCGCTGACCTATTTCTTCAGCGACCCGGCGGCGCGCGATTTCGTTGCGGGAGTGGCGCAATCATGCGAAGAGTCGGGGCAGGGACTGCTCCTGGTCGCCGTCGGGGCGAGCCGGAACCTCGAGGACGGGACGGCCGCCGTGCTCGGCGCGGGTGTGGACGGGTTCGTGGTGTATTCGGTCTGCGACGACGATCCCTACCTGCAGGTGGTGCTGCAGCGGCGATTGCCGGTCGTGGTGGTTGATCAGCCCAAGGGCCTGTCGGGAGTGTCCCGGGTGGGCATCGACGACCGGGCGGCGATACGCGAGCTGGCCCACTACGTGCTCGGGCTCGGCCACCGCGAAATCGGGCTGCTGACCATGCGGCTGGGCCGGGACCGCCGGCAGGGCCTGGTGGATGCCGAGCGGCTGCAGTCGCCGACCTTCGACGTGCAACGCGAACGCATCATCGGCGTGTGGGAGGCGATGACGGCCGTCGGCGTCGACCCGGATTCGCTGACCGTCGTGGAAAGCTACGAGCATGAGCCCGAATCGGGCGGCGCCGCCGCCAAGGCGGCGCTGGAGGCCAATCCGCGGATCACCGCGCTGATGTGCACCGCGGACATCTTGGCCCTGTCAGCCATGGATTACCTTCGCGCACATGGCATTTACGTGCCGGGTCGGATGAGCGTCACCGGGTTCGACGGCGTGCCCGAGGCCATCGGCCGCGGGTTGACGACGGTGGCGCAGCCGAGCCTGCAGAAGGGGCGCCGGGCCGGTGAACTGCTGCTGAGGCCGCCGCGGTCGGGCCTGCCGGTCGTCGAACTCTTGGGCACCGAGCTCATTCGCGGCCGCACCGCCGGGCCGCCGGCCTAGGTGGATTCGTGTTCGCCGAGCAATAGCCGCACGGCCAGGTCCAGCCGTTTGCTGACATCAGTGGCCGAGGCGCGGCGGGTGAGCCAGGCGAGCAGGTTCGACAGCCACACGTCCGAGATCACCCGGGCGATGTGGTACTGGTCTTCGGTCGGCTCACCGTCGGCCATCGCGCGGGCAAACATGCTGTCGATGAGCTTCTCGACCTGGTCGACCTCGCTGGCTGCCGAGGCGTCGGCGAAGACGTACGCGCGCGTCATCGCCTCGGTGAGCAGCGGATTGCGTTGCATCGCGCGGTTGAGCTTGCCGACCATGAAGTTGAGCCGCTGAAACGGAGTGCCCCCGGCGACCGCGGAGTGGTCCGTTTTGGCGTCGATGCGGCCGAATTCCCGGCCCAGGGCCGACACCAGCAGGTGCACCTTGGACGGGAAATACCGGTACAGGGTGCCCACCGCCACGTCGGCCCGGTCGGCCACGGCGCGCATCTGGACCGCCTCATACCCGCCCTTGGACGCGATGGCCATGGTGGCATCCAGAATGCGCTTGCGGCGTTCCCGCTGCGCCTCCGAGCCGAGCTCGGACTCGGCCAGTACCGCCACGTTCATGACCTCGCGCGGCTGCGAGTCAGAAACGCGGGCCGAGTTCGGGTTCGCTGACGACATCTGCGAGGGTGCTCCTTTATCAGCCGGTTCGTTCGCAAACGATACGCATGCAGTGCGTAAATTTCCCACCTCCCCGCAGCAGGGACAACCACGTGTACTGCTGTAATGGCGTTCGACTTGACGCTCGATCGCTGGCACTATTAGAACACGTTCTAGTGGACTTCAGTGCCCCCAATTTCTATATCGACCCAAGCAGGCGGAGGACCAAGGGTGGTAGCGACCGTCACCGACGAGCAGTTCGCCGCGCGTGCGCTGGTGCGCGACTGGGCCCGCAATCCGACCTCGGGGCCGGGTGGGACCGCGGCCATCCGCGACATCGAGCGGGGTAACGCCGATGCGTGGCGGCCGGTCTTTGCGGGCCTGGCTGACCTGGGGCTATTCGGGGTGGCGATTCCGGAGGACCGCGGCGGGGCGGGCGGCAGCATCGAGGATCTGTGCGCGATGGTCGAGGAAGCGGCCAAGGCGCTGGTAGCCGGGCCGGTTGCGACCACAGCCTTGGCGGCTGTCGTCCTCTCCGAGGTAGACGCCTCCCCCGACTTGCTGGCCGCGCTGGCCGCCGGGGAGCGCTTCGCCGGGGTAGCGCTCGAGGGCGACCTGCAGTTTGATGGCGGGGGTTTGCGGGCGTCGGGCACCCTGCCGTGGGTGCTGGGCGCCGCGGAGGGCGCCGTCGTGGTCCTGCCCGCCGGCGGGAAGTCGCTGCTGGTCGACACCCGCAGCGAGGGCGTGCAGATCGAGCCGCTGCCGGCCAGCGACTTCTCCCGGCCGTTGGCCCGAGTGGTGCTGACGTCGGCGCCGGTCACCGTCATCGGCGACTCCGCGCAGCGGGTCGAGGAACTGGCCGCGACCATGTTGGCCGCTGAGGCCGCCGGCGTGACCCGATGGTCGCTGGACACCGCGGTCGCCTACGCGAAGGTGCGTGAGCAATTCGGCAAGCCGATCGGCAGCTTCCAGGCCGTCAAGCACCTGTGTGCGGAGATGCTGTGCCGCGCCGAGCAGGCCGAGGTCGCCGCCGCCGATGCCGCGCGGGCCGCGGCGGATTCCGATCCGGCCCAGTTCTCCCTTGCGGCGGCATTGGCCGCGAGCATCGGTATCGCCGCCGCGAAGGCCAACGTCAAAGACTGCATCCAGGTGCTCGGCGGAATCGGCTGCACCTGGGAGCACGACGCGCATCTGTACCTGCGCCGAGCGCATGCCATCGGCAGGTTTCTGGGGGGTGCCGAGCGCTGGTTGCGCCGCATCACCGCCCTGACTCAGACGGGGGTGCGGCGCTGCCTCCGTATCGACCTCTCAGGGGTGGAGGGCCTGCGACCGGAGATCGCCGAGGCCGTCGCCGAGGTCGCCGCGCTGCCGGAAGCCCAACGCCAGACGGCCTTAGCGGAGGCGGGGCTGCTGGCGCCGCACTGGCAGGCGCCGTACGGGCGCGGCGCGTCACCGGCCGAACAGCTGCTGATCGATCAGGAGATGTCGGCGGCGGGGGTGGTGCGGCCGGACTTGGTGATCGGCTGGTGGGCGGCGCCGACCATCCTCGAGCACGGCACGCCGGAACAGATCGAGCGCTTCGTACCGGCCACTCTTCGAGGCGAATTCCTCTGGTGCCAACTGTTTTCCGAGCCGGGTGCCGGGTCCGACCTGGCGTCGCTGCGCACCAAGGCGGTTAGAGGTGACGGCGGCTGGCTGCTCACCGGGCAAAAGGTGTGGACGTCTGCCGCGCACAAGGCGCGGTGGGGCGTGTGCCTCGCGCGTACCGATCCGGATGCTCCGAAACACAAGGGCATCACCTACTTCCTGGTGGACATGAAGTCCCCGGGCATCGAGATCCGGCCGTTGCGCGAGATCACCGGTGACTCGCTGTTCAACGAGGTCTTCCTGGATAACGTGTTCGTCCCCGACGAGATGGTGGTCGGCGGCGTGAACGATGGCTGGCGGCTGGCGCGGACCACGCTGGCCAACGAGCGGGTCGCGATGGCCACCGGCACCGCGCTGGGCAACCCGATGGAAGAGCTGCTCAAGGTGCTCGCGGACATCGACCTCGACGTCTCCCAGCAAGACCGGCTGGGACGGCTGATCGCCACCGCCCAGACGGGCGCGCTGCTGGACCAGCGCATCGCCCAACTCGCCGTCGGCGGCCAGGACCCCGGCGCGCAGTCCAGCGTGCGCAAACTTATCGGGGTCCGTTACCGGCAGGCGTTGGCCGAATACAAGATGGACGTCTGCGAGGGCGGCGGCCTCGTCGACAATCGCGCGGTGTTCGACTTCCTCAACACCCGCTGCCTCACCATCGCCGGCGGCACCGAGCAGATCCTGCTCACCGTCGCCGCGGAGCGACTGCTCGGGCTGCCTCGTTAGCCTGCGTCGAGCCTGTATTCCTGCAGACCCTTACTCGCACTTTGTCTGCAGATTTACAGGATCGGCGACGTGTCGGTCGCTGATGCCACCATGCGGGCATGCAGGTGGTGTTTATCGGCAGTGAAGCAATCGCAAGCGCAGATGTTACGCGACACGAACTGCAACGTTGGTATGAGCCGATCTACCCGGGAGTGTATGCCGCACAGGGTCAACAACTTTCGCTGCGGCACAGGACCGAAGGCGCATGGTTGTGGTCGCGGCGCAGGGCGATCGTGGCGGGTATCGCGGCTTCGGCGTTGCATGGCGCCCAGTGGGTTGACGCCGACATCCCCATCGAGTTGGTCTGGTCGAACACGCGGCCACCGCGGGGGATAGTCGCGCGTGAGCAGCTGCTGGCCGACGACGAAGCCGCCCGCGTCGCAGGATTGCCGGTCACCACTCCCGTGCGAACGGCGTACGACTTGGGACGGTTTCTTCCGAGCGGGCAGGCGGTCGCGCGCCTCGACGCGTTGATGCGGGCGACGCCGTTTTCGACGGAAGACGTGCTGCTGCTTGCTGAGCGATACCCTGCTGCCCGCGGGGTACGACGGCTGCGGTCGGTATTGCACCTTGTCGACGGCGGTGCCGCCTCACCGAAGGAGACCTGGCTGCGGCTACTCCTTGGCGACGCAGGATTGCCCGTGCCGACCACCCAGATACCGATTGTCGACGGCTACCGCGCCCTGGCCATGCTCGATATGGGTTGGCCGCAGTTCGGCGTGGCTGTCGAGTATGACGGCGACCACCACCGCAGCGATCGGCGTCAGTACGTGAAAGACCAGTGGCGACTACGAAAGCTTGCGGAATTGGGCTGGATCATTATTCGTGTGATCGCCGAGGACAAGCCCGAGGATGTCATCGAGCGCGTCAGGCGGGCGCTGCTCGCTCGAGGTTGGCGACCCGAGCGGACCGCCATAGTCCCGTTGGCCGGGTAACTGCGCTCGTTCCCTCCAGCCTGTAATTCTGCAGGCGTTCACTCGCACTTTGTCTGCAGATTTACAGGCGCGGCGCTAAGAGAACCTAAGAAAAAGAGGTCTGCGCGCAGGTGCTGGGCGAGGTGATGTTGACCCCGCCGTAGACGACCTGGATGTGGGTGCAGACGATGACGCTGATGTCGGTCTTGGGTTGACCCGTCTGCCAGTCGGCGGAGTCGATGCGGCCGGTCGTCTGATACTTGTCCGGCGGTCCCTCACCGAAGTAAACGGTGGTGATCTCGTCGGACCCCATCGCCTTATGGACCCTCTCGAACTGGCCGTTGGCGTGCGTGTCCAGGTAGGCCATCCGGTTGGGCGACCGAACCTCGGTGGTTTGGCGTGCCCATAAGCCTGGTGGGAACCCGGTCACACCGTCGGGCGTGCGCGTGTCGGCCCCCACGGTGAAGTCGCAGTGGCCATCTCCGTTGAAGCAGTTGAGGAAGGCGTGCGTCTCCAGCTGGTTGGGGCCGTCCAGCGGGAACAGGGTGCTGGCGGAGTTGCTCGCGGCCAAAGCGATTGGACTTGGCAGGAACGTCAGCATGGCCCCGACGACTGCAAACCCCGATATCAGCCGCTTCATCGGCGCTCCCCTTCCGGTTCGCTACGCGACTACTCGTCGTAGGTGACTTCTACCGAATCAGATTCGGGGCGAGATTGACAGGCCAAAATCAGGCCGTCGTCGAGATCCTGCTGCTCCAGGACGTCGTTGACCTCCATGTTCACCTTGCCGCCGCGCAGGGTGCAGGCGCATGCGCCGCAGTGGCCCTCCCGGCACGAGAAGGGCGCGTCGAGGCCTTTCGCCAGCAACACGTCGAGCAGCTTGGCGTTGCGCGGCCACGACACCGTGTGCGTTTCGCCGTCCAGCTCGACCACCGCGGTGGCCGGCGGCTGGTCTCCTTCGGCGGTGTCCTCGATCTTCACCGCGGCGAACGGATCCGACTCCAGCGACTTGAACACCTCGATATGCACTTGCGCGGCAGGCACTTTCAGCTCGTCCAGCGCGACGCGCGCCGCGTCCATGAAGGGGCCGGGCCCGCAAATGAACACGGGCCGATCGGTGTAGGGGGCGGCCAGCTTCGCCAGCGCGGTTGCGCCTGGCAACCCCTGCAGCGATTCCAGCCAGTGCACCACTGTGAGCCGGTCGGAATACTTCGCGGAGAGCTCGCGCAGCGCTTCACCGAAGATCACCGAGCGTTCGTCGCGGTTGGCGTAGAGCAGCGTCACCTGCCCGCTGCCCTCGGCGAGCGCCGACTTGCAGATCGACATGATCGGGGTGATCCCGCTGCCGGCGGCCATCAGCAGGAAGTCGTCGTCGAGCGTTTTGGGCACGAAGGTGCCCGACGGGGCCAGCACGTGAATGCGCATGCCCGCGTGCGCGTGGTCGCACAGCCAGTTGGACGCGTATCCGTCCGCGGTGCGCTTGACGGTGACAGTGAGCGCGTCATCGGTGAACGGCGAGCTGCACAACGAGTAGCAGCGCGCCACCGAACCGGTGCGCTCGCTGGGAATGCGCAAAGTTAAGAACTGTCCGGGGGCGTAGCTCAGCCGCTGCGGCGGGATGGCCGGATCGCCGGGCGCGTCCGGCGCCGCGAACACCAGCGAGCGCGCCTCGTCGGTTTCGGCGACGACCTCGGCGATCTGTAATTCAAGGACGTGGTCGCCGAGCGGCTCGTCGGAAATCCCTTCCGTCAAGACCTCGTCCTTCCTTTTCATCACAACTAGAACATGTTACAGAAAACCGGATTTGTACCGCTACCAGCCGCAGGAATACCCTGCTCGACACAAATCGGAACGTGTTCTAGTCTTCTGGGTAAGTCCGCACTCCCGGGAGGCAAACCTAAGTGACGTCCATTCAACAGCGTGATGCGCAGTCGGTGTTAGCCGCCATCGACGATCTGCTCCCGCGGATTCGGGAGCGCGCCCAGGCGACGGAGGATCTGCGCCGGCTGCCCGACGAGACCGTTCAGGAGCTCGACGAGATCGGCTTCTTCACCCTGTTGCAGCCCGAGCAGTGGGGTGGGTTGCAGTGCGATCCCACCCTGTTCTACGAGGCGGTGCGGCGACTCGCCAGCGCATGCGGTTCCACCGGCTGGGTGAGTTCGATCATCGGCGTGCACAACTGGCACCTGGCGCTGTTCGACCAGCAGGCCCAGGAGGAGGTCTGGGCCGACGACCCCAAGACGCGGATCTCGTCGTCGTACGCCCCGATGGGCGCGGGCGTCGTGACCGACGGCGGCTATCTGGTCAACGGCTCGTGGAACTGGTCGTCGGGCTGCGACCACGCCTCGTGGACGTTCGTGGGCGGCCCGGTGATCAAGGACGGCCGGCCGGTGGACTTCGGCAGCTTCCTCATCCCGCGCAGCGAATACCGCATCGACGACGTGTGGCACGTCGTCGGCCTGCGCGGGACCGGTAGCAACACGCTGGTGGTCAAGGACGTCTTCGTGCCCCGGCACCGGTTCCTGTCCTACAAGGCAATGAACGACGGCACCGCCGGCGGATATCAGACCAATGCCGCTCCGGTATACAAAATGCCTTGGGGCACAATGCATCCCACCACCATCTCCGCGCCGATCGTCGGCATGGCCTACGGCGCGTACGACGCGCACGTCGAGCATCAGGGCAAGCGGGTGCGGGCGGCGTTCGCCGGGGAGAAGGCCAAGGACGACCCGTTCGCCAAGGTCCGCATCGCCGAGGCGGCCAGCGATATCGACGCCGCGTGGCGGCAGCTGATCGGCAACGTCGGCGACGAGTACGCGTTGTTGGCCGGGGGCAAGGAGATCCCGTTCGACCTGCGCGCCCGTGCGCGTCGTGACCAGGTACGCGCCACCGGGCGCGCGATCGCTTCGATCGACCGGCTGTTTGAGGCTTCTGGAGCCACTGCACTGGCCAATGACCAACCGGTGCAACGGTTCTGGCGCGATGCGCACGCCGGCCGAGTGCACGCGGCCAATGACCCCGAGCGCGCCTACGTGATCTTCGGGAACAACGAGTTCGGGTTGCCGCCCGGCGACACGATGGTGTGATGACGGCGACCGAGGAACTCACGTTCGAGTCCACCTCGCGCTTCGCCGATGTGGACGTGGACGGACCGCTGAAGCTGCACTACCACGAGGCGGGCGCCCGCAACGATCAGACGGTGGTGCTGCTGCACGGCGGCGGTCCCGGAGCGTCGAGCTGGACGAACTTCTCGCGCAACATCGCGGTGCTGGCGCAGCACTTTCACGTGCTGGCCATCGATCAGCCCGGCTACGGGCACTCCGACAAGCGCGCGGAGCACGGGCAGTTCAACCGTTACGCCGCCAGGGCGCTCAAGGGGCTGTTCGACCAGCTGGAGCTGGGACGCGTTCCGCTGGTGGGCAATTCGCTGGGCGGGGGTACCGCGGTGCGGTTCGCCCTCGACTATCCCGACCTGGCCGGGCGCCTGGTGCTGATGGGTCCCGGCGGGCTGAGCGTCAACCTGTTCTCACCCGACCCGACCGAGGGCGTCAAGCGGCTCGGGAAGTTCTCCATCGAGCCCACCCGGGAGAACCTCGAAGCGTTCCTGCGGGTCATGGTTTACGACCAGAAGCTGATCACCCCCGAGTTGGTGGAGCAGCGTTTCGCGTTGGCCAGCACGCCGGAATCGCTGATGGCGACCCGCGCGATGGGAATGTCATTCGCGGGGGCCGATTTCGAGCTCGGCATGATGTGGCGTGAGGTGTACCGGCTGCGCCAGCCGGTGCTGCTGATCTGGGGGCGTGAGGACCGGGTCAACCCGTTGGACGGCGCGCTGGTGGCGCTGAAGACCATTCCGCGTGCGCAGTTGCAGGTTTTCGGGCAATGTGGGCACTGGGCGCAGGTGGAGAAGTTCGACGAGTTCAACAAGCTGACCGTTGATTTCCTGGGAGGCGCGCGATGAGTATTCGGTCTCTGGGCTATCTGCGCATCGAGGCCACCGATGTGGCGGCCTGGCGCGAGTACGGCCTGAAGGTGCTTGGCATGGTCGAAGGCAAGGGCCGCACCGAGGGTGCGCTGTACTTGCGGATGGACAACTTCCCGGCCCGGCTGGTGATCGTGCCGGGCGGGCACGACCGGCTTTCGGAGGCCGGCTGGGAATGCGCGAATGCCGAAGGTCTGCAAGAGATTCGGAACCGGCTCGACGTGGAGGGCACACCGTACAAGGAGGCCACCGCGGCCGAACTGGCGGATCGCAAGGTCGACGAGATGATCCGGTTCTCCGACCCGTCGGGCAACTGCCTCGAGGTCTTCCACGGCGCCGCCCTGGAGCACCGCCGGGTGGTCAGCCCGTACGGGCACAAGTTCGTCACCGGCGAGCAGGGCCTAGGTCATGTGGTGTTGTCCACGCGGGACGACGGCGAGGCGCTGCACTTCTATCGCGACGTGCTGGGCTTCAAGCTGCGCGACTCGATGCGCCTGCCGCCGCAGGTGGTGGGCCGACCCGCCGACGCCGCGCCGGCCTGGCTGCGTTTCTTCGGCTGCAACCCGCGTCACCACAGCCTGGCGTTCATGCCCGCGCCGACGCCCAGCGGCATCGTGCACCTGATGGTCGAGGTCGAAAACGCGGACGACGTGGGTCTGTGCCTGGACCGGGCGTTGCGCCGCAAGGTGCCGATGTCGGCCACGCTGGGCCGCCACGTCAACGACCTGATGTTGTCGTTCTACATGAAGACACCCGGCGGGTTCGACATCGAATTCGGTTGTGAAGGGCGACAAGTCGCTGACGACGACTGGATCGCCCGGGAGAGCACCGCGGTCAGCTTGTGGGGTCACGACTTCACGGTCGGCTTCCGGGCCTAGTACGAGGCTAGCCATGTCGGCACAGATCGATCCGCGGGCGTTCCGACAGGTGCTGGGCCAATTCTGCACCGGGATCACAATCATCACCACCGTGCACGACGAGGTCCCGATCGGCTTTGCCTGCCAGTCCTTTGCGGCGCTGTCGCTGGACCCGCCGCTGGTGCTGTTCTGCCCCACCAAGGTGTCCCGTTCTTGGAAAGCTATTGAGGCCAGCGGGCGGTTCTGCGTCAACGTGCTGACCGAAAAGCAGAAGGACGTGTCGGCCCGATTCGGGTCGAAAGACCCCGACAAGTTCGCCGGTATCGACTGGCATCTCTCGGAATTGGGTTCGCCGATCATCGACCGGTCGCTGGCCTACGTCGACTGCACGGTGGCGTCCGTGCACGAGGGAGGGGATCACTTCGTGGTGTTCGGTGCGGTCCAATCGCTGTCGGAGGCTCCCAAGATCAAGCCGCGGCCGCTGCTGTTCTATCGCGGTGACTACACCGGCATCGAACCGGACAAGACGACGCCGGCCCAGTGGCGCGACGACCTGGAAGCGTTCCTCACCACGACCACCCAGGACACCTGGCTCTAGCCGGTTACGCCGCGCGAGCGGAGGGTCGCAGAGCCCGGCAATCCGGCTGTAGGTTTCCCACGCTCGCGACGGCGCGCCGATGTTTGGCAGCCGCGCATTACGGAAATGCGTTGTGGAATGCATGACACACTGGAACGTCTCGGCGCGTGGGACGTTGACGATCGGTTTGTGCTGCCGTCGCTGGACGGCGTCGTGGCCAACGGCGAGGTGGACCATGACACCGTCGACGTCACCAATGTCTATTACGACACCCCGGACCACCGTCTGCAGGCTCACGACGTACAACTGCGGCGTCGAGACGGCGTTGGCGAAACCGGTTGGCAACTCACGGTTCCCGACGACGGCGGGCGCACGGAACTACACTGGGTGCTATCGGACGAGCCGCCCGCTGAGGCCACCGCGCTGCTGACCGGCCTCACGCAAGGGAAGAGCATCGACAGCGTTGCGAAGATTCACACGGTGCGTGACCGTTATCGGCTCAACGCGCCGAAAAGTCGAGGGCTGCGCGTCGAAGTCGGCGACGACCGCGTTAGCGCGTCGGTCGGTGACCGCCTGCTGGCCTGGCGCGAGATCGAAGTGGAATCCGGTCCCAATGCGCGGTCGGTGACAAAGCGACTGACCAGGCGGCTCCGCGCCGCCGGCGCCCGCCCGTCGCGATACCCGTCGAAACTCGGACATGTTTCGCCGGCTGGTCAGGCCGAGACCCCGTCGACTCCGGCCACGCGAGCGCTCGTGGACTACATCGATGCGCAGATCGACCAGATAGTGGCGGGCGACATCGGCCTGCGCCGTGGGCGGGATCCCATTCATGACACCCGGGTGGCGATCCGGCGGTTGCGCAGCACATTGCGAGTGTTCGCCAAGGAATTCGATGCGTCGGCGATCGGCGATATGGAAAGTGAACTGAAATGGTTCGCAGGGTTGCTCGGCGAAGTTCGTGATTGCGAGGTCCAGCAACGCAGGTTCGGCAAGGCGCTCGGAGCGGTCTCCGCCGAGTTGGTCCTGGGGCCGGTCGACTCTCGGATACGCAATGACCTCGAAGGGATCGCGTTGCCGGCGCGGTGCGGGGTGGGCGAGGCGATGGAGTCAACCCGCTATCTGGCCATCATGGCGGCGTTGGGACGTTGGCGCGCCGCGCCGCCGGTGCAACCCGACATCGCGGCCAGCGCATTGAGAAAGAGGGCGCGGCGCGCACAGCGCAAGGCGGATCGGCGTCTGGCCGCCGCACTTGAATCCGGGGATGATGTGACGCTGCATCGGGCGCGCAAGGCCGCCAAGCGTGCCCGATACGCCGCCGAACTATGCAAACCATTGGATAACCGAAAGCGCGCGAATCGAACGATCAAGCACTACAAGAATATTCAAAGCCTGCTTGGCGATCACCAGGACACGGTGGTCGCCTGTGAGGCACTTCGGAAGATGGCGGTGGCCGCGGGAACGACCGTGGGAGAGAACGGATTCACCTACGGCATGCTGTATGCGCGCGAGCAGCAGATCGCCCGGCAATGTCGACAGGACGTTCTAGCGCTCGTGTGAGAGGCGCGCCCGATGGCCCGCTGAGGGGGCGGGCCATCGGGCTTGGCCGGCCGGTCCGATTCAGCTGGATGGCCCCCGATAGGTGCCGGCCTCGCGGTAGTTGTCGGTCGCCACCGCGTCGTCTTGCCTGACGGGCGACTCCTCGCTCCATGCCGCATCGCGACCGTGTTCGGGCCGATCCGACGTTTCACGCTTCCGAGTCGAGGGGTCGATGCTGTCAGCTCGCTCCCACTGTTCGTCGAGTTGCTCACGCGATGTCGCCACTTCGCTCTGATGGGTGGCCGCTCGTTCCTGCAGCCTCGCGGCTTCGGCGGCCTTGGCTTCGGCCTCGGCCTGCGCGGCACGCGCCTTGGCGGCCGTTTCATCGGCGAGCGCTTGGCGCCGTTCGACCCTGGTCGTCGCCACCTTGGCCTGCTCGCGAATCTCTTCGGCCTGCCGCTGGCGGCGTCCACGCGTGACTCCGTTCACCGCGAATATCACGGCGACAATCACCAGGAACGCCACGAGTGCGGCGATCACAATCCAGATAGTGCTCGTGCTCATAAGGGGCTCCGTCGGTTCGTGGGTGTTGGTGTTGCAGCCCGTCCGTACCGGGTCCCCATATTTGACAGATATAAAACAAACGGAGGTTCTTGCAGGTAACGCGACGCGAACAGGGCGCTACCTGAAGTCGAGCGCCTCGACCGTGGCGATGGGGCCTTCGTGGGTGGGCCGGTTTGCGCCGCCGATGCAATAGACCGTGTTGCCGACCGCCGCCACCACCTCGGCGTGCCGCGGGGTCGGCATGGGGGCTAATCTGCTCCACTTCCCGTCGGCGATGTCGTACATCTCGACCACGTTCAGCACCATCGTGGGTTCCTCGCCACCGACGACGACGATCCGGCCATCGATGTACGTGGCGCCATAGCTTCCGCGCGGGGTCGGCATGCCCACCAACCTGGTCCATGCCCCCGATGCCGGATCGAACCGTTCGAGCGCCGCGGAGTTCTTGTCGGAGGAAAGGAACCTTCCCCCGATCGCATACACGTAGCTGCCATCCGAAACCGCGGCCAGGTGTTCGCGCGGGGTGGGCATGTCGGCGGCATCATGCCACGATTTGCCGTCGAAGACCTCGGTCTGCGCGACGATTTGCTTGGCGTTCTGGCCGCCGGCAACGACCAGTCTGTCACCGACCACCGCCGCCGCCGATGCCGCCCGAGCGTGCGTGAGGCCCGGTAGCTCCACCCAGCTTCCGCCGCGCAGCGCGAAAACCCTGTTCGAGCCGTCCGCGATGTTGTCGCTGGCGCCCCCGAGCACGACCACCTCGCCGCGGTAGGTCGCCGCCGCCGCGTGGTGCAGTGGGATGGGCAACGGGGGTCCGCTTTCCCAGGCGCCAGTGTGCGGGTCATAGCTCTCGACCGTTTGCAGCGCAGCGCCGTTGCGCAGGCCACCCACGATCCAGATCTTGTCGTTGAGCACCGCCCACGCCATCATCAGCCGGGGCGTCGGCGCGTCGGGCAGGGAACGCCACTGCGATACGGGCTGGATCTGGCGGGCCGACAGCTTCAGCACCTCGGCCGTCGAAATCACCTGGCTATCGCCGACGGCCGTCGATCCACCGATCGCGTAGACGGACTTCTCCACCGCCGCAACGGCCATGCCGTGCCGCGCCGTCGCCATGTCGGGCAGACCGTCCCACGTTTTGGTCATGAGGTCGAACACCGAGACGCTATTCAGGACCTTTCCCGACGAGATGCCCCCGACTGCGACGAGACGTCCATCGGTGATGGCCACGCCCAGGTCACTGCGTTGTTGTGGAAGTGCGGCCAACGAGGTCCAGGTTTTCGAGGCGGGGTCATACGCCTCGACCGTCGCCAGGTCCGAGTTCCCGCTGGCGCCGCCGACTGCGTACACCAACTTTCCGTCCGACGCCGCGGCCAGCATCTGCCGCGGAGTCGGGATCGGCGCGCCCAGGCTCCACGTGTTGCCGTCGAAGACCTCGGTCGTGTCCAGCAACGCACCGTGGGCGTCTACGCCGCCCGTGACGATGAGGCGGTCTCCCACCACCGCCGCTGCCGCCGCCGCCCTGGGCTGCAACAGGTGCGGCAGTTCCACCCAGCGGCTGTTGACCACTCGCCAAACCTGGTCGTTCGCAACGTCTTTGCCGTTAGCAGTCTTCCAGCCACCGAGCACAACGGGGTTTCCCTGCCAGGTGACCGCCGTCGCGTGATGCAGCGCGACCGGCAGATCGTCGCCGCCTTTCCATTCGTCGATGGCGGGGTCGTAACCCTCGTGGTTCGTGCTGGCGGTGCCGTCGCTTCGGATGCCGCCGAAGACCCAGATCGTGCCGTCGGCCTGCGTGGTCGCGACCGCATCGCGCGCAACACGGGCGTTGGTAATGGGTTTCCACACGACCGGCGCGTGAGTGGTCGGTGGGCTCGCGGCGGTCTTGTGGCCGCTGTTGTCGGACCCGAGCCAGAGGAAGGCGGCGCCGACGACCAACAGCACGACCCCGGCGGCCGCACCGGCGACCAGGGCGATGCGATTCCGCCTCCTGCCCGGCTCCGCGAACCACTCCCGCGTCCGCAGTGCCACCGGTTTCCGCCGAGGAGGCGGGACCGGCCCCGATGGCATCCTCTGTCCAGGACCCCTCGGCGGGCCGTTCGAGGCATCGGCGCGCGCCTGCGGCTGCGTTTCCGGACCATGCGCGCCACGCAACAAGCTGGCCGATTGCGAATACTCATCCCGAACAGCGGGTCCTGGCGCAGGAATGGGCGCGGTACGCATCGCGTCATCGCGGGCGATCCGCGCGCCGATCGTAGACGCTGGGCCGTCGCGTCGTGCCGGCCCTCGCGTGGGTGGAGGCATGCTCGCGGTGCTCGGACCCGGCGGCCGCGGGTCGCCCCTGTCGGTGACGGGCGAGACATCCGTCGTCCCGCGCGCAAAGCCGCCGCCGGTGATGGCCATCGCATCGGGTCGCAAGCCGTTGAGGCGCTGCGCGGCCTGCAGTTCGCGGCCGAACTCCTCGGCCGAGGCCGGCCGATCCGCCGGATCGAGCGACATCGCCTTCTCGATCGCCGAGCACACCGCGTCCGGGATTCCGTCGGGGCGCATGTCCGGGACCCCGGTGGTGCTGATCCGCAAGTAGTGCGCGATCAGGTCTTCACCCTTCCTGCGTTCGTGGGCGGCGTTGCCGACGATGAGGGCATAAATGGTGGCACCGAGTGAGTACATGTCGGCGGCAACGGTCGCCGGGTCACCGGTCATCACCTCGGGCGCGGTGTAGTCGATCGTGCCCGAGAAGAATCCGCTCGCCGTCTCGAACCCGCCTTCGATGTGGGCGATGCCGAAATCGCTCAATTGCGGTTCGCCGTAATCGTTGATGAGAACGTTGGCCGGTTTGATATCGCGGTGTAGCGTTCCGGCCCGGTGTGCGGTTTCCAGTGCGCCGCAGAGCTTTACGCCGATCCGCAGGGCTTCGGGCCAGGGCACCGGGCCCTCCCGGCGCAACCGCACGGCCAGGGAATCCGCGGCGTGGTAGGGCATCACGATGAATGGCCGGTTGTGCGTGGTCACCCCGACCCGCAGGATGTTGACGATGTTCGGGTGCCCGGACAGCCCGCCCATCGCGTAGCCCTCGCGCAGGAAACGTTCCCTGCTGTCCTTGTCCATGTGCGACGGGAGCAGCTTGACCGCAACGTTGCGCCCCAAGGCCGTTTCGTAACAGCGATAAACCACTCCGGCGCCACCTCGGGCCACCTGCCGCGCATCTTTGAATCCGGCGGCGGCCAACTCCGCGGCGATCCCGCCGGATACCGGCGCGACGCCGTCGGGCCTGGGTTCTTGGGGCATTCCTCGGCGCTCAACCTCCAGTCCATAAAGGTCAGAGGGCTCAAGAGTAACGCCCGCGACCTCGCGGCTGTATCTTTCGGCGACCTTCGTTATGAAGCCAAGATCTGGCTGCGCCCGGCAGCCGGGCACCAGCCACTCGGGTCAGAATGGCCATATGACGCTGGATCTGAACGGGTACTTCGACCGCATCAACTTTCGCGGCGTTGCCGAGCCGAACCTCGACACACTGCAGAACTTGGTGACCGCTCACACGCACGCGATCCCGTTCGAGAACCTCGATCCGGTGATGGGGGTGCCGGTCGACGACCTCAGTGCGGAGGCCCTCAGCGACAAGCTGCTTCACCGGCGCCGGGGTGGCTATTGCTACGAGCACAACGGGTTGATGGGTTACGTGCTATCCGAAGTCGGCTTCCGGGTGCGGCGATTGGCCGGTCGGGTGATCTGGATGCTCCCGCCCGACGCGCCGTTCCCGGCACAGACGCACACCGTATTGGCGGTGACGTTCCCCGGCTCGCAGGGGTCATATCTCGTCGACGTCGGCTTCGGCGGGCAGACACCGACCTCTCCCATCCGCATCGAAACCGGCAGCGTCCAGCAGACGACCCACGAGCCGTACCGACTCGAGGACCGCCGCGACGGGCTGGTCCTGCAGGCACTGATCCGGGGCGAGTGGGTGCCGCTGTACGAATTCACGACGCGGACCGCGCCGGACATCGATCTGAAGGTGGGCAGCTGGTATGTCTCGACCCACCCCGCGTCGGGCTTTGTCACCGGCCTCATGGTCGCGCGGGTCACCGACGACGCCCGGTTGAACCTGGCCGGCCGCAACCTGACCATCCATCGCGCCGACGGCAGCGAAAAAGTCCTTCTCGACGACGCGCCTGCGATCGTCGACACCCTGAGGGACCGGTTTGGGATTGGCATCGACGATCTGGGCGAGCGCGGTGCGCTCGAAGCCCGCATTACCAAGATTCTCGACATGTAGCCGCCCAATTCGGGCAAACCGTCGGCCGCTTATGAACACCACATGAGTGTCCGAATAGCTACGCCACGTTCCCTTTACCGCAAAAACGGCGCCGGGTACCCTCCCTCAATGCAGGGGAAGAAAACTGCCATCGCTTCAGCGGCGATAGTTCTCGCAGGTTGCGGTGGCGGGTCAACCCAGGCAGCGGTGACGGTGACGTCCACACTGGAAGTCACCAAAACAGTGACGGTGACCGCCCCGGCGCCACCTTCCGTCCCCAAGACGATCATGGAAACCGATGGCATGTATCGAGTCGGTACGGACATCGTGCCGGGGACCTATCGCTCGGCCGGTCCTAGCCCCGAAGGGGCATCCGATTGCTATTGGGCGAGGCTGAACAGTCTCAATGAAACCCACATCATCGATAGCAACATCAGCACTGGTCCCCAGGTAGTGATGATCCAGCCGAGTGACAGGGCGTTCTTGACGCGTAGCTGCCAGCCCTGGCAGAAGGCTGACTGACAACAGGGGCGAAGTCCGACAACCGCACCGGCACCGAGGGTGCCCGGGCCTTGGTCGGCGAACTCAAAAGCTATGTGGGACAACTGAGTGACGGCGATCACGGGTGGCCGAAAGAAAACCTGCGTTATACGGCTTCGTGAGCGGTCCCGCGGCCGCGGTCCGATCCGAGTATCCCCCGCACCACGAGCGGAAAACTTGCCCGAGTGCCTGCCGGACCGACTACCTCGCGGGGCGGTTCAACCGCTTATCGACGGTCGTTGATCCGACAGCCAGGGCCCGATCCGGCGCAGGGCCTCCTCGATGTCGCCGGTGGGTCCGGCGAACGACAGCCGGACGAACGAGTTGCCGCGCGCGGTGTCGAAGTCGATGCCGGGAGCGATGGCTACGCCGGTGTCGGCCAGCAGCTTTGAGCAGAATCCGAGCGAGTCGCCGGTGAAGTCCGAGACGTCTGCGTACACGTAGAACGCACCGTCGGTCGGCGCCAGCCGGTCGATGCCGATTCGGCGCAGGCCGTCGAGCAGCAGCGACCGGTTGATCGCGTAGTGCTGCAGGTTGCCGTTGGCTTCGGCCGTCGCCTCCGGGGTGAAGGCCGCCACGGCGGCGAGCTGTGACAGCACCGGCGGGCAGATGGTGAAGTTGCCGGTCAGGCAATCCACCGCGCGGCGCAGTTCCGGCGGCACCAGCAGCCACCCAAGCCGCCAGCCCGTCATCGCGTAATACTTCGAAAAGCTGTTGACCACGACCGCGTCTCGTGACGTCTGCCAGGCGCAGCTGGTCTGCGGCGCGCCCTCGTAGACCAGTCCGTGATAGACCTCGTCGCTGATCAGCCGCACTCCGGAGGCCTCACACCACGATGCGATGGCGGCCAATTCGGCAGGCGGTATGACCGTCCCGGTCGGATTCGCGGGGCTGGCGACGATCACGCCCTGGACGGGCGGGTCGAGCTCGGCGAGCATCTGCGCGGTCGGCTGGAACCGGGTCTGCGGGCCGCACAGAATCTCCACCACCTCGCATCCCAGCGCGGACAGGATGTTCCGGTAGCACGGGTAGCCCGGACTGGCCAGCGCCACGCGATCGCCCACGTCGAAGCACGCGAGAAAGGCGAGCAGGAACCCACCCGAGGAGCCGGTGGTCACGATGACCGCGTCGGACTCGACGTGGATCCCGTGTTTACGTTGGTAGTCCGCCGCTATCGCGGCGCGCAACTCGGGAATGCCCAGTGCGACGGTGTAACCAAGCTGGTTGAGGTGCAGCGCGGCGGCCGCTGCCGCGCGCACCGGCTCGGGAGCGCCCACGCTGGGCTGGCCCGCCGACAGGTTCACCAGGTCGCCATGGCTGCGCTGGCGCTCCGCGGCCGCCAGCCAGACATCCATCACATAGAACGGTGGGATGCCGGCGCGCAGTGCGACATGGTCGGTCACGACGTCTTGAGCACCTCTGCTTCAAGTTGGCGCAACAGTTCTGGTGGCGACGCGAGCAGTTGGGCGCTGCCGTGCGCTCGTTTGAAATACAGGTGCATGTCGTGTTCCCAGGTGATCGCAATTCCGCCGTGTAGCTGGATGCCTTCGGCGGCAGCGCTTTTCAGCGCCTCAGTGGCGGCAAGGCGCGCGGTGGCCGCGCCGGTGGGAGTGGGATCATCGCAGGCCTCCGACACGACGGCCTTCGCCGCGGCGACCGCGACATACAGGTCGGCCATCCGATGCTTGAGTGCCTGGAAGCTGCCGATCGGGCGGCCGAATTGCACCCGGTTCTTGGTGTATTCGACCGTCAGTTCCAGGCAGCGCTCGGCGGCGCCGATCTGCTCGGCCGCCAGCAGGATGGCCGCGGTGTCCGCGATGCCCGGGTCGGCGCCGATCGGTTCGCTCTCTTCGGGCCGCACCCGTGCCAGGCGGCGGGTGGGGTCCATGGTGGCGACGGGCTGTGCGCGGAAGCGGGTCCACCTGCTCAGCTTGCCGTCGACGGCGGCGACGACGACGTCGGCGATGTCCCCGTTGACCACATAGTCAGCATCGAGCACCAGCGCGCCGATCGAACTGCCTTCGGCAAGCCCCTCCAGCGTCTCGGCGTCCGGTTCGGGCGCCGCGAGCAACGCCAGTTCCGCCAGCGTGGTACCCAGCAGCGGGGAGGGCACCAGGGTTCGGCCCAGCTCCTGCAAAACGGTTGCCGCGTCTGCCAATTCGCCGCCTGCGCCGCCCAGATCCTCGGGGATCACCAGCGCGGCGGCGCCGACCTGTTCACACAGCAGCTGCCACAGCGTCTCGTCGTAGCCGCGGTCGGACTCCATCGCGGCACGCACCGCCGCCGGGTCCGCGTGTTTGGCCACCAAAGCAGCGACGGTTTCCCGCAGCATCCGCCGTTCTTCGGTCATTAGCGCCGCTCCTCCGCATCGCTCCATCCCCCGCAAGCGGGTGGTGCCCCCACCGCATCGTCACCGGCGCGGGTCACAATGCCTCCAGCACCCTGCGTCGATGCGCCTCGGGAGTACCCCAGGCCGAGCGTAATGCCTGCACCCGCAGCAGCCACAGGGACAGGGCGTGTTCCTGGGTGAACCCGATCGCGCCGTGCGTTTGCAACGAAGCACGCGCCGCCAGCAGGGCCGCCTCGGACGCTGCCGCTTTCGCGGCACTGACGTCACCTGGCTGCAGCGACAGCGCCGCCCCGTACACCAAGGGGCGGGCCAGCTCGATCGCGATGTGCACGTCGGCCAGCTTGTGCTTGATCGCCTGGTAGGAGCCGATCACCCGGCCGAACTGGCTCCGTTGCTTCGCGTAGTCGACGGCGGCGTCGAGCAGCGCCTCGGCGGCGCCGACCAACTGCGCGGCGGTGGCCAGCGCTCCGAATTCGTAGGCGCGCTTGACATCCGCTTGCCAGGTCTCACCGGTCGGCGTGACGTCGTACAGGCGGCGGCTGGGATCGACGGACTCGTGCTGGTCGCCCACCTCAGCTTCGGCGACGCCATCATCGGTGGCCAGCAGCACCAAGCCGGCCGTGTCCGCATCGACGGCGCGGGGTGCATGCGGCGGCTGCGCGACGGTGGCGATGAGCTCACCGGAAGCCAGGGCCGCGCAGCGTTCGGCGTGATCGTTGGTGGCCAGCAAAATCGGTGCCACAGCGATGGATTCGGCCACCGGCCCGGGCACGCACCAGCGCCCGAGGCGTTCGATGGCGACCACCATGTCGACGGGGTGGGCATCGATGCCGTCGAATTTCTCGGGCACGGCCAGCGCGGTGACGCCGAGGTTGGCCAGCTGCTCCCATACCTTTCGGCCGGGGGCGGTATCGCCCGCCGACCAGGCACGGACCGCGCCCGGGAGGTCCGCCGCGCCCAGCGCCGCGTCGATGCTGGCCGCGAAGTCTCGCTGCTGTTGGTCTAATGCGAATTGCACGGTCACTTCTTCTCTCGGGGCAGGCCCAACAGCCGTTCGGAGATTATGTTGCGCTGAATTTCATTGGTACCGGCGTAGATCGGGCCACCCAGTGCGAACAGGAGTCCCTCTGTCCACGGACCCGCCAGTTCCCCGTCGGCGCCCCGGAGGTCGATCGCCGTCTGATGCAGCTGTACGTCGAGATCCGACCAGAACACCTTCGTCACGGACGATTCGGCACCGAGCTCACCGCCGGCGGCCAATCTCGTCACCGTGCCGAAGGTCTGCAGCCGGTAGGCTTGCGCCTTGATCCACGCGTCGGCAACCCGGTCTGCGAATGCGGCGGGGGAACCGCGGTCTTTCCACAGCTGCACCAATCGATTCGCCGCCGCCAGGAAGCGGGCCGGGCTGCGCAGCGACATGCCGCGCTCATTGCTCGACGTGCTCATGGCCGCCCGCCAGCCGTCGTTCGGGGTGCCGATCACGTCCTCGTCGGGAACGAAGACGTCGTCGAGGAAGATTTCACCGAAGCCGGTGTCGCCGCCCAGCTGGACGATGGGCCGCACGGTGACGCCCTTGGCCTTCAGGTCGAACATGAAGTAGGTCAGGCCGTGGTGTCGCTCGGCTTCGGGGTCGGAGCGGAACAGCCCGAACCCCATTTCCGCGAACGGCGCCCGCGAGCTCCAGATCTTCTGACCGTTGAGCAGCCAGCCGCCATCGCTCTTGGTGGCGGTGGACCGCAGGGATGCCAGGTCGCTCCCGGATTCGGGCTCCGACCAGGCCTGCGCCCAAATCTGTTCGCCGCTGGCCATTTTGGGCAGGATTCGATCGAGCTGCTCCTCGGTGCCGTGCGCAAACAGCGTCGGAGCCAGCATCGAGGTTCCGTTGGCGCTGGCCCGCCCCGGTGCGCCGGCGCGAAAGTACTCCTCCTCGAACACCACCCAATGCAACAGCGGCGCGTCACGGCCCCCGTACTTCTCCGGCCAGGTGATCACCGACAGGCCGGCGTCGAAGAGCACGCGATCCCAATGCCGGTGCTGGGCAAAGCCTTCGGCGTTGTCGTAGGACTTCGTCGGGATCGACTCGGCGTTGGCCGCGAGGAAATCCCGCACCTCGGCTTGGAACGTCAGTGTGTCCTCGTCCAATTCCAGATCCATTACGCCAGCTCTCGCAGTTGTGGTTTGACCACCTTGCCGCCCGCATTGCGCGGCAACGCGTCGACGAACCGCACCGTCCGGGGGGCTTTGAAGTTCGCCAAATGCTCTCGGGTGTAGGCGATCACCGATTGCTCGTCGAGTTTCGAACCGGGCCGGGGCACCACGAAGGCGCGGCCGACCTCGCCCAGCCGCTCGTCGGCAACCCCGATCACGGCGGCGTCGGCCACCCCCTCCATCCGGGCCAGTACCTGCTCGACCTCGGCGGGGTAGACGTTGAATCCGCCGCAGATGTACATGTCCTTGAGCCGGTCGGTGATGCGCAGGTTGCCGGCCTCGTCGACGGCGCCGATGTCGCCGGTGTGCAGCCAGCCGTCGGTGTCGACGGTGGCCGCCGTCGCCTTCGGATCGTCGAGGTAGCCCAGCATCACGTTGGGCCCACGCAGCAGCACCTCCCCTGTTTCGCCGGGAGTTGTTGAGTCGATCCGCAATTCGAAGTCGGCGAACGGGCGCCCGCAGGTGGTGGCGACGGTGACCGCGTCGTCGTCGGCGCGGCACATGGTTCCCATCCCGTTGGCCTCGGTCAGCCCGTAGGCGGTCAGCACGATCTCGATGTCGAGTTCGGATTGCATGCGCTCCACCAGCACGACCGGCACGGTGGCCGCGCCGGTCACCGCGAACCGTAGCGAGCTCAGGTCGTAGTCGCGGCGTGCCGGATGGTCCAGCAGGGTCTGATAGATGGTGGGCGGCCCGGGCAACACGGTGATGCGGTGCTGCTCGATCGCCTGCAGCGCCCGCAGCGGGTCGAAGGTCAGGTGCGGGATCAGCGTCGCGCCGGTCTGCAGGCAGGCCAGGATGCCGGCTTTGTAGCCGAAGTTATGGAAGAACGGGTTGATGCACAGGTAGCGGTCGTCGCTGGTGATCTTGCCGTTGGCGGCCCACGACGCCGAGGCCGACAGCGACTGCCGGTGCGCGCACAGCACGCCTTTGCTGCGGCCGGTGGTGCCGGAGGTGAACAGGATGTCGCTGACGTCGTCGGGCGCGACGGCGGCGGCGCGGGCTTGTACCGCATCGGCGGCTCCGGATTCAGCACCGCGGGCGATGAAGTCTTCCCACGTCCCGTCATCGGCTTCGATCGGGATCCGCACGACGTGCCGCAGCGCCGGCAGGGCGTCGCGGTCCAGGCCGGCAACCCGGTCGGTCCCGAGAAACCGGCCCATCGCGAACAACACCGGCGCACCTGTGCGGGCCAGAATGTCGGCCGCTTCCTCCGCGGTGTAGCGGGTGTTCAGCGGCACCATCGCGGCCCCCGCGTGGTGAATGGCATGGCAGGCCACCACCCAATGCCAGGTGTTCGGCGACCAGATCGCCACCCGGTCTTTGGGTTTCACGCCCAACGCGATGAGCGCGGCCGCAGCCCGGTGTACCTCGTCGCGCAGGGCGGCGGCCGTGAAGGACCGCTCGTCGGTGATCAGTGCGTCGTGGTCGGGAAGCTGGTGTGCCAAACGATCCAGCGCCGCGGGCACGGTGCGGGGATCGCCAGCCATCGATGCTCCTCTTCCGATTGCCCGGCTCGCCCCCTCGCCGCTGCGCGGCTGGGGGTACCCCCACCTCACGCGGCTGCGTGGCATTGTCGCCCGGGCCACCAAAGCAAGTGCTTGGTCGGTTAGCCTACAGGGCATGCAGGACGTCGAGGAGTTCCGGGCCGAGGTCCGCCAGTGGCTCGCCGACAATCTGGTCGGCGAATTCGCAGCGCTCAAGTGCCTGGGCGGCCCGGGGCGCGAGCACGAGGCATTCGAGGAACGCCGGGCGTGGAATCAGCACCTCGCGGCGGCCGGACTGACCTGCCTGGGCTGGCCGGTCGAACACGGCGGGCGCGGTCTTTCGACCGCGCACCGGGTGGCGTTCTACGAGGAGTACGCCCGCGCCGACGCACCGGACAAGGTCAACCACTTCGGCGAGGAGCTGCTGGGGCCGACCCTGATCGCGTTCGGAACCCCCGAGCAGCAGCAGCGCTTCCTGCCGCGCATCCTCGACGTCACCGAACTCTGGTGCCAGGGCTATTCCGAACCGGGTGCCGGCAGCGACCTGGCCAACGTCTCGACCACCGCCGAACTCGACGGCGACCAGTGGGTGATCAACGGCCAGAAGGTGTGGACGTCGTTGGCGCACCTGTCGCAGTGGTGCTTCGTTGTCGCGCGCACCGAGAAGGGCTCCAAGCGCCACGCCGGACTGTCGTACCTGCTGGTGCCGCTGGACCAACCGGGCGTGCAGGTCCGGCCGATCGTTCAGATCACCGGCACCGCGGAATTCAACGAGGTGTTCTTCGACGACGCCCGCACCGATGCCGGCATGGTGGTCGGTCAGCCGGGTGACGGTTGGCGCGTGGCGATGGGGACCCTGACCTTCGAGCGCGGTGTCTCCACACTGGGGCAGCAAATCGTTTATGCCCGTGAGCTTTCCAACCTGGCCGAGCTCGCGCAGCGCAATGGCGCCGCCGACGACCCGTTCATCCGGGAGCGGCTGACGCGGGCGTGGACCGGTCTGCGGGCAATGCGCAGCTACGCCCTGGCCACCATGGACGTCGAACAGCCCGGCCAGGACAACGTGTCGAAGTTGTTGTGGGCCAACTGGCATCGCGCCTTGGGAGAGCTGGCGATGGACGTGATCGGCAAGCCGGGAATGACGATGTCCGACGGCGAATTCGACGAATGGCAGCGGCTTTTCCTGTTCACCCGCGCCGACACCATTTACGGCGGGTCCAACGAGATCCAGCGCAACATCATTGCCGAGCGAGTGCTCGGCTTACCCCGAGAGGTTAAGGGATGAGCTTATCCGAAGCGCCGAAAGAGCTTGCTGGACACGGGCTTTTGGAAGGCAAGGTGGTCATCGTCACCGCGGCCGCGGGCACCGGCATCGGCTCGGCGACCGCGCGGCGAGCCCTGGCCGAGGGCGCCGACGTGGTGATCTCCGACCACCACGAACGACGGCTGGGGGAGACCGCCGACGAACTGAGCGCGCTCGGGCTGGGCCGGGTCGAGAAGGTGGTGTGTGACGTGACGTCCACCGCCCAGGTTGACGCCCTGATCGACTCGACCACCGCGCGCTTGGGCCGCGTCGACGTGCTGGTCAACAACGCGGGGCTGGGTGGGCAGACGCCGGTGGTCGACATGACCGACGAAGAGTGGGACCGCGTCCTGGACGTGACGCTGGCGTCGGTGTTCCGGGCCACCCGAGCGGCGCTGCGGTATTTCCGCGAGGCGAAGCACGGCGGGGTGATCGTCAACAACGCCAGTGTTTTGGGCTGGCGCGCCCAGCACTCGCAGTCACACTATGCCGCTGCCAAGGCGGGCGTGATGGCGTTAACCCGTTGCAGCGCAATAGAAGCCGTCGAGTACGGGGTGCGGATCAACGCGGTCTCGCCCAGCATCGCCCGGCACAAGTTTTTGGACAAAACGACGTCGGCCGAGCTGCTGGACCGGCTGTCGGCCGACGAAGCGTTTGGGCGGGCAGCCGAGCCGTGGGAAGTGGCGGCCACCATCGCGTTTCTGGCCAGCGACTACTCCAGTTACCTCACCGGAGAGGTGATCTCGGTATCAAGCCAGCACCCGTGAGCTTACCGGTTACGTCCGCCCGAGGTTAAAAAGGCCCGATACAAAGGTGCCGGCGTTGAAGAAGCCCGAGTCAGCGCCGATTTGTCCGAAGTCTAGTCCGAGGGTGCTCGGCAAGCCGGTGTTGAACATGCCCGACATCGCGCCGTTGAATGCTGAGACGGTGCCGGCGACGTTGACATGGTTTCCAATGCCCGAGATTAGGCGGTTCGTACCGCCACTGCCGCTGGCCGAGTTTCCAAAGCCCGAGATCATGCCGTCAAATGGGGTGCCGCCGGCGGCCGTGTTGTTGAAGCCCGAGACCCCGGTACCCGTGTTGTTGAAGCCCGAGTTGGCGGCGCCCGAGTTGGTGGCGAACCCGACACCGGTGTTCACGTTGCCCGAATTCCAGAAGCCCGTGTTTGAGTTGCCCGCGTTGCCATCGCCCGTGTTCGCCGTGCCCGAGTCCATGTTGCCCGTGTTGGCGGCACCCGCGTTCCCGAAGCCCGTATTATCGACGCCCGCGTTCCCGAAGCCGGTGTTTACCTGGCCCGCATTCCCGAAGCCGGTGTTTAGGCTGTCCGAGTTCCCGAACCCGGTGTTTGCAATGCCCGAGTTCCCGAAACCAAAGTTGTTGGGGGCGGTCATATTAAATGCGTTGGCAAGCTGATTGGTGCCCGAGTTGAACATACCCATGTTGCCGTTGCCGGAGTTGAAGAAGCCGACGTTGTTGTTGCCCGAGTTGAACAGGCCGATGTTGCCGGTGCCTGAGTTCAGGCCGCCGAAGCCCATCTGATTGTTACCGGTGAGCCCGATCCCAATGTCGTTGTTGCCCGTGTTCCCGAAGCCGATGTTTCCGTTGCCGGTATTTCCGCCACCCATGTTCCCGATTCCGGTATTTCCGCCGCCCATGTTGCCATTGCCGGTGTTCCCGAAGCCGGTGTTTCCGTTGCCGGTGTTTCCCATGCCCACGTTATGACCCGGATCGGCGCCGCCGGTGGTAACGCCAAAGTTGCCCATGCCGAAGTTGCCGTTGCCGATGTTTCCGCTGCCGAAGTTTGAGTTGCCATTGTTGCCGCTACCAACGTTTCCGGCGCCGATGTTTCCGCCGCCAAAGTTCCCGCTGCCGGTATTGCCGCTACCGATGTTGGCGTTGCCGTTGTTGCCATTGCCGATGTTCCCCGTAGTACCAACCGCGTTGCCGATGCCCAAGTTGGGTAGGCCCGCCAGCAGGTCTTGCAGACCCTGCGCGGGCGATAACTGCGCGGCCGCCGCCGACGCCCCGGAGTAGTAGCCGGACATGGCCGACACATCCTGGGCCCACATCGCCTCGTAGTCGCCCTCGATCTGGGCGATCGCCGGCCAGTTGAGGCCGAACCAATTCGACATCACCATCTGCACCAACGAGTTTCGGTTCAGCGCGATCATGATCGGCTGCACCGTGGCCGCCTGCGCGGCCTCAAACGCGCTCGCCACTGCCCGGGCCTGCCCTGCCGCCCCCGACGCCTGCACCGCCGCGGCGTTGAGCCACTCCGTATATGGGGCGGCCGCCGCCATCATCGCCGCCGATGCCGCACCCTGCCACGCCTGTCCGGCCAGCCCGGATGTCACCGAACCAAACGACGAGGCCGCGCCTCCCAGCTCCGAGGCCAACCCGTCCCAGGCCGCCGCCGCCTCCAACATCGGCGCCGAGCCCGCGCCAGCGAACATCAGCAAAGAATTGATCTCCGGGGGCAACACCATAAAGCTCATTACCGTGACCTCCTAGCCGTTCACCCGGCCGCTGCTGCGGCAAAGCAGTAGTCCCACATAGGACCGGTCACAAACGACGTGGCTCCGCCGCTACCACTCGGTCGTTCATGATCGGGCGAATCCCTACGTTGGGAGATTACAACGATGCCGGAGCGACTGTCTGCATTTCATTTAAGAAAATGCCAATTAGCCCTGATTCGCCGATCACGCAGGACCTGGCAACGTCCACCGCCCAAGTCGACGCCCTCATCGACTCGACCACCGCGCGCGATGGGCCGCATCGACCTGCTGGTCCACAAGACCGACGACGAATGGGCCCGCGTCCTTGACGTGGCGCTGACGTCGGTGTTTCGGGCCACCCGAGCGGCGCTGCGGTATTTCCGCGAGGCCAAGCACGGCGGGGGTGATCGTCAACAACGCCAGCGTCCTGGGCGGGCGCGCCCAGCACTCGCAGTCACACTACGCCGCGGCCAAGGCGGGCGTGATGGCATTAACCCGTTGCAGCGCAACAGAAGCCGTCGACTACGGTGTCAGGATCAACGCGGTCTCGCCCAGCAGCGCGCGGCACAAGTTTGTGGACAAGACGACCTCGGCCGAGCTGCTCGACCGGCTATCGGCGGACGAGGCGTCCGGGCGCGCCGCCGAACCCTGGAAGTAGCGGCCACCATCGCGTTCCTGGCCAGCGACTACTCCAGTTACCTCACCGGAGAGGTGATCTCCGTTTCCACTCAGCATCCGTGACCGGGTTGTCGCGCAGCACCCGAGCTGGGCGATAATCCACGAGATGGACTGCCCCCACGATGCTAACCGTGGGCCGAACCGGGACGCCCGCCAGCCTGAGCAGCTACGGCAACAGTTGATTTAGATTAAGCAAGCCCGATATGTCGGTGCCTCTGTTGAACAAGCCCGAGTCCAAGCCGCTATAGATGGCGACGGAGGGGCCCGGGACGCCGGTGTTTCCAAAGCCCGACATTTCGCCGTCCAACTCGGTGCCGCCGCCGGCCAGGTTGAAGAAGCCCGACATCTCGCCGTTTGTGACGGTGCCGCCGCTGGCCGTGTTGAAGAAGCCCGAGATTTCGGTACCCGTGTTGTTGAAGCCCGAGTTAGGCATGCCGCTGTCGGTGGTGGCCCCGAAGCCCGTGTTCACGTTGCCCGAATTCCAGAAGCCGGTGTTTGTGTTGCCCGAATTCCCATCGCCCGTGTTTGTGCTGCCCGAGTTCCAGAAGCCCGTGTTCAAGAGGCCCGCGTTCCCAGCACCCGTGTTGCCGTTGCCTGCGTTCCCGAAGCCGGTGTTTAAGTTGCCCGCGTTCCCGAAGCCTGTGTCTCCGATGCCTGAGTTTCCGACGCCGATGTTGGCGGTGCCCGAGTTGCCGAAGCCAAGGCTGTTGAGGTGGCCTGGGGTACTGGTGCCCGTACTGAAGATGCCGATGTTGCCGCTACCGGAGTTAAAGAAGCCGATGTTGTTGGTGCCGGAGTTCCCCAAGCCGATGTTGCCGCTGCCCGAGTTCAAGAGGCCCGTGAGGTTGATGCCCACCTGATTGTCGCCGGTGAGCCCGATCCCGATGTTGTTGTTGCCGGTGTTTCCGAAGCCGAAGTTGTTGTTGCCACTGTTTCCGCCACCAATGTTTGCGTTGCCGGTGTTGCCGCCGCCCCTGTTGGCGTCGCCGAAGTTTCCGAAGCCGATGTTGTTGTTGC
>Ga0335076_10000107_pt1 | contig 66259 bp, 58 predicted proteins | sample Lox_Sample_25_FD_206717 | JGI IMG/M metagenome (GOLD analysis project Ga0335076, IMG submission 206717) | Soil microbial communities from Loxahatchee National Wildlife Refuge, Florida, United States - Lox_Sample_2.5 | ecosystem: Environmental > Terrestrial > Soil > Wetlands | place: USA... | reverse complement strand
TCGCGCTCGTTTTTCCCCACGACGACGAGAACGATATCAACACGGGGAGCAAAAAGCCGGATGGTAGCGGAGAGAAACGTTTCCGATGAGACGGTGACGCCCGCCGGAGGCAAGGGCAGCAGCGCCTTGTCGCGTCCCATGCGCGAGGATTCACCCGCCGCGAGAATCACGCCGAACAAGCTCGGAGCCCGTCCCATAAAATCAGTTCCCGGGTCTCAGTTCTCAGTTGAGCCTTGTCGGTTTCAAGCAATCTCAGCAAGGCGTTCTTACCGAGAGCCGAGAACTGAGAACTGGTATCGAGAACTGACAATAGCAAACCCGCCGGGCCCTGCCAAGGACAGGCGTCACGCAAAGGTGGGCAGCTTGACCAGGTCGTCATGGGGCACAGGTTCGAGGGGATGGCCGGCTTTGCGCCAGGCGCGCAAGCCCCCGGCGATCACGAAGGCTTTGAATCCCTGTTCCTGGAGTAGGTGCGCCACCCGGGCGCTCGTGGCTTCGCGCGCTCAAGTACAGTACAGATAAATCTCCTGGTCGCGGGGCAGGTTCTTGATCTCTTCCATCAGGTTGTTGGGCTCAAGGCGGATTGAACCGGCAATCCGCTCCGAATCCTGATCGTAATAGCCGTGACTGCGGACATCGGCAATCAACATCTTCTTCGCCGCGTGCGAGGCTAACCTCTGGGCGAGATCCTCGGCCTTCACCCGTGGAACAACGTCGAGCATCCGATATTTGTGGTAGATCCAGATGCGATAGGCGACGTAGACAGCCAGTCCGATAGCGAAGATCAGTTCAGCGGCGAATCCGGCTGAGCGCAGCCCGCGAGTGATGGCGCGGAGGAAATCGCTGAACACGTAACCCGCGCCGGAATAAGCGGCGATGTAAAAGGCTGCGCCGAGAGCGTCGAACTGCAGAAATTGTCCCGTGCGCATCTTCATGCTTCCGGCCAGGGGCGGGGACATGGTGTTGATCCCTGGAATGAACTTGGCAAAGAGCAATGTCAGTTTTCCGCGCCGGTAAAAATATTCCGCCGAACGCAGAATGCAGGTTTCGGGATTCGCCGACAGCCGGCAGAGAAAGCCGAGGAGCGTCCACCCGCTGGCGCGCCCCATGAAAAACAGAACCAGATCGCCGGAGAGGAATGTCACGAAGCCGACGGCGAACACCGAATACAGGTGCAACTTGCCATAGGCCGAAACCGCTCCTGCGGTCAGAAGCCCCAGGGCGGCGGGGACGGGCAGGCCAACCGCTTCCGCAAAGCAGATGATCGCCAATAGCGCATATCCATGGCGCGAAATGAGCGGAAGGAGATCGTCCATAGAGACTGGTTGTCAGTATAACAATCGTTCTGCTGGTACATTGAAAGGACGTGAGGAGGATTCGTGTCCGCGCAAAACCGCAGCTATCTCAATTTGCCCAATCGTCCCGCAGGGATGCCTTATAGCGACGCTGTGCTCGTCGGAAATACGCTTTACCTCGCGGGGCGGATTGGCATCGACCCCGTAACCGGCCTCGCTCCGGACGATGTTGAGGCGGAGCTGAAGCTTCTTTTCGATGGATTTCAAGCCGTGCTCAAATTGGCCGGCATGTCGATGGACGATCTCGTGTGGGTGCAGATTTATTCGCCTGACGTTTCACTCTGGGAGCAATTCAACGCGGCGTACGTGACGTATTTTGCGCGGGAGTTCCCGGCGCGCGCATTTCTGGGGTCGGGACCGCTGTTGAAGAATGGACGGTTTGAGATGCTGGGGGTGGCGGTGAAGGGATAGCTGCTAGCTTCTAGCTGCTGGCCACTAGCGATCCCACTGATGCCTGCTACTGAGATGCATGCACTGGGCATGACAAGTGGAAGACGTCCACTGCTGCTCATCTTTTCAACGCATGCCTTCTTTTTATCGGCCTATGCCGTGGAAACAAGATAGTTTTCTGATGGTTCATGAAGAAATGCTATTTGCCTTAGCCAAGACGATCGGTTGGTAAAAGCCGCTCTCGGCAGTCAAAATCCAGCGGCAGTCGACGAATCCTGCCGCTTGGAGAATGCGACTGAATTCCTCCCGCAGAACCGCACGATAATTCGAGACGTAATGCTGCGTCTCCCAACTGCCTTCGACTTCCCTTGTTATATAAAGATGAAAGGAGTAACGACGGTCATCGCTCCAATCCCACACTTGATGAACTATGCGCCGACTCCCTTGGTCGGAATAGAAGGCGGGTCCTTGCACCACTGGCCTTTCTTGAACCAAACTGTCGTAATTTCTCACGCTGCCCATAAAGGTTGCTCCAGCCCGCAGTTTTCGTCGAATCTGCGTTGCCGCTTGAAACAACTGTTCATCACTCTCAAGGTGCGGAAGGGCATTATCCATGCAAATGACAGCGTCGAAATCCCTGTCCGGAATTTCAGTCAAATCCAGCATGTCCGCGACGAATACCTGAACCTTCAAACGCCTCTTTGCAGCTTCCATACGGGTCCGTTCAACTGACGCAGGACTAAGGTCGCAAGCGGTAACTGTGAATCCAAGACTGGCCAGGCCCAACGTTTGTGTTCCAATTCCGCAGGCACAATCCAAAATCCGTTGGGCCTTTGGCGGGCCGCACTCGCGCTCGAGGATTGACCCGAGAACGGCGGCTTGGCGTTTCATGGAGGCGTCCCAATCTTCGAAGATGAGGTGGTAGTGGCTAGCAAGTCGGTCGTAAAAACTTTTAACTACTTCAGCCATTCCACATTGTAGCGATTTCTGCAAAACCGTTAACGTAGCGGTATGCTTGCGCAACTCATTGAGCCGGGTTTTTATGCAACTGGCTGGGAACTAGCGGCTAGAAGCTAAAGCTATTTTTCCCTCGCCACCACGAATTCCGGCGCCCAGAGCAGGGCGCGCTTGATCTCGGAATCCGGGAAGGAGCAGATCGCCTTGCGCGCGGATTCGGCGTATCGCGCTGCTTCCTTCGAGGCAAATTCCAGTGACCCGTAGCGTGTGAGAATGCCAAGAATATCGGCGTGAGTCACGCCGTTGAAGGCACGATCGCGCAGAATGGTCTCGATCTGCTTGCGCTCGGCGGGAGTGCAGCGCTCGAGAGCATGAATCAGCGCCATGGTGACCTTGCCCTCGCGCAGATCGCTGGCGACCGGCTTGCCGAGAACACTCTCCGAAGCGGTGAGGTCGAGCACGTCATCGACAATCTGGAAGGCGAGGCCGAGATCGCGGCCATACTGGCCCAGTTTCTCCTCCTGTTCGGGGGTGGCGTGTCCCAGAATTCCTCCTACCCGCATAGAGACCGAGAACAGACAGGCTGTCTTGCGGTAGATCAGGTCCAGGTGCTCCTGGAGAGAGATGAGCTTGCCTAGTTTTTCCATCTGCAGCAGTTCGCCTTCGACCATCTGCTGCGTCAGTTCGATGAGTACGTCCAGGATGCGGAAATTGCGTTCCTGCACCGCGATCTTGAAGGCCTGCATGTAAAGCCAGTCGCCGGCGAGCACGCACTTGGCGTTGCCCCATTGCGTGTTGGCCGCGGGGCGCCCGCGGCGGATCTGGGCTTCGTCGATGATGTCGTCGTGGACCAGGGTGGCGGTGTGGATGATCTCCACCACCGATGCCAGTTTGACCGCGCCGGTTCCCTGGTAGTTCAGCAGCTTGGCGGAAAGAAGCAGCAGGGCGGGACGGATGCGTTTTCCGCCGCCGGCGCGCAGGTATTCGCCGATTTCGGTGATGACGGCGACATTGGAAACGGTGTCGCGGCCAAACTCCTCTTCGATGGCGACGAGGTCATCCCGCAGCAGGTCGAAGATCTCTTTCCCGTTGATGGCGGTCGTTGTGCTCAAGTTGAAATCAGAATCCACCACGGAGACACAGAGTCACGGAGAAAATCCAAAATTTTCTGACTTTCCTCCGTGTCTCCGTGCCTCCGTGGTAGGTGTTCAGTTTGTCCTGTAATTCGTGAACTGCATATCGATCCCAAAGTCCTGCTGTTTCAAGAGAGCGATGATTTCTTGCAGCGTGTCGCGGTCTTTGCCGCTGACGCGCACCAAGTCGGCCTGGATCGAGGCCTGCACTTTTTTCTTCGAATTCTTGATCAGCTTGACGATCTCGCGGGCTTTTTCGATCGGGATGCCCTGCTGCATGGTGATCTTCTGCTTGGCCGCGCCGCCGAGGGAAGACTCGACTGCCCCATAGGTCAGACCCTTGAGCGGAACCCCGCGCTTGACCAGTTTTTGCTGCAAGACGTCGTTGACGTGCTTGAGTTTGAACTCGTCGGAGGAGTGCAGGATGATCGCGTCTTTTCCTTCAAGCGCGATGGTCGATTTCGTATCTTTCAGGTCGAAGCGGGTGGTGATTTCCTTCATCGCCTGTTGGATGGCGTTCGAGACTTCCTGCAAGTCGATCTTGCTGACGATATCGAAAGTGTTTTCAGGCATATTGAGCTACGTGCCGCGAGCTACGAGCTTCGAGCAATACCTCATCACTACTGCAATGTTTTGCCGCCCCTGAGGCTTGCTCGTGGCTCGGAGCTCGCAGCTCGTAGCTTCCCATGAGGGTATCAGAAGATGCAGTCTCTGGGCAGTCAGGTTGGGGACACATCGCGTTCGGTCTTTTCGTCCAGTTTGAAAAATCTGTAGAAGTTCTGGGCGGTCTGGAGGCCGATGTCTTCGGTGGACTGGCCGCGCAACTCTCCGATCTGTCGGGCGACATCTTTGACGAACGCAGGCTCATTGCGCTGGCCGCGGTGCGGGATCGGGGCCAGGTAGGGGGAGTCAGTCTCAATCAGCATGCGATCAAGAGGGACGAGTTGCGCGGCATCGCGGATGTTCTGCGCCTTGGGAAAGGTGATGTTTCCGGCGAAGGAAACGAGGAAACCGAGATCGAGACCACGGCGGGCATGCTCGACGGTCCCGGTAAAGCAATGCAGGATTCCTCCCAGGCCGGTGGGGGTCCAGTGCTCGCGGATTAGCGTGATGCAGTCGTCCCAGGCATTTTCGCTGTTGTCGGAAGGACGGCAGTGGATGATGATCGGCAGCTTCGCCGCGCGGGCCAGTTCCATCTGCTCCAGGAAGACGGTTTTCTGCACGTCGCGCGGCGAGTGATCGTAAAAGTAGTCGAGTCCGATTTCGCCCCAGGCGACGACGCGGGGATGGCGCGCCCATTGCTCGAGCTTCTCGTAGGCTGCGGCGTTGGCGAGGCTCGCTTCGTGAGGATGAATGCCGACGCTGGCCCAGATAGCGGGATAGGCTTCTTTGCCGCTGTATTGCTCGGCAAGGCGAATGCCGCAGTCGGCGGTGTCGGGGCCGTCACCGTTGCCGATGGCCAGGTACGCCTCGATGCCGCTCTCTTTCGCGCGCGCCATCACGGCGTTGCGGTCAGCGTCGTAGCGCTTGCCTTCGAGGTGGGCGTGGGAGTCGATGAACATCAGTGGTCGGTAGTCAGTAGTCAGTAGTTGGTAGTCAGTAGTCGGTAGTCAGTAGTCAGCAGCTTCGAGGGGGATGTGCTGGTGCTACTTCAGTCTTGTGCCAATCGGTACATCCTCCAAAAAGCTTGCCAACACTGGCTTGCCGCCTTCCGGAGACGCGGCGACGATCATGCCGTTTGATTCCAGTCCGCGGAGCTTGCGGGGAGCGAGGTTGGCGACGATGACCACTTTTCGTCCGATGAGCGATTCGGGTGTGTAGGCTTCGGCAATTCCGGCGACTAGCTGGCGGATTTCCGTCCCCAAGTCGACTTCTAGCCGCAACAGCTTGTCCGCGCCTTTCACTTTTTCGGCTGTCTTCACTTGCGCCACACGCAGCTCGACCTTGGCAAAGTCGTCGATACTGATCTTGCCGTCGGGGATAGCGGCGCCGGGTTTGGCGGCTGGAACTGGAGTGGGACTTACGGCTCCTCCCTTCGCTTCGCTTGGGGGGACGGACGAGGCGTCGGCTCCTACACTCTGTACGGGCGGAGCGGCTGCGGCTCCAGCTCCAGCATTCTGTTCTTCCATCTTCTGCATCCTCTCGATGGCGGATTTGTCGGCGCGGGGGAAGACTGGCTGCACTTCGCCGAGCTTCGTGCCGAGGTGGAGTTGTCCCCACTGCAGTTGTGACAAGTTGAACTGCTTGATGTCTCCGAGGCCGAGCTGCGCCCAGATCTTCGCTGTAGCGTCGGGCATCACCGGATGCGCGAGCGCAGTCACCACACGCAACGCTTCGGCGCTGTTGTAGAGAATCGTTCCCAACCGCGCCCGACTTTCCTGGTCTTGTTTTTCACCGATGGCCCAAGGTTCGTTCTCGACAATGTACTTGTCGACAGCGGCGACCAGACCCCAGGCGGTCTCGAGAGCGCGAGAGAACTGATACTGATCAAAGAAAGCACCGGCCTCAGCGATTACTCTCTTGCCGGTTTCGGCCACAGCGTCGTCAGCCGATGTATGTCCAGTAGGCGAAGGGTATGGCACCTCACCCTTAAAGTAACGGTTGATCATGGTCAGGGTGCGGCTGGCCAGATTGCCGAGGCCGTTGGCGAGATCGGCGTTGTAGCGCTGCACCAGGGCGTCGAAGCTGAACGAGCCATCCTGTCCGAAGACGATCTCGCGCAGCAGGAAATAGCGCAGGGCGTCGATGCCGAGCACGTCCACGATGGTTTCGGCGCGGACAATATTGCCGCGCGACTTCGACATCTTGCTCTCTTCGAACAGCAGCCAGCCGTGGGCGACGATGCCCTTCGGCAGCGGCAGGCCAGCGGCCATCAGAAACGCCGGCCAGTAGACGCAGTGGAAGCGCACGATCTCCTTCCCGATCATGTGCAGGGCGGGCCAATACTTCTCGTACTTGCTGGAATCTTTCTGCCCGTATCCGAGCGCGGTGATGTAGTTGGCCAGCGCGTCGAACCAGACATAGATCACGTGCTTGGGATCGTCGGGGACCGGGACACCCCACGAAAATGTGCTGCGGCTGATCGACTGGTCGCGCAGGCCGGAGCGCACGAACGACATGACTTCATTGCGCCGCGTTTCCGGACGAATGAAATCCGGCTGCTCGTTGTAGAGCCGCAGCAGCTTGTCTTCAAACGCCGACAACTTGAAGTAGTAATTCTCTTCCTGGACGGTCTCGGTTGGGCGTCCGCAATCGGGGCAGGGAGCGCCGGGGCCGACGCCGTCAACGTAGAGTTCGTCGAACACGCAGTACTGGCCGGTGTAGGTGCCCTTGTAGATGTAGCCGTTGTCGCGGATCTTCCGCCACAGTGCCTGCAGGCCTTCTTTGTGCCGATCTGAGGTTGTGCGGATGAAGTCGTCGTAGGAGATACCGAGATGGTCCCAATTGGCGCGAAACGCGTTGGAGACCTCATCGGCGAACTCCTGCGGCGTCTTGCCGGCAGCCTGCGCGGCGCGTTCGATCTTCTGTCCATGCTCGTCGGTGCCGGTAAGGAACCAGGTGTCATCGCCGAGCATGCGGTGGCGGCGGGCGATGGTGTCGCAGGCGATGGTGGTATAGGCGTGTCCGATGTGGGGACGCGCGTTCACGTAGTAGATCGGGGTCGTGATGTAGAACTTTTTGCTCATTCTGTCTCTTGTTCCACAAAAACACCGCGTTGGATCAGGCGGCTTTCCAAACTCGTACCTGGATGTCGTCGAGCTCAATTCCGATGTGCTTCAAATGATGCACCATGTGGGCCACATAGTCATCGAAGACAAATTCCAGGGTCATCGGTTCGGAGTTGCCCACGCGGACAGTGTGCGCCCACGCGGGATCGGGCACGGACTCGGCGGCGACCAGCAATTGGCGGTTGAGATCCTGCCACAGATTTGTCAGCTCAACCCAATCGCGCTGCTGATAGCGGTGGATCGCCACCCAGCGATTCTGCTCGTAGCCGGGCATCGCCAGGTGGTCTTCCGATTGCGCGCGCACGATCCGCTGGTGATTGTTTACCGCCGAATCGAGCAGATGTCCTAGTTCTTCTTTCGCCGACCAGTTGGTGGGCGTCGCCCTGCGTTCGACCTTCTCATCAGAAAGCTGGTGGAGACGTTCGGGTACCACCTGCAAAAGGCTGCGCAACGATGAGAGTGCCTGCATGAGTTCTCCTGTTGTCTATTCCCAGCTCTTTCAATTTGTCATCCCGAGCGGAGCGAGGAATCTGCAGTGGGTCCGCTAATGCAAAGACTGCAGATTCCTCAGCTCGTCCTCGCCTTCGGCTGCGGACGGCTCGGTAATGACCAACACGTTATTCGCCTCTGGTGCCAGCGTAGGCCCTGACCGCTTCCTCAAGCACCTGTTTCAATGGCACGCGGTTCGCTTCCGCCAGCGCGCGACAATCTTCGTACTCGGGCGCGTAATTCGAGATGCTGCCGTTCATGCTGGCGATCTTTACGCGCACATCGCCCCAGGAAGTCTTGACCGTTTCCCAGCGCCGCGAGAGCGTCTGCCGTTGCTCTTCGCGGCGACGCACACCCAGGGTGGTGGTTTCGGCAAAAATCAGCTTGCTCAACCGGTCAGCAACTTCGGGCTTGCACAGTACGGTCAACAGCGCACCGGAGCGCCCCTTCTTCATCTGTACCGGCACGCTGAACACGTCGAGAGCGCCGTCGGCCAGTATTTTCTCGGCCGCGTAGGCGAGCACCTGCGGGCTCAGGTCGTCGAGATTGGCTTCAAGGACAGTGATTGTTTCGGGTGAAATCGCGGCACTGGTTGCTTCTCCAATCGACAGCCGCAGTACGTTCGGATGTTCGTGGAAATCGCGCGTTCCGGCGCCGTAGCCGGCCTTGTCGATCTTCATCGCCGGGAACGATCCGAAACGGGTCGCCAGCGTCTTCACGATTGCGGCGCCGGTGGGCGTGACCAGTTCCACCTGCGGTCCTGAGGAATACACGGGTGCGTGTTGCAGTAATTTGAGGGTGGCGGGAGCGGGGACAGGTAGCGTCCCATGTGCGCACTTGACGGTGCCGCCGCCGACGTTCAGGGGCGAACAGACCCACTCGTCCACGCCGAGGGCTTCGGCGCCGACCGCGGCACAGACGATGTCAACCATGGCGTCGACCGCGCCGACTTCGTGAAAGTGCACCTTGTCGATCGTCGTGTTGTGAATCTCGGCCTCGGCTTGACCGAGGGCTTCGAAGATTCGGATCGCCGTGGCTTTCGCGGCGGCGGTGATCGCGGCTTTGTGAATGATTCCGACGATCTGCTTTAAGTGGCGGCCATGGGTGTGGGGACGGGCTTTCTCTCCGGCGCCGGTCGAGTCATGCGCGGGCGAATGCGCGTGATCGTGATCATGCGGATGATCGTGCCCACCCTGCTCCCAGAACACTTCGCGGGGCAAATCTTTCTCTCCGTGGGAGTAGACATCCACTTTGGTTGCCGAAATGCCGCCGCGTACGACCCGGGAGATTTCCAGGCGCGCGCCGATATCGAGGGCTGCGGCCGTGTCCTCGAGCAGTTTTGGAGACACTCCGGCATCTACCAGCGCGCCGAGGAACATGTCGCCGCTGATGCCGGAGAAGCAGTCGAGGTAAGCGATGCGCATAGGAGCAGTCGTTTGTCGTTGGTCGTTCGCAACCCCCGCGATGCGGAACGATCGCTAACGGCCAATGACCAGCGACTTAAGCTGATTTTTCATCATAGGTTTCGCCGCCAAGCGCGTCAAACCCGCCACTTTCGGCGACTTTGTTAAAATCACTGTTTCTTCAATCGTTTAGCGAGGATTCTTGTACCGACATCTGGAACGCCGGTTGAGCGAAGCCGTGCGCGCCTTCCTGCAGCGCGCTTACGACCTGGAACTGCCGAAAATCGTGATTGAGCAGCCGCCCAAGGTGGAATTAGGCGAGTTCGCATTGCCTCTGGCCTTCGAACTGGCAAAGAAGCTGCGCAAGGCCCCGCGCAAGATTGCCGAGGAGATCGTTGCCGGCATTGGCGCTGTGCCGGGCTTTGAGAAATTCGAAGTCGCGGGGGCCGGATACATCAACGTCCGCGTGAACCGGGCGGAAGTGGCCGCCGGGTTCGTTGGCGATCAGGCGCCGCCGGCCGACGTTCCCCCCGGCAAGGTACTGGTCGAGCATTCCAGTATCAATCCGAATAAAGCGGCGCATATCGGACACCTGCGCAATGCCATCCTTGGCGACACGTTCGTTCGCCTGCTGCGTTTCGCTGGCAGGGAAGTGGACATTCAGAATTACATCGACAACACCGGCGTGCAGGTCGCTGATGTCGTGGTGGGATTCCTGCAGTTGGAGAAGAAATCCCGGGCGGAAATCGAAGCCCTCGCCGCCGTCCCGCGCTTCGACTTCTACTGCTGGGATCTCTATGCTCGCGTTTCGCAGTGGTATGAGCAGGACAAGCAGAATCTGCAGGCGCGGACTGCAACACTCCACGCGATCGAGGAAGGGAACAACGAAACTGCGCAGATTGCCGATCTGATTTCGACTGCTGTGCTGCGTCGCCATCTTGAAACCATGGACCGGCTCGACATCGAGTACGACTTCCTGCCCCGCGAGAGCGAAATTCTTCACCTGCATTTCTGGGATGCGGCGTTTGCCAAGCTGAAGGAAGCTGGCGTCCTCACGTACGAGACTTCGGGGAAGAACACGGGCTGCTGGGTGATGCGGCGTGCGGGGACTTCAAAACCCTTAACCACGGGGGGCACAGGGGATTCAGGGGAAATCACAGAGGAAGACCAGAAGGTCATCGTCCGTTCCAACGGTACGGTTGGGTATGTCGGTAAGGACATCGCTTACCACATGTGGAAGTTCGGGCTGCTGGGGCGCGATTTCGGGTATCGGAGGTTCTACCGCTATCCCAACACGCACGACTGCTGGATCTCAACTACAGACGGAGAGAAAGACCATCCCCACTTCGGCGATGTTGCCGAGATCTACAACGTGATTGATGCGCGCCAGTCCGAGGCACAAAACACGGTGATTGAGGCACTGCGTGGCCTGGGCCACGACGAAGCCGCTGACCGTTACACGCATTTCTCCTACGAAATGGTGGCGCTCACGCCGCGCTGCGCAGCTGAGCTCGGCTACGAGTTGAGCGAGGAAGACAGGGCTCGTGCTTGGATTGAAGTGTCGGGGCGCAAGGGCTTCGGCGTGAAGGCCGACGATTTGCTGGATGTGCTCATCGCGTCGGCCCGCACCGAAGTGGATTCCCGCCATCCCGAAATCGCCGAATCTGAGCGTGCTGCGATTGCGACGCAGATTGCCATCGGCGCGCTGCGCTACTTCATGCTGAAGTACACGAAACAGTCGGTGATCGCATTTGATTTCAAGGATGCTCTCAGCTTCGAGGGCGAGACGGGACCGTACGCGCAATATGCAGTCGTGCGCGCCTCTAACATTTTCCGCAAGGGCGGGTTTGATCCCGAGGCTTTGGTTAGAGACGGGGCGAATTCTGGCAGGTATCTCGAAGGGCCCGAGAATAACGAGATCTGGGAACTGTGGCTGACGGCGTCGAAGACCTCATACATCGTGGGACAATGCATCCTTACCACCGAGCCTGCGTACCTGGCAAAGCATGCCTTCCAGCTCGCGCAGCTGTTCAACACGTTTTATCACCGCTACCCGATCCTTGCGGAGGCCGATGAAGGCAGAAAGAAATTTCTTCTGGCCACGGCCGCGGTGGTGCGCCGGGAACTGATCCGTATACTTGCGGCGATGGGGATTACCGTGCCGCCGGTGATGTGAAGACGATCGTCGCTTTCGCGACAACTATTCCCTGGTCCCGCGGCATCTCTCTAAGTAGCTGCCTCTGGGGAACAGTCGAATGAAAATATCAATTGTGGTTCTCATGTTGTTGTGTCTAGCCTTCGCCGGTACGGCTATGGCGGACAAGGACGTGCCGGCGATGCCTGGCATTCTGGCCAATGCCCGGTACGTGTACGTAACTTCGTACGACGGAGATCAGTTCGATCCCAATCTGTTGCCCGACGACCGGGCTGCGATTTCACGCGTTCAGGACGCAATCCAGAAGTGGGGCAGGCTGACACTCGTCTACCGGCAGCAGGAGGCGGACATGGTGATCGCGGTGGAGTCGCGTCCCTCAGAAGATGTGCTGGCCGTGTATGACGCACAGAGTTTCCCCGGGACTTATCTGTGGCGCGTCATGGGACGTGCGGGGCTGCAGCAGGGGGAAACGCCGCTCGTGACCCAGTTCGAGAAAGCGTGGGGCAAGATCGCGACTAAGTAGATTCTGGTAGACGTTTGGCGGCAGTTCGGGGATAGAATGGGGCCGCCGGCAAACAATAACAGCCCTGTCGATTCAGGCGGTCGCGGGGGCAAACCATATAAAATTTCTACTGTTCCGTAACACGATTGCCCGAAGCGGCTGTGTGAATCTCCGGCCAGGCATTGCTAACTCATTGTCCAATAAAGACTTGCACTGTAGGCCGCGGAGCTTGGATTGGCATCCCCCGTGCTTGAATGGGATACGGAAGCAGTTGGACGATTGATCCTAGGATTCCCGAGCCGTGTTGAGGAAGGAGCCCTCAAACTTATGAATCGTATTTCCCTGACCCTGATGTTGGCTGCCTCGCTCGCCGCCACAATTGGCTGCTCGAGCAAGAACTATGTGCGCCAGCAGACCACGCCACTCATCAACAAGACCAATGAACTGGATGACCTGACCGCCAAGAATACGCGCGACATCAAGGATGTTGACCAGCGCGCCCAGGCTGGCATCCAAGCCGTGCAGGCCCGCGCCGCTGAAGTGGACCAGAAGGCTCTGGCCGCCGGAAAGCAGGCCGATGACGCGCAGACGCTGGCCAACAGCGCCACCCAACGCGTCGACGTGCTGACCAACACGGTGGTCAATCTCGACAACTACCGCTCGGTGGCCGACACGGCGGTGCTGTTCGGATTCGATAAAGACAATCTGACCAAAGATGCCAAGGCCGAGCTCGACCAGCTGGCCGCCAGTGTGGCGTCGACCAAGGGCTACATCATCACCGTGGAAGGCGGAGCGGACGGGATCGGGAGTTCGGAATACAACTACGACCTGAGCCAGCGCCGCGCCAACTCGGTCATTCAATACCTGGCTTCGGAGAAGCAGATCCCGGCGCACAAGATCTATCTGATCGGGCTCGGCAAAGATAAGCCGGTGGACACGAATAAAACCGCGGAAGGCCGCAAGAAGAACCGCCGCGTCGACGTCCACCTGATGACGAACACGACCGGCACGACGACTCCGGCACAGGCGCCAACCACGGCTCCCGCGCCGACCGCGTCCGCGAACCCGTCATCGATGTAGAGTTTTCTACCCTCCTCCCCGGAGGACTTCGCCAAACCAGGCCGCCCCGCAGTGGGCGGCCTGTTTTTTTGTGAGCTTCGATCTGCGGGCTACGAGCGAGCGGACCCCTGGACAATCCCATCCATGCCACGATCCGGCGCTGATTGCTCGTGGCTTAGATCACAGACAGCTCCGCGAAACTTCGCAAGAATCATCAAGCATTCCCCTCTCCCTCGAATTAGGTTAGGGACGCACGATGAGAACGTTCACGCTGCAGGACTACAAGCGCCGGATTCTTCCTGTGCTCACACACGTGCAGGAGCACCTGGACAATCCGTTGTCGCTCGATGAACTATCCCGGCTGGCTTGTTTCTCGCCATACCACTTTCATCGCATCTTCAAAGGTATGGTTGGCGAGTCGGTCAAAGAATACGTGCGGCGCCTGCGCCTGGAGCGAGCGGCAAGCCAGTTAAGGGTGGGCTCGGTTCCGGTCATCGAGATCGCGCTCGACGCTGGATACGAGAGCCACGAGGCGTTCAGTCGTTCCTTCAAGGCTTGGTTCGGAGCATCACCAACACAGTTCCGCCGGATTCGCCGCGTCCTGTTGTCGAGTGCTTCCGGGGTGCATTTCCGCCCTGGGACAACCGTTCAGCACTTCCGGACCCGGCGCCGAGGAGAGAGTATGAATGTCGAAATTCAGCAGCTCAAACCCATGCGGGTGGCGTATTTGCGCCACATTGGCCCATACAACGCCGTCAGTTCCACCTGGGATCGCTTGCTTACCATCATGGGGAAAGATGGCTACCTGGGCGGCAGCCCGATGATGCTGGGCATTTGCCACGACGATCCGGAGGTCACGGCACCGTCAAAGATCCGTTACGACGCGTGCATCACAGTGGACGATGATTTTCAAGCGGTGGACGAAATTCAAGTCCAGGTTGTTGCGGGTGGCGAGTATGCGCGGACCACGCACACCGGTCCCTACAAGAACCTTGGGAAGACGTACACGGAGTTTCTCGGGCAATGGCTGCCGCGCAGCGGTCGCGAACTGCGCGACACGCCTTGCTTCGAGGTCTATCTGAACGATCCGCAAAGCACGCCACCGGAAGAGTTGTTGACGGACATCTACGCGCCGCTGGCATCGCGAGAAGAAGCGGCGAAGTGAGGAGACCATGAAGGCTGCGATGAAAACAAAATCGGCGGTAAAGACGAAACCCACAGCCAAGGCGAAACCAGCAGGGAAGCTCGATCTCTACAGCAAGTACAGCAAGGAATATGCGGCATCGCCGACCGCAGCGCTGGTGACGGTCGGTCCGGCGACGTATCTCTCGATCAGCGGCAAGGGCGCCCCCGGGGGCCCCGCCTTCACCGAGGCGATCGGCGCGCTGTACGGCGTTGCCTTCACCGTGAAGATGACACGCAAGTTCGCCGGTAAGCAGGACTACGTGGTTTCCAAGCTCGAAGGGCTGTGGCCCTGCTTCAAGGACGGCGAGCCGGTACCGGACAAAGAGCAATGGCCCTGGCGGATGATGATTCGCACTCCGGACTTTATTAAGCCGAGTGAGATCGAGGACGCGCTTACTGTCCTCAGGAAGCGAGGCAAAGGAGCCGGGGCCGATCGGGTCTGCCTGGAGTCAATTGAGGAAGGACAGTGCGTCCAATCGCTGCATGTGGGCCCATACGAGAACGAAGGTGCGACTATGTGCGCGATGAAGTCCTTCGCAGAGAGCAAAGGGCTCAAGCTGCGCGGTGTGCATCACGAGATTTATTTGTCAGACCCTCGGCGCGTGGCGCCGGCGAAGCTGAAGACGATCCTGCGCCATCCGGTGGAGGCGGGTGGGCTCACCCCGACGCGGGAGCAACGCTGAGCGAGATCTACGCATCGCACTGGAAGATCCGAACTACATCATGAACCACGGAGGGCACAAAGGTTCACGGGGGAATGCGCTTCTGAGACTCTTGTCTGCGCACACGAGGTCATTGCCACAGGGGGCACAGAGGTCACGGGGAAGATTCCTGAGAACCTCTCCTGGGGAATGATTGCGGCTAGAATATCTACACACCATGAAGAGTGCTTTGTTCATTTTGTATTCGGCATCGCTCCTAGGCACGCTGTTACTGGCGCAGCAGGTCCCGGCTGACAAGTCGTCCGACCGCAGCCGTGAATCCGAAGAAAGTTCCAGCCGCGATACCCGCGTCGACATCAGCCCACCCAAGGACGACGCGAAGAATCATCCCTTCAGCAAAGCGGCCGTGTCCGATATGACGGCCGATGAATCCGCGGAAGCCTCCGACGTGCAGGAGTTCCATCCCTGGAATCCGATGAAGGCGCTGAAAGACGTGGAGGTGGGCGACTTCTACTTCAAGCGCAAAAACTATCGTGCAGCTCTCGACCGCTACAAGGAAGCTCTCTACTACAAGGACAACGACGCGATGGCCAGTCTGCGCATGGCGCAGTGTCAGGAAAAGCTCGGCGACAAGGCGGAGGCGCGCAAGTATTACGAGCAGTATCTGAAGATCCTGCCCGAGGGCCCGTTTGCCAAGGAAGCGAAAGCGTCGCTCGACCGGCTGGCGAAAAACGAAGCGAAATAGTTTTTTCGATCGCGCTCGGCGCTAGTTCTTGGTACCGACTGTCTGCGTTACGGTGGACTTGCCCTCTTCTTCCTGGATGTGCACGCTCAGGGCGCGCTTGTCTTTGCTGGCCGTGAGCATGGTCATCTTTTCCTGGGAGATGGTAGCTTCAACCTTCCAGCCGTTGTCGGCAAGTCCCTTCTTGTAGAAGGCGAGCAATTTGTCCATGCTGTCGGTCGACTCCAGCACCAGGTTGGACCCGTTGTTGCTGGCGTTATTGACCGAAGCCGCCATCACGACTTTGGCGCCGCTCGCGACCGGCACGTCCTTGGGATAGTCGTCGGGGAGTTTGCCTCCCGCGGAATTCATGGTGAACGTCTCACCGTTATTGCCCTTGATGGTGACGGCCGACTCGCCGGCCTTGCCAGTGTCTTCGACGGTCACCTTGCCGCCGGGAGTGGAAACGGTTTTGGAGCGACTGCAGCCGACCAAGGCGAGGAGCAGAGCAAGCGCGACAACGCGATAGGTAGTCATGACGCCACGAGTGTAATCTGGAGTCGCGGTATCTTCAAGAACCACGCCCGGACGGCTTTCGCGCCCAGAATGGTTCTACTTCTCCACGCGCAGAAATTCTCCTGTGCTCGCGTTGACCGCGACCCGCAATTTGGCGGTGTTGCGATCGGTGCCGTAAATCACGTGCCAGGTGAGTTCGTTCGTCTGCTGATTCCAATCGAGCAGGTAGAGAATGGGAGTGTCGGGCTCTTTCTCCAGGAGTTTGTCGCCGCCGTGTTGCTGAGCGACCTCCAGGGCCTTATCGGTGTCGGTCTTCAGGAACTGGACGTTAAAAATGTGGGTGCTGGAATTGGTGGGGCTGTAGCTGTCCTCCACGCCGGGCGTCATGTCGGCGTTGGACCAGGTGTAGTTCTTCACGCTGCTGTGGCTGGGAGATGCGAAGCCGATCCGCCAGTTCACGGCCTTGCCTTCGCGGCCCTTAGAGTCGTCGCTCTGGGATTCCGCGCGAAACGGCTGCGCATCCTGCGCCCAGCCGCGCGCCGCGATGTAGCACTTGTAGAGCGCGCTTGACCCGGTGATTCTTTCCGGAGCTTTGGGTTGTGGTTTCTCCGTTGGTTTGGGTGTTTCCGAGGAACAGCCCGCCATCATGACGAGCGCGACAATCGCGACGACCAAAGTTTTCATGGCCACTTCCTGTAGGATTATTTGGCGGATTGCACCGCCATTGTAACGGACCCCTGTGATGGATTCCTATCTCGAACGGCTGCACCAGGAACTCGAACATGCAATAGCGGATGCCACTCCGGCCGGACTGGGAAACGCGCCGGATGGGAAATGGTCTCCCGCGCAGATACTGGAGCATCTCCTGCTGACGTATCGAGGCACCAATAAAGGTGTGGCGAAGTGTCTGCAGCAAGGAAGTTCGCTGGCGCGCGCCACTACATTCCAAGACCGTGTCCGATCGTTTGTTGTCGTTAGCCTGGCCTATTTTCCACGCGGCCGCAAGTCTCCCGAGCGCGTGGTTCCGAAGGGCATGCCTGCGGAAGAAGTACAACGAGCGATTTTTGTCGAGATCCATCAGATGGATGCCGGACTGGCGGAATGTGCGCGGAAGTTCGGCTCGAGAATGAAGATCATGGACCACCCCGTGCTCGGCCCACTCAATGTGGAACAGTGGCGTAAGTTTCACTGGGTCCACGGGCGGCACCATGCACGCCAGATTCGAGAGCGGCTGGGAGTGAGCTGACCGCCAAAAGAGAACGCGACGAAATTCCAGATCGGAATTCCGTCGCGACTAAGAGTGCTGCGGGACGACCGCAGAGTTGCCTCACCATCTGATTGGAAGTTACTCCTTTGCCGCCGGAGCCCCCGCCTTGCGTGCCTGTTCCCTGATGTCCGAGAGTTCCTGCTTGGCTGCGTCGAGAGCCTTCTGCTTATCTTCGATCTGCTTCTTGAAGTCGGCGTCTTCCTTGTCCCAGTTGGCAGAGTTGCGCAGGCGGTTGCCAGCGTCGGAATACATGGCTACGGCGCGCAGCTTGTATTCCCGCTGCGTCAAATCGAGTTCGTGCGCCAGGCCATCGACCTTCTGCTGCTGTTCGTCGATCTTGGTCTTCCACTCGTCGTCCTGTCTCTGGCGTTCTTCGGCGGCGGCCTTGGGATCGGCCTGGGGCTGAGGCTGGGCCTGAGGGGTGGTGCCGTCAGGCGCGATGGCGCCGCTGTTGGCGGTTGCCGGTCCCACGACGCTCAGGTGATCGTCCTTGGGCAGATTATCGTTGTCGTACTTGTGGTTCGCCGCACTCTGTTGCGTCTTGCCCTTGCGGGCCGAACGCGCAACGTCGCCCAGAGACTGAGCCGACGCCACATTCACTCCGAACACGAGCAGTGCTCCGATTGCCATCCAAAGTATGCGTTTCATGTGTTTCATCCTTCCGCAGGCCCGCAATCGATTTGCGCACCCGCCGTGTTGAGAACTCAAGAACCTGTTGCCGCAGCCTTGGCTCCCGCCAGGAAACTGCCGATCGTGCGGTCCAGTTGCGCCGCTTCCTGTGCGATGTCGCTGGCCAGTTGCCGCGCCAGTTCCGAATCGCGGCTGTGAGCCAGTTGCTGCGCATATCCCGCGATCGTGGTCAGGGACGTTCGCAGTCCCAGCGCCATTTCCGCGGAGATTTCCTGGCGCATCTGCTGGTCGTGCCGGATGCGTTCGATTTCTGTCTGATCGTTGAGGACGAATGTCGTGCCCATGAGGCTCGCGTCTTCGGCCAGGACGGGGGAAACGGTCAATTCCAGCACCCGGCGGACTCCCTCCGGGGTGACGTAGTGAAGCACCAGGCCGCGCACGACGGATTCTCCCTTCAGCGCCGGAGCCAGCATGTGCTCCAGTTCCTCCGTGCTCGTACGGCCGTCGCTTGCCTGCAGTCGGGCCGTACGGAACAAGTCGGCAACCCGCATGCCCACGGGAGAAGCGAATCCCAACAGCTTGCGCGCCGCCGAGTTCGCCTGGCGTACGAGTCCGTTGGCGTTCAAGAACAGGACCCCGCACGAAAGGTTCGCCAGAACGGTCGCGCTCAGCGTGTCTGAGGCCTTGGCCTTTCGTCGTTCCGCCTGTTGCTGCGCCGTGAGTTCGTGCTTCTGCTGTTTCAACTGCTGGATGACGACCTGATAACTGTGGATCGGGAGACCGTCAGGAGTGAGCGCAGGTTGCGCGGACAGATCCGCCTCCGCAGCGAGACTCTTGCGCATGCGCCGGATCAGGTACGCGCCCAGCACAAAGGCCGCGATGCCCAACAGCAGGAGCACTCCCATACGCAACATCGTCGGATTGAGCAGTAGCCTCACAACAGCTCCCAGTACCAGTGCAGAAAACGGTTTCCAAAGAGGAAGGCCAGCATGGCCATGCTGCCGAGGAACACGCCAAAGGGCATCTCGTAATAGCGCAGAACCATGCGCGCCGATTGCCAGGCGCGCCGGCGGGCATCTCCCGACGAACCGCCGCGCGCGGTATTACGCCGCGTGCGCTTGATCCAGACTGCCAAGACCGTGCTGACACCGAACAGCGAACCGGCCAGCGATGCCGCCAAGATCGTCAGCACCGTCAGCTTCGTTCCCAGAAACGCGCCAATCATGGCCATCAACTTGACATCGCCGAATCCCATGCCCTCGACTCCGCGCGCCCTCAGGTAAATCGCAGCCGCGCCGTACAGAAACGAGGCGCCAACTGCTGCACCCAAGGCCGAATCTGCCAGCGACCACAAGCGCCAGGAAATATCGCTGCTGACCGGGAGAGAGACCAGGCCCGGCAGTATCCGCGAGGCAAGATCATTGACCGGAACCAGGAGACTGAACACGATCCCTAAGGCCAGCCCCGGCAAGGTGAGAGCGTCGGGCAGCAGCTTGGTTTCGGCATCGGTGAAGACGAGGCCCAGCAACAAGTAACCCAGCACGATGCATTTGAGCATCGCGAGGGTCAGTCCGGATTGAGCGTAACAACCGAGAAAGAGGAGACCGGTGAGCGATTCCACCACAAGGTAACGCGGAGAAATGGGCTCCTTGCATTGACGGCACCTGCCCCGCAAAGCGAGCCAGCTCAATACCGGCAGGTTGTCGTAAAGCGGGATGAGCTTTCCGCAGTGCGGGCACGCGGAACGCGGAAACACCACGGACTTCTCTCGGGGCAAGCGGTAGATACACACATTCAGAAAGCTGCCGAAGGCGAGCCCGAGGGCGAAAATCGCGGCTGCGAAAAGAGGGTCCACGCGTTAGCTAAGTGCTCAGTTTTTCTTAGATTTGCCCCGATTATAGCCCGGCTTGAGGGTACCCTTCTAAGGTACGAAGGTCACTGTACTACTGGCGCGCTGGAAGTGATTGTCAGGAAACGATTCGCGGCAGGGAACCGCATCTCAGGCGACCCGGCTGGCGACATCGGCGCTGGGCAGGAAAACCGAAAATACAGTGCCGCGATAGCGGCCTTCCGAACGGCTCCGCACTCGAATCGAGCCCCCGTGTTTCTCCACAATGCCGCGCGATACCCAAAGGCCCAGACCGGTTCCTGCCTCCTGCTTGGTGGTGTAGAAGGGCTCGAAGAGCCGCCGCAGGTTCTCGCGCGGGATGCCGCTACCGTTATCGGCCACCGTCAGGCGGACGCCTGATCGCCCGTCTGACAGCTGGCTTTCGCCCACCCGAACGCGCAGGCAGCCACCGTCCTCCATGGCATCGACGGCGTTGACCAGCAGGTTGGCCAACAGCTGTCGTACCTCTCCCGAATAGCCGCTGATCTGGAACTGGCCGCGGTAGCGGCGGATGACGCGGATCTGTTTGCTCTCCAGTTTGCGCGCATAGAGCTGCAGAATTTCGTCCATGATGCGTGCCGGATCCATGCGCGCGACCGAGGAGGTGTCGCGCACGAATCCCAGCGTCTGCTGCGCCAGGCGCGCCACTCGTCCCACCTCCTCCTCGGCCATGGTGAGATAGTGCTCGGCTTGCCGGGGATCGTTGCGCGCCAGATAGAGCAGGTTCAGCACCGCCTCGAGGGGATTGTTGATCTCGTGGGCGATCGAGGCGGCCAGGCGTCCTGCCGTAGCCAGTTTCTCGCTGCGGCGCACTGCTTCTTCGGAATGGCGCTGGGCGGAGATGTCGCGGGCGATCGCCGACGCTCCCACGATCTCACCCTTTGCATTGCGGAGCGGTGAGACGGTCAGCAAAACCGGGACGCGCGACCCGTCTTTGCGCAGGCGCTCGGTCTGGTACGGCTCGACCGACCCACCGCGGCTGAGGGTCCGGCGATTGTGCTCCGCCTCTTCGTGCTTCTCGGGAGGCGCCAGCAGCAGCACGGGCGCGCCCACCGCTTCTTGCGCGGCGTATCCGTAGAGCCGTTCAGCGCCGCGGTTCCAGCTGGTGATGATGCCGTCGGGATTGGTGCTGAAAATGGCGTCGTCGGAACACTCCACGATCGCTGCCATTTCCCGCATGGTGCGGTCGGCTCGCAACTCAGCCAGAGTCTTCTGTCGCGAGAGACTGCCGACCAAGACGGAGAGAGCCAGGAACACAATCAGGCGCTCGACATCTTCCCGAGTGGTAATGGCCAGACTGAGGCGCGGGACGAACACCAAGAAGTCAAGACAGGCCGCGGACAGCGCGGAACAAAGCAGCGCGGGACCCAAGCCGAAGAACCGCGCAGTGACCACTACTGCAGCAAGGAAGAGTTCAAAGGGGTGCCGCTGCAGGATGGGGAGCAGGCTCCAGAGGCTCAACGCCAACCAAGCGGCAATGACAGCACCGCCGTAGCGGACGAGGGAGGAATCGCGCTGCCAGGCTTGCCACTTCTCCAAAATGCGTGTTGATGCCGGCATGGTACCAACCCTACAGGTTCTGGCTCAGAGTGCTTCGGGAGTGGGCCTACGATGGGCGAATCCGGCAGACTGCATCGCCCCACAGAGACTTTAGCAGCAGGAAGGGATCGTCGCAACCTTTGCGTTGGAGCGAGAGGGCGCCCGCGAACCAGCGAGCGCTCTCCCAATCGTGCCCCAACTCGAGGGTTACTTCTTCTGCAGCGACTCGATGTACTTATTCAGGTTGGCGACGCGCTGCTGCACTTCTGAGCTGTGCCCGCCGCTCAGGGTCCAGAACAGTTTTCCCCAGATCGGCATGTCCTTGCTGCCGTGCGCCGGGAGAACTTCTTCTCCACGAATGACCGAGGACACTTTCAGCGACGGGTACTTGCCGCCGTTCTTTTGTGCGAGGGCGGTCAAATCGGGCGGCGGAACCTTCAGCGCCGTGGCTGCAGGACCGTTGCCGGTGCCCTCCACGCCATGACAGACCGCGCAGTAGGATTTGTACATTTCCTGGCCGGACGCCGCGGATGTGGGTTTGACAGGAACGTGTTTGATTTCCGTTTTCGGCGCTTGCTGCGCCGACGCGATCATCGCTGCCGCGATGATGAGGGAAAGAATTGTCCAAGAATGCCTGTGAGTGCGCATGATGTCCTCCTCGGTTCGCACTTCTGAAGACGGCCACTTCTCTACGACGGTTCAGTGTAGCAGCCCGCAAACCACAGACGGTGAGCTTGGTCACCACTGGCTGTGAGAGAACACGTGAGGTGTGACCTCCGGCCACTCGCATCAGTAGAATGCAATAAAAAAGGGCGCCCGCACAGGGCGCCGTGATTTGAGGAATCCACCGAGTTACTGCGGGGTATCCAGTTTCTGCCGACCGGAGCGCGGACCCTCGCTGGTCGGCGTCACACTGACCGGTGATTGCAGAGTGAAGTTCAAAACCGTTTCGGTCGGGAGTTTGATCTGCTGTCCCTTGGTGGCGGCCTGTACGCCTCCGCCGATGCCGCCGCCGGCAGCGGCTCCGATGGCGGCGCCTTTGCCGCCGCCGGCGATTCCGCCGATGATGGCGCCAATCGCCGCACCCGTTCCAACCTTGGCGGCGGTATTCTTGCCGCGCGAACTGCCTTCACGATGGTATTGGTCGGATTGGATGGTGTAGGTCTTGCTGCCCACGTGGATCCGATCCAGTTGCAGAGTCAGCTCTGACTTGCCCGCGAACTTGCCCGCGCTCTTTACGTCGATGATGTGGCCCTCCACGTCGTAGCCGGCGGGAACAACAACGTCTCCATCCACGGAGAGCGGTGAGTCCAGCGTGGCCCGGAAGGTCTGTCCCGGCTGCGCGGTTTCTGAATCAATCTCATCAACCAGCCGGATCGCGAGCGTGGTGCCGGCCGGGATGCTGACTTTCTTGGGAGCCGGAGGTGGCGCCGGGGCCGCAGCGGCAGCCGGCTCTGAGGCCGGTGCGGGCGCGGGATTGCTATTCTGCATCGCGGTCATCGCCGGAGCAGGCGCGGCGGCCGCCATGGCAGTCGGCTTGGATTGTGTGTGCCGCGGCATACTCGGCTTGGGTTTGGCGGCGGGAACAGGCTTTTCCTCTTCGGGCTGGTCCACCGGCTGCATCGCCTGCGCCGGCGCGACCTGCAGGTTGTTCACGACCTGCTTGATGCCGGGAACTTCCGACGCATAACGGGCGGCGGCGGCGCGCTGCGCGTCATTTTCGACGTTGCCCGACAGCGTCACCACACCACCCGAGGTCTTCACGTCGAGCTGCTTGTCCTGCAGACCCGAGTCCGAGGAGAGTTTCGCTTGCACCTGGCCGGACAGATCGCTATCGCTCACAGCCTTCGTGCACGCTACTCCAATCGTGAGAATTCCGACGAGCAGCACCACCCAAACGTATCCCTGCTTAAGCTTCATAAACACTCCTGACACGGTAGAGTTTCCTCTGCAATTTTAGATGCGTCCCCGGGGGCGAGTGCAGGAATATTTGTCCCCTCGGGGTGACGAGGCTGGAACACGGAAGCCGTAGTCGGCAAAGGCGTTTACGCGATCAGTCCTGATGAATGAACTTGTAATCGAGAATCGACGCGGCCAGACCGAAACCGTCTTCCCTGCTGTGTGCTTCCTTGGCGCGGATCAGGCGACCCTGGCAGAGCACGCTGCTGTTCTTCTGTCCGGAAATTTCCTCGGGCATCTCGAACACCATTTCGACCAGCGCGTTCGCGGGCAGGGCCTGCGGGCCCTGAAACATGACGCCCGACTGGCTGATATTCTCGATCACGCCTTCGAACCAGCTGCTCAGATTCTTTACCCGGAAGCGGATGGGGAGATTCAGCTTGAGGCGGCGCGCGCGCGGTACCCAGGTGGGCTGTTTCTGGCTCGACCGGCGGCGGACACCCGCCGTCTCCGGCGCCGGCGTCTCCACTCGACTTCCGCGCCGCATGGTCTTCCAGTCGTACTGGTAGGCGGCGGCGCAGAGCAGGCAAACCTGGTAATACTCACCATTGGCCGCCCGCCGAGGCCAGGAGAACTCGTGCGAACAGCGGCCCAACATCAGGACATCCATGAGCTTTTGCGGCATGATGACTTATTGGCGCCCGGAAGATTCGGACACCCTTATCTTCCGCCGAGTTGCGCTCGGTGGATAGGTTACTTTCGTGCACTGGAGGACCAGGCGGAGTCGCGCAGGCGTGTCGCCCGAGCGACCGAAACGAAGACTGAGTGGTGATTATGGAAGCAAAGTCGGCTCTGCCTTCACGGTTATGCGGCTTCGTCCTGACCGGAGGGAAGAGCTCTCGCATGGGATCGGACAAGGCGTTGCTGGAATTGGGCGGCCGCTCGCTTTTGGAGCACGCCCTGAGCATGGTGAGGCAGGTCTGTCCTGAGGTTGCCATCGTCGGCGACCCCGCCAAGTTCGGCGTCTATGGAAGTGTGATCCAGGACGCGTATTCGGGCTGCGGACCTCTGGCGGGAATTCACGCCGCCCTCCAGCATACTTCTGCCGAACTGAACCTCGTGCTCGCCGTGGACATGCCGTTGGTCTCGCCGGAATTGCTTAGGCTTCTGGTCGCTGCCGCCGAGGTTTCCGACGCGCTTGTAACCGTACCCCGTACTGGGCGGGGGTTTCAGCCGCTCTGCGCTGTGTACCGTCCTGCATTTGCTGCTCTCGCCGACAAAGCTCTGCGGGAGGGGAAGTACAAGATTGACGCCCTGTTTTCCGAAGTTGGCACGCGGATGATCGAAGAAGGGGATCTGGCCGGCGCCGGCTTCACGGAGCGGAGCTTCTTCAACGTGAACACTCCCGACGATCTCCGCTTTGTCCGGGCAGAATCAATCAAGCCTTGAGCCGGAGTTGCCTCTCGTGCCATGCTGGTGGCGATGGCGACCGTCCCTGTAGCTCCTTACATCGAGTTCAAGAACGTCTCGAAGGCGTTCGGCGACCGCACCGTCCTCGACGATGTCAGCTTCGACGTCCTGCCGGCGGAGACCGTGTGCATCCTGGGGCGCAGCGGCGTGGGCAAGTCCGTGTCGCTGCATCACATCATGGGTTTCCTCAAGCCCGACTCGGGGCGGGTGATCGTCGCCGGCGAGGACATCACCGACTACAACGAAGAGCAACTGGAACTCATCCGGAAGAAAGTCACGATGGTGTTCCAGAATGGCGCCCTGTTCGATTCATTGACGGTCGGCGAGAATGTGGCGTTTCCGCTGCGGGAACGCAAGGAACTGTCGGAAGAACAGATTTTCCAGGTTGTGGACGGCTTGCTGGAAATGGTGGGCGTCAAGGAAATGCGCGACTTGTTGCCGTCCGACTTGTCGACGGGAATGAAGCGTTCGGTGGCCATTGCCCGCGCACTCTCGGCCCAGCCGGAATGCGTTCTCTACGACGAGCCCACCACCATGGTTGATCCCATGATGGGCAACCTGCTTGGAGACCTCATTGCCCGCCTCAAACTGCAGCTTCACCTGACCTCCATCGTCGTCACCCATGACATGCGGCTGGCCAAGAAACTGGCCGATCGCGTCGTTTTTCTCCACGAAGCTCGCGTGATTTTCTTCGGCCCTTACAAAGAGATGGAAAAGTCAAACGAGCCGATTGTGCAAGAGTTTCTGGAACTGGATGAGATGAAGCTGGAAGCGTAGAACCCAGTGACCGCTGCCTCTAGAATCCTTCCTTCACCAACTCTTCGACGGTTAGCGAACTTTGCGCCGAATCGCCCTTCATCATCTTCTCGACATACTTGGCAATGAGATCGGCTTCGAGATTTACCGGGTCCCCGGGTTGCAGTGAGCCGAGATTCGTCATTTCGACCGTATGCGGGATGATGGCAATGGTGCAGCGATTTTTCTCCAACTTGGCTACCGTGAGGCTGATCCCTTCAATCGAGATGGAGCCCTTGAACACGGTGTATTTCTCGACCTCGGTTGGAATTTCGATGTGCAGCCAATAATTCTCCGAGTCGGCGATGCGTTCGAACTCAATCAACCGGCCGACGCCATCGACGTGTCCCTGCACAATGTGGCCGCCGAAGCGTCCGTCGGCTTTCATTGGCAGTTCGAGATTGACGAGCGCGCCTTCGTGGATACGCGAGAAGGACGTACGTTCCCAGGTTTCCGGCGCCAGGTCGGCGCAGAACGACTTGGGTTTGATATCGAGCGCCGTCAGACAAACGCCGCTGACCGAGACGCTGTTGCCCGTGCCTAATTGGGCCGGCGTGTGTTTCGCCTGCACGGTAATGCGTCGGTTCTCGCCGCGCTGCTGGATCTCGACGACCTTGCCTACTTCTTCCACGATGCCGGTAAACATGAGTGCCTCCGCCGCATTCGACAACCTGAAGGATAAATGGTTCCGCTGGTCGCGCCTAGGCGGTTACAAGAGGGCCGAGCGTGGATCTCACTTCGAAACGTGCCCCAGGTCACTGCACTTTGTTCGGCTCACCGCGCATGATTTCCATGATTGTGTCGTATGGTAGATTGCGGCCTGCCGGAAATCCTCCGCGGGAGAATCGCCTCTCATGACGCTTGCCCGATTCGTGCGCAAGAACGCCTGCCGGAACCTGCGCCGAACCGCGCTCACTGTCCTTAGCATCGCATTCTCTTTGCTGTTGCTGACGCTGATGATCACCATCTGGCAGCTCTTCTATCTTGACGAGGGGGCGCCCCAGTCGGCGCAGCGTCTGTTGATGCGGCACCGGGTTTCGCTGGCGAATTTTCTGCCCAGCTCGTACTGGCAGCAGATCCGTGCGGTCCCAGGAGTGGTTGCGGTCGCCCCCATGACATGGTTTGGCGGGCTATACATGGATGACAAGCCGGAGAATACTTTTGCGCAATTTGCCGTCGATCCCGAGACGATCCTGCAGGTCTACCCCGAGAACCATATTCCCGACGACCAACGCCAAGCCTGGATGCGGGACCGCGCCGGGTGCATGGTCGATGCCCAGTTGGCGCAGAGACACGGTTGGAAACTAGGGGACCGCCTATTCATCAAGGGCAATATTTTTCCCGTCGATCTTGAACTTACGATTCGCGCGATCTACACCGCGCCCGTCGCTTCTGACACGGTCTTCTTCGATCAGCGCTACCTGGAGGAGGCGGTCTCCTGGTTCCGGGGTCAAGCCGGGTTCTACGCCATCATGGTGGACTCGCCGCAAAACGTGACACGGGTTGCGCAAGCCATTGACGCGAAATTCCATAACTCGCCCCAGCCCACCAAGACCGAGACAGAAAAGGCCTTTGCCCTGGACTTCATTGCCACGCTCGGCAACGTAAAAGCGTTCATCCTGGGCATCTGCTCGGCGGTGGTGTTCGCCATTCTGCTGGTGTCAGCGACCACCATGGCCATGTCGGTGCGCGAGCGAACGCGTGAAGTGGCCGTGCTCAAGGCTCTGGGATTCACGCGACGACTCCTCTTGACGCTCCTCGTGAGCGAGAGCGTTGCGCTGGCGCTCCTGGGAGGGTTGCTGGGAGCGCTGGCCGCCGCGGGCTTGGTTCGAATGATGGCCCACGCTCCGCAGATGCAGGGCCTGTTCAACGGCCTGCGTGTGACCTGGGGCACGCTGGGCGCCTCTCTGCTGGTGGCTGCGATGGTCGGTTTTCTTAGTGGTGTTGTCCCCGCCTATACCGCCGCCAATACCGAAATCGTGAAGGGGCTGCGGCACATCGGGTGAGGCGGTTCGACCTACCTTCAATCTCACCCTTGATACGGATCCTTCAGATATCCCTCGACGGCAAAGTCCTCACCGAACTGATGCAGTTCCAGGCGGTGCGCCAGCAGCATCCCATGACCGCCGGGAGCACCGGCGCTGGCGGTGAAGGGAACTGAGCCTTCGCCGAGAATCTTCGGGGCGTAATAGAGGAACAGCTTGTCGACGACTCCGGAGGACAGCGCCGTCCAGTTTACGGTCGCTCCGCCTTCGATGATCACGCTGGTGATGGCGTGTTGTCCGAGATGACGCAGGGCCTCCGCCAGGTCGGGGCGGCCGTCTTCATGCGCGGGAATCCGTTCGACCTGGATGCCGAGGTTCTCAAGCTCCCGCTTCTTCGCGTCATCGGCCTGCGAATAGAGCACGAGCACGTCGCTCTGCACCGTCTTGACCAGGCGGGAGGTCTGGGGCATGCGGAGGAAGGAATCGAGAATCACGCGCAGGAGCGGGCGCCGCCGAGGCAGGCCGCTACGGTCCGTCAGCAGGGGATCGTCGGCAATGACCGTGCCCACGCCGGCCATGATGGCGTCATGCTGGTGCCGGAGTTGATGCACATGCCGGCGCGCAATCTCGCCCGTGATCCAGCCGCCGGTAAACCCACCGGCCGCAACGGCAGTAGGAATCCGCGAACCTGCCGGAGGCGGCGCGATTTTGCCATCGAGCGTCATGGCCGCTTTCAGCGTGACCAGAGGAATACCCCGCCGGATGTATTTGGCGAAGTTCTCATTCAGCTTCTTCGCCTCCGGCTCGAATAGGCCAACATCCACCTGAATTCCGGCCGCGCGGAGTTTCGCGAAGCCAGCGCCGCTTACCTGGAGATTCGGATCCTGCATGGAAGAGACAACCCGGCGGACACCTGCGGCGATGACGGCATCGGCACAAGGCGGCGTGCGTCCCTGATGCGAACAGGGTTCGAGGTTGATATAGAGTGTGCCGCCGCGAGCACGAGCGCCCGCCTTTTCCAGGGCGAGTACTTCGGCATGCTTCACGCCATCGTAAGTGTGGGTAGCCGCCCCCGCTTCCTGTCCAGACGAATCCACCACCACGGCGCCTACCGCAGGATTGGGCGAGACCAGCCCTACTCCGGCGCGAGCGAGATCGAGCGCGCGGCGCGTGAATTGTTCGTCCGAGGTCATGAAGGCTAGAGGTTATTTGAACATGGGAAGGGAAAATCTACCACGGAGGCACAGAGACACAGAGAAAAAGTCAGAAGGCAAAAGTCAAATCGCAGAAGTGAACGCCTGCGGTCGGGTTACTGATTATTCTTCCTCCAGTTCCGCCACCGCTGCTCCGCTTCGCCCACGCGGTGGACGCCGCACTGGGGCCATCTTGTAGGCGTAGGGATCTTCCGGTTCAGGTTTGCGGAAGATGCGTTTCAACCGGTCCATCAGCCGCCGTAGGATGGAAGAATGCGAGCGCCGTGACTTCATGATCGACCTCCGTATCGCCGTGCCTCAGCACTAGCGCCATGTTTGCTGGAGAGCCGAGAGCTGCCTCAAGCAAACAGCGATTCGACAAACTCCCTGGCATCAAACGGCAGCAGATCGCCTGCCTTCTCGCCCACTCCCACAAACCGCACCGGCAATCCCAGTTCGCGCGAGATCGCGACCACCACTCCGCCCTTAGCCGTACCATCGAGCTTGGTGAGGACGATCCCGGTCACTCCAGCCGACTGCGTGAACAAGCGCGCCTGTTGCAGTCCATTCTGGCCGGTGGTCGCGTCCATCACCAGCAGGGTTTCGTGCGGCGCGCCGGGCACGATGCGTTGCGCCGTGCGCGTCATCTTTTCGAGTTCCAGCATCAAGTTTTGCTTGGTGTGCAGGCGGCCAGCCGTATCCACGATCACGTAATCCGTCTTGCGTGCTGTCGCGGATTGCAGCGCGTCGAACAGCACCGCCGCCGGATCGCCGCCCGGTTTCGTCTTGATCACCTCTGTGCCCGTGCGCTGTCCCCAAATCTCCAATTGCTCGATGGCAGCGGCGCGAAAGGTGTCGGCCGCGCACATGAGCACGGTCTTTCCCTGCGAACGAAAGACCTGTGACAGCTTGCCGATCGTTGTCGTTTTGCCCGTGCCGTTCACGCCCACGACGAGGATGACCTCGGGCGGGCTTTCTACCTTCCTGACTGGGCGGGAGTCGGCTGAGGTCAGAATCGCCAGCAACTCTTCTTTCAGCAACCGCTTCAACTCGTTGACATCCCGGATCTGCTTGCGATCGGCTTTGTCACGCAGCTTCTGCAGAACCTCCTGGGTTGTAGTGGTCCCGAGGTCAGCGCCGATCAGGGTGGCTTCCAGATCGTCGAGTGTGGAGCGGTCGATCTCCTTGCCGATGGAGACCACGTCCTCAATGCGCTCGGCCAGGTTCTCGCGCGTGCGCGAGACGGCCTCCTTCATGCGGTCCAGAAAACTCGGCTTTTGTTCTTCGTCGAGGCTGCCGAACAGGGTCTGAATCATGAGTGGTCCGTGGGGTGATTATATAGGCGAGATGCAGCTACGAGCTTCGAGCCACGAGCTGCGAGCGATCAACACCAACCTTCGGTCCCGATGAATGGAATGGTCTTGCTCGGAGCTCGTAGCTCGCGGCTCGCTCAGGAACGCGTCGTATCGATCGTGAGGGGATCGGCCGTTGCCGGTTTCATCGCTGGGGGAGGAACTTCCAACGGCAACGTGTGGGTCGTAGGTGACTCGATGCGGATATCGCCACGCAGAAAAACTGCCATCAACGCCGTCACAGCATTCGGGTCGAGGCGTTTTCCGGACAGATTCTCAATGATCTTCAGTGCCTCGAACGGGTCATGCGCCTTCTGATAGGGACGGTTCGTGGTGAGCGCGTCGAACGTATCGGCCACCGCGATCACCCGCGCCAGCAGCGGAATCTCATCGCCTTTGAGGCCGTAGGGATAGCCGCGACCGTTGAGCGATTCGTGATGCAATTCGATGCCCGGCAGCATCTCGCGCAACTGGGTGACCGGACGCAGAATGTTCGCACCCTTGGTGGTGTGGGTCTTCATGATCTCGAATTCTTCCGGAGTCAAGGCTCCGGGTTTTTTCAGAATTCGGTCTTCAATGCCGATTTTGCCCACGTCATGCAGCTGGGCGGAAATGCGCAGGATTTCAAGAAAGCCAGGATCGAGTCCCATCTCCGTGGCGATCATGAGCGAGTACTTGGTGACACGGTCGGAGTGGCCGCGCGTATAGGGATCTTTTTCGTCGACCGCGCCGGCCAGCATCTGGATCGAGCCCATGAACAGCGCTTTATTCTCGTCAGCCGCGCGCTTCAGGTCTTCAACGAACTGCTCCAGTTCGTCGGACATGGTGTTGAAGGTCGAGGCCAGTTCGCCGATTTCCGTCCGCGTCTTCACGTGGACACGCTGCGTGAAATCGCCGCGCGCGATGGCACGGCTCGATTCGGCCAGCGTGCGCAGCGGACTTGTAATGCGGCGCGCTGAGAAAATGCTCAGGCCCACGCTCAGAAAAACGGCCAGCCACGCCAGCAGGCGGCCAGTTCGCTGCATTTCGTAAACGCTGCGATAGGCCTCTTCGCGAGGTTTCTGCACCACAACCGCCCAGTCGAGAGCCGAGACAGGGCTGTAGGTCCCGAGCATCTCAGTTTTGCCTTTGCCGTCGCGAATCGCGAATTCCCGGGTCGCTGCAAGTTGCGCCTTGGCGCCATCGTCGACAAAGCTGCGCACGATATCGAAACTCGCCATGTCCTGGCCGGTGGCATATTCCGCTGAGGCCGAGGCCACCAGGCGTCCCTGCGCATCTACCACGTAGGGAATGAGTCCGGAGCGGCTCACCTCTTGCAGGCGTTTGATCAGGAATTGCAGGTCTTCGACCGACCCGATCATGCCCAGAAAGCGGTCGCCATACCGGATCGGCGTGCTGACCAGCATGACGGTGCGAGCGGACTTGCCGCTCCCCACCACCAGCGGTTGGCCGCTGTAACCGCGTCCTTCACGCGCGGCGGCATAGGCACGTTCCAGTTCACGTTGCAGAAAAGCGTCAGGTTCGATGCGCCCGGCCGAGATGCCCTTGGCGTCGGCGTTCAAGACGGTCGCGTAGGCAAGGTCGTTTGAGGACGAAACGAAGTTTTCCAGCAGTGCACGCAGTTCCGGTGCATCAATGTTCTGCGCGCCAATGTCGTTGCCGCTGGTGACCTGAATCGACGACGCCAGGTTGGCTAGCATCAGCCGCAGCGTTTCCTGGTGCTGGGAAATGTCGTCGGCGAGCGAGCGCGTTACCGTATTCTGCAGCATCATTTCATTGGTTTTGAGCCGATCGCGGTTCAGCGTCTCGATCTGCGCCGAGTAGAAATACATGGGGACGACGCTGATCGCGAGCAGCACGCCAAGGATGACGTACAGCAGAGGCACACGCGTAGGTATAGGCAGTCGTAGTGGCAAAGAGACAATCCTGCGGCCCAAGCGCGGGGGCCGCTTGGCCATCTCGTCATTTATTTTATGTTTGCCCGCGCCGGAGCCCGTAGGTCCTTCTGGTACAGCTGACCGTTACCGAAGTACTCAGTCTCCCATCACCTCCGGCATGCTCCGAGCACCCGCGCCCGGGCGGGGACCGGCGGGTTCACTCCGGTGATTCCCCAACCCAAGGCTCGTGCGATGGATCACGTCGATAAAGCTTCGCGCATGATACAAACCTTGCATGCCCGGCAAGCCGGCAGTTCCGACCCGACCCGCCATTACCGCGCACGCCCCGTGCCGCGCCGATCTGGCCGGCGGCACCGTGGATTTGTGGCCTTTATACCTTTTTCACCCCGGCGCCCTGACCTTGAACTTTGCGCTCGATATCCTGACCACCTGCCGCATCACTCCCCTCAAGGGGCAGCGCATTGAGTTGTGCTCGCTCGATACTCATCAAGAAGAGAGCTTCGCCAACCTTGAGGAACTGATTGCCAGCCGGAACCATCGCCATTTGCTGGCAGCCTATCTCGTCCGCTTCTTTGCCCCCGAGCAGGGTCTGCGGGTGGAAACCGATTCCCAGTCTCCGGCCGGCGCGGGCATCTCCGGATCGTCGGCGCTGATGATCTCGACCACGGCCGCGTTGGCGCGGTTCACGGGAAGGGAACTGGATCTTGAGAAAATGCGTGTGATTGCCCAGAACGTCGAGGCACAGATCATCCGCGTGCCCACGGGATGCCAGGATTACTACCCGGCCCTTTATGGCGGGGTGAGCGCGATTCATCTCGATCCGGACGGAATTCGGCGCGCCGCCGTGCCGGTCGCCCCGGAGGAAATTGAGCTGCGCTTCGTGCTGGCCTATACGGGAGCGCCGCGGCAGTCGGGGATCAACAACTGGGAAGTATTCAAGTCGCACATTAACGGCGACAAGCACGTGTTCCGAAACCTGGAAAAGATTGCTGCCATCGCCCGCGAGATGCACCAGGCGCTGCTCCGCCACGACTGGGAAGATGTTGCGCGGCTGCTGCGTGAAGAATGGAAGCTGCGCCGCACGAATGCTCCCGGGATCACCACGCCCCTGATCGACAAACTGATTGCCGTCGCCGGAAAGAACGGTGGGCGGGCTGCCAAGGTTTGTGGCGCTGGCGGCGGGGGATGTGTGCTGATGATGGTGGAGGAGGGCGCCAAGGAATCAGTGGCCCACGCCGTCGCCGAAGCCGGGGGACGGATCCTGCCGCTGAAGGTGGCGCCGGAAGGGTTGAGGTACGAGACACAGGCGTAAGAGGACCGTAGGGATTCTGCGGGCACTTTGACGGGCTGGCCGTTGTCTAATTGAAGCAGCACGTAAGGTGGAGAGCGGCTTTGCTACGGCGCGTGGACTGGTTAGTAACGTGGAAGATTTACCATTATCCGATTTTCTTTTGGGTGTACGTAGCCTTCAGCTTCGCGATCCGACAATTCCTGCTTCGTAGTCTCGCTCCAAAATCGCTTACGAGGACGTGGCTCTTTAGCAGCACTGCTTCTCTCCTTCTCGTGCCCTCACTGCCAATCCTCGCTCTCCCAGCCTTTGCGCTTGTTGGATTACTGGCAGGAGGAGGGGCCGTTCAACCGTTCCTTATGGCTGTTCCTTTAGCGCTTTCCTTTGCCTCCGCTGGTGCTCTTGTCGATGCAGTGCTGTTCCACATGCTGCGACAAACCGTGGACAAGCAGGTGATCCGGATGCTCTTTCTAATAAACGTCTTCGTTATATGTCTTGCTATGAGCACCGTGATCGTCTTGATTTTGGTGCACCCCCCAGAAATCATTGCAAGCAGTCTTCTGTAAGCGTTAACCGACGATTAAATCGCAACTAACCGAAGCCCACATTTAGGCTGGCGAGATGCTAACAATCACCGACTTCGAGGCCGGCGTCATGCTCCCGCGCGCCCTTTGCCCGAGCGGAACCAGCGGATTCGCCTCCGGAAAATACGTTGCTGCATTGCCGCGTTGCAGGTCGTAGGGCACTACGCGAAATCCGCGCGCGGTGCGGGTTTCTCCGCGATAGTGACTGGTCAGATCGACCAGTTGCTGCGCCACTAAGCCGCGCTCTTTCATGTCCTCGGGATTCAGGAACACTACCCGCCGCCCGTTGCGGATGCCGCGATAGCGATCGTCATTGCCGTAGACCACGGTGTTGAACTGATCGTGGGTGCGGATGCTGGTCAGCACCAGTTGTCCCGGCTCAAGCTGGAGCGGCTGAATTTGGCAAATAGCGAATTCGGCTTTACCGCTGGCCGTGCGGAACTCGCGCTGTTTCGGCGGCACGGGCGCGTAGAAGCCGCCGCTGTCGAGCCGCTCGTTGTAGTTCTCGAACCCGGGCACGATGCGCGCGATCTTGTCTCGCAGACGGCGATAGTCACCCGCGTAGTCGTGGATCCAATCGGTGCCGAACAACGCGTCGGCAATTCCGGCAACGATCTCGGCCTCGCTGCGTAACTCTGGCGAGATCGGCGGGAAGATTCCGCGCGTCGGCGACACCCACGAGACCGTGTTTTCGACCGACCCCGTCTGATTGAGTTCCGAACGAGACAAGCAGGGAAGAAGCAGAGCCGCGTCTCCGGTCACCAGATGCGCGCGATTCAGCCGCGTGGCGATGGACACGCTCAACCGCGTCCGCCGCAGGCCGCGGGCGACGGCATGCGTGTCGGGCGTGGCCGACAAGAAGTTCCCACCGAGACTGACGAATACGCCTACTTTTCCTGCGACCATGGCTTCAATCGCTTCGACGGTGTTGTAGCCACGCGCTCGCGGACAGGGGAATCCGAATTCGCGTTCCACGCCGGCATAGAAGCTCTCCGGCATGTGTTCGGCGATGCCCATCGTACGGTCACCCTGCACGTTGGAATGTCCACGCACGCAGAACAATCCGGCGTTGGGTCGGCCGACGTGTCCGCCGATGAGCAGCAGATTGGTCAACTCGCGAACATTGTCGACGGCGTTTTCGTGCTGGGTGATACCCATCGCCCAGCAGGCCACTGTGCCTCGGCTCTGGGCGAGCATGGCCGCGGCTTTTTCAATCTGTTCCCGCGTAATGCCCGATTCGCGGACGATCAGATCCCAGTCGGCGGTTTCAATGTGGCGGCGGTATTCGGCGAAGCCTTGAGAGTACTTCTCAATAAAATCCTGATCGATGGCCCCGGCAGCGAGCAGGCATTTCGCCAGGCCTTGGAGCAAAGCGACATCGCCGTTGATGCGTAACTGCAGATACAAATCAGCCAGCGCCGTGCCGCTGCCCAACAGTGCCAGCGGATCCTGAGGATGGATGAACCGCGTCAGGCCGACTTCCTTGAGCGGGTTGATGGCAATAATCTTTGCGCCACGCTTCTTCGCCACTTCGAGCGAGGCCAGCATGCGCGGATGATTCGTTCCCGGATTCTGGCCGATGACGACGATCACATCCGCGCCTTCCAGATCCTGCAGGGTGACGGTCGCCTTGCCCGCGCCCAGCGCTTCCTTCAGAGCGACGCCCGAGGATTCGTGGCACATGTTCGAGCAATCGGGAAGATTGTTTGTACCAAAACGGCGAGCCAGCAGTTGGAACAGAAACGCCGACTCGTTGATGGCCTTGCCGCTGGTGTAGAACACGGCCTGATTGGGATCTGTGCAGGCGCGCAGTTCGTCGGCGACCAGGCGGAAAGCATCGTCCCAGCCGATCGGCCGGTAGTGATCCTGCGACGCCGGAAGGAACATTGGCCGCGGAATTCGTCCCTGCGCGTTGAGCCACAGGTCACTCTGCTGGGCCAGTTCCGCGACGGAATGCTTGCGGAACACTTCAGGCCCGCACAGGCGGGTGGAAGCATCGTCGGCGAACGCCTTAGCGCCGTTCTCGCAGAATTCGACGACGTGCGGAGTGCCGTCGGGATCGGCCCAGGCGCAGCCGGGGCAATCGAAGCCGTCGGTTTTATTCACGCCGCGCCATGCGCCATAGGTCCGTCCGGGGCCGAGCTGGCGGAGAGAAATCAGAAGCGACTTCACCGCTGCGGTCAGGCCGCCCGCGACGTGCGGTCGATCCTCGACCCGCGGCGCCTGCGATTCCAGAGGCGGTTCGGGGGAAAAGTCGCGCATCGCCGCAGTATAGGGCAGATCGCGCAGATCAGCGACCGGGCGGGAATCGGGTCTATAATGTTCGCATCGGCCCTGGGGTGCTGCATGCCGTTCCACCATTGCTGCCGGTTGCTCGTGATGCTCCTGATCGGCACGCCCCTGGCCTTTGCCGGCGACACTCCTCCGCCGCACATCACCAAGCAGACTCGCCAGGAAGTCGTCCGTGCGTTCAACGCTGAACTGGTCTATATCCGCACCAACTTCCCGATGGGAAAAGTCGGGCTCAAACTCAAAGACGGCGTTCTCTCCCCGAACGGCGAACAACTGACGCAGTTGATGGCGTTGTGGGGGCCTGCCGCCAAGCCCGGTGACCAGGCGCGCATTACGGACGTTGTCATCAAAGACAGCTACATTCACTTCGAGTTCAACGGCGGCCCGGTCAAGAAGACCAAGTGGTACCAGCGCATCCAGGTGCAGGGAGCGGGAGGATCGGCGCCCGTCGCCCCATCGGACTCGAACGCCAACGCCCGCGGATCGTTTGTGGACCTCTGCTTCGACAAATACGTCCCGGAACTTACTGGGCCTGAGTTGAAACAGTTGCTCCGTCCGGTCTTTGACTTCGACTCGAAATCGGGCGTTGAGGCCTATCTGGAAACGGTTCCTCCCAAGGTCAAGGAAGCGATCAAGAACCATCAGGTGCTGGTGGGGATGAACCGCGACATGGTGCTTTACTCGAAGGGCCGGCCGCCCAAGAAGTTGCGCGAGCACGACGGCGAAATCGAATACGAGGAGTGGATCTACGGCGAGCCTCCCAAAGATGTGGACTTTGTGCGCTTCGTCGGCGACGAGGTCGCGCGCGTCGAAACCATGAAAGTGAACGGCGAGAAAGTTGTTCGCACCGAAAGGGAAGTGGATGTCCCGCAGGTGGCCGCGGCAGCGGAGAAGCCGGTGGAACGGCCGGCGAGCGCGCCGACCCTGCGTCGTCCGGGGGAAGATATGCCGACAGAACGGCCGGCGGGCGGAGTCAACCAGGACCCGCCGCGCTCCACGGATCCCGGCGGCAGCACGACGCCTAACTGAGAAAACAAGCTCTCGGCAATCAGTACCTGGTCTGCTCACGCCCACGCCTGACAGCCCACGGCCAACCGCTAGCCGCTCGAACCCATTGGCATCCTCACCCTCTCTCCTTCTAAACTAGAACTGTGAAGATCGCCCTCGGCCAGATCAACCCCACTGTCGGGGACTTCTCTGGCAACGCCGCCAAAATCATCCAGTTTGCCCGGCAGGCACGTGACGCTGGCGCCAGCCTGATCCTGTTTCCTGAACTCGCCGTTTGTGGATATCCTCCGCGGGACCTGGTGGAGCGGCCTTCGTTTGTCGCGCGCAATCGCGAGTCGGCGGAAAAGATCGCGTCGGAGACGCAGGGGATTGCTGTCATCTGCGGCCTCGTCACGCCCGCCCACGCGGAAACTGGAAAATCCGTGATGAACTCGGCGGCTTTATTGCGCGAGGGCCGCGTCGAGTTTATCCAGTCGAAGATGCTGCTCCCGACCTACGACGTATTCGACGAAATGAGGAATTTTGCTCCTGCCAAGAGCCAGCAGTTGTTCGGGTTCTGCGGCAAACAGATGGCACTCACCATCTGCGAGGACGCGTGGAACGACAAGCATTTCTGGAACCGCAGGCTCTATGTCGTCGATCCAGTCGAAGAACTCGTGCGGGCGGGCGGCAACGTCGTACTGAATATTTCCGCGTCACCGTTCTGGCTGGGGAAGCGCGAACTGCGCCGCGACATGCTGGCGACGATTGCCAAGAATGACAAGGTGCCCGTCGCTATGGTGAACCAGGTCGGCGGCAACGACAGCCTGGTGTTCGACGGGTCCAGCCTGGTCATCGCGCCCGACGGACGCGTCATCGCGCAGGGCAAGTCCTTTGCCGAAGACCTCATTTATTTTGACACGCAGAACCTGACCGGTGACATGCACGAGCAGATTGCAGGAGAAGAAGGCAGCGCGTATGAAGCGCTCGTGCTCGGCACTCGCGACTACGTGCGCAAATGCGGATTTCAGCGCGTGATCATCGGCCTCAGCGGCGGCATCGACTCAGCCCTCACCGCGGCGATTGCCGTCGACGCCCTTGGTGCGGAAAATGTCATCGGCGTCGGTATGCCCGGTCCGTATTCCTCGATGGGTTCGGTCGACGACGCCCGGGAGCTAGCCAGAAATCTCGGAATTCGCTTCGAACTGCTCTCGATCAATGAAATCTACGAAGCTTGCCGCAAGACGCTGGCGCCGGTCTTTGCCGGGATGCGTGAGGACGTGACGGAAGAGAACATCCAGTCGCGCAGCCGTGGCCTGGTACTGATGTCGCTCTCCAACAAGTTCGGCGCGCTCGTGCTTTCTACCGGCAACAAGAGCGAAGTCGCTGCGGGATACTGCACGCTCTACGGCGACATGGTGGGCGGCCTGGCCGTGATCTCGGATGTGCCCAAGACGCTCGTCTATCGACTCAGCGCCTATGTGAACTCGCGGCGTCCGATGATTCCCCAGGCTACGATCGAGAAGCCCCCTTCGGCGGAATTGCGGCCCGATCAGAAAGACTCCGACTCACTTCCGCCCTACGATGTCCTCGACGAAATTCTTGAGGACTATGTCGAAGACGCGCGTTCTGCTGAGCAGATCGCTGCATCCCGCGATTTCGATCTCGATCTGGTGAAGCGAGTGATCCGCATGGTCGATCGAAGCGAATACAAGCGGCAGCAGGCGGCTCCGGGCATCAAGATTTCGAGCAAAGCGTTCGGCTACGGCCGCCGCTTCCCCATCGCGGCGAAATCGGAGTTGTAGTGGCCATCGCCTCAACCGGATGCGTCGCAAAATGCGATAAGATGACGAAACGAAGTGGGGTAGCAACCATGCGTTTTCCCGTCGCGATATTGAGTGTTGTAGTGGCCGTCGCCGGGTCGGCGTCGGCCGATGAAGGCCACCAGCACCAGCTTACGGAACAGGAAGTCGGATCGGTTCACTTCGCGACCTCGTGCTCGCATGATGTTCAAACCGCCTTTCAACGCGCCGTAGCGCTGCTGCACTCATTCCAGTACGAACAAGCCCGAGCCGCGTTCCAGGAGATTTCAAAGCAGGACCCAAGCTGCGCCATGGCGCATTGGGGAGTGGCCATGTCGCACTACCATGGACTCTGGGATAACGGCGACACCGTCACCGGCCGCGCGGCCATTGCCAGGGCCCGCCAGGTTGCCGAAGGAAATTCGGCCACGACTCCGCGTGAGCGCGAGTATATCGCGGCGCTGTCGGAGATATATCGCGAAGACGGCGGCGACATGTACGCGCACGCGCAGGCGTTCGAGAAGAAGATGGCCGAACTCCAGGCTTCTTATCCCGACGACACGGAAGCTGCTATCTTCCACGCGCTGACGCTCGACATCATCGCGCCCAAGACGGACAAGACCTTCGCCAACCAGCGCAAGTGCGTCGAGATTCTCGAGCCCATCTTCGCCAAACAGCCGAACCATCCGGGAATCGCCCACTACATCATCCACTGCAGCGACAACACCTTACTGGCCGAGCACGCGGTGCCTGCCGCGCGGAAGTATGCCGCCATCGCACCGGCGTCAGCGCATGCCAACCACATGCCCTCACACATCTTCACGCGGGTGGGATCCTGGGACGAGTCGCTGCGCTCTAATCTGCGCTCGGCCGAACTCGCTGCGCAGGCGGAAGCCAGTTCGACCAACGGAGAGGCTCGTGACCAGCGTCTTCATGCCATGGACTATCTGGAGTATGCCTACCTGCAGATGGGACGCGTGAAGGAAGCCCAGGCAGTGCTGAAGGAAATGAATTCGCTGCCGCCGGTTTCAGGCTTGACCCTGACCGGCGATTACGCGCTGGCAGCCGTGCCGGCCCGTTTCGCTGTCGAACTGGGCAAGTGGGAAGAAGCGGCCCGGCTCCAGCCGCGAACGGAGGGCGTTCCCTGGGCCCAGGCCATCACGTGGATGGCCGTTGGTGTCGGCGCCAGCCACGCGAAAGATCTGGCTCGCGCTGGCGAGGCCGAGAAAAATCTCGCCCGCCTGCGCGACGTAGTTGCCCAGCAGAATAATTCCTACTGGTCAAAACAGATTGAAGTCCAGCGCCAGGAAGTCGCCGCCTTGATCCTGCAAGCCTCGGGTAAGCCCGCAGACGCGGTGAGGGCCATGGCCGCTGCCGCCGAGTTGGAAGAGAGCACGGATAAGAGTCCCGTGACTCCAGGGCCGATCGTCCCTGCGCGAGAAATGCTTGCCCAGTTGCTGCGTGAGCAGTCTCAACCGGCGCAATCTCTGGCAGAATTTGCGGCTGTCCTGAAAGTGGCCCCGAATCGTTTCAATGCCCTGTGGGGCGCGGCGTCGAGCGCGGAATCGGCGGGCAACGCCAGCGCAGCGGCAAACTACTATCGCAAGCTGGCGGAAGTCGGGGTCGGTAGCGAACGGCCCGAACTGGTGACGGCGCGCAAGAAGGCAGGAAACGTTGCGCGAAACTGATGGCCCGCGTCGAGGACCGCAGGATTTCTGAAAGGAACTTATGCTTAAGAACTTAGTTGTGTATCTGTGTCTGGCTGCGGTGGCTTTCGGCCAGGCGAAACCTGTCCGCCCGGCGAAACCGGCGGCCAAGCCCGCCGCTCCAGCCGCTGCACCTGCCGCTGCACCTGCCGCTGGCAGCCTGCCCACCGAAGATGCGGTCAACTCCTTCATGTTCCAGATGATCGGTTACAGTCCCACCGCAACCTGGAAAGTCTCCGACATCCGGCCGACCGAGGTGCCCGGCCTCTCGGAAGTGTTGGTTGTGATCACCGACCAGCAGGGCTCCAACACCAACAAGTTCTTTGTCACGGCCGATGGCAAGCACGCTATCACCGGCGACATTATCCCGTTCGGCGCCAAGCCATTTGAGGAAGATCGCCTGCTGTTGGAAAAAGGTGTCAACGGGCCTTCACGGGGGCCGGCCAAGGCTCCTGTGACGATCGTCGAATTCAGCGATATGCAGTGCCCGCACTGCAAGCAGGTTGCGCCCGTGGTGGAACAGGTTCTGGCGCAGGAACCCGAAGCCCGCTTCATCTTCCAGAATTTTCCTCTGCCCCTCCACAATTGGGCGGAGAAGGCCGCCGGGTATGTGGACTGCATCGGCCGCACTCCGGGCGATGCGGTGTGGAAGTTCATCACCAAGACTTTCGATGAGCAGGCCAACATCACTGAAGCCAATGTGGATGAGAAGCTGAAGGCTATTGCCACGGATGCGGGCGCAAACGCCGATGAGACCGCGGCCTGCGCGGTCAAGCCCGATACGAAAGCCCGCATTGAAGCGTCGCTGGCTCTGGGCAAGTCGGTTCACATCACAGGTACGCCGGCTATCTTCGTGAACGGACGCTTGCTCAGCGGCGGCGTGCCTGCAGAGATTCTCAAGCAGATCGTGGACTTCGCCACCTCCCAAGCTGGCGAAAAGCAGGCAGCTGCAAAGTAGCAACGGAGCCGCGTCGGCAGTCGCGGGGCGCCTCACCAATAAGCGCTACCCTCAGCAGAATTCCTTCCGGGCTGCCGAGGATCCTCGCACAAACACTTCTTGGCATGAGTCCTACTCCCCCGGTGGTTCAAAAGAGTGTCTTTCTCGCAGCATCCGGTGAAGGAAATAATCGAGGATCGGAATCTTTCTTGGAGCAGCCTCGATTCTGTCCTCTGAAACGCGGCAAATACAGGATGTACGGTATTGATTCTCCGCGGGCACTTGGTCTAGCGTCGAAAAAACATCGCAAAGAAATTAGTACGGGCAAGTGGCTGCGATCAATCGAGCGCGGCTTCGCACAGGCTGAGAACAACCACTTAGAGCCACTGATTCGGGGCGCGCCCCGAGCCATCGATCATGCCACAAACCGGCAGGCAGTACTGTCTTTAGCTGCCTGCATGAGATCGATGGCTTCGAAATGCCTCGGACAACAACGATGGAGACAATGATGAAAATCGTAGTGATCGGCGGTACTGGACTCATCGGATCAAAGCTGGTCAACAAGCTTCGTGAGCAGGGGCATGATGCTTTGGCGGCAGCACCCAACACAGGCGTCAACACCCTCACGGGTGAAGGGCTGGCCGAAGTGCTGAAGGGTGCCTCGGTAGTCGTTGACGTATCGAACTCTCCCTCCTGGGACGACGCAGCAGTGCTGAACTTCTTTGAGACATCAACTCGTAACCTCCTCACCCATGAAGCGGCCGCAGAGGTAGGACATCACGTTGCGTTGTCGGTTGTGGGGACGCAGCAGCTGGCCGAGAGTGGTTACTTCCGGGCCAAGATTGCTCAGGAGAAACTGATCAGAGAGTCTTCAATCCCCTACTCCATCGTCCATGCGACGCAGTTCTTCGAGTTCCTCAAGGGGCTGGCCGACATTTCCGTGGTCGACGGCAAGGTGCATTTGCCACATGTGCTTTTTCAGCCAATGGCTGCCGACGATGTCGCAACTGCCGTAGGCAGGGTTGCAGTGGGCCAGCCGGTAAACGGCATCATCGAAATTGGAGGCCCAGAACAGTTTCGTGTGGATGACCTGGTCCGGCGTCGCTTGGTTTCGCTCAAAGATCCCCGCGAAGTCGTCGCTGACCCAAACGCGCGTTACTCTGGGGCGAAACTCGGCGAGAGAACACTGGTTCCGAGCAGTCAGGCCCGACTCGGCGAGACCCGCTTCGAAACCTGGCTCGCTCAGCCCGCAGCACAAATTCCGAGTACGCGTACTGAGCCTCGCGCCGCGTGAAGCCACAGGGGTCGCTGCAGTGGCGGCCCAGCAGCAAGAACTCCAGGAAACAGAGGCCGGGTCTGGCTGAAGCGGCTTCAGTGAATACACATAACCGTGAAGTACCGACCAAAACATACGACGCATTGAAAAGGCGTCGGGCAAGCGAAAGGCAGATCTATGACATTCCCAAGACTAGTTTTGGCGTTGGCGTGTCTCATGTCCGGCACGCTACTGGCACAGGAGGCTAAGGTCACGCCGCTCCTCTCGAAAGACCTGACGAACCTTCCCGGCAAAGAAGGTCTGATGGTCACGGTGGAGTATGCGCCGGGAAGTTCGGACCCGATCCATCGCCACAATGCGCATGGGTTTATCTATGTGCTGGAAGGCTCGATCGTGATGCAGGTGAGAGGCGGAAAAGAAGTGACTTTGACACCGGGTCAAACCTTCTATGAAGGCCCCGATGATGTTCACGTCGTTGGGCGGAACGCGAGTAAAACCGAACCGGCGAAATTCGTCGTCTTCTTCGTGAAGGACAAGGGCGCTCCGGTGCTGGTGCCCGCCAAGTAAAACCACAAACTGCGACTCGTTCTGTCGCACTCACATCAGGAGAAAATTCATATGAGCACGATTACCGTCAAAGATGGCACGACAATCTACTACAAAGACTGGGGCAAAGGCCCGGTCGTCACGTTTTCGCACGGGTGGCCGCTAAGTTCCGATGCATGGGACGGACAAATGCTTTTCCTCGCCCAGAATGGGTTCCGCGTGGTTGCACACGACCGGCGTGGTCATGGCCGGTCGAGCCAAGCATGGTCCGGGAATGACATGAATGGGTACGCCGACGATCTGGCCGCCCTCATCGAGGCACTTCATCTCAAGGATGTCACGATGGTGGGCCACTCCACGGGCGGAGGCGAAGTGACGCGCTACATCGGGCGCCACGGTACAAAGCGAGTTGCCGCAGCCGTTCTGATCAGCGCTGTGCCGCCGATCCTGGTGAAGTCGGCGGCCACTCCGGACGGAATCCCGATCGAGGTATTTGACGGATTGCGCAGCAGCCTGGCCAAGGACCGTTCGCAGTTCTGGAAAGACTTCGCCATCATGTTCTATGGCGCCAATCGGCCCGGTGCGAAAGTGTCGCAGGGGATGCTGGAGCAGTTCTGGCTATGGAGCATGCAGGGCGGTCTCACGAATGTCTATGACAGCATCAAGGCATTTTCGGAGACCGACTTCCACGAGGACCTCAAGAAATTCGACGTGCCCACGCTGGTCATGCATGGTGAAGACGACCAAATCGTGCCGATCGATATTTCAGGCAGGAAGTCGGCCAAGCTCATCAAGGGAGCGAAGGAGATTTTTTACCCGGGCTTGCCGCATGGCCTCACCGCCACGCATGCAGATCAGGTCAACGCAGACCTGCTGAAATTTCTCAAGTCGGTCCAACAGGCTCGCAAGGCAGCAGCCTGATTCTTGCGCCCGGCAGGGCGCGTTCCTTCGCCGTCCTGCCGGGCTTGAACACGCGAAGTGCCGGCATGCTAGAGGGCGGGTCAGAGTCGCGTCCCGCTCTCTTATTCATAGCGCAAGGCGATCACGGGATCGACGCGGCTGGCCCGACGGGCCGGAATCAGGCTCGCGAATGCGGCTACAACGGCCAGGATGACCGTTACGGTTGTGATGGTCTTGGCATCCGCCGGGGCGACTCCATAGAGCAAACCAGCGAGCAGTCTGCCTACAATCAGGAAAGCCATCAGTCCGAAAGAAACGCCGATCACAACCGGAGTCATGGCCTGGCGCAAAATGAGTTTCAGGACATCCGTACCGGCGGCGCCGAGGGCGATGCGAATTCCCATTTCATTGGTGCGCAGGGCGACCGAATACGAAACGACTCCGTAGATGCCGAGGCTGGCCAGAACCAGGGCGGTCACAGCGAAGAGCAGGATGAGATTCATCTGGAAGCGGCGCTGCGCCAGGGACTCATCGACGACCTGTTCCATGGTTTCGAAGCGCGGGACCGGCAACTCGGAATCGATCTGGCGGATCGCACCTCGGATTGCAGAAGACAGTGCGAGGGGATCAACGGCGGTCTTGACTGCCAGCGAGGGCCCACCCCACGTGCGACGCTGCCAGTAGGGCACGTAAACGGTCATGGAAGGGGACTTGTCGAGGCCCACACTGCGCACGTCGCCGACGATACCCGACACCTCCACGAACGGGCCGTCGGGATCTCCGATCTTGAAGCGTTTTCCGACAGGATTCTGGCCGGGCCAGAGCCGGTCGGCCGTAAGAGTGGAGATGAGGGCGAGTTTCCGTTCGCCGTCGGCGTCGGCGAAGATCCTGCCCTGGCGCAGCGGAATGTCCATCGTCCGGAAGTATTCTGGGTTGACGCCTCGAATATCGGCCAAGGGACGTTCCATGATGGGCACGGTCGAACCTTCCAGTGTCAGCAGGTTGTTTGCCCCTTCACCGCTCAAGGGAAGCATATTGGAGACGCCGGCCGAGACAACGCCGGGAAGCACCCGCACCGAATCGAGCAGAGACCTCATGAAGCGGACACGCTCCGGTTGATCCGGATATCGGGTATCAGGCAGGTTGAGGTTTACGGTGACGACCCGTTCTGCGGCAAATCCTTTGTCCACTTCGAACACGTTCACGAAACTGCGCAGGAGCAGGCCGGCGGCGAGGAGACAAAGCGTGCTGAGGCCGACTTCCACGCCGATCAGGAGCGATCGCAGCCTTCCGGTGGCGCGTCCCTCGGTTGAGCGAGTTCCCGATTTCATCACCACAATGGGCTCGGTGCGGGCAAAGCGCCAGGCGGGAAGCAGTCCGCAGAGCAGGCCGGCAACCGTGGAAATTGCCGTGGTGAAGAGAAGAACGCGTCCGTTGAGATGGATCTCGTCAAGCCGCGGCAGGTCCACTGGGGCATGCGCGAGGATCAAACGCAGCCCAACATAAGCAATCAAGACACCAAGAGCGCCGCCGATTCCAGCAAGCAGGAAGCTTTCGGCCAGCATCTGTTGCAGGAGCTGTCGAACGTTCGCGCCCATGGCGGAGCGGATGGCGAGTTCGCGCTTTCTCGACGTGCTTCTTCCCAGCAACAGGTTCGCAATATTCACGCAGCCGATGAGCAACACGGTTCCAACGGCGCAGAGCAGCAGTTGCAGGCCACGACGCGAACGACTGGTGATCTGGTCCTGGAGAGGAACCAGGGCGGCGAACAGTTCGACCTTCTCCGGCGCCTGGCTTGCCAGTACCGCTTGGGCAGCATTCAATTCAGACAGCGCCTGGTTGAGCGAGACACCGGACCGCAAGCGGCCAATGCAGGCATAGTTGAAATCTCCCATGGCTTCGAGTTCGTCCGGCTTCACCGCAAACGGCTTCCACAGATCAGGCTGTTCCGCTGCGATCTCCATCGCGTAGAGATGGCTCAACTTGGGAAAATGGAATTGTGGCGAAAGAACGCCGACGATTTCATAAGGACGTCCATCGAGCTGAATCTTGCGGCCCACAACGTTCGGGTCGGAAGCGAATCGGCGTCTCCATAGCTGATCGCTCAGAACTACCACGCCATCCCGCCCGGGCTGGTCCTCTTCTTCAAGGAAAGTGCGCCCCAATTGCGTGCCTGCCCCGAGCATAGGGAACAGGTCCGGGGTAACGCGCGCCGCCGCGAGACGTTCCGGTTCGCCTGCTCCGGTCAGGTTCAGCCGCGTGGGGCCGATCATGGCCAGGTGTTCAAAGGCGTTCACCCGCTTGCGCCATGCGAGAAAGTGCATGGCATTTACCGGGACTCGTGGCGCAAACTGGCTGAACTTGGGAACAACCTCGTGAATTGCCACCAGGCGGCTTTCGTCGCCATAGCCCAGAGGGCGGATCAAAACACCATCGACGACGCTGAAGATCGCGGTGTTGGCGCCGATACCCAAAGCGAGGGTGACGATTGCAATGGCGCTAAATCCAGGGTTGCGCAGCATAGCGCGCGAGGCATAGCGAAGATCGTTGCCCAGGTTCATTGGGAGGCTCCAGACAAACGGGTTCGCCCTTAAATACGTTTCAGCGCCAAGCTGGTTCCGGGAAAAATGGAATTGTTTCGCCCGACTGCCCGTGCCGTCAGTACAAATAGTCTTCGGCTATTTTGTCAGCCAGATTTCCGGCGTCTCGGTTTTCTCCGGGCTGCGCACGACGTAGGGCGTGATTACGATCAGAAGCTCGTCGTCTTCTTCCTGTCTTCCGCTTTCGGCGGCCAAGGTCTTCAGCACCGGAACCCGCGAGAATCCGGGCAGCCCGCTTAGACTTTTCTGTTCGGTTTTGCTCATCATCCCCGCCACCACCGCCGGCTCACCGTCCTTGAGAGCGATTCCGCCCTTGTACTCACGGTTGGAAATGACCGGCACACCATTCAGGCTGGCGCCGCCCAGAGTGCGAAGCTGCAATTCCAGCTGCATGCTCACGTCCGTGGTTCCATGCACCGACGGTTTGACTTTGACCGTCAATCCAAGGTCCTCGTAGTTGAACGATGGGAAGGGAGCCGTGAACGACTGGTTGCCAATCACCTTGGAGATGGCCGGGTTGTTGAAGATGGGGGCAAAACTGGCGTTCATGATCGGGTAGCGCGAGCCGAGCTTGAACGTGGCGTCTTTGTCCTGCGAGGCGCGCATGGTGAGATGCTCCAACGTCTTCACCGAGCTTTCGTTCAGGGAGAGGCTGGCGCGCAGCTGATCGACACTCAGCCCCATCAGCGTGATGCCTCCGCCGAAGGTCGCCAGCGGCTGGCTGAAGATCGAGTTCTGTTGGCTCTGCAGTTGCGCCAACAGAGCCTGGATGCTTTCGTTCCCGGCCTGATTGATGCCGCCCGAAGAAATCAGCTCGTTGATCAGATCCTGGATGTTCTGTCCACCCAGGGCCGCCAGAGCAGCAATGGGAATGTTGAAGAGGTGAAAATCGTTGGGGATGTGGATGCCGATATTCCGGGCGTAGGTGTGGTCCACCTCATAAACCTTGACGTCGATCATCACTTCCGGACGCGTCGAATCCAGCGTGTCGAAAAACCGCGTCACCGCTTCCAGAGTTCCCTTTGGCCCGCGTACAGTGATGGTGCTGGCCGCAGTATTCACGGTTGCGAATCGCTGCAGTTCGAAAAGTGACCGCACCAGGTTCAACAGCTCGTTCAGGTCCTGCGGCGACGCGGCGCCGGGAATGTAGAACGACCGCAGACCCATGCGGTCATACTGGCGATGGTTCTCAGGCGAATCCAGAGCGGCAAACAGGGTTCTCTCGTCGAGCGCCACGCTGAAGCCCTTGGTAACACTCTCGGCCAGTTGCATGGCCTTGGGGAAGTCCACATCCTCCACGTCAAAGCGCACGCGACGGTTGGGGAAGGAATCGTCGAAGATGATCGTCAGGCCGTAACTGGAGGCGATTGCCGTCAGCAAGCCGCGGGAATCTCCGCGATAGTGAAAATCGTGATGTTCCTCGTGGGGCTTCGCTGAGATCGCATCCGCCATGGCGACCAGCTGCGGCGCGCGGTCGGTGTGAATGGGAACCGGCCCCGCCGAGTCCTGCAGTCGCTGCTGGGCAAACTCGTTCTGCGGGTCGAGATGCAAGGCTTGCCGGAACTCGGCCTGCGCTTCAATCTGCAGGCCCTTCTGCAGATCGTCGTTGCCCCGTTGCATGTGTGCGATGACCAGTTGCTGGCGCACCATCTCGCGCGCGGTCAGGTATTCCACATTCTGCGGAATCAGGCTGGCGGCCTGCTCAAACTCGGCAAACGCTTCTTCGAGGTTCTTTTCCTGCTGCAGCTTGAGTCCGCGGGAAAACGATCTACGCGCAGCTTTCAGATCTTTCGCCGCGGCCTGGCAGGCGGGAGCGCCGGGAGCATCGGAGCACGGCGAACCCTGGTAGACGGGAACGCCATCGGCAGCCAGGCACACCCCAGCCCAAAGCACCGTGACTGCCATCAGCGATCGCATGGTTCTAACTACTATAGAATGCGATGCCCGCTGTGTCTTGCAAGAGGAATTAGGGCAAAGGAACTACCGTCGTAACGAGGGAGGAAACTCGTCCCTCGGCCTATCGCTGACAGCCCGCCGCCAGCACGATCATTCGGTCGCCGTGGGCGGTCAGCCGTGGACACGATTCTTACTTCAACATGATTCGTTCCATCCGGGAAGCCCGTCCGGTCTTGTCGTCAACCCCCACGACTACCGCGCACAGCCGGACGTCTCCGCTCGCCGCTTCGAAACGCGCCGGCATCCCGCTCAGGAACTTTTCGATGACCAGTTCCTTCTTCACGCCGATCACACTGTCGTAGGGCCCGGTCATTCCGACGTCGGTGATATACGCCGTTCCCTTCGGCAATACGTTTTCGTCAGCCGTCGGAATATGCGTGTGCGTGCCCACCACCGCTGTCACGCGACCATCCAGATACCAGCCGAAGGCATTCTTTTCCGATGTCGCCTCGGCGTGAAAGTCGACGAAGATCACTTTGGCCTTAATCTTCTCCAGAATCCTGTCGGCGAAGCGAAACGGGTCATCGCTTTGGCCCATGAACACGCGTCCCTGCAGGTTGACCACGGCGTACGGAGTGCCATTCTTCTGCCCTTCGTACACGCCCCATCCCGGCAGGCCGGCAGCAAAATTCGCCGGCCGCAGCAGTCGCCGCGCCGGACTGTGGGGGTTGCTATCGGCCATCTGGAAGTACTCGATGATCTCGCGTTTGTCCCAGACGTGATTGCCGGTGGTCATCACATCAATGCCCATCTCGAATAGTTCTTCCGCCAGCGCTGGAGTAATGCCGAACCCGGCCGCCGAGTTCTCGCTGTTGGCGATGACCAGGTCGATGGAATACTTTTTGACGAGTTCCGGCAGACGCTCCTTGACGATGGTCCGCCCCGGCCGGCCAAAAATGTCACCGATGAAGAGAATGTTCAAAGAGAGTATCCGGTAGTCAGTAGCTGGTAGCCCGCAAATGTGCAGCGGACTTTCGATGTTAGCACGCCTGAACGACCACCTGATCCGGTCCTCGCTGGCTACCGACTACCAGCTACCGGCTACTGAATTTCAGCTGTCTTCAAAAAGTCGTAGTTCCCCGACGGGTTCAAGGTCACATTCCCCACCCGGCGCGAATGCACCAGTACGTTATCGAAATACCAGAGATTGATATATGGCAGGTCCTGCGCCAGCACTTCCTGAAGTTCAGCGTAGAGCCGTTTGCGTACGTTCTGATCGGTCTCGCGACGCGCCTGGTCAATCAGCAGATCCACGCGCGGATTCGAATAGAACCCCCGGTTCGCGCCGTTGGGAGGAAACTTGGCGGAGTGAAAGATATATTCAAAAATGTCGGGATCTTCATTCTCGCCGATCCACCGCAAGGAATAGAACTGGAACGAACCGCTGGTGACATCAGCCAGAAACGTCGCGAATTCAAACGTACGAATATCCAGGGCGATCCCCGCTTCGCGCAGCTGCTGTTGCAGCACCGCCGCCAGCAGGCGAGTCGATTCCTCAGTCGACGTTTTCATCGTCAGGTGAAAGCGAACGCCATTGACCGCCCGATACCCGGCTGCATCCAGAATCTGGTTTGCCTTGGCTGGATCGTGTGCATAGGTTCGCACGTTCGGGTCATCCGCCCAGCTTTGCGGCGGCAGCACGCTCGCAGCCGGTTGCGCAAAGCCGCGCCAGATGTACTGAATCAGAGGCCCACGATCGATGGCATAAGCAATTGCCTGGCGCACGCGCACGTCGTGCAGGAGCGGATCGCGCAGGTTAAAAGCAAGATAGGAGAGGATCGTGCCCGGTGCACGTTGCACTTCGAGCCGAGGCTCGCGCTCGAGCGCCAGCACCATGTCGGACGTCAGCGCGTTGATGGCGATGTCAGCGCTTCCTTTGCGCAATTCCAGCGCCCGCGTGGTGGTGTCCGGGACCACCGTAAAGCGAACTCGAGCTAGCTTGGCTTTGGTCCCCCAGTAGTTGTCGTTGCGCTCGAGGACAACCTCCTTGTCCTGCTCCGCGCTGACAAACTTGAACGGACCCGACCCGACAGGGTGGCGAGTCATGTCATCCAGAGATCCAAACGGCACAATCCCGATTGCGCCGTCGGATAGATTCCACGGCAAGGTTGCGAACGGCTCCTTCAAAAGAAAGGTGACTGTCAGGTCGTCGGGCGCGTCGATATGATCGACAAATCTGTACACTGCTTTTTTCGTGCTGCGAATTTGTCCCTCAAGCAGCGAATCAAACGTCCACTTCACGTCGCGCGACGTGAGCGGGCGGCCGTCATGAAACGTCACGCCTGGATGCAAATGAAAGATGTACGTCAGCGGATCGGGCGTTTCCCATCGTTCCGCGAGACCCGGCTGAACGTTCAGGTGTTCGTCGCGCGTGAGCAGAGCGTCAAAGAGTAGTTCGTCAATGCGCTCCGATTGAGCGTCCAGTCCCACGCGCGGATCGAGATTCGTAGGACTGCTCTCGATAATCATGACCAGGGTGTTCGGATCGGGAGGCTGTGAGCAGGAAAGAATAGACAAGAATGCGCTGACGATGAGGCAAACCGCTGTCGTGCGTGCGACCGCGGTGCGGCGCCGATCACGCATACGAAATCTTCCCTAGAATCGCGGCTCGCTTTGCTCCCGTCGCCGATGGCACATTCGACGGCCGTTGCCGCCACGTCTCATGGGCCAGCACGGCGAACGCCAGCGCCTCTTTGGCTTCGCCCGGCACTCCCAACTCGTCGGAGAAGCGCAAGGCGATTTCCCGCGGCGCCAGTTCATGGCGCAGCATTGCCATCAGCGTTGGATTCTTCGCGCCCCCACCCGAGACGATCATCTCCCGATAGCGTCCCTGTTTTCGCAGTACAAATCTTTGCGTTGCCTCCGCAATCGACCGCGCCGTCAGTGCCGTGGCCGTGGCCACCACGTCGTGCCGATTCGCGCGGTGGCACAACTTCAGGAAGCGGCGGACATATTCGCGCCCAAATTCCTCGCGACCCGCAGTGCGCGGCGGCTTCTGCCGGAAGAACGGTGCCCGCATCGATCTTTCAACGACATCATTGAGTACGTGCCCTGCTGCCGCCACGCGCCCATCGCGATCGTAGGGGCGCGCGAAAAGCTTCTCCATCAGCGCGTCGATCACCATGTTGCCTGGTCCGGTGTCGAAGGCAACCACCTGCGAAGCCGATGCACCGGCGGGAATCGCCGTCAGATTGGCAATGCCCCCGATATTCTGCGCAATGCGCCCAATGCGCGCGTCGCGATAGAGCGCGTAATCAAGAAAGGGCACCAGCGGCGCTCCCTTGCCGCCGGCGGCCATATCCGCCGGGCGAAAATCGGAAATCACGGGGACACGCAAGCGCGCCGCGATCACCGCCCCTTCGCCCGTCTGCCAGGTTACCGCCAACCGCCGCCCGAGAAATGTGGACGCTGTTCCCTGGTGATAGAGCGTCTGGCCATGACATCCGACGAGATCAATTCCCACACCATGCTTTCGCGCCGTGCGGAATACTGCTTCCGCGTAGAGTTCGCCCAGAAGAAAGTTGAGCCGCGCCAGATCGGCCACCCGCGCTGAGTCGGCGTTCATCATGCTCAGAATCGCGCGCCGTACCCGCGCGGGGAACGGGTATTCCTCATGTGCCAGCAAGGTGAACTTGGAGCGACGGGCGGCCTCGCCCGTCCCTGCCTTCCGCGTGGAGGGCGTGGCGGCTGTCCCTCCACTGATCCGAACCAGCGCGACGTTAATCCCGTCCGCCGACGTGCCGCTCATGACTCCGGCCACGATCATGCCGAACGCTCCTGGCGCTCGAGTGCATCGAGCCGAATTTCTTCGCCGAACTCCCAGAGCTGCCGGGTCATCTTTTCCACTTTCGCGATTGTGGGAACCGGCGCTGACCGCCTGCGTCCGAGCCATTTCTTCTTAAACGCAATCACGCGCCGTGCCGATTCCGCCACGCGCCGAGCAAATCGCCGATCGCGTTCTGCTTCGCGCGTCATCGCCTCGTGCGCGCGCAGAATGAATTCTTCCTGATGGCAAATCAAGCCGAGATCGCCTCCCGCCTTGATATGTCCAATCGCCGCTTGCTCGATCGGCGCAGCCGCCAGCACGCCGCCCATCTCCAGATCGTCAGAGCACACCAGCCCGCGATAGCCAATTTTCTTGCGCAGAACATTTGTGATCCACTTCTGGGAGAGCGATGCCGGCGTGGCTTCGCGAGTCACCGCCGGAAACGCCGCGTGCGACACCATGACGAACGGCAATTCTCGCCGCATCGTACGATAGGGAACCAGGTCCTGCTCCCACATCTTCTTCAGCGGCTTGTCGACGCGCGGCAGCTCGTGATGCGTGTCGAGCTGGGCCTCGCCGAGGCCAGGGAAATGTTTGCCGCAGCCCAGAACTCCCGAGTCACCCAGCCCGCGCAAGAACTCGCGAGCATAGATAACCACCTGCTTCGGGTCGGCCGACACCGCCCTTGAACTCATCACGGACCGCGACGCTTCAAAAGCCAGGTCCAGTGCCGGAGCAAAATCCACGTTGAAGCCGAGCGCCCGGCAGTTCTCACCAACCACGCGACCGTGTTTGCGAAACAATCGCCGATTGCCGGTCGCAAACACCGCCGCCGGAGATGGCGCGGGGCCCAGCACATTGCGGAAGCGATCCACCTTGCCGCCTTCGAGGTCGACGCAGGTAAACAGGGGCGTGGGTACGCATTTCTGGCATTCGCGGAGTAGAGTGTGCGTCTGCTCGGCTCCGGTGATGTTGCGCGCAAACAGGATCACCCCCGCTGGCTGGATGCGCGAGAGCAGGGAAGCCAGCCGTGGCGAAATCTCAGTGCCGTCAAAGCCAATGATGAGAAGTTGGCCGATGTCTGTTCGCATGGCACTGTCGCGGAGACTCAAACGCCATCACCTCGTATTACTACCCTAAGAACCTGGATGGCTATGATTAGTGCGAAAGCGGTTCCCATTGCCACGTAGCCAAGCAAAATGAGAGCTGCCACGACACCCAGGGCAAACAGAAGTATTGATATAGAACCGAAACCGACAGGACGGTGGCGCACCCACCACAAAACTGGATCGCGCTTTGCTGGCCTCGAACTTGCGTTGGCGACAACACAACTGCGGCAAGAATTCAGATCAAGACCTACTCCGCGGAGCCTATTCGCTGCGTTGCTTGATCCTTCCCGTAATATCCCAAGAACCAAATGTTCCGTGTCAATCCAATAATCCCTGAGCTGATTCGCTTCCCGCGCCGTGTAGGCAACTGCACGCTTCCCGTCGGGGGCGAGGGGGATGGTTCCCTTAACCACCTTCTCCTTGAGAATACTGGCCTGCTGAGACGCTTCGTCAGGCATAAGATCACGCAAGCGAAATAAGGTGTCGGCGCGAGTTCCTTGCTCGCTTAGTAGCCCGAGAAGCATGTGTCCCGAATCGATTGCGGTAGCACCGCCACGGAGCGCAGTTTGCTGAGCGAAAAAGACCGCTCTTTTGCCCTGATCGGTGTAACGCTCAAACATTCCCACGCTTTTGTTTCCTCGGCGTCCTCTGCGTCTCTGCGGTCAAATCTCTTTCTTCAACTCCGCCAGCAAGTTTAGCGCCTCCAGCGGAGTCAACCGATTCAAGTCGACCTCGCGTAGCTTTTCTAGCACCGGCTGCGAGATCGGAGTAAAGATCGTCAATTGCGCCGGACGCTCCGGTTGCGCTCCCGGCGTCAAATGTTCCGACATGCGATGCTCCGCTGTCTCGTGCTCCGCAAGCACTTCGCGTGCCCGCACCACAACCTCGTGAGGCAGCCCGGCCAGTTTGGCGACTTCGATCCCGTAACTACGGTCAGCCGCACCCGGCTCGACTTTGCGCAGAAACACCACACTGCCGCCCGCCTCTTTCACCGACACATGGTAGTTCTTCACGCCACTGAGTTGTTCGGCAAGTTCCGTCAGCTCGAAATAATGCGTCGCAAAAAGCGTCTTCGCACGAACTCGCGCGTGCAAATACTCAATCGCCGCCCACGCGATGGCCAGGCCGTCATACGTTGCCGTGCCGCGTCCAACTTCATCGAGCAGAATCAAAGACCGTGGCGTCGCCGTATGCAGGATCGCCGCCGTCTCGGTCATCTCAACCATGAACGTCGACCGCCCACGGGCCAGGTTGTCGCTCGCGCCAATACGCGTGAACACGCGATCGACAATGCCGAGCCGCGCCGACCGCGCCGGTACATAGGATCCCATCTGCGCCAGGATCACGATCAGGGCTGCCTGCCGAAGATACGTGCTCTTGCCGCCCATATTTGGCCCGGTCAGCACGACGATGTTGTGGGTCGAAGAATTCAGAAACAGATCGTTGGGCACAAAGCGCTCGCTGCCCGCCGCCAGTTCCTGTTGCTCGATCACCGGGTGGCGTCCGTCGATAATCTCCAGATCGCCCGCCTCATCGGGCTTTTCGGCGAACTTGGGCCGACAATAATTCCGCAGCGCCGCTATGTGCGCAAGGCATGCGAGTACGTCTACTTCCGCCAGGGCTAGAGCGGTCTGCCGGATCCGTTTCGCCTGCGCCGCAATCGCCGATCGCAACTCGGCAAACAGCCGCCGTTCAATCTCGACGATCTTCTCCTGGGCATCCAGAATCTTCGATTCGTATTCCTTCAGCTCAGGAGTCGTGAAGCGCTCGGCGTTGACCAGCGTCTGCTTGCGCTCGTAATCAGTCGGCGCGTGGTGCAGGTTGGCCTTCGAAATCTCGATGTAATACCCGAATACCGAGTTGAACTTCACTTTCAACGAGCCAATACCGGTCCGCTCGCGCTCTCGCAGTTCCACCTGCGCCAGGTACTGTTTCGAGTTCCGGCTCAGGTCGCGAAGCTCATCAAGGTCGCGATCTACGCCGCTGGCGATCACCCCGCCATCGCTCAGAGTCAGCGGAGGCTCGGGAACGATGGTCTGCTCAATCGTCTCGCGCAGATCGCCCAGGTCATCGACCAGTCCGTGCAATGCTGCAAGGCGCGCCGCCACGAGCCCGCCAACGACTTTTCGCACCTGCGGAATCCGTCCTAACGACGCCGCCAGCGCCAGCACGTCCCGAGGATTTGCCGTCTCCAACGTGACCCGGCTCAGCAGCCGCTCCAGGTCTAGAATGCCGTCGAGCGCCCGCCGCAACTCCTCCCGCCGCACCGTATCTTTGACCTGGACCTCGACTGCATCCAGCCGCGCTTCGATCTCGGCGCGATCGAGCGATGGCCGCAACATCCAAGCCCGCAGCAGCCGTTTGCCCATTGGCGTGACGGTTGCATCAAGACTGCGAAACAACGTCCCGCCGGCATCGGCCCCGAAAAAGAGCGGCTCGATTAGTTCCAGATTCCGCACCGTGACGGCGTCGAGCACCAGGCAGTTCTGCCGCTCGTAGAAACCGATGCGATCCACGTGATCGAGCGTGCCCCGCTGCGTCGACCGGATGTAATAGAGAATCGCCCCCGCCGCCGAAGCCGCCGCAGGTTTGCCGGCCAGTCCAAAGCCTTCGAGCGACAACACGCCGAAATGATTCTCCAGCAAAGGCACGGCATGGTCGGGAGCAAAGATCCAGTCATCGAGCGGTGTCTCCGCAAATCCCATGGAGGGACGGACATCTCGTTGGTCTCCCGCAGCGAAGCGAGGGAGGCGCGGTTCCGTGCTCTCCCGAACCTCAAACAATGGCGCCGAAGATGCATATAGAACCTCTTTTGGCCGCAACTGTTCAAGTTCTTCTTGAACGCGACGGCCGGCCCCCTCGCCGGCGAATTCCGTAGCCCGGAACTCACCCGTTGACAGGTCCAGAGCCGCAAATCCCACGCGGTCTCCGACCGCCGCCACCGCGGCCAGAAAGTTGTTTTCTTCCGATCCCAGCGACGAGTCGGCCGCGGTGCCCGGTGTGACCACCCGTGTCACTTCCCGCCGCACGAGTTTTTTCGCCAGGCGGGGGTCCTCCATCTGCTCGCAGATCGCGACCTTGAATCCACGGCGGATCAGTTTTGAGATGTATCCCTCGGCTGAGTGATAGGGCACTCCGCACATGGGAATCGCCACGCCTTTCTCTTTATTCCGCGAGGTCAGCGTGATCTGAAGTTCGCGTGCCGCTACGATCGCATCGTCAAAGAAAAGTTCGTAGAAGTCCCCCAGCCGGAACAGCAGCAGAGCGTTGGGATGCTCTTTCTTGATGGCGGCGTATTGCCGCATCAGCGGCGTGGACGGCTCAGACATGGGGATTGAGTAATTTTGTAATTTGTAAATCGGTAATTTGCAATCTCCCGGAGTATACGACTCGCGGTGCGGGAGACAGTCGGACTGGCGTTCCAACTACCGATTACAAAATTGCCAAATTAAGCAATCACCAAATCCCATTTGACTCCCCACTCCCATTTTGTTCTCCTACCCCCATGGAACTGCGCAAGGATCCGATCACGCGCTCCTGGGTGATTACCGGCGATGATGTCCCCGAACCCATCCCTCGCGCCGATGCCTGTGTGTTCTGCGGCGACCCGGCACAACCACTTCAAGTCATCGCCACGCTGCCCGGCCTTGACGGTAGCCCATGGTCGTCGCGTGCCGTGGTGCATCCCACCCCGCTCTACCACATTGAAGGCGAGCCTGCGCGCCGCGGCGACGGCCTTTATGACCGCATGGGCTCGGTGGGCGCGCACGAGGTCCTTCTGGAAAACTCGCACCATGATCGCCACCTCTGGAACGCGAGCGACGCCGAAGTCGAGCAGTTCCTGCGTCTCATGGCGCAGCGCATCCTGGACCTGAAGCGCGACGCGCGCTTCAAATACATCAGCATTTTCAAGAATCACGGCGTCACCGCCGGGCAGGAATTCGGTCATCCTAACTCACAACTCACCGCCACCACATTTGTTCCCCGCCGCGTCCTCTACGAACTGCGCGCCGGGCGCGATTACTTCGACAGCAAGGAACGCTGCGTTTTCTGCGACATTCTTGCGCAGGAGGAGCGACAGGGTCTCCGCGTCCTCGAGGTGCGCGGCGAATATGTCGCGTTCTGTCCCTATGCGCCTCGGGTTCCCTACGAAACCTGGGTACTCCCACGTAGCCACGAAGCTTCTTTTGAGCGAAGTGGCACCTCTCGCGTCGGCAACCTGATTGACCTGGCTGCACTGCTCCGCCGGACACTGCGGAGGATTCGGACGATTACCGAGGCTTTCCATCTTGTTCTGCACACCTCACCCAACAACCTGCATCCGTCCGGTGCGCTCGGCTATTGGAAGACGCTCGACGACGACTACCACTGGCACATCGAGATTCTGCCGGTCCTCGAAGCCAAGGCCAAATCCTATACGTTCAAAGAGGTCTATTATTCTCCGGTTACTTCCGAGACAGCCGTGAAACGTCTCCGCGAGGCCAAGATCTGATCTCTATGCCGCGAGCCACGAAAATTGCAGTCGCGTTGTCGGCGTTTGTTTTCTGGGCCGCTGCGATCGTCTTCGCGCAAGGATCTTCCTCCTTGCCGGAGAAGCAGCAGGTCCTGTGGCAGAAACTCGAGGCTTCGATCGCCGACGTAGACCGCAATCTCGACGGCGTCGTCGGCGTCGCCATTCTCGACCTCACCGACGGTCACAAATACCTGCTCCATGCCAATGACATCTACCCGCAGGCCAGCTCAATCAAGATCGCTGTGCTGGCGGAACTCTACCGGCAGGCGCAACAAGGCAAGCTGAAACTTTCCGACCTCTACACCGTAAACTCGGCCGACTTGGTGCAGGACAGTGACATCATGAACGGCCTCACTCCGGGCGTGACCAGGATCACGCTGCGTGATCTTGCCACAATGATGGTCGCCGTCAGTGACAACTCCGCCACCAACGTGCTCATCGACCGCGTGGGCATGGAGAACGTCAATGCCTTCCTCGATACCCTCGGCCTGACGCATACTCGCCTGCGTCGCAAGATGATGGACTTAAAGGCCGCCGCCGAAGGCAGGGAAAACGTCTCGACACCTGCAGAGATGATGTCGCTGCTCGAAACGCTCTACCGCGGCAAGGTGCTGAATAAGGATTTAACCGACGATTTTTTCAAGGTCCTGAGCACACACAAGGACAGCTGGATCCCGCGCGATCTCCCGGACGATATGAAAATCGCCAACAAGCCCGGCGCGCTCGAAGGTGTGCGCAACGATTCCGGCGTGATCTTCGTCGAAAAGCGGCCCTACATCCTGTGCGTGATGACCACGTATCTCCGCCGCGAGCGCGACGGCGAAGAGGCCATCAGCAGGATCTCGCTGGAAGCCTGGCGCATGTTCGATCGCATTGCCCGTGCAAGTGAGTACGGCAGAGTAATCTCGCCGGGAAACAGCAGCCGCTAGCTTCGCGCAACCGGTTTGCGTTCGCTCGGGGCTCGAAGATCGTAGCCCGAAGCCGGTGAAAGACCAACATGACGATCCGTCGCCTAAAGACCTACGCCGGCACGCAGGGCTACGTGTACCAGTACTACTTCGTGGGACAGCGCCCATCTGAATCCGCCGGCGCCACCGAGTACGTCTTCGATGTCACCTCCGACCGCAAGATTACGTACCCGGTCAGTGTCATCCTTCCGCAAGGTGTTGTAGCCGCCTGGAACCAGGAACATGGCCGCCAACTCACCGGCACCGAACAATACGCCGCCGCCAAGCTGCGCTTGTTCCGTGCTTTTGACGAACTTGCAGATATGCGCACGGCGGGTCAGCGCCTGCACATCGAGCGCGAGTTCCTGGAAGATTCGCTGGCGGGACTTGGCGTCAACTAACTCGCGACTAAGTGAGCGGACTGTGAACGTAAGTCAATAAGATTTGCCGCAGGCAGTTGTGAAACCGTCAATAACTCTTTCCAAATCTCCCTTTTCAGTTCATAATCCCATCGCCATGCGCCAGGGTACATGCTGCGAGTGCGGCCTTACCACATCGATTCGGTCCTTCTACAGCTTCAACGGGAAGGTGTACTGCGAGCCCTGCGTCTGGAAAGCGTCGCGCGAAGCGGCAGAAAAGGGCGAGCCTTCCCAGTATGTGTCCCTCACCGACAATTCCGTTTGTGTGCGCTGTGGCGCCTCCAGTGGAGATACTTCCGAGCATGCCCTTGTCGGCAAATTGCCGTTGTGCCCGAGTTGCGCCCTGCAGGTTACGGCCTGGCCCTATCCGAGCTGGTTGAAAGCCACGCTGGCCGGTCTGCTGGTCCTTCTCGGAGTTGCCCTGGTCCATGGGCGCACGTACTTTCATGCGGGTCGCCAGATGTACAGGGGCGAACGCCTGGTGGACGAGAAACGCTTTGCCGAGGCGCTTCCTTATCTTAAGGAGGCCATTCAGATCGCTCCTCAATCCGACAAGGCTGTGCTCCTTACCGCAAAAGCCGCGCTGAATGTCGGCGATCTCGAAACCGCCGGCAAGGCGCTGCAGGGCCACGCGGGGGGCAACTTCGAGGATGGCAACGATCCTCAGTTTCTCGAAGTCAAAGCCCTTTGGGATCGCGCCGAGGCGGCAGCGAAGAAGGCGGAGAAGGCTCAGGAACTCGCGCAGCATGAAGGTCACGACGCCGAAGCCGCTCAGTTGATGCACGAAGCCGTGGCTTTGTATCCCGAAGCGCCCGGCCTGGCTATCGCCGCGGAAGTGTACGACGGTGGCGCCGCCTACGAGCGCAAGGACTACGATTCTTTCCTCGCCATTTCCCTGAAGCAGTGGAAGGCGGCTCCATCGTCGGAGACGGCGGCGATCGTCGCCAGCGCAGCGGCCTGCAAATACGCGGTCACCGGTGACCCATCTTTCCGCAAACAAGCCGAAGAGATGTTGCACACGGCGGAAGAAAAAGCACACGAGAACGCCGCAGCGTTGAAGAGCCTGGACGAGTACGCTCCCCGTATCCGCTATCGCCTCGAGACCCGCCAGATTCTCAGCCGGGAGGAATACAACCGCAGGTTTCGCCCAGACCAGAAAGGGAAGAACTGACCATGTTCTTTATCCCAGGCCCGGTCATTGCCGCCCTCACCTTTCCCGGCATCATCGTGCATGAGACGGCGCACCTGTTCTTTTGCAAGCTGTTCAAGTTGCAGATCTACGATGTCTGCTTCTTTCGCTTTGGCAATCCCGCCGGATACGTCCTGCACGAAAAGACCGAGAATTTCACCGCCATTTTCTTTGTCAGCCTGGGGCCGTTCTTCATCAACACGCTGCTGTGCGTCGTGTTCTGCACGGCAGCCTTTCTGCCGGTTTGGGAACTCAAAATCGACGACCTCCTCGCCTACTTCTACTACTGGCTGGGCCTTTCCATCGGCATGCACGCCTTCCCCTCCACCGCCGACTTGTCGAATCTCTGGGAACTGGCGCCGGGTTTGGCGCGGCGCGGGAACCTACTGGCCATTGTGAGCCTGCCCCTGGCCGCGATCTTGTACGTCCTGAATTTTGCCCGCGTAGTGTGGGCTGACCTGGGTTATGGCATCGCGGTCGGCATACTCGCGCCGCTCGCATTGTTCCGGACCCTCGCGCGGTGGTAGGCAGGCGCAGGGTCGGCGCGAATCGGGACGGTCATGCCCATGTACCTTGTGACGTGCGTCACATGAACTTGTGATGCCGCCCGTTTCGCCCCGCCCCGCTTGCTGTGCACACTATAATCACTTCATCCGGGTGGGGATGAATTTTCCCGCCTGGGAAATGCGTACCGACATATGGCTCTGATCTGGTTGCGAGTCGCGCTGGTTTTCTATGGGGCAGGCCTGCTCTACGCCCTGGTCGCGCTGACCCGCACTTCGGAAATCCTGAGCAAAGTGGCTCTCCACGCGGCGTATCTCGGCATGGTCTTTCACCTCGTGTCGCTGACCGAAGCGGTAGTCGAGACCGGACAGGTTACCCTGGCCTCGATTCACAACTCCGAGTCGTTGCTGGCCTTCCTCATCATGGTCGTCTTCATGCTGGCGTACCTGGTCTACAAGACGACTTCGCCCGGGATTGTGGTGTTCCCGCTCGTGTTCCTGCTGACGTTTGTGGCTTCGACCGGCCAGCAACCGCTGGTGTTCGCATCGACTGCCGTCAAGAAGGGCTGGCTGGCGGCTCACATTCTGATGATTTTCACCGGCTATGCCGCCCTGTTCCTGAGTTTCGGCGCCAGCCTGCTGTATCTTCTGCAAGAGCGGGCGCTGAAAGCCAAGTCGGGCGGTGGAATGTTTTCGCGCCTGCCTGCGCTTCAGGTGATCGACGATATCGGCTACCGCTCTCTCATGCTCGGCTTTCCGTTCATGACCCTGGGCCTGATCGCCGGTTCGGTAGTCGCGGAGTCAACCTACGGCCGTGTTGACTTCCTCGATCCCAAGATTCTGCTGTCGGTATTGATGTGGGCTGTTTACCTGGTGATGGTCTACACGCGATTGAGCGCCGGATGGCGCGGCCGCCGCGCCGCCATGCTCGCGAGCGTCGCCTTCGTGGCTGCGATCGTGGCCTGGATCGCCAACTACTTCAGCGGGATGCACAGGTTTATAGCCTCATGAGATTCCAGCTCATCGGCGTGAATCATAAGACGGCTCCGGTCGAGATCCGGGAGCGCCTGGCGATTCCCGAGTCGCGCCTGCCCGAGGCGTGCAAGAAGCTGACCGAACATCCGGCCATCGCCGAAGGCATGATTGTCTCCACCTGCAACCGTGTCGAGTTTCTCGCCAACATGAAGAATGGCTCCGGCGATCTGCGGGATTTCATGCGCGAATACTTCGCCGTCGACCCCAGCCAGTTTGAGAATCATCTCTACGAATTCCGCGAGAACGAAGCCGTCCGCCATGTCTTCCGCGTAGCCGCGAGCCTCGACTCCATGGTGGTCGGCGAGCCGCAGATTCTGGGCCAGGTGAAAGAAGCCTATGCGACGGCACGCGCGGTCGGCGCCGTGCGAGCGCAGCTGGACCAGCTCTTGACCCGCGCTTTTGCAGTTGCCAAGCGCGTGCGGACGGAAACCGCGGTGGGATCGTCCTCGGTGTCCGTCGCCTCGGTTGCGGTCGAGCTGGCGAAGAAAATTTTCGGCAATCTGAATGGGAAGAGCGTTTACCTGGTCGGGGCAGGGAAGATGAGCGAGCTTGCGGCCCGCCATCTGCTTGCCCATGGTGCTGCTTCGATTTTTGTCGCCAACCGCACCTACGACCGCGCCATCCGCCTGGCGAACGAGTTCAACGGACAGGCCATCGAGTTCAACCGCCTCTACGAAACCTGCGACCGTGCCGACATCATCATCACGTCCACCGGGGCGCCCCACTTCATTTTCCGGCCCGAGCATGGCGAGCAGTTCATGGCCCGCCGCCGCAACCGGCCCATGTTTTTCATCGACATCGCCGTCCCGCGCGACGTCGATCCCGAACTCAACAAGCTTGACGGCATCTTCGTCTACGACATCGACGATCTCCAGCAAGCGGTCGCCAGCCACGTTGCCGACCGCAAGAAGGAAGCAGAAAAAGCCGAGGCTATCGTCAACAGTGAAGTCGAGAAGTTCCAGGCGCGCCTGCAGACGCTCGACGTTGTCCCGACCATCGTTTCGCTGCAGGACCATCTCGAAACCATCCGCCAGGCTGAAATCGATCGCGTGCGCGGACGGATGGGCGAACTGACACCCGAACAGGAACTGGCGGTCGAAGCTCTCTCCCGCGGCATCATCAACAAGATCATGCACACTCCGATCAGCACCCTGAAGTCGGCCGCCCGCGATCCCGAATCGACTACCGTCATCGAGCTCGTGCGCCGGTTGTTCAACTTGCAGGACAAGCAAAAGCAAGCCGCCGCCTCGAAGCAAAGCGGAGACCCGGGAGCGCAGAACTGATGGCCCATCTGCGCATCGGTTCCCGCGGCTCGCAACTCGCTCTCTGGCAAGCCCACCACATTTCCGACTTGCTCCGCGCTCAGGACCACACGGTCGAGCTCGAAATCATCAAGACGACCGGCGACAAGATCACTGACGTTGCGCTGGCCAAAGTCGGCACCAAGGGCATGTTCACGAAAGAGATTGAAGAAGCCCTGCTCGAGAACCGTGTCGACCTCGCCGTGCACAGCCTGAAGGACCTGCCAACGGAGCTTGCTGCCGACTTCGAAATCGCCGCCATCACCACCCGCGAAAATCCGCGCGATGTCTTCTGTTCGGTGAAGTTCGACAGCATTGAAGCCCTGCCCAAGGGCGCGAACGTCGGCACCAGCAGCCTCCGGCGCCAGGCCCAGCTCAAAGCGATCCGCCCCGATCTTCAGATTCATCCGCTGCGCGGCAATGTGGACACGCGCCTGCGCAAGCTCGAACAAGGCGACTACGACGCGATCATCCTCGCCGCCGCCGGACTGAACCGCCTCGGCAAGACGCAACTCGTCCGCCAGACGATTCCTGCCGAGATCATGACACCGGCCGCCGGCCAGGGCGCGCTCGGCATCGAAATTCGCCGCGGCGATCACACCACACGCGGCCTGCTCGCATTCCTGGACAACCCTGCCGCCCGCGCTGCGACCACCTGCGAGCGGGCGTTGCTCGACAAACTTGGCGGCGGATGTCAGGTTCCGATTGGTGCCTTCGCGGAGGTTCAGGGCAGCGTCATCCGTCTCAACGGTCTGGTAGCCCACCCCGACGGCACGAAGGTTCTGCGCGAAATGCGCGAGGGACGCGATCCCCTCCAACTCGGCGACGAAACCGGCCAGATACTGCTTGATCGTGGTGGCGACGTGATCCTGGAAGAAGTATATGGAGCGGGCTTCGCGCTGCCAGGCCAACCCTGAGATTCCTTGGTACACGAAGGAAAACTGAGATCTGAGAACTTTTTTCATGCCCCGCACTCCCAACGAAAAACATCCTCTCGCCGGCACGAGAATCCTGGTTGGCCGGGCCCGCCACCAGGCGAGCGCTCTCTCTGCCGGTTTGCGCAGCCAGGGCGCGACGGTCGTCGAGATTCCATTCATCGAGATTCGCAAGCCGCAATCGTTCCAGCCGCTCGACGGCGCTCTGAAAAACCTAAAGACTTACGACTGGCTCATCCTGACCAGCGCAAACGGCGTCGAGGCCCTATGGGACCGCCGCCGCAAGCTGCGCCTCCCGCGCCGCCTCTTCGCGCATCTCCAGATCGCCGCCATCGGTCCCGCTACTAAACGCGCGCTCGTACAAAACGGCCTTAAAGTCGCAATGGTTCCGGAGGAGTACGTGGCCGAGTCGGTGGTGCAAGGCCTGCGCGAGAAAGTGAAAGGGAAGCGCGTTCTGCTCGTTCGCGCCAAAGTGGCACGCGACGTGATTCCCGAAGAACTGCGAGCCGCCGGGGCGGAGGTGGATGTTGTCGAAGCCTACGAAACTGTCGTCCCGAAGCAATCAGTGGCTCGTGTCCGGGTGCTGATGAAGAACCCTGCCCGGCGCCCTCACATCATCACGTTTACTAGTTCTTCGACGGTCCGAAACTTCGCCGAACTTCTGGGTGATGCACGGGCCAACACGCTCCAGGGAGTCCAGTGCGCCTCAATCGGCCCCGTGACCTCCGCCACGTTGCGTGAACTGGGCTTGCCGGTCAACATCGAAGCGCGGGAATTTACGATGGGAGGGCTGATTCGCGCCATCGTTCTGGCGCGGTATGCGGAACCAATATCCCAGAGGTAACGGTTCTACCCGGCTTTCGGCCCCGTCACTCCCATCTGCGGATCAATCCCATCCAGATACTGCTGCAGGTGGGTCTTTCCCTCAGGCGGCAGCCCGGTAAACTCAATCCCGTTGCCTACCCCCGGATCGCAGGTCCTGACCACGGCGGAAATATTGATGTGCTCGTTTTGCAGATAGAAATCCACACGCAGCACGGTTCCCACCGGCAGCGGCAGAATCGTCTCCACATAGCAACCGTTGCCGCTGACGTCGGTGGCATTGATCCGCATCGGGGTCTTCACACGTTCGTCGCGCAATTCAATGGGAAAGGAAATCTTATGCCGCGGGAAGCGCCGTTTGTTGGAGGGCAGCACCGCGACCGTCGCTCCCTGCATCGGCAGGTAGCTTTTCCACGGACATTCCTGGTCGGCCAGCAGTTTGATCCCGACCTGATTCTTCTTGATCGGACCCGTGTTCACCACCCACATGACAGTGCAGCGAGTTTTCTTGTCGTCGCACTGCACGCCGATGACATCGCCGACCTTCAGTTCGCTCTCGATTCCAGAAAGCAGCGCGCCTTCCGAACTGATGTTCTGGGCGCGTGCATGCTGCGAAAACGGACGTCCGTCGGCGGTCATTCCCCACGCCCGCACGGGAAGATCTACGGTGACGCG